>ERZ772920.37-NODE-37-length-73687-cov-21.620722_pt1 | contig 73687 bp, 93 predicted proteins | sample MGYA00511469_ERZ772920 | MGnify/ENA primary metagenome ERZ772920 (study PRJEB29015, sample SAMEA2738069) | human oral metagenome | biome: human oral; feature: human-associated habitat; material: saliva | place: China | collected 2216 ... | reverse complement strand
CGAGCCACGGAGAGCCGTTTTAAGCGGGTGTTTGGGTGGTGGTGGGGTAAATAGACGGGAAAACAAGTCTAGAGCGGGGGTAGGCTTGTTTGAAGGTGGGGTGAGGGGGGGGTGATTTAGTTTGTGAGGTTGGCTAGTTGGCGTTCAACTTCCTCACAAACCATCCAGTTTTCATCGTTCACAAGAACATCTAGTCCATAGCCTTGCTCTGCGACCGCTAACCTAACAAGAGGGTTGGTGTCATGTACGAGAATATCTAGTCCATAGCCTTGCTCTGCAACTGACTGACGAATCACAAAATCATCATCATGTACGAGAATATCAAGACCATAGCCTTGCTCTGCAATTAGTAAACGTATGCACGATTCTGGGTCGTTAATTAGAACATCGAGTCCGTAACCCTGCTTGACTGCTTCTGCACGTTCAAACAAATATTTACTATGTACGAGTGCTTCTAATTTTTGATCATACATTTAAGATTCTTCCTTATGCGGGATTGATGAGTTGAAGTAGGCGGGACATTGAATCGGGAGTAGGTGCTACCGTATTGTCATCGGCTAAAATTATTAAACCCAAATCCTCGTTAATACAAACAATCTGATTTGTGTTAATGATATATGCTTTGTCACATCCGCAAATTACTTTAATGAAGGTTGGTGTATTGGGTTTGGTAGTGACATTCCATCGATTTGAGAGAGAATCTGCAACATAATTTACGATTGTATCTGTGTCAGTCATTGGTGTATTTCCTTTCTAAATGTAGTTATGGGAGGAGTTTGGAGAAATGATTACAATAGAAGGTAATTGGAATACCACAAATATCAGCAACGTCATATTCCATACGTGCGCCCTTAGAATTTTCCCAGTCTGGAAGCATTAGAACGTAGTCAAAATGAGGGACGACAATAGTATCTTTTGTGCGCGTGTCGATAAATGTATTAGATGAAGTAAGTGTGGAAAGGCATTTAAGCATGGCGGTCTTATGGGTTTCCGTTTCTTTGATTGCTCTAGCAGGATTAAACACGTATTTTGCTCCCGCTTTGTATAACATTCTCTCAACGGTATTAAATCGTTCTTGATAGTTGTCAACGCCCGTTATCTTGCCAGAAATATAAATTGTCTTGCCAGTAAAAGTACCATGCTGCATTAGTGTTCCTTTCTTTTCTTGCTTAACGTATAAACAATTATAAGACTTAAAAGAAAAAGATTGTGTAATTCATAATAATTACACAATCTATTACAACTAATCTCGAATGATGAATCCACTCGAAAAACTTAATAGCCTTTCAAGTGATTTCTGTGTTTCGCCAGGAATAAACTCATCAAACGCATCAACACCCTTTTCAAGAGTGCCGGCAAAATACTTATGAATAACTTTGATGTTGTTCTCCGTGGCATCGATTCTCTCCATATTGAGGATGTGATTATCCTCGTTATCGCCATCATCGTTGTCATACCAGAGTGTGACAATCTGCTTGCTATTTTCTGGCGTAGCCATGATAACGGCTGTTTTCTTGCCGTCATCCTCGATAATCGTACACTTGTCGTCTGCCTTATAAACCATCGCCCAAATTCCAGTAAAATCGTAAATCTCGCCCGGGCAATAACAGTCATGATCTAAGTAGCGTTTTACATCTGGGTGAACGCTTCCAAAATCTACTAATTTGTTTTCCATACAAGAACTCCCTCTTTATTTTTTTATAGTTGAGATAATGATAGAAGAATCAATGCAGCAATCGTTAATAAAACTAATGTAATAAATTCTACACTCTCAACTTTTTTGTACCCACGATGATTACGAAGGTATAAATAATACAGGAATGTTAAATGACCTAACACCGCAAAGATAACTGCTATGTTGACATAAGTATCAGTCATCACTATTTACCGTAAGGCTTTTCATGTGCGCCGATAAAGGCATCAATTATCTTCTTGTCGCCCGTAATAGTAAATCTATAAAACTCACTTTCCAAATCTCCACCAAATAGAGCGTTGAAAACGTAATAATCAAAACGTGCGACTCCAGAATAACCTTCTTTAGTCTTTTCAAGAGAAACAAGGTTCATATCTAATCTGAAGTCATCGCCATAGTATGACTTCAGCAATTTTTCTATTTTTGGAGGACATTCAATAATCATGTTTCTTCTCAATCAATAAAGCCTATGCGCCTAGAATCAACTAAGCGCATAGGCAAAATTAAAGATTACTCCTCAACTGGCGTTACATCTGCCTGCAAATATACGCCCTCACCCATTGGACTTGGGACAATACTAAGCCTATCAACGCATGGAAGTGGTACAGTGCCATCAATCATGCCTGCAACATCCCAGCCTAGCTTCTCCTTCAACTCAACAAGAAGTCGCTTGTACCTGCCCTCAACCATCTTTTGAATCATATTTCTCTTGCGTTCAAGCATGGCATCAGAAAGGTTTGCGTCAAGCATTTCTGCAATCGAATCATCGATGGTACGCTTGTTCTTATCTTTTCGACTCTTTGGAAGATAATTGAGGTATACGCTCTGTTTATTTTTACTATTCTTATTAGGGTAATAGCTAATTCCCGCAATGCGGATATGCTTAGTTTCACCCTTTACATCGACATCAATGAAGAAGTCAATCTGACCTGTTGAGCCATACTGATTCTTTGACTCCCAGTCAATCCATTCATTGTGCTGTACTGCACTACAAACAATAGGTGTATTGAGGTTATTGATTGCCCTCTCTACATCACGATCAATCTTATCCTTACGAAGTCGCAGGGTAGGCTCATAAGTATACAGATTAGCCGTTCCAGTTTCCTCGTCAAAGATTGCATACATCTCATAAGACTTATCAAAAACATCTTGATCGATACCTGCGGAGGTTGGATCAAGAAGCTCATGTAGCTTAAAGCCAAGGAATTCAGCAATCTCCTCGGCACGAGCCATCTTGTCATCATCGTCTACAAACTTCTTTGAAGCCTTGTCATACTTCTTGCAAGAAATGGTAATCTGACCCTGCTCCTCAGCAATTCCTTCGTCCTCATTAGAAATGTTAAAGCAATAAGTAGCAATTCCATTCTCTTTGTCTGTGTTAAAAAGCATTCCCTCTGTAGCTGTTACCTTACATACCTTCATTTTTTCTCCTTTTACTTTCTTCTCTTAATTCAAAACCTTTACAACAATACATTATGTTCTGCAAGCACGGTATTTGTTCCTTTCTTCTAATGTGCTTGTATTCACAATTATAGACTATATAAGTGTAGTCTAATCAACATACACAATTTTTACACATTTCCTTGCTCTCGTGACCGCTGTATATTGTGCATGATAGCTTCTCTGCATACTTAACTCGTTTTTAGAAACAATATAAAGTACGCTATCCCACTCGCTACCCTGTGACTTATGAACCGTCATAGAGTAAGCATATTGATATGTGTAATAGCAATACTTGCTTGCTTGATTCTCAAACAGTTTATTCAGAATGGCAATAAGTGCCTGCGTATCTGCCGTTTTTGTTTCTCGTGGTGAATTCAAAACAATTCCACGCTTTACAACGTCATTGTTCTGGGAGATCGTTGTTACTAATTCAAGAGGTTCAACAATAAGCCACTTCTTTAGCTGTTCAATCTCTTCATCACTCATAACGTCTTTTGCCAAAGGCATAAATAGATAATCAAGGTAGTTAATAGCAGGTTCAACTGATTGGACTTTTAGAATCTCTCCATTTGTAAATACAGGAGGAAGCATGGGTCTATAGCCTGCATTTCTGGTACAGATGATTTTATCGCCCGGCTGCGTATCGCCAAACATTCCTTTTTCAAGTCTGATTTGTGCATTGAGTTCGTCAACATTCTTGTTTGTGAAGGTTAATACAACATCAGCCTGCTTAATATCATCTGCGATTTCTTCATAGATATGATCGATGTAATTTCGATATGCTCTATCCAAAGAAATAATCTTTACATACTTCTCGTCTAGCTTATTTAGAGGTTTTGACTCACGAATATCCTTTGCCAAATATGCAATATCGTTTGTACTTCTAAGGATTTTATTCAGTACAAAGACATCTTTACCGTTTGCAGCCTGCTTGATTTCTCTGTTAATCATGCCTTGTACAGGCTGTAGCTGTCCTGCGTCACCGCAGAGAAGTGTTACATAAGACTTTTCGCAAAGATCAAGAACGCTATTGCTCTCTTTCAACAGTTCAATAGCTTTTTTATAGAGGTTGCTGCTTTCTCTGCTAACCATACTATACTCATCGATAACGATAAGGTCGTATCGTTCAAGCGTAGCAGTCACCTCGCCCGGCATTTTGTCAATCTGCTCGACTGACGTTGTGACTGTTTTATTTACTTTTCCATTCTTCTTTAGCTGGTAGTTAATATCATCTGTATCAACAACAATATCCCTAATAGATGTTTCGTTTAAGTCGATTGATGATAGTAGCTGTTCGCTAATTGTTTCAAATCCTCTACCTTTTGGATTTTCTTCTGTACAAATAATTCCTCGTACAGTTTTTTCACCAAACTCAACTTTGAGCATTTTCAACATTCTAAACATTGTTCTTAAACCAGCAATGTTCAGAGTGAGTGGATCTGACATCCAAGAAAATTGAAGCTGGGTAGTTGGTGTTTGAGTTAATGAAGATAATGTTTTGTAGTCAATATAGTCCTTGTATTCTTCATCAACAAAATCTTCAATCTTATTTTTTAGGACTGACAATGCACTAGCCGTTGGAGCGCAAATTAAGACTTTAGGATTCTCTCTGTTCTCGATAATAGCTTTAACACAAGCGGACGCTGTAACAGTCTTTCCCGTACCTGCATATCCAATTAGCGTGATAATATCGCCTGGGTTCGCTTCTACAACTGCGTCTAGTACCTTCTCTTGCTCTTCTGATAGTTTCATTATAATGCCTTTTGTGTCGATTTCTTATTTGTCACAATTATAAATTAGTTATAAGTCAAGCGTCTGAGAAATGATGTTCTCCATGATTTCTTCATTTACATCAATCTTGTTTGACAATGTTTCAAACCTATATCTGTCAATATCAGTATCAGATACTAGGCAATAGTGCGTAACTTTATGCTTCATTCCTCGCCTAGTATTTCTTCCTCCCGCTTGAATAAATGCGAGGTAACTCCATTGATTCTCATAAAAAATAGATGTGTTTGATAACTTAAATTCGATACTTTCTCCTGCAGCAACGTATTGTGCCAAAACAGGCTTATCCTGCAACTTTTCTTCAGTCGTTAGATGATTGCTTCCAGACTGAAACATAACATCAACGCCACGATTAGCAAACTCTTTAGCTAAAGCATCTCTAACGCTATTGTATGTATAGAATAGCAACGGTTGATGTACACCTTCTGCGGTTGCGAGATCAACTGCTTTTTTAATACGCTGCTCGTCCGTGTAAATAGTTTCTACCACCGCATTATCAAAGTCCGCACGTAAGTCAAACGAACGACTCTCAAAGGCTTCTTTAAGGCTTTGGAGATTGCTTTGTAGTGTTTCAGATGGCTCTAATTGTAGAAGTATTTTTGTAACCTCTGGCATATCTGCGCTAGACATATCAATGTTTGGCTTATAAATAACGTGTGCCATTTGCTTCTGTACCTGCGGATATGTTTTCCACAAATCAGTATCAACTACACGTTGCCCCTTTTCATTGCGCTTGTAAACATCAATCTTTCCAAAGTAGTCTTTGAACATTCCGATGTTGTTTTCATTGATAAAGTTTGTTTTAGAAGTGTATTTTTCATCAAGGATTAGATAACTAGCTGTATCTAATACCTCGTCATTTGTCATGGGGGTAGCTGTAAGTCCTAGCTTTCTAATACCCTTTAGCTTTTGTAGGGTCTTAGCACGTTTCGATGTGGGAGTTTTATATTTATGGCATTCGTCCATAACTATGATTCCACGCTCTTTTTTGAGCAAACGCCACAATCTATTTTTTTCTTTAGTATTTGATAAAACATTTGCAAAGCGATCAATGGATTCAATTCCATATGGAATTAGCTGATTGTCGGGGTGATTGATGTTGTACCAGGCAATAGTTTCTTGCCATCCTCCACCTGCAACCGATGCAGCCGTGGACGTGACAATAAATACTAATTGTTTTCCAAGCTGTTTTTGATACTCTCCAAGTGTTGCCACTGCTAAAGCCGTTTTGCCCTTGCCAACACCTGCAACAAGCATCTGAAAAACGTCACTTTCCGCCCTTCTATTTAATTCATTGGCAATATCTAGCTGATTCTCACTATCCCAAATAATATCGTCCTGTGTATGCCGATAAACATAGTCTGACATGGGATATTCATGTACAACAGAGGTTGATACTTTCTTCTCTTTAATCTCGTTAACTGGATCGCCCTCTGTCTTTTTCTTTTTACGTTTTTTAGCTGCGTTCATAGCTTTTATTTGACCGTATGTGAGTTGCTTATTGATTGCTCCACTTTTAATCATTTTGTGTAATTTCCTTATCAATCACAATTTCAATAGTCTTATTAAAGTTAGTTCCAGCTAATATGTACTCATCGCCATCGTCATTTGTAATAACGACCTGCTCAATGCTGTTATTTTCAAAATCACTAAAGTTAAAATCTTCATATCCAACAATACCTCGCCCACCCGATTCAATAATATCTATTAAACGGCGGTACTGATTTGGTGTTGGTTTTTCACCATTAGGCTTAACCTCGATACCCACAAATCTTCCTGTGGTATCCATAGTTATAAGGTCGGGTTGTCCGTCTAATCCTGTTGTAGCACCACCGAAAATGTTGATAACGTATAGTCCGTGGCTTTCAAGAATATCTCTAATTCCAGAAACAACTCTGCTTTCTCGTGACATAATAAATAAATCTCCTCAACATTGATTATAGGTTTAAATGGTTATATCAAGTGTTAAAAACAATAACACTTGATTCATTTAATTCTTAACGTATCAAGATAATACATATTATCTTCACTTTCGTTAAAGGCATCCTACAACACCCATAGACCCTCTCTTGTTCAAGATATGGGTTTACATATATTGTGTAATTAAATCTAAATTTGATTGTGTGCCTAAACCCGTCAAACTTCTTGTGTGAAACGAAACCAGAGATCTATCTAGGACTTTTCCTAATGACGCAAGACCTTTTACTAAAATGTTATAAGAGCCATTGATGTCTGCGTTTAGCAGAAAACCTTTCTTGGTTTTATACAACCCTCTACTGATTCGCTCTCCTGAGAAACTGGGTTTAGTTTTGATGTCACCGTAAATAGGAATTTCGTCTTGATCTATAAAACTAGCTTTTGATGTGTATGATTCCTCCTGTTCCACTACTTCAATACCCCTCAATTTGCACTTGTAAGTTAGTTGAGAAATAAATGTTGTAAAAGGAATTTGTGTGAATTTTTGGTTTGTTTTGCGACCTAATTTAAGTTCTTGCTTCCAACCTTTATTTTTTCCGACAAACACTTTCTCAATCGACATCTCGTCAAAATACATAGAGAAAAAAGAAGTGATTTGATGAAATTCAGATTGCAATTTTTTCTCACGATTTCTCCAAAGACGGTGGATGTGCCTACTAGAATGTTGGTTTGTTGGTAAATTAGATTGTGCTTTAGCAATTAAACGATTGTACCCTTGATTGATGCTCTTAATTTTAGAACCTTTTACAAGCAATGGTCGAATTCCATTTGAAAAGGTGACACTAGCTAAATTAGTTACGCCTAAATCTATTGCTGCGTAATTACCTGTATGCTTTAATGGAGTTTCTTCAACTTCATAAATTACTTCTATTACAAAAACACCTAGCTTGGGAATAATACGAACACACTTAGGATTTTGAATCTTAGTTGGAATTACTAATTGTAAGTCTTTAGGACATAAAATTAACTCACCGTTAGCACCTCTTTTCTTAGAAATAGTTTGGTTTGTAAATTCCACCACACAACGACCCTTTGTCTTATGAAGATACTTAGGTAGTCTCGGTTTATAAACGACACTTGAATTCATGCTATCGTGGTAGCATTTCATTAGTTGATAATACGAACCAATCGAAGAACCAACTAGTTTTAAAACATTGGTAGCTACCTTTGATGGAAGTGCCAACATATCAGGTTGTTTCTCTTTCCTAAACCGAGAAACTAACTCAGTCCACGAAAGCACAGACGGTTTATTTTCTTCTTTACTATTGTTTCTATTAAAAATAGACTGCCGAACTTGATATAAACCAGCGTTATATAAATTCTTTGCTTTTAAAGTTAAATTATCACAAATGGAATAGAGTTCATGTCCCTCCTTAATCCAGTGACGTTCTGCTTGTCTCATAGTTTTTTCTCCATATTTAAAGTTTTTATCATATAAATCTCGACATTCTTGATCGTCCTGCCTTATCAATATGCACGTCTGCCCACGGTGTACCAATCGGGTATCTATCAACGTCCTTATTGTCAATTAGAAAGCCATCTGCGCTAAACTTATCGCCGTAGCCGTCATTCCACCAATATTCTGTTTGGAAAGTTCCCTCTGGTCTTTTGCGTCTTTCATGCTTTGTAATATCAAAATTCTTAATATCTTCCCTTGCGTTTAGCTTTTCTAACTCCTCATCTGTGAGTTTATGCCATGTGCAAAACTCTTTTTGCACGACATAGCTTTTATAGTCAATGATATGCTCTCGACTATCCTTAAATCTCTCATTGAATGCGTTGAAAATTCTAGTAAGTTCTGGCTCTAACTCGCCCTTCTTTTTATCTACCTGCGTATCAATAAACAAGGTTTGAATACGCTTACCATTTGAGCAGCCTGTATACTGAATAATTCCATCGCCATATCCCTGTAAGGCGGTTGGAGACATCCCTTGGTACTCCGATCCAAACATGATAGAAGCAGCCGAATTACTTTTTTGTAGGAAACATACACGGGTTGGAAGGTTATCTCTAACAGTTGTTGAAATAACATCTGCCGTTGCTTTCTGTGTAGCAATAATCATATGAATGCCTGCAGCACGAGCCTTTTGAGCAATACGGATAATCTCGTCCTCTACTTCTGGGACTTGCATCTTCATATCGTTGTACTCGTCAATAATGACAATGAGATACTTCATTTTTTCAAAGTGCATCTCTTTTGCTTCTTCTTGATGCGACTCCCACCACTCATTGTATTCAGTAATGTTATGCGCTTTTACTTTTGCCTGCTTTTTAAGTCGTTCGTCCATTTCACACGTAAGGAATTTAAGCATTCCATAAGCGTCTGACATTGTGTCAACAACGGGAATAGGGCAAAAAACCATGCCCGCATAAGGCTGTGCTTCTACAAATTTAGGATCAATCCAGGTGATTGAAATATCGCTAGGATCGTTATGCACACAAATAGATGTAAGCCAGGCATTTACCGCAGCGGACTTACCCGATCCAGTAGTGCCTGTAACGAGCATATGAACGTATTTTGCTAGTTCGCCCACCATGGGTACACCGTCCGTATCCATGCCCACGACAAAGCTGGTCGGCTTTAGATTTTTATATTGAATGCCGTCTTTATGCGGTAACATACGATCTCCTTCTGATTGTGTCTAACGCATTAGTGTATAAGTCCTCTAATGTATACGCTTTTGTGTCGTTAGATTGCATTACGCACCAACGCTTTACTAGCGTCATAGTCTGGTCTACATAGAATTTTATATCAAGGTTTTGAATATCAAAGGTTTCCATTTCCTTGCTCGTATTTACCGTTTGAATGAAGGCTTCCTCCATGTTTGGATAGCCAACTTCTTTATTTGTTCCTAGCGTGTCCCACCTAAGATTAGTTGTAATACACACTTCTTCTGCGTCTGTAAAAACATCAACGTTCACAACATCACGAATACCGCAGATGTACTCTCCCGGCTTTTTTGTTTCAGAGTCATATTTTGCGATGGAATAGTCCTTGTATACTGTTCCGATTGATTGCGCTATCTTTGTTAGCTTTTCTTTATCTGATTCCTTAAAAGTGTCTGCGTCTGTGCGTAAAAGGCTAATACGCTTTCCGTCTTTTACAAAGCATACACGGTTGACTTTTTGCACTTGATTGCCATCAAACAATACTTTTTCTTTTGATCTATTTTTTACAATCGTGTACCACGGCGTTAAGTCTTTCGATTGCTCCAACTGTTTGTATTGTTTACTAATTTCAGTTAAAACATAATCTTGTGCTAAGCCGTAATCAGTCAATGTATTTTTCAATAAAACGCAGTTGAGAGCCGTGTCTGTAACGATTTGAGGATAGACAAAATTTGTTCCAACATATTTTTCTTTGGAGCATCCGATTCTAGGCGCATTGAGTTCGCCTGCAACAACAATGTAGTCTGAATAAATTTCAATTCTATTTGATGTGTCACGACTGATAAAACAGTCAACCGTATCGAGATCAATAGGCATATCGTATTCTGCAACATACGCATCTATGATTTGTTGTGCGGTTTCTTGACTGATTCCATCAAAGTACCCACCATCTGTATTTGTAGAGTAAATAATTGCTCCTGCTTCAGAAAAACGCTGCAATAAGCACCACATCAACAAATTACCGATTAGACGCATTGAAGTAATTGCATTATCAAGCGGTAATTTAGAATACTCATAATGCCTGTTGGAAGCACCTGTAACAATATTGATAAAGTCCTTGTCATATCGTGCTTCTTTTGCAATCTTTTCATCTTCCTTTGTGTACGAAGATAGCAACTTATCTTTTAGTTTTTCTACCTTTGAAAGCCTGTTGTCTACAAACTCGTTATAATAGTTTTTATCGCCGATGTTATAAATGCCTAGCTTTTTGGCAAGGGTTGGATAAAAACTGTGCCAGTCAACGTGAAAAACGTTAGAAGCAATTACGACATCATCTGTATACGATCTTCCACAAGAGGTAATGAGGTTTTCAATTTCGCTGTCTGTAAGCCATTCTAGGGCGTTGATGACTCCGCCATGATTACCGCCTAAGGAAGGTCTACAATACGCCTTTGTCGGCTTTCTCTGCCCGTCAAAATAAGGTATAAACATCTGCCCCTGTCTAGTGACGGGGTTATCTTTTTGTATGTTAGTAAAATCTTCTTTAGAAGCCATGTTTTTGCCACGCCAGTAATCAAACCAGTCATACATAAACGGGTGTAAATAGCTTTCGTGTTCAGACATATAGTTTAGCAAATCGACTTTTTTGCCGTTAACGGCAAAATTGTATGAAATGCCCTCATAGTCTTTAACTTTTACTGTAAAGCCACCGTTAACAACTACTTCAGCCAGTCTAAACAATTCAACATCTCTAGGGAGTGGCATATATTTGCTGGTAATATCCATTTTTGAATATCGAGCAGACGTATAAGGTCTTACATCTCTAATGTAATCACGGAGCGACAATTCTGATTTGCTTTTGTTGCTCAACATCAAATAGTTTGTTCCAATGACATCGTTTAAGTTGTAATAAACAAGATTGTACATACCATTGATTCCGCCAGTGACCTCGCCACTTTCTGCAACATCGTCATCAATGATTACGTCCATTCCTGCTTTAGCCATTTCAAACTTTAGAGAGTTTGGAATTCCCTTGTTGATTAGCTTTGAAGCGTCAATGTGTTTATCTGTATAAATTGCTTGATTGAATAGAGCCTTAGCTTTATCAGCGTTAAAAGTCAAATCTATATCAATATGATTTAGATATGACTCTACTGATTCAAACAATTTATAAATGCTTGTATGTGCGTTTACTATTGCATTTGATAGAGTTCTCAAATCTGAAGCTGTAATAGTTTTGTTTGCTTTCAATACATGAAGAATCATAGCCAAAAACGGCAGATCGTAATTAAAAGAGTTGTAGCCATAATACTCGCATGGTGCGCCGTCAACGATTGATTGCGCATATAGGATTCTTCTAATATCAAACGATAGCTTTTTAAGATTGTCCTTGGTATACAGAAGGACTTTTACATCTACATTTTGATTGCAATATTGCGGATGATCCTTAATGTAGTCTGCTAAAGGTTTAGAGAAAGTTTCCTCTGTAACATCGTTGGAATAACAGTCATCAACAAACACCATACAAATACAGTTTTCATTTGAATAAATAGTATTAGTCCAGATGCCATTTAGACTTTCAATATCATAGGCAACTAGACGATTATTATTTTTGTAAGAAAAATCCATTTGTATACTGTTCCTTATGCTCTATAAGTCAAACTATTCAGATTGTAGCATAAATAAGCTATTGTTCATCTTCCAACAATTTCTTCATATCTCTTTTTGCTTTTCTGCGGTTGTATTTAGTATCGCCAATAACGCCATGCCCTATCTGATATGGGTTGTACTTTGGCATCTTTTTGAGAGTGTTCTCAATACTTGAAAGATGATAAACAGAAAGGCTCTTCTTTTTCATAATTACCTCACAAAATCTCTAATAAAGTGCGGACTAGCAAAAAAATGTTAGTCCGCACTACAACGATTTAATACCAACCGTTAGTCCTTTGGCATCTTGACCTTCAGATTGACGCTAACATCATAACCCTCTTTAAGAAGTGCGGTAATGGTGCGGGAAACGGTTTCCGGGGTGGTGTCCTCATACTTAAAGGAGTGAGAAATTTTCTCAATCATGCCCTTTGCGTCTGGATCTTTCTCGTCCGTTGGAGTAGACCAATTCAACTCTACCATGTTTTTGTGTCCTTTCTAAACATTACACAAATAACTAACCTACATTGATAGTATACACGTATTTGCGACTAGTGTCATTTGCATACTTAATAAAAAGCGCATTATTTTGAATTGCAGCCGTAAGAAAATCATACAGAGTCTTGCCAGAAATGTATGTAGAGGTCGCAAACACCTTTGGCACTTCGATGTTTGAGCAGTCAATCTCAACAAATAGCGACTCTTTCATGCTATCAGCCTTCTGTACAAGAAAGATATTCTTTGTAGCAGATACGTTGTTCGTACAGTTTACAAAGACAATCTTATTATCTGAAATTGCACTATTGATAAAAGGCGTATCGTTCATGTAGTCCTTCGTGAACGATAGATCCTTTTTCTCTGTCTTTGCAGGGGAAGTATTCTTTGCAGAATCAGCCTTACTCTGAATAAACATTGCCATGATAAAACCTCCTTACTTACAATCAATGTGTGCAGTTGATTTCTTGTTTTTATCAGAGAAATCAGCGGACGCAACTACAAAATAGTCGTTCTTACCTCGAATATTGCCCGAGGATGATACGGTTAGATTTTTAAGAAACGCGCCATCAAAATCGAAATTGTTAGGCGTAATGGTGAAAGGCTCTCTTACCATAAGCCTAAGAATGCGATTATAGTCCTCGCCTTCTGCGGTACAGACCAGCTTAATCAAGCAGCCATAGGACTTCTGTGTTACATCCCTAACAACAAGATTGTTGTTATTCATGTACTGTCTAACCCGCTCATTCATAGTGTATAGAAGCATATTTCCTCATTTCATTTTTGCTTATCAATAGCGATAGTTTAGCATACTAGGCAAAATCAATCTACCTAGTATGCTTTGCGCCTTTATTTAAGCAACTTCAAAATCAATCTTGTTATCCTTCAAGAGGTTGATGACCTTGTTTCTGTCCTCGTCCTTAATCTTAATGGTGAGGTAGGTATACTCGGTCGTATTCTCAATCTTCTCCCTACGTGCCTGCTCTGCGATAATCTCTGCCTGCTTTGCAGCTTCGTCATCAGCCTTTTTGTTCATAACCGCAGTTGTTGTATTCCAGCCTGCATTAGCAAGGTAATTGATGATTGTTTCAAGATTTGCGCCATCAAACATATTAAGGGTTACAACATTGTTGACCTCTTCAATACGGTCGATTAGCAGCTTATCAGCCTTATTTAGGTTAAAAGAACGATTGAGCCACTCTGCGGAGAAGAGAGTTGCTACATCAATTCCAGCAAGACCCTTGTAACGATCATCAAAATCAATAACGTCATGTGCAGTCCTAGAAAGATGCTCCTGCTTTTCAGCTTTAGCCTTACGGTCGCTCTCATTGAGATTAACGTCAATTACATTCTGAATATTGTTGATAGCGTTCTCCATCTGTGTACGCTGCTCCTGCGCAGGCGCAAACATAGAACGCTGTGAGTCTAGTACGGCAGACTTAATAGCCTTAGAGAGTTTAGTAAAGCTGGAACGAACCTCCTTAAACTCCTTTCGATGATCAACGCCATCAAAGTAATCAAAATCCTCAATGTTCTTCTTCATGGTATTCAGAGAATCCATAGCAGAATCAAAGTTCATAAAGCTAAAAGTGCTTGTTTTCTCGTCAAATACAAGAACACTTGAATCCAAAGACAAAAGACTTGAAGTGTTGTCAATAGAATCAATGATGTTTGTTTCGTTCATGCTAGTACCTTTCTTTTTGTGTAATACATTACAGTTACACAATATATCACAAAAATTGTGTAATAACAGAAAAACTTTTATCTACATAGAATCGACACAAGAATAGGTTGGTATAAAAAAGACTAACCCTCAAGTAAAGGTTGAGGGTTAGTCTAAAGTCGCTGTTAAAGTATACTAAAAATCTTTTGGAATAGGCTCAAAGTCAACATCTGTATTTGCTTCGAGATAGTCCGTCATAAGTTTTGGAAGTTTTGCCCTTGCTTTAAGCAGGTTTGTTTCAGCAATCTTATGTGCGTGTCCGATTGCTAGTTCAAGCGCATTGTTATGACGATAGTTCTTTTTGAGAATATACTCAACAAGATGCTGGAAGTCGTCAGATACGCTTACGTAAGCATTATTGAGAACGTCTGTAATGGTGGCAAGAGTTAGGCAAGGTGGCTCGATCTCGTCACGCTCATCGGCTGGAATACTCTCCTGGGCAGCTTCAACCTTAGCAATGGCACTCTGAATGTATCGCTGGGAGCGATCAATCATAGTATTTGCCAATGCCGTCTGTGAAGCGAAGTCAGTATCCAACTCTGAAAGATTCAGCTTTCCAAACAACTCACTAGGATTCATATCACCACGTACAAGCGACTGAATGCTATCCGATTTGCTCATAGCGGACTTATCAATGTAAGAGAGCGCGTCCTCCTCAATAAGTGCCTGCATACGACTCTGTGTAACGTAAATAGCTTCCTTTACCTCGGCTGCTACATTTACACCGCTTAGCTGCTCTCTAGCACGGGCAAAAAACTCGTCTGCAATATTTGCTACAAGTTTATTTCCCTTATTAAAGAGTTCAACAAACTCGGACTTCTCGGCATCTCTCTCTTTGAGGTCGTTCTCCTCATCAAGTAGATCCTTTGCCTTTTCAGCAGCCATCTCTAGGTAGTCTGCAACGCTAATAATTCTCTTTGAAAGGTCGGCATTGCCATCAATAGATCCTGCAATATTTGTAAGACCTTTATATCCGCAGCGATTTGCGCCATTGTTCTTTACGTCTTTCTCAACACCCTCGCAGGCAGCGACAATCTTATGAAGGTAGCTGCGGACTCCGTTTGAAAGTGCAAAACTTTTCTTTAGTTCTAGCTGCATATCATTCTCCTTAAACACGACTATATAGACTATGCTTAGTTTATGATATGACAATAAAAAAGAGTGCTAATAAACAATATTATTAGCACTCAAAAGAATCTAATGTTTTACTTCAGCGTTAAAACTGCTTCATAAAATCGCTTTTACGCTTCTCGTCAAGCAGCTTGTACTCATCAACCTCTGCATCAGAGTTAAAAAGCCACTCATTTGTAGAATCAACCTGCTCACCACGATACTCATGCTCACCGATAAACATATCGCTTGCATTAGACTTCTTCAAAAACTCGGAGTAACGCTCACTCTCGTCTGCGGTCAGACCGTTCAAAATAGTTGCCATAACAAACACCTTTCAAAATAGTTTCTTATTTATGTTTCCGTACACATCCGATATACGGTCGGTTTTCTTAACTATCATTATTCACTACAAAACAAATAGCATCAACATCGTTAACTTTCTTACATCACAAAACGTTCATATTTGCTTTGTCCGTTTCCGCTTCTTCGATGTTGATTAGGTAGTTTCCGATACTGTTGATAATTTCAAGGACAATCATCGCTCGTACCTTGTTAGATCTAGTAACCTCGGCATTTGCAAGTGCAGCATTACACTTCATCATAACGGTAGAGTCCTTCATAGGATTCTTCTTTGAGCCGATATACTTCGAGATTACCCTCAAAGAATCGATAGTTGAATCGATAGCTGCGGTTGCGATTGTAAGTGTCTTTGCCGGCAGAGTCTTTTCGTCTAGTTCCTCGTCATATGGGTTAAAGCCAAGGTTATTAAACAAATCCTCTCTATACATTTCTGTAAGTTCAATAGCTTGTGCATAGTTTCCAGAAATCATAGAAGGAAGAATAGACGGGATGACTTGTGCCTGCTCTTTGTTTGTAGAAGGCTTTACGACTGATCGTGTTGCTTTTTGGGCGGTCGTTAGACTCTCATTCTTATGTTGTTCGCTATTCAAGACCTTGTACTCGTTGGAGTTAACAATTTGCTCTCTAGGTGTATCGTCTGTTACCTCAACAAATTCAGTATGCTTTGAATCGATTGAGATAAAGGCTGGGATAGTTTCATTAGTAGTTGCATTGTCTTTACCATCTGCCCAAATCAGATAGTCAGTATCGTTGTTTTTGCGTCCAAATTCAGCAATCTTCCAAGCTACGCCAAAGTATTCGCAAACATCGCACTCGTCATCATAGCGTCTAAACTCGGGTAGACCCTTGCTTTTCTCGTGAAGTTTCTCGTCAATATAGAAAGTTCTGCTTCTTCTGTTTGCGTCAACGACTTTCTGAAATTCATCGGAGTCGTCTACATTAAACTCGTCAAAAATAGAACGGTTATACGATCCAAGGGACTCTAGTACAGATGGATAACTCCTGTTGTTGTTACCTGTTAGCTTGTAGCCAAAGTTCAATAGATGCTTTGCAGCAGCAAACGTAAATCCTCGTGATGAAAGTAGCTTTGTATTTTCATCGCCCTGTTCCTCAAACCAAACTTTATAAGCTGCATAAAGTTCCGTAGCAGGAATATTTTTGATTTGTCCGCTCATAATTTGCTTTGAGATAGCGACAATAAACTGCCTAGCGTAATCGTCATCACCCTGTACTGCCTGTACAAGCGCACGATCACAATCGTTGTAGTCCATAAAATACTGGCAGGCGGTTTCATTAAGCGCATATGCTAATACGTGTTCGCAGAAAGGCTTTGCCCTAGTCATATCGTCATACATGGGGTTAGCATCACCGTTTTTAGTGTGTGAGTTTTCAGCACTAAAAGCAATAAGCCTTCGTTCCATAGCTTGATTCTTCTCCGCAAACCTGGGCATTTCGTTACATAGCTGTACAAACGTTGCTGTAAACGGTGCAGAGATAGCCGTTTGATATTTTCGAGAATAAGTGACTTGCTCGTGTGCGCCGATAGATTTTAAGACTGCGGACTTCTTAATATATGTTCCGTTGTCATTATCAAGTCCAAGGGCATATGTTTTGCCAAGTGTGCTAGTAAAGGTATCAGCTTCATTTAGCTGTTGGAAGTTAACATACGCCGTATTTTGTTCACCGATAACTTTTGCAAGCATGGAAAAGAACGTTGATTTACCATCACCGCCTGCGCCTACTGCAATAAAAATAGAAGGCTGTACGTTATAACTGGTAATAACGGACTTTACAATCTGTTTAAGTAGCTGGATTCTCTCTGGCACGCCATTTGCAAGATCGTAAATCAGCTTTTCGATTGTTAGATCCTCATAGTATGACGGGAGATTGTCTAGCATTTCTGGTACATAGTTAGTTTCAATTTTATGCGTGACAACATAAACAGGATTGTAGTTTTCAAGTTCCTGTGTAATACAGTTAAAAATACCGTTACCAACTGCGATTTTGTACGCTGGCAAAGGCTCGTAAATTGTTGTTGGAGTAGGGATGGCGCACAATGATAGATTGATAGTTTTTCTGTTACTATCTGTGACAATATCAAGAAGTGCATAGATAAACTTATCAAGCAAAATAGGGTTATAGGAATAAGTGCCTTTGTCATAATCGTAAATCATTAGCTGGGTAGAGCCGTTTGTTTCGATGACAGTAAAGGCAATCTTAGACGCTAGTGTTTTTACTACATCTTCAAGTGGGAGTTTGACTGGTATTTTTCCATTTTCATCAGCCATATCCTGTAATTTTTCAAACCTAGCTTTTTTCAAAGCACGGATGCAATCATTGTTTGATTTATAGTTTGGAGGTAGGAGTAAGCCTTCCTCGGTATACTTCCTTAATACCTGCTCATACTCTGCCTTACACCATTTTTTAGACAGACTCTTAAAACTCTTTCCAACCTTATAAGGAAGCATAGAGCGATGGCGTAAATTTCTTTGACTTTTACTAGGAAAAGGCTTGACAGAGGTAGTGATATTAGCCATAGTAGTTGCAGGTTCCTTTCTTTCGACCGATTTCCAAGCGCATGGGGTCGGTCGTTTTTTTATCAAAATTTACAGCGATACCTGCATAAACGTATGGATTAGATGCTTCAAAGTGTTTCTTCATTTAGTATCGCCTCGCTTTCAATAAAATCAAGTTGGGATAACTACAATACCATATTATTTGCAGGCTAAATTGATTTAATTTGAGATTTGTAGAAAGTATGTTTTTGATTGTGTGCGCTAGTTATGCCATACACAATATCTTGTGTATATGACTGGTAAATATGGATAGTGTACAATAGTTAATAGTTCGATAAATTGTTATAATTCTTGTTACATTTAAGTAGAAAGGAATTTGCTTATGTCTATTAGCATGAAGGTCAATGTAGATAGACCGTCAGATTTTTGGTATATCGTGGATAGACTTCCAAATACGCAAAATATGTCAATGGCATCAAAAAGCCTAATGGATGCGTTTTATGAGTTTGCCAATGAGTACCTTACCTCCGAATTAGAAGATGGTATTAGTGGTATTGATTTTGACTCTATAAAAACAATCGATGATTGTCGTGATGAGTTAAAGTTAATGTTAATGATACAAGATAGTGCGCTTTCTTCTTATGTGCGTGGGCAGTATGATTTAGACTATGAGGACTTTGATGATGAAGAAGCATATGTAGACAAGTCGATTGATTTTATTATTAAAGATATGAAAGACGGTTCTTTGCCTTTGAATGTATATATGGAAGATGCGTCAACATTAAGGTATTGTGTATCTTCTCCATATCAGTATTATTTATGGATTCCAGAAACGGATAGCATTCTTCCGTTTTCCATTTTTGAGTGACAATGTTATTATTGTCATGTATTATTATTTAGATTAGTTTTTGTTGGTATTAAAAAAAGAAAGGTTGTTATGACTACTATTAGTACACGAGCAAAGAGAGCAGTTACAGCGGGAGTTACTTTCGCTATTCTTGCAGGCAATCTAAGTGCTGCATTTATGCGCCCATCTAAGGCATTCGCAGTTGAGTCCCTGCCAGATATGGGCGGTAATCTCCGTGTTGAGCATGATGACAAGTATAAGTCTGGTCATGGAATGACGATTTGGACTGCACAGGATGGTAAAACACCACTTTTCTGCGCAGACTCCCTTAATCACGACCACGCTACTTCTGGCGAGGGCGGTAGCGTTATTCCCCTCGGGCAGCTTAAAACATCTACAGGCGAGTCTTATGACGCTTATAAGCAGCATATGATCGATTACCTCGTTTACTGGGGTACGATCGGCGTTAAGTCTGGCGCAACGTATTATGGCGTAAGCGGTGCAGACCTGCAGGCAGCAACACAGTTTGCTCTTTGGGGTGTTCGTCAGGGTTCTATGCGGGATGACAATGGTACAAACATGCCGTTCTACAATACTGGTTGGACTCGTGAAGCATCCGATGCAGCTATTAAGTTCTTTAATGACGCTGCTAATTATGCTAATAACCCAGACTCTGATAAGCGTGTTCCACAGGGCGTAGCTTATGCTTTTGTTCCAGACGGAGGTAAGCAGGTTATGACTTACTTCGGTATGAAGCTAGGTTCTTTGAAGATTACAAAGATTTCTGGTAACACCCTTTATACCGCTGGTAATAATTGCTATTCCCTTGCCGGCGCAGAGTACACCGTTTATTCTGACGAGGGTTTGACTACCTCTGTTGGTACTATTACCACCGATGAGAACGGTGAGGGTACACTAGAGAATCTTCAGCAGGGTAATTACTACATCAAGGAAACTAAAGCACCAAAGGGATATGCAATCGCATCCGAGGTTGAGAAGGTTTCCATCGAGGTTGAGCAGACCACAAACGCTAATGTACAGGATGGCGCACAGTACACCACAGACCCTCTCCATGTAATGAAGGTTGATAAAGATACTGGTGAGCAGAAGGCTGCTGGCGGTGCTTCCCTTGCAGGCGCAGAGTTCAAGATTTCTTATTACAAGGGTTATTACGAGAATGTAAGCGATCTCCCAGAGAAGCCAGAGCGTACATGGACTGTTAAGACCGATGAGAATGGTGACATCAATCTTGACGATGTACAGGTTGCCAAGGAGAAGTATCTTGTTGAGGGCGATGAGTTCTATACCAACGCAGAGGGTAAGGTAGTTTATCCTCTTGGTACTATTACCGTACAGGAGATTAAAGCACCTACAGGCTATCTTCTCCCAGAGGGCAATGATGATGTATTTGTCATGAATATCAATTCTGAGGATGTTGATCATCCGCAGACCGTTGAGGCAGACCTCAATGCTACACAGAAGGAGCAGGTTGTCCGTGGTAATGTGAAGTTTACTAAGGTTCTTGGTGTAAACAAGCGACCACTTGCAAACGTTCCATTCAAGATTACGTCTAAGACCACAGGTGAAACCCATTATGCAGTTACAGACGCAAACGGTGTGATTGATACTTCTACCATGACTAAGAACGACAAGACCAATGCCAACGATAAGGCATTTAACGGCGATAGTGTAGACGAGTCTAAGCTATCTTCTGAGAATGGCATCTTCTTTACCGGTAAGGCAGCTACTAATACTGGCGATGCGACCACGCAGCCTAATGCTGCAACTCCAGCAGCAAACGCACAGGCACAGCCTGCCACCACTAATACCGATCCTGCTACACAGCCAACAGGAGCAAACGGTGCAACTAACACCGAAACCCCTAGCGCAGACGCAGAGAAAACTAGCGGTATGCTTCCTTATGATACTTATGAGGTTGAGGAGATTCGCACTTCTGTAAATGCCAACGTTGACGAGATGGCAAAGTTTGAGTTTACTGTTTCTGAAAATGGTACGACCATTGATGCTGGCGAGGTTGTCAATACAGTCACTCCAACGCATATCCCACAGACAGGACAGGATAGCATTAACCCAGAGATTCTGATTGCTGGCGGTGTTATCATTGCTGCGGGTGTCGGCGGTGTCGCTCTTGCAATCCACGCAAAGCAGAAGAAGAACGACAACGAGTAAAGTCGTCTAGCTTTTAATTAAAAGCCTTACTGGTAGTTTTATCAGTAAGGCTTTTTTGTGTAGCTTTTAAGAGTTATCACAATATCTTAAATTATGGGGTATACTCTTGTTGTACTATTTAATCTTTGATTGAGGTCATCATGTGGTTTGTTACAAGATTTAATATAAAGCAAGTACAGCTAATCGAGCGCAATGGAATTTGTGTAGAAAACTCTTTTATCACAAAATTGTCTAAAGGCGTAGACCCTTTGGCGTATTGTCAAGATAAGAAAGACAAGCTACCTCCAACTTTGATTGCTGAAATATTGAATAACGTTTCAGATGTAAATGATGTTCATAAGTCGGATAGACTTTATATTGAAAATCAGTTCTATTTCAATAATGCACTAAGTATCATTCCAAAGAATGTAGCTGATAGATATCCTATTGCACTAGGCAATGTTACAAACATTGTTTGTTCAGTTGAGCCATCTAATAAGCCAACTATTAAAAAGAACGTAAAGATAAAGACTGTTCTGCCGTTTAGATCATCTACCTCTTTCGATGTGTCCTTCTATAAAGAAAATATCTTTACCGTAAAGATCGTTTTTTATAGCCCTCACGGTTTTAAGACGGCAGTATCTTTTGACGCTAACAAAAAGATAGTAATGGAATATCTTAATCGTGGAAACGAACGAGATAAGTATGCTCCATCTTTTTCCTTCGAGAAATAAGGCGTTTAAGGGGGTATAAATACTCATTGAAAGTAAAAATACCCCCTTAAAACGGCTCTCAGAGCCTTGTTTTTTAGACCTGTTTTAAGATATTTTTAGTCTAATCGCTAACGGTACTATTTTTTTGAGTTGTACGTCTGGATTGTTCTTAATATTAGCAATAGCAGAGTCTAAGAATCTTACATTTTCTCTTTCCCATGACTTTTGCTTCTTTTGATCGCTCCCGAATTGACTAACTCTTTGTATAGCTTCTTTTCCTCTTTCGTAGCTAATACCATTACATACAACCGAAGCAGCAATGGAATTAGACAGTTTGAAAAATTCTTCATAGCTACTCAAATCATGATGTGACAAATAATTAGTTAGATAATTTATCACATCGTCATCAATTTTTTTGCTATGTAATTTAGTGTTAACAGAATAAGGAGCAGATGATATGTTTTTGTGTACTTTTACATCTTGCCACAAATCACTATTAAGAAGTTTTCCTTCTTCTTTAACAAAGACTGCAGGTATCTGTTCAACATTAGAAAATACGGGCAAATTTCTGTTTGTAGTCATTCTAAGATCCGTATCATCATTTACCGTCATTCCTACAGCGTCATAGAGCCACTTAATAGCTTTAGCATATTCATCTGCGTGTAAATAATCTTCTGTAAACAAAACAGCACGAAATCTAGGCTTTTTGGGATAGCTTGCAGTCGGATATAAGATTAGTTTTGTATCTAGTTCATAGGATAAATCTATAAACTTTTGTCTAATAAGTGCAGATAGTTCTTCTTCACCTGCATCAAAATCTGCGTCTACAATTAAAAACTTTCTCTTTGATTTAGACCCTAGTGCAACAATTCTATCTACACTATTTGATTCTGATTTATCAAACCCATCAACGGTAGAGCAAACTATCGCAGGAGTTGATTCTTTAATAGTGCGCTTTTCAAACTTTCCTAAAATCAATACGTTAGCGATGTTAAAGGCTTCTACTAAGGACTGATTAAAGAAGTCAAAGTCATCCATGTCTATATAGTGCGCCGTATTGTCGTAAAGATTTTTAATTACAAACATTAGTTTTTACTCCATGCGCCAGTAGTGTAGTCAATCGTATAACCCTTTTGAGAATTGAATACCTCTACCTCCATATCAATAGAGCCGTCACTACTTTTCATATCAACGATAACTACACGAGGAACAATCTCGTTTTGATAGTAAACGGGAGTTGCAGAGTAGTAAAGCGTCTGATTTGGGTTGTTTTTTAGATAATCACGGGCAATCGTTTCAGTATAAGCCATACCGCCCTTGCCATCATTTGCGCCAACATTCTGCATACGTGTACCAGTTACAAGGTTTTCACGTTTAGGCGCACCGCCAAGGCTATCTGCGACTAGGTGAGAACGATTGTAGAAATATCCTGTATAGGTTTTCCCGTTATAAAGTTCAACGGTTACTTTGCCATTGTTTGACTTTCCTGTAGTTGGATTTTTCCAGCCTGTAATTTCATCTGCGTCTGCGCCAAACTTCTCACGCCAGCCAGCACTATCTGCGACCATTTGATAAGTAATTCTGCCGGCTGCCCATGTAGTACGACCAAGATTATCTAGTCCGCCGTAATTGATTGTGCCGGCATTTGTGTCGTGTTCTACAGAAGCACGACCAATCTCCATTGCATAATTAGGAGCAGTAGACTCATTCCAATCATCAAAGCCATCATTTTCTAAAGTGTGGATAGCATTGTTATCTTCATTAGTCCTTACAGGATTGTTGTTTCCAAAGAAGTCGTTAACACCACTTGTGATACCGCCAAAGAAGTCTAATCCAGTAAAACTCTCAAAGCCTTTTGTGGCATTATCTATAACTCCACTAATAGGAGAGCCAAGTCCTAGTGAGAGAAAATTAGGAAGTCCGTGCGCAGATACGGTTTGAATGATTTGAGCAGGGTTTGAAAGACTAACGTTGTTTGCCAGTCCACCTAAGATATAATTTGCTGGAATAAGCGCAGATAAATAAGCAATAATAGCTGCCGAAACAACTCTTTGAGCGTGTGTCTTGATGTTGCGCCTAGCAAAATTCTTAATACTCTTAAAAGGATGAATAAACTTTCTAAACAGTCGCTTAATCATTTGCGGTAGTCTAAATAGGTTCATGCTGCTTCCTTCGTAACGTTTTATTGACGTGACTATTATATAAAATCTCATTACGATTTTTGTGTAAATCACAATCTCTACACAAAAAATACCCGCTAAGTTTGCTAACAGAGGACTGTTAAGCCTAGCGGGTTGCATTTAGTATTGTAACACAAAATATCCCCCTTATTCTTAACTAAGAGGGATATAAAACAATCATTGATACAGGCTCAAAGGTGTTAACCTTCATCATCCTCGTCTTTGAAAAAGGACGGATTCTCTTTGTTGATTAGTTCAAGAGCAATAGAAATAGAGTCAACAAATACATAGAAGCGGGTGACGGCATCCATTGCTTTATAGTTGCCTTTCTCAATATCTTCAGAAAAATCATCAAAGCCAAGAAAATCGTAAGCATTCTCAACTAGCTTCTTATTCTCTTCTACAAATTCCTTTGCTTGTGCTTCATTGATATAGATATAGCCACGATCATTGCAGTTTAGAGCATCTCTCCACAACTCACTCATATTGTCGATTAGCCATTTTGCAAGATCGTATGGAGTGGTTGTCCCAGGCTCAACGTTCTCTAAAACAAAATCTTTAATAGATTCTCCCGCTGCTTCAAAGTAATCATAAGCCATGGTTACTCCTCGTCATCTTCTCTATCAACACCATAAAAATCGCTCTGCTCACGCTCAATTTTATCAAGAGCATCGTTAATGCAACTATTGAGAACGTAGCAACGAATGGTGACATCCATGCTCTCCCAGTTCTCTTCAATGAAATCTTCACCTAGTTTATCTTTGCAATCAAACTCTTCATACGCTTCTCTGAGAAGGTCGTGATTCTCCATTACATATTCTTTTGCCTTTGCGCCATTAAATGTGTAGCTACCGCTGCAATTACCTGTTACGCTATCATCTGCCCAAAGAGTATCGTTAAGATATGACTCAAGTTCGTCACGATCCCAATACTCACCAGGGCGAATCTCATCGTTGATGTAAGTCAAAACATCGTCTGTTACGTTTGCACAATAATCGTATGCCATGATATTACCTCTCACTTTCTGCAAGTTTTTCAAGTTCACTTGCCACTTCTGCTACAACCTCGTCTTGATACCAGAGAATGCACTCTCCCCAGTTATCAGAATCAATCTCGCCTGGTTTACTGAAATAACTCATCGCTAGATTCCATGCGTTTTTATCGTCCATCAAGAGATTGTCTGTTACGTCCCAAATTAGCTTCTGGATTGTTTCATCCTCGCAAATATCATCTACTGCAGGATTTACAGACGGGACGAAGCCATTTGATACTTCCTTCTTATATTGCGTCATGAAATCATTTACAGCCGTTTCAATTAGTTCAACTGTAGAATAGTTCTCACTCATACGTCCTCGCATTACAACGTTATTTATATTACTTTACTTATAATAGCTAACCTTATAACTTTAATTATAAATGCAACTATAAGCATTGCTAATGTTTGTGTAGAAAATATGTAGTTTCGTTTTTACCCTTTCTTCTATGATAAAACTAACACAAGAAATTTGTGTACAAAGAAAGGAATTACACGTATGTTTACAAACAAGCGCAAATTGATTTGCATTATGGGAAGCAAGCTAACCGATAAGGAGAGAATGCTTCGTCTTTTTAAGAACGTTGGCATGCTCAATACGCCGACCGAAACAACTCCTAATGTTTTTACATCCCCAAACTTTAGAGTTCATGACGTTGTGGTGGTAGACGACTTAAAGACTTTATCTAAACTAGTTAACTCCAACGTTCAGCATGATCGAGAAATTGTTGTGCTTGAAGTGGTTAATAGTGAGGATAATCTCTACAAGAATTATCAAGCAAAGATGCACCTACATGGATTTTCCGTTGGTGTAAATATTACAGATACGTTCGATGCTTTGAGGGCAAAAGAGCGCAGGATTGATTACCAGCTACACCGATTTATCAAGAATAACTCTATCTTTATCAGTCATATTGTTTTTGATGAGTCTATTCTTGGTGATGGTGCAAACTGTAAGCAGTTTATGCAGATTATTAAGTCTGTAAATGATTCTAAGGTTAAGGCTGCTAATAGCAACAAGCGATTTGTTAGGTGGTAACGATGTTAACTAAGAAAGAGCGTGAAGAAATCGCAGAGAGGTTGAGGGACTGCCCTGAAGCAGATTATTACGATTTTTATGAAGCCGTAACAGGCGAAGAAACAACTATAGATACTTTGCTTGACGAGGATGCTGATAAAATTGCTGACATCATTCTCGACCTTTGCGATACGTCTAATATGATTGAGTTGCCACTCGATAAAGACGGCAAAGTTATCAACATTGGCGATAAAATATGTGATGTGTCTGGTCGTCATCTTGTTGTAACAAGCATGGAATATACACACTCTGGAAACGTGCTTATTTCTGGATTTGATGATACGGACGGTATTATCTATAGCGATTATTCCACTTCTCTATCCCATGACTATTGTTAGGAGACAATGATGTCAGAATATGCAACATACAAACTCTGGAATGGGTGTAAAGCACCAAACAATCTTGAATTTAACGGTAGACTGATTGGTGAAAAGGTAACATCAACAACACCGACAACACAAATGAGTTATGAATATGGCAACGGTGACAATAGAACAGAAGAATATATGGAACTTATTGCACGCTCCCCAGAAGATACGGTAGCTTGTCATTGCCATACCTGTAATATGGTATTCAGATTTGAACGCGGTATTGTACCCGACTATTGCCCGTTTTGTGGCGCAAGGGTGGTGAGAGATCATGACGATGCTTAGACGTTGGAATTATGACGAACAGGCTTACGAGCCTTATGAAGTTCCAGACGACTGGAATGTTAAAAGCTATTCAGAGGATATGGACGAGATTGTTAATTGTCCGCATTGTGGACGAAAAGTAACCTTTGGTAGTTGCTATACAAGCAAGGAGATACATACGGCGGGTGGATTTGGTTATGCGGTATGTGGTGAGTGTTATGCGACTGAACGAATAAAGGAAGAAGAGTGGCGTAAAAAGCAGAGGTAATTAAAAAAGGGAGTCTATAAAGACTCCCTTTTGTCATAATCATCAAGAGGACAATAGTTGATAACTTCAACTCCGTATTTTTTCTCTATTTCAGATGGCTTTGTTGGTTCGTCTACATAGATGCTAATTAGACAATGCAAGGCAGCACGGTCATATGGTTCAAATACAACGTGAACAGGTGTAAACGGAGATATGTCAAAGTCATAGTCGTTATGATCTAGAATTCCCATATCTTCAAATTTGTCGAATTCAATACAATCAGTAAGTACGCCATCATATTCATCTTTCCATTCAATAACGTCTAGTACCGCATCGCATTCAAAAACTCCGTGTGCCATAGTTTCCCTTTCCCAAGGTTTTGATAATTGCTTTTTCAGCTTCAGATAATTCTAATACATATTCTTCTGTGTTGATAGTTGGCAATTTTAGCTTTTTATCAATATCCTCTGCAATGTTATCAGCAACAAGCAGCTTTCTTCCGAAGGATTCTAGTCCTGCTCTTTTCTCTGCTTCGATTTCTCTAATGGTGCAGCACGCATTTTTAGGAATTACAACAGATTGCCCTCTCCTAACAAGACTTCCTAATGTAGCAAGGCTTACTACATTTTTAGGGTACTTTTTCTCAATACGCTTACTAGATTTTACTTCTTGTGATTTCGCTTGTTTGAGCAATAAAGATAAATCTGGAGCAGTAACTATTGCATTTTTATCGTCTAGGTTTGTAACGAAAGATGTATTTACTAATGCTCCATTTGTATAGGTAATCTTTCTCTCTGTAATCACAAGGCAATCTTCATGCTTTTTATAAAGAGATGTGAGTGTGGGGCAGAAAAGGAAATATTTGATACCTTGCTTCATGTACCACTTACGAATGCTTGCAAGAATTGAGAATGGCGGATTATCAATAACAACGCAATCTGTAGGGTAGTCAAATTCTTTGTAATTTCCGCCTAGATAAAATGGTCTAACTATCTTTGTACCGTCTTGAAGATTGTATTTATCAATTACCCAATCTAAAACAATGTCATATACATCGTCCGGCGTGTAGCAGTCATCTGTAGTTAGCTTATGACCCCCCCCTGTTTTATTGAATTTTTTAATGAAGTCATCGTAATTTTCAAACTTTTTTCGATTCATATAAAAGCACACTTTCTTTGATCCACTACCGTCATTGTTTCTATGATAAACGAAGGCTATTTCTAATTGTGTACGTTTTATGTATTTATCTAAATGCTTATTAGACAATATTATAATGCTTGTAAAGTCTATTATCCTCAATAGAAAGGAATCTAATCATGGCAAAAGAGGATATTTTCTTTAAGAAGGTTGCAAGGATTGCGCTTCCATTTGTAACACTATTCACTATTGTCTGCCCGCTTTATCTAGCAAGTGAGCCTTTAATTGAAGCTGCTATTGTGACTTCGATTATTTGTATGGCGTTTGTTGGATATATTATTTTTGTAATGTCTTATAGGGATATTGTATTTTCCTAGAAGTAGACAAATATCTAACAGAAGGCTACCGTATTGAATATGAATGATACGGTAGCCTTTAATATAACAGTAGTCCTTGTTTATACAGTCATGTCTATGATCTTTCTGTATGCGCTATTTTGTGCAATTAGACTCCCATACCTACCATATAAAACGTACAGAAAGAGAAAGAGAAGAAGGCGGAGAAGGCACTAACCTTTCCAGATAAACTTTGTCTTAAAAGTCCACTCTCCCTCTGATACTAATTGCTTTGTATCTGCGTCAAAGATTTTGTATTCCCATACAAGTACATTTTGAGCAGCATTTAGGATGGACGTATACCAGAAAATAGAATGACTCTTGTTATAGTTTTTCGCTTCTTGTTCAAAATTATTAAAGTCATTCTTATTTTGTTCACCGTTCCATTCAACAACTAAGATATTATCCTTTTCTGACCCGTGAAAGCCAAAGGGAATGACGTGAGTGCGGTCAGACGGTTCATTATTGTCTACTGGAATAATAAGTGACTTCAATTTTCTGCGTTCTTTATCACTTCTTTCATGGAAGCGATCATATGCCCCTTTACCAAAGTGCGCCCAGACTTGATGATACTTTTCATCATGGAAATAATAAATCTCGTCTATCTTTGGTTGTCTTTCATCTTTGATTTTCCATGGGTTTGATAGAGCCTTATTAACACGCCTTAATACAACTGGCGAAGATTCTTTAGTGTCGATTGACTTTGCTGCGTGAAGAGAAATGGTGTCCTCTTCAACTCTTTGCTGCTTTGGTACATAGTTATAATATGGTTGTAGAGATTTTCGTATGGCGATATAAACGTTGAGAGCCTTAATGTCTTTCAACTTTTCCTGTTTTTCATTGATAAATTTAAGAGCGTTGTCTTTAAGTTTAGTAAAATCAAGTTCCATATATCAAACTCTCCATATCTTGCATAATTGCTTTTAATCTTAATAAGTATAGCGCATTTATAATAATCTAAGGATTGTTATATACAGATTTGCGGAGTGTAAAAGATATGAATGAGGATCGTATTGATACAGTTGCATACATGAATGCCTTTGCGTTCATGCCATATATTACAGATAGCATTTACGATATTAAGGAATTGCTATCTTATTTTGAAAAGATCGTATACGGCATTGTTTGTGTTGATACCGTAGACAAACTTTTGCTATCTGAACTAGAGCAAGTACAAGAGGTTTTACGCATTATGTGTAAGGATATGGATAACACTCTAAGATATTCTGAAGATACCTATGATGTTCTTTATAACGGATATGTTAATGGAATGTGGGTTGATAAGGACTTTATTGAGGAGAATATCCAGAAGATTGGTACGCAGATTAGCACCTTTAATAGGGTTCAGAATCAGTTGCTAGATATGATTGATGGCATGAAGGGGAATTATCGTCTAAGGAATGTAGAAACAATCACACAACTCTATGTACCTATGGCAAATCTAAGCGATGCAATTTTTAGCTTTAGTGATAACTATGAACACAAATTCCTCTACAATCTCAAGGAAATGTTTGTGTAATTAAACATAAATTCACAAAAAGAGATAAGGCAAAGACTGCGATGTGGTTTTTGCCTTATTTTTCTGTATAATTGTGGAAGATTAAAATTTCTACTATTGAAATGAGTATCACTATATGGAACTGTTAAACGTTGCTGCGGATGATATTGAAACTTACTCACAAGATCTTATTGATGTGGTTACTACACCGAAACCCGTCATTCGTGGAGTTGCTTCTATGGTTCTTGCCATAAGAGATTTAGACAGTATCTATGAAGATATGATGATTGACGATTTAGAGCGTTTTGAAATCATGCAAAGCAGAGCAGACTTTTTACTAAATATCGTTTCTGCCTTTGAAGGTATGAGGGTTATTTGCATCAGAAACAAATATTTAGATGATCAAGTCATGAATATTTTAACAAACATCGCCTTTGTCGTACAAAGGATTTACACAAGTGTCTACAATCTTTCCTCACTCAATACAAAGGAAAAGGAGGTAAGTTTAAGTAGTTAAAAATTATTGTCAATTCGTAAATATAAGAAACAAATAGAAGTGGATGGGAAAATTGCTAAAAAGCTTCAAGACGGAAATAAATCCGACAGTCGAGCAAAAAATCAAGATTAGCAAGACTATCGGCGTTTGTAGATATGTTTATAACTTTTATATCGATCACAACAAAGCTTTGTACGATAACGGTGAAAAGTTTATGACTGGCAAGAGTTTTAGCGTATGGCTCAATAATGAGTATATTCCTAATAATTCTGAAAAGATATGGATTAAAGAAGTGTATTCAAAGGCTGTTAAAAAGTCTATTGAAGATGGATATACTGCATTTACAAGGTTTTTTAAACATCAGAGTGGTTTCCCTAAATTCAAAAAGAAAGGTAAATCTGATGTAAAAATGTATTTTGTAAAAAATAATCCTAAAGATTGTAGATGCGAGAGGCATAGGTTAAATATACCAACTTTGGGTTGGGTACGTATTAAAGAAAAAGGCTATATACCAACAACTAAAGACGGATGGAAAATCAAAAGCGGTACAGTATCTATCAAAGCAGGCAGGTATTATGTATCAGTTCTTGTGGAAATTCCAGATACTAAGATTGTTAATAATAGTAATGACGGTATAGGAATTGACTTAGGTTTGAAGGACTTTGCGATTGTTTCTAATGGCAAAATCTATAAAAACATCAATAAGTCAACAAGAATTAAAAAGTTGGAAAAGAGATTGCGTAGAGAGCAAAGATGTCTCTCACGTAAGTATGAGAATTTAAAGAAGGGAGAGTCCACTCAAAAGAATATACAAAAGCAAAAACTCAAAGTACAAATACTTCATCATAAGATAGATAATATCCGTACTGACTATATCAATAAAGCAATAGCCGAGATAGTGAAAGCCAAACCATCTTATATAACTATTGAAGATTTGAATGTGTCGGGAATGATGAAGAACAGACATCTGGCAAAAGCCGTTGCATCACAAAAGTTCTATGAATTTAGAACTAAGATCAAAGCTAAATGTAGCGAAAACGGCATTGAATTAAGAGTTGTAGACAGATGGTTTCCATCATCCAAAATATGTCACCGATGCGGTGCTATCAAGAAAGATTTGAAGCTTTCGGATAGAATATACCGTTGTGATTGTGGCTATGTTGAGGACAGAGATTTAAACGCTGCCCTTAATCTAAGGGATGCTTTAACTTACGAAGTTGCATAATAAAAGCAAACGTAAGTATGTACTGCAGGCTATTGCAGGAATTTACGACTGTGGAGTGTACAAAGACTTGCTAGTAGCGTATAATCGCCAAAGCATACACATTGAAGCAGTAAGAAGCAACCGTGAGGACTTCAATTTCTCGATGTGTTTGACCGTATTTAAACATATTTTGAGTGGCAGGTGTCGTATGCAGAGTAATGGCAAGGTAATGTTGATTGACCCTAATCAAACTCCCGAGCAGGCTATCAATAATTTTGGCAGCTATTTTGCCCGTAGCACCACTTCTATTACAAGTAGTAAACAGCCTGTAAATCTTGAAGATAACAATATGTCAAACGTTGCTTTTACATTTTATGACGTTGATACTTTGATTATTCTTAAACAAATCACTATTCCCGTTTCATTAAAAAGCAAAGACCAAATCAAGAAGTATGTTAACGTGAAACAACTTCCAGAATTACCTCCAAGGCACTACATTTCTGTTAACAATAACAACTTTATTGTTAAAGAATCTGAAGCTGGAAATAAGGTATTCATTCCATGTAAGCCATATGCTAAAGAAAGCTATGAAAAGGAGTATGCAGCTATCTGTACAAACACTCCTAGTGCAGACGAAAGCTATACATGGAAAAAGCGTTTTGAAAATACGCCATGTAAGCCTATTTCAGATAAGCCTGCAGTCTATGACGGCAAATATGTTTCACTAGGGAATAATAACTTTATCGCTAGGCTACTTATGGCGTATAGCAGAAAGCCAACTTCCCCGGACGATCCTAATGCAGCCGATCCAAGTCTTGAATGTGATTTGAAACACTACATTAAAACGCATCTAGGCAAAAAGCCTGCTAAGATTGGCGGTTTTGAAAAGCAATTTGTTATCTACATGGACTGGTTGCCAAACATTCCAGCATTGCTACATGAAGCATTCTCTTACGGTTTAACAGATAAAACTATACGTGATATGTGGAAACCGTGGGTATTCAGACAAGGTGTCGATATTTGCGATAGTCGTGTTACAATAGAAAATGTTAGACCATACAAAGGTAGGGGCATTTTGAAAAGTATTACTTTTTATGCAATTTCCTTTGTGGTTAAAACGGACTTCTATACATGGCACAAGCAGATCCAAAGGACAAAGAAGGGATAAGTATGTATTACAGGCTTGTAATTCCAGAGGGTGACGAAACAGAGAGCGTTGTGGACGAATTCCGCAAGGCGTTTGTTTCTCACATCAAAGACGTAGACGGACTACCAGATAATGAGATTCTCTTTGAGAAGAATCGCTATACAGAGGGTAGGTCGATTAAGTTTGCGAAGAAGTATGATTGTCTTATTGACGAGGTAAATGTAGACAAGCAGACAGGCACTCCGACTACTGTATCGCTTGTTTATTCACCAAATCCACAGGAGGAGTATGTAGACCAGCCTGTTGATGACGTTGTAGACTCACTCTCTTCTGGACTAGATGATGATACCGATTCTACAGATGAGGTTGCCGGCAGCAATGACGCAACTGATATTTCTCTTGCTATTGCAGATGATGATTCAGTTGAGGACGAGCCTAATGTCGTTGTTGATGAGGACAATGATGCAGCGCAGGTTGCAGAGGATGACGGCTCAAAGGACGTTGTAAGTGAGGATAATACACCACTAGACAACGAGGTAGTTACAGAGGATTTCTCTGATGCGTTTGTTAAGGCGGACGACAATTCTATAGACAATGTAGGTTCATTCCAGTATGTTGAGTCCCCTGCCGATTCTAAGAACGATGTTTCAGAAGATGATCCACTTTCTGATATTCTGCCTTCCGTTGAGGATTTGCGTGAAGAGGTATCTACACCGCTCAATCTAGGCGATACTCTCAACGATCCATACCTAAAGATGAGCAAGGATATGCTTGATGCGCAGCTATCTATGGAGCGTGCGCAGGTTCGTTTTGCAGTTAACTCTCTTACTAAGTCTGACGTTAACAGACTTATGGAGGAGATTAGAGAGCGTGCTTCGCATGATGATGTTCTCTCTAAGTACGTACAGGCTGCACTTGATAAGGCGCAGTCTGATAGAGATTATGAGCAGCGCAGAAACGCAGTAGCAAACGCATACAGCATTGCGCTAGAGCATTATGTCGCTTCTAAGATTGAGGAAATTAAGGCTACTTATAGGGCAGAGCATCCAGACGATACTGACGAGCGCATTGCACAGTTTGAGTCTGAAAACTATGAGCAGCGCAATAAAGAGGAAAAGTCTTTCTTTGATGCAAGGCTTGACGCTCAAAATCGTGTTGTAGAGATTACATCCGAGGGCGAGAACAATAGTGTTATTTCTAAGGTTCTAAGTTTTGTACTTCTGAAGCGTTCATTTAAGAGCCTGTTTAACAATGCCCGTGAGGAAGTTCGTGTTGCCCAGAACGCTAAAAATAAGGCAAATGAGGTAGAGTACGAGCCTGCCCACTATGCCCAGCAGCCAGAGGATTCGTTTGAGTATAGTGATGATGATACACCACTAGATAACTCTGACGATAATGTATACGACAACTCCGATGTAGATGATGAGCCTGTATCGGGTGATTCTTATGACGATGCCTTTAATGCCGGCTATCAGAAGGCACTAGAGGATATTCTTGCACGCCAGGAGGAGAATGATTCTGTAGAAGATGACGCAGACGATGTTGTAGACGAGCCTGCAGACGGCGATCCTTACGAGTTGACAGACGAGGACTTGTTTGATGACGATGTAGACGATGAGCCTGCAGATACGTCTAATGAGGTAGTTGACGAGGGTGACGGCAATGAAGATTTTGAGCCAAAGACCGATGTTGAAGCAGACGAGCCAGAAGATGAAGATTCCACCAAAGACCCCGATTCAGAAGGCGAGGAAACTCCCGAAGATCAGACTCCCGAGGTTCAAGACGGTGGAGAGCCTGTTGAAGAGTCGCTAGACGAAACAGAGGGCAATGATTCTGAGGTTGCAACAAACGATGACGATGATTCTGATGACGCAGATGATTTTGATTTTGTTGGCGAGCCTGCAGATGACGATGCCGAGAGCGATTCTAGCGTCACGACTACTTTAGACCCCGTACCAGAGGTACAGAAGGACGAGGATTCAGAGAAGCATGACGAGCCTGTTGTAGAAACACCATCTACCCCCGAGGTTGTTTCCCCAGTTGATACTGCGACAAAAAAGCCAAAAAAGAATCATCATAAGATCCTTCAGAGAGTTGGCATTGGCGTTGCAGCCGTTGCTTTGGCAGCAGGTTTGTATATTGGCGTTGGAGGAATGGTATTCCACCTTCCACCATTCCAGCAGACCCAGCAGGAAGCACCTGTTACGGACAATCAGAACATCATGGATCAGATTCATGATAAGTTTAAGGCGGGACAGACTGTTACTATTACAGATAATGGGCAGCAAAAGAAGGCTACAGTTACAGATGTAACGACTGACGGCGTTAACGTAAAGGACGATAGTGGTAATCAGTACACACTATCCCCACAGCTTGCCCAGGCTTATGTAAATGCCCACCCAGAGCAATTTAAGACCGATGGCGGGGCGCAGAACACCTCTGATGCCACAACACAGCACTAATGCCCGTAATGGAACGGGAACACTTCATGTTTATGTTTGTAAGATAAGTAAGTAGAAGGAAAAGGAACAATGGCAAAGTATAAAACGTTTGCTGATTTCTCAAAGGCAAAAGGACTAGATTCAGAGCATTTCCCTTTTGCTAGAGCGGGACTAAATGTTTACCGTGCAATCAGATTCGTCTTTATGCTTGCCATTGCTCTTTTGATAGCGTCTGTTGTCTTGTACGTTGCAGGTAATGCGTTATCAAAAGTGAGTTTCACTTTTCCACAACTCTCAACTAACCCTCAATCAGACGACTTTACCTCTAGGTTTTTAGCTAACCTTGGGAAAGAATTTGGATTCTCTAACCCTCAAGTTGAGGTTGAGGGTTTTAATAGTCCTAGTCTAAATCTAGGAAGTCTTGTTATTGGTTTTTCAAGGCTTATTCTTTTCATTTCAAAACTAACTATCAATCTTGAAATTATCTTAATCGTTCTATACATTGCCCTTGTACTACTCCGATGGCACAACTGGGAGCGTCATGTATTCTCTTGTGATCGTGAGTCTATAAAAATTGAGCATGAGATTAAACGACGTAACAATTACGCAAAGCGTCTTTCTAATATCAGAGAAGCTATCTCTAAGGCAAGAAGCGGTGAAAATAGTGAGCCATCATTAGACCAGCTTGCAGAAGAAGAATCACTTAATGCACTTAATTCTATGCGTGTATACGTGAATGAGCGTGATAATGCTTATACAGAGAGCGTTGAAAGAAACTATAGAATTGAGATTGTTAACCCTACAAACACTCTTGCATCTCAAAAACTGAACACAAATCTTAATGATTTTGAGAACATGGCGAGTAACGCTACTGGCGGTAAGGTTAACTTTTCCTCTAAGACGTTATCCAGCGATCATCTAAAGATTGCATACATGGACTCTATTGAGGTAGTTAACCCATATATGATTGTCGATACCACAGACCATACAGAGTATTGTGCTTACTGTATTCCTCTCAACCTGTTTGCGTCTGTTGAGGAAAAAATTGAAGCTGCAAAGCAGAAGAATAGTCAATGGATCAATGAAACCTCGAAAGTCCTCGATCTTGTATTCCCATCTACCGATGTTGGAGCAAGGCGAATTAGCGTCAATGCTTCTGGTTCTGTTGCAATTTTTAAGTATGAACTACCTAAAAAGTTGAATGTACAAAATCCATCTAGCATTGAGGATAAGATTAAAGGTTGGACGCAAACAGACGATTGCTCTGTAACGATTAGTGCAGGCAAACTTGTGGTATCTATGCGAATGCCTGTCAAGATGCCTATTGACACAGCTACCGTTTTTAGAGATGCTTTTGGCATAGAAGATACGGCTGCTCATATAGCTGCATAATTTAGATTACACGATAAGGAGAGTTATTTAATATGGCAGAAAAGTTTGATTTAGATAGTCTTGAAGATGAACTCGCAAAAGAAGAAGGCGTTTCAAGACGTGACTATATCGCTAAGGGCAAGTCTAAAGAGCGTACAAGCCTTCTTAAAAAGAATAAGGCTGGAATTCAACTAGAGAACACAAAGACAAAGGCAGAAAAAGAAGCAGAGATGCAAAAGGCTAAGTCTGTAGCTAAGAATATTGCCTACATTTCTCTCCATTATGTATTGCCTATTGTTGTTACCTTTGTTATTGCGTTTTCACTAGGCGCAGTCCTTGCTCCAAAGACTGTATATAACACGCAGACCTACAAGGGCGTAGATAACGTTAAAAGCGTTCAATCTCCTATTGAAAGTGCTGATAATGTAAAAGACGCACAGATCATGGCGTTGCAGGCGCAGCTACAGAAGCAAACTGGCAATAGTAGTGAAACACCAAATCAGAAGTCTAGTGCGTACATCACAATGACACAGCAAAACGCTGGACTTGCTAATAAGTATGACAGTCTGTTTAACACACTTGTTTCTTACACAGACCAAAACAACGACAATGCCGTTTCTGCAACTATCAACGATATTCAGAATTTGTTTAACACCAAAGTCATGGGAAACACTACAGACGATCAGTTGAAGAAAATGCAATCAATCGTTAAGCAAGATAGTCCAGCTTCACAGCTTCAGAAAACAGTTGTTAAATCAAACCCTGCAACGGTAGTTTTCGCAGGTGAGAATACTGACGGACAGTATACATACGTTGCATTTGTACCATTCATGTCCGAGGACGCAAACTATACAGCGGTATACGTATTCTCCACAAAAGACGGAGATTCTCTAACCGATATTCAATATGCAGGGTATACTACAGGAAATGCAGATGTACAGGCGGTGGCACAGATTGCTGCTCAAACAGCAAAGGTCACTAAACAATAAAGAAGGCAGTAAATAATGCGCACGACAATCGCTAATAAGATTTGTACCGCAGGACTCGCAGTCGTAATGATTGCGAGTACTGTTCCTGCTAAGGCGTTCGCTGAATTTCCTCTTGTTGGTAGCGGTAGCGCAGAAAGCGCAACGAAGTTTGATGATGATTTTATCCACCATAAGAAAAGATGTGAGCGTAAAGACACGTCTACTAATGCTCCTGTTGCTAGTGGCACTATTGGAAAATCAGAGGACTGGATTACTCCTGGCACTCCTACTTACAACGTAGCAAAGCAAGTCTTTGACACGTTTACGCAAGAATATGGAATGTCTGGTCACGCTGCTGCGGGAATTATTGGACACATCAAATCAGAGAGTTATTTTGTACCAGACAGGGCGGAGCAAACGGGTTCTCCTATTTACTTTGGTATGAATGGTAAAGAGCCTCCTGCAGGCATGAGAAATTATGCTAATTTCGCAGGTGGTGGCGGACTTTTTCAGTTTACCCCCTATACAAAGTTTACTAATAGTCAATGGTGGGGTGCTATTGATAGTGACGGTTGGGGCGTTCGTAATCAATGTGCAGCCGTTTGGGGTTTGGAGTGGGGAAACAGGGCGGTAGAGCCTTTTATGCGTATGCACGGCACTCCCTACCAAACCGTTGAACAGTTTATGAACGCAGATGATCCAGTTAAAGCACGTCTTACGTGGTCGCAGGCTTACGAACGTGGTGTTGATGGAAACGTTGAACAGCGTAACGCAGACGCAATTACCGCTGATAGAGTATTTAACTCTGCCAACATTCCAGCCGATCCGTCTAAGTGGAAATTGAGCGGTAATGGACTAGATGCAAGCAATCAGTTAAGTCGTACAACAACTACAGACGGTTATGACGCTAACGGCGATTGTGAAGATGACGGCGATACTATCAACGCAGATGGAAGCATCAAGGCGTGGATTGCGTACCTTAAAAAGTGGGCAGACGATGACTCCATTGGTTATACAGACGGTGGAGTAAATGATCCTCACAAGGGCAGCGTTCAGTGTGCTAGTTACCTTGTATGGGGTTTGTATGATAGCGGTATGGATAAGTCGTTTATCGAGGATATGCGCAAAGGAAATGGCAATCCTTACTATGTCCCAGACCTTTACAATATGCTTACAAAATCTGGCTCAAAGTGGGAAGTACATCCATTTAACGCCGACGAGTTGAAGGCTGGCGATATTATCATGTACGGCAATAAGCACCATGTCGCTATGGTTGCAAGCGTGACTACAGATAGTAGCGGTAAGAAGCAAATTACTTCTTACGGTGCATCCGATAATTACGATGGCGCAGATGGCGATGGTGGAAACATCGGGCAGACACTTCATGGCAAGCCAGTAGACCATGCAGAGGTCGCTGAAACAGACCTTTATACAGGCGGTTATGAGGGCGGTTATTACTTTAGATTTAAGGGATAGAGCCTAGTCTTTTCAATGTTTTAACTTATGTGTATTTTATGTAGTGGCTATAATAACTATTGTATAGTCACTACTTTTTTAGTAATGAGATATAATTGTGACAAAGATAGAAAGGACACAAATATGTCAATACGAGAGTTTATTGCAAGTCATAAAAAAATCGCAGCCACAATCGCTGGCGGTACGCTTGCTGCTGGACTAGCGGTAGGATTTGTTGTTTGGAATGGTAATAACTCAACAATCAACACAACCCAGCCTACTCAAATTCAGAATGTCCCTACTAATTCTGATAAGCCTAGTGCTAATGACAATAGCAACAATCAGAGTAGCGAGGATAAAAATGAATGGGCATCTTATGGTGTAAAGGATTCTGATATTAAGACAGATGTTGCGGGTCACTATACAAGTGAAACGTATACAGCCTTTACAGATGCAGCGTCAAAATATCAAGGTGATGAAGCAGAAGCCTTCCAAAAAAATCTGAAGTTTTTGCGTGACGAAAACGGAGGAGACAACAAGGGTGTACTAGATAGCACACGACTTACTATGAAGCCTAATGAGAATCTTGAATACAAAACAGACGGTGGAAAAATGGAGGAGAATGTCGTCAACTTCATGAATACCGTTCGTGATGAATTTAACTCTATTGAGTTTGTAGACGGTAATCCACAAGTAACAAACTTCTTCTATAAATATTTTGGCGCAGACCAAAACAATCTTGCTAAGGGATATGTAAAGAGATATGCACAAGGAAAGGGCGAAGTAATTAAAGCTATCGTCTATGCTCCTAACGATAAAAACTATCCTAATGGCTATCCGGTGTTTATTTACACAAAGTCAACTCCCCTAAAGTATGACGGTACATATCTGCCAACTAGATACGATGTAATCCAAGGACTTTACGATCCTGTTCAAAATCAGTTGCAGATTGACAAAGTGTATAGCAACATCAAGCAAGTGTTTTAATTGGAGGTTTTTATGCCAAACGATACTAAAACAGATTCCGTTAACACAAGTGAATCAAAACAAGGCTCTGAGAGCCGTTCTAAGCGCACTTTTACACGCAGACAAGCAATTATAGCTACAGTTGGCGGTTTGTCAGCCGTAGCTGGTAGTGTTGGCTTTGCAATATGGTCTAACAGTAACAAGCCATCACAGTCTACAGAAGTTGGCGGGATTACGAATGTCCCTACAGCAAATGGAGAAAAGGTCAACTATAAGAATGTTCGAGATGACAGACTAAGTGAGCATACAGACCAAAATGTTATCAATGAAGATACTGGAATTTTCCATGATGTCCCGTTCGATAAAAAGCTAGACCGTATTCCAGACCTTTGCGCTTGGGTGCTTGCATATGACAATCACTTCCCGCACTCTAACACCAACGACAATAAGGGTGCGATGATTGATTGGCTTGATAGAAACTACAATCTGACGGTTGATGATTCTAACGGCAAGATTGATGCTATTTATAAGCCTGTTTCTGGTACGCAGGCTGGTTCTATGCCAGTTGTTTTCTGCGGTGGTGCGACTACTTATAAAACAGACGATCCTTTGGTTTATAACATTGAAGCTATCGTTCTAAGTAGCAAGATTGCTTACGATCCTATTCATGAAAATGCTGAGGACGTATACAACAATGACGCTATCCCACAGTTTAAGCAGGCGTGGGCGCAGAATTACACGGAGTTTATCGACAAATATAAAAAAATTGTAAAGATGACTTTGGTTATTGACGCAAATAATAACACTCATGGTACAATTAAGGTCAATGACGATCAAGCCGACTGGATTGAAGGATAAATTATGGCAAAGCGTTTTTCTTTTGTAGGAGAGACAAGCGATACTAAGAAGGTTTGTGCAAACAAGACAAACCTGCAGACTAAGCTAGTTCGTGCAATTCTGTACATTCTTTCTGTTCTTGCAAGTTTGACTGTTGTCACTTTGATTAGTAAGAATCTTTTTGATTATGTCTGCGGATTCTTTGTTGTTAGCCTACAGGTTTGGAGTATGCAGGGTATTTTTGCAAGCGCAGATGCTTTTACTGTTGCCTACATTTCTGTAATTAGCGCAGTCACAATTTGTTCTCTGCTTGTTGGCATTCGTCTATTCTCTTTCATTTTCAAGATGTGCGTAAAGCGCATTAAAGAGGTTAAAATTGAGGGAAAGAAGAAAGACGATAAGACTTCTAGCGAGGTAACAAATGACTAAAGAAGAGTATCTTGAACTCGAAAAGATTAAAAAGGAAGCACGTTACGAAAAGTGGCGTGCTTTTAAGAAGAAGGCAAACGATTCAATTAAGAATACTTTTCATGGTGAGGTAGGCTCTGTTTTTTGGTGCTTTGGTAGACTGATTGATATTTTGAAAGTTGTTGGCGCAACTATCAATTATGGCTTTAATCAAGCATTTTCTTCTGTTGCTAACAATAGGGATAATGAGGTTGAGTAATGGCAGTAAATAACAAAACAACCGATGAGCAGCATGAAAATGAGTTTAATCGCAGCTACAATTTTATGGTTAACATTCTTGAAAGTGAAAAACATCGTAAAATTCCCGTGCCTTTCTTGGAGAAGATCCTCACGGATAACAAGATTCCTCTTTCAAGACTATTAACTGGACTTGGATTAGAGATTTTTGTAGTAACGGCATTTTTCCTATTCCCGATTACACAAGTCCCAGCAATGGCTGGATATGTATTTTTACCATTGCTCTTTGTAACAATCGCTTTAACCGTACTTGTCCTTTTCTACATTGCTCCATACGATGCAAAGACGGTACTATCCGTATCTGCTAACCTTGCATTTAACAATTTTCTTGAAAAGATTAGGCTAAAGAGTAATGACACAAGTCTTAAAACTTATGGTATTTACAAAGTTTATGACGGTGGTACTGTTCGTTTTTCAAACGGCGATTTTGGTGCATTGTATAAAGTAAGCGGTCACTTGGGTCATGCAGTTTTGCCTAGAGTTGCGGATCAGCTTTCTGTAGCTAGGGCAAAGTACATGATTGCTAAGAAGTCTGATACACAAGAGCAGTTTTTGATGTTTATTGAGCCTGTTGACGTATCAAGTCAAATTAAGATGCTCAATAATGTCGTAAAGAGTGCAAAAGAAAGTAATGACGAGGATTTCGATAATGCTCTTTTCCGTGAGTATATGGCAAAGATTTATAAGGAATATCTAAATAGCCGTGTAAAAGAAACGGACACGACTATCACACAGTATGTAATCATTCGCTCCTCCTCAACCGCACTACTAAGAGAGTCTATGGACTTGTTCGCTGCGTTTGTTGAAGGTTATGGCATTTACTCAAAGAGTATGCTTATTGACTCTAAAAAAGAGGTAGAGAGCGTGTTGTCCGATCCGTTTAAGAATTAAAAGGGAAGCATATGTCTAAGAAAACAGATTCCGCAGATAACAAACAAAAGAAATCGCCTGCTTTTTTGAATACAAAGATTAAGCTAGTAAACGGCGATACTTTGACTTTGGGCGATTTTCCTGCATATATCCATGAAAAGCTACACGATGGGAAGAAAGACGATGCAATCAAACTCCACCGTGACAATTTAACTTCTCCAAACCCTATTGAGTTTACCCCAGCTTATTCTGTTCGTGATGGACTAAAGATTGCAATTATGCACTTGTATGTATCACAAGGTACAAATAGAAAACTATCCCCAGTTGATATGCTCAACTTTAACCCTGCAGGTTCACTCCTAAGCGGAGTAAAAATGACACTTTCTGTTCGTGAAATTGTGATTAACGGTGATGAGAAGAAGAAACTAACTTCCTCTCACTCTAAGGGTAATCAAGAAGCTATCCAAAACGAAAAGAAAGATGACGAGAGCAAATCTGATAAAAAGGCAGAAGATCCTGTACGTATTCAGATGAGAAGTGCAGAAGAAGAGGACTATGCTGCGTATGCTTTGCTTGCAAGCAACTCTACCCCTGTAGTTGTATTCAGTATTGAACTTCTGCTCTCTGCATATTCAGAGGAACTTCTTTCAGAGCAGATTAAGATTTTGAATAGGTCGCTTGCCACAGAGCCGAAAAACGATGGCGCAAAATGGCTACAGATTCCTTCCGATCAAAAAGATCGTATGGAAAGTTTTTATGCACGTATTGAGCCTTCTTTTGAGTTGTTTACCTCTACTGGCGACAACTATGCAGGCATTAACTTCTCCGTATCAAACGGTATTTTTGATGCAGAGGGTATTCCTATTGGGCAGGACACGCTAAGCGTTACTTCTTCCTCAACCGCTATGTTTGATTTTGACAAACATACAAATCGTATTGCTATGGTTGCAATGCCTAGTGATTATGGTATGGGTCGTTACGTAAACGCTGCAACAAATTCAAGCATTCCGGTAGCTTCGCTTGTGGGACAGGTATGCGCAAACAATATCATTATGCGAGGTCACAAGGCTAAACACCTTATTTTTAATGACTTTGATTATCAGATTAAGGGCGTTTATGCCCGTCCTATTGATACAACGGGTGCTTATGCTTACCTAGACGCTTCAAGGGTCACAGTAAACCCACTTCAAGGCTTTGGAAACATTGAGGATGTTCGTGAAATTCACGCTAGACTTGTAAATAAGGTTGTAGATATTTTCGATCAACTAAACAATCTACAGCTTACTCAACCTCAAAGGTCTATTGTTATGCAGGCGGTAGATGATACATACCTAACTAGTGGCAACTGGACGCAGGATGCTGAAATTCACCCAGAGTTAACTCGTATCGTTAACATTACTGATCCTACTGGCTACATTAAAATGTCTAACGTACTTCAGTCTTTGAAGAATCTTGAAAAGAACGCAGAGATTAGAAATCGTGAGATGAAGGCAACTGATATTGATACTCTGCACTCAATTCTTAAAAATGCAATGTTCTCTTATACGGGTGTTTTGGGAAGTCCTACAACGGTCAAAGACACAAGCGCAGCAAATACTTATTACAACTTCTCTACCATTAACGATAATGCACTTAAACAGGCTCAATTTATCAACCTGCTAGATTACATCTTCTATACCTGCGAGGATGGTGATGTAGTCGTATTACATGGTTGCGATAAGCTATATAAGCGCACGATTGAGATGGCTACAGATATTATCAAGGCACACTTCAAAAAGGGTATTCGTGTAGTAATGTGTTTTGACACAATTACTTCCCCAGAGATTAAGCAACATGAAACAGCTAGTATCTTCAACCTCAAAGGAACTATGTACTCAAATCTTGATACAGACGTTGACTATACCTTTATCGGCAGACTTAATGCAGATGAGGTAAATAAGTATGAAGATTGTATGAATACTCGACTATCAGATACCCTTGCTGCAAGAATGCAGCAGCGTAGTGGCTGTCAGACGCTTATTCACAGAGATGAAGGAAACGTCAACAACTTTATTGATTTGAGTTTTATTGTATAATCTTAATGTTGATAATAAGCGTTTCAAGCGTTAGGAATATGAATGAGGACAGTTAAAAATAGTGCGGTTTATTCAGATTTCAAAAGGTGGTATTACACCTTTTGTATCTGCGTATTTACAGTTATTTTTGGAATGATGTTTGCTATCAAAGGTTGTGTTAACTATAACACAGACGTTTCTAATTCCTCGTCTGCTATTGGCAGCCAAATCAATTTTGGCAGGTCAAATGCAACTTTGACAATTAAGGATATTTATACAGATGAAGCGCACAGCGTTTTGATCGCTAGAATTGGTGGCAGCGCATCAGAGTTGTCTAAGCTGCCCTACAAAGGCACAGATTACGATGTAATTCTCCAAAATGATAATGTTCAGTCACAAGATGGCACTACCCCCGTTCTTTTTGGTCGTATGGGTACAGACGGTGATATGTTCTTAGTCATTCCAAATCCGCAGAATAGCGTTTACACCGTTGGAATTATCAACAGAAACTTCATTAACGCTACAAACAACTCCAACAATTCAAATAACAACAATGTTACAAATCTTACTAATCCAACTACACAATCAATGAGTAAGCTGCTTTCTACATATCAGACAAACAGAAACAAAGACAACAACAACGATAATGCGGTCGTTCAGTCGGACGCATACGATACCGCCTTCTTTAGGCTTTCTGTAAACCCCGCTATTGATAGCGATGCTTATAAGCCTGAAGTACTCCCTGGCACTCTTTTGAAAGACGGACAGTTTGATTTTGAGGGATTCTTTAATAAGGTTTTCAAGAATAACTCACTAGATACCCTTAATAAGGAATATCAGAGCCTTTCAAGAAATCGTGAGCAGATTCAGAAGTCCATGAAAGAGTATCAAGAGCGTTTGAACGTAAATTCAAATGACGATGATGCAAGACAGGCACTCAATACCCAGCAGAAGAATCTTGATGATGTGAATAAGAAGATTGAGGACACGGGTGCAGAGATTACTAACTACACCAACCTCACCTATTCACAGGACTTGTTTACAAACCTGCAGACAAGAGCATATCTGCTTAAATCCACAAAGTAAGAAGGAACTACTATATGTTTAATGCGTGGGAACTATTAAAAAAGAAAGCAAACTCTGGCGATCAAGAAGCTAAAAGACTGCTTGCAGAGTATAAGAAGTACAATGCTTCTATTGGTAACGCATTTACGCAGGTAAAAGAGCAAGTTTATCCTATTAAGGGGCGTGAAACAGAGATTGATCGTCTGTATAGCGTACAGGTGCGTAAACAGACTCCTGTAGCTTGCCTTATTGGTCTTGCTGGCTCTGGTAAGACTTCCATCGTTGAGCAGTTTGTAAAAGATATGAATACGGGTGCTTACGCTAGGCGGACTGGCTATAGAGTCTTTAATAAGTTTGTAGTGATGTCGCTGCGTATTGGTAGACTTTCTTACGTTCCAAAGAATCAAATGCAAGCAGTCATTACAACTATGTTCGATGTAATGAAAAAGTTTGAATTGAGAATGAGAAAGATTCTAGCAGACGATAGTATCCGATTTGTAGTATTTGCAGATGAGGTTCATCTGCTCGTTACTATTTTTGGCGAGGGAACGAAAATCGGTGGCGATATTCTTAAAGATATTCTCATCAATCCACCTGTTAAATTCATTGGTGCTACAACTAGAGCAGAATTTGATACCTATATTGCTACAGACCCTCCACTAGCACAACGATTTAAAGAAGTCCCTGTAAACGTTTTGCCACAACATGAGGTACATAGTGCGTTGGCAGGATGGTGGAAAGCACAAGCGGTATCAGCAAAGCACTATCCTATTTCAGATGAACTAATTGATTACATTATTTCCGCAAACGCCAGTATGAGGTCGCAAAATGCAGAGCCTAGAAAGTCTATTGATATTCTTGAGGACTTGTTGGCGTATGAGGATAAAACAGGAAAGCGTGTTAACAAAGATGTAATTGCGCAGGTATTCCGAAGTGCTTATAACATTTCTCTTGAAAATAGATGGGATGCAGACAAGATTATTGAAAATCTTAATAAGAATATTAAGGGACAGGAGTTTGCTCGTGGCGAACTTGGTCTAATGCTGCAATCGCTCAAATACCCTACAAGAGGATACGGGCATCGTCCGATTATGTCCGCTTTGTTTACTGGCTCTACTGGCGTTGGTAAAACAGAAACGGTAAAGATTATTGCTAATACGCTTTATCCTAACGAGAATGTACTCAATATCATTTCCATGACTGATTACCAAACCCCAGATAGAGAGCCTGCTTTTCGTAAAAAGATTGGTGAGATTGCGCTTCATCAACCTAATGCCGTGCTTCTTTTCGATGAGATTGAAAAGGCTTGCCAGGGCGTTTTTGACACGCTTCTATTTGTACTTGACGAAGGTAATGTCACTTATGAAACAGAAGATAGTGCTAGGAGAACGAACGTACAAAACGTTTCTCTTACTAATACCTGCGTATTCGTGACTACAAATGAGGGTTCAGAAGTATTTACAGAGGATGCACAACACTCCGTCCGTGCAACGCTAGGCACGACAAACAGCGATACTGAAAAAGAGGAGTATCGCAACCTTTCTAACATGATTTTTAATAGCCTTATTGCTTCTGGAAAGTTTAGGGCAGAATTTTTGGGCAGGTTCGATAGAATTATTCCATTCCGTTCGTTGTCTGCGAATGAGTACGTTGCGATTACAAAGGTAAAGCTAAATGAACTTCTCGATAGCTTTAGCAAGATTTACAACGTTAACATCCACCTCGATGCACCTATTAAGTGGAGTGAAACTAGCTATAATTGCGTAGAGAATGATGTGGTAATATATATTTCATACATTCTTGTTAAAGCAAATAATCCGCAGCGTGGCGGTGCAAGGTCGGTTGCAAGATACGTTGATCGTGAGGTCAAAGACGGTATTGTACAGGCACTAATTGCGAATCCAGATTGCCATGATTTCAGAATGTATGTAAGCAAGGATAACCGCATTTACGATAGCGGTGCAGCCGATACAAAGGGCGGTATTGTTGTTGAGCCGATGGGAGTATAATGTTGTTTGGTAATATCAAAAAAAGAATTGTGGCAAGCGCACTAACGCTTGTATTGGCTTTTTCTGCGATTGTGCTACCCGCACAAAGCGTATTTGCAACGGACGCAGTAAATGACGCTGATTTTACGCTAACATACCGTCCTAGAGATAGTTGGGGCAGCCTTCTTGCTGATATTTGGATGCGTTGGGCAGCAAACTCCAACAGTATGGTTGACTCTGTTATTTCAGAGAATGAAATGTATCACTTTAACCCTTCCGCCGGTAATGGTTTGTACGGACAGGGCAATGGTGAAAGCGGTCACGGTGAGTTTGTAGGCGGTGAGGATGATAACTCCAAACAGCTTACAAATTACCTTAAAGGTCTATATAACTATCAGTACGTAGATACATATGTCATGAGTGGCGATCAGTCCACTAAATATCATGACGAGAGTGATGGTATTAAACAGGGTAATATCCGTAGTGGTATGGCTGGCTCTATGGCTGGTATGGCTAGTATGTCCGCTAATATTGCAAAAGCAAGTAGTGGAATTATTAAGACGTTGAGTAGTGCGGTCGTAAATCTTAATGTTCCGTCTATTGTCGGATTCACCGCTAATGGTGGTTTGAGCAATACTCAATCTACAACTCCCGATCAAAAGAATTTCTCCGATACCGTACAGGAAAATGTACAGAATGGCGATAAGACTAATCCAGCAAAAGCATGGCTTAATTCTATCGTTGAATATGGTCTTAATTCCTTTGGTCTAACTGGTCAAAACGTTTCTTTTGTCCGTAATGTGACTGTAACCTTTATCCTTGCTGCGCTTACTGGGTCACTTATTTTTGCTCTTTATAATTCAAGAAAATCAAAGGACTTTTCTAAGCCTAGAACTTGGGTAATTCGTCTTATTACCATTATGATTACACCTATTTTTGCCGTAACGTTAACATCTGCAATGATTGATGTCGTGAACTATGCGCAGGAAACACTTGAAAACAGCTTTAAGGCTTCATCTTCAAATCTTATTGTTGATACATGGTCGTGGGCATCACAGTCAAACTTTAGGCTTCCACAGGGCGTAACTCTTGGTACAGGCAGGGATGACTGGCAACAGTTTGATCCAAATAAATCTACTATTGTTAAGGTTCTTTCTCAAACCTATGGAACTACAACTGATCCTGCGGAGCAGCTAAACGCAATTACGTCTAATAGCAGTGGTCTTTACAATGCACTTTCTTATGCAACATTCCTTGCAAATCATCAAGAGAGTGATACGTCTATTCAGGCTTCCGCAAATACAAGCCTTTTGAATTATGGCGCACAGGTGAGCAGATCTGCGGACGAGGGTACTACATACTCCTCCTGGCGTCCTGTATTCTTCTTTAAGAATCCTAATGCAAATGCAAAACAAGGAACTCCTACACAGCAAACACAGACAACAACAAACTCTGATGGCTCTACAACTACTGACAACAGCAATAACACAGCTAATCCTTCTGATAATGGCAACAATAACGCACAAAATGATGAAAGCGATAAGGATAAAAAAGAACTTAAAGTCAGTAAGAATTCTTCCGTCTTTATTGACAATACTAGACAGATGGATGTCATGGAAGATTGGAAAATGTGGGGTACACAGGTAGCTTGGAATAACCCTAAGTCATATCTAATTGGTGCTTATGCAGGTGCTTCACAGAATGAAACCTTCAATAAGCCTACACAGTACAACGGCATTCTTTCTAATGCTAATCAAGAAACCTTTGATCCTAAGACGGGAGAGCCTAATCAAGGCAATAGTGCGATTGTTGGTAGTGGTAATGAAAAGAAGTCAAACTACCGTGTCAATCAGTCAAATGCTAATGCGCTTATGATTGCTCTATACAATAAGTATGCTGGACTAACCCCAGGACAGACTTTCTCAAATCAGTCCACCGCCTTTATTCTCTCTGGTAGTTATGCAAACGGTCAGTTTGACTTGGACTTGGCTAGCGTGGGTCGCTCTGACGCTGGTACTTACGTATCTATGGCATCACAGGGCGTAAATGGTGGCGTTACTGGCGTTGCTCGTTACTCTATCCCTAACGCTGGTAAGGCTGATCTCGAAGCAAAGATTTCCCACCTTGCTAGTACATACATGATCATGGCTATTATCTCAATCATGGTTATTTTCTATCTATTCACCGCTCCTCTTTTCCCAGCAATTTGGAAGAGTATCGTTGGATTCTTCAAAGCCCTCTTGACTGGCGACTTGTTTGGACTCGCAGACTATGCCTTCTACTATTTGGCAGCGGGACTATCCTTTGTGTTTGCTATGTTTGCAATTTCATTCGGTCTGTATATTTCAGATGTTGTCTACGGTCTAACCTCAATCACGTTCTTGACTACGGAGGGCGTAGCTTCTGCTATTGGTTTGGGACAAGACGCTGCCTTTGGAGTTGGCGGTGCGATTGACGGTGGAATTGCTCTTATTGCAAACATTTTGATTACCATTGCGCTATCTATGGGTGCTATTTATCCATTTATTAAAACGCCTTATGGTCGAAAAGTATCTATTGTTGGTGCGGTTGTTCTTATTCCATATCTTATGTGTGAAAGCGCATTGAACTCTATTTACAAGTATCAGAGCAAGCTATATCCAAACGCTAAGGGTCGTAAGGCTATTGACTTCAATGCTCAACGTGACGCACTTTCTAAGGGCGCACAGAAGGCTGGTGGCGTTGCTAAGGGCGTTGCAGCCGTTGGCGTTGGTGCTGCCATTGGTGCGGGCGCAGCAGCCGTTGTAAGCGCAAAGCACAAGGCAAATGAGAATGCTAAGAATAGACTTGATAACATTCTTGCCGGCGGTGCTACACAGCATGACGATAACGGCATCAATGGTGTTACCACAGATGGAAAGGCATCTGATACGGATAACACAAATGTCCTTGGTGGAATTGACGGCAACGGTGGAGCAGCTTCTTCTCGCAAGCCTTCTAAGACAGACCTCTCTAAGGTCGAAACAGACGGCAAGGCAGATACAACCGATTGGGCGCAAAAGGCACTAGAAACCCTCGATTCTACTGGTATTAAGAAAGGCAAGAATCGCTATCAGAAACTTAAAGGACAGCTTCTAAACGCTGATCTTGACGCACAAAAGAAGTTTGCTTCCATTACAGATAGAGAAAGCGCACGTAACGCAGCTATTATGATTGCTAATGGCGCAGACGTAAACAAACTTATTTCCTCTGTTTCCGCAGACGGTAAGGCTATCTTTACAAAGAACGCTGCAAAACAGGCGCACGCTACAATTACAGAGCGTCCAAACGGACAGACTGTAGCAACGTTGCCTAATGGTAAAAAAATTATGGTTGATCCAAAGACGGAGGTAAAAGCTACAGTCGATACTGATAAGGTAGCTTCTAAGGTAGCGACTTCTATTAAATCTAACCCTGTTAAAGTTGATAGGGAAAGCGTTAAGCAGTTGTCTAACCTAAGCAATACAGAAAAAGCACGTATGCTACAGCAACAGGCTGAAGTGCTAGATAAAATTAAACGCACTAGTGAAAAGGCAGGAGAAACACAAGAGCGTATTGCTGAAAAGCAGACAAAGGCTATCAATGAACTGACAAAGGCTGCTAAACGACTTAATGATAAGCGTGCAACACAAGCAGAGGTTAAGCGTGTACGCAAAGCATATAGTCAGAAAGCTAAGAACGCAGTCATGAGGTCTGATCCTAGAGCGGTTAAAGACTTGGCAAGTGAACTCCTGCAGGAGGTAAAAAAGATTAGATAATCTTTTACGTGTGTAATATATGTAAACGCCATGTAGGTAGTTGCTTACATGGCGTTTCTTTTTATATAATTGTGATTACAGTTATATTCCCGATAATAGAGGTTGAGATAATGACAGTAGTAAAAAAGACAAAGCGCAATAGAATGAAGTTTTACTCAATCATGATTATTTCAATATTGCTTATTACAATAGGTCTTGGCGTGGTTGGCTATTATGCGTATGAATACTTTGCCCCCGTTGCAGAGGGTGCGCAAATCGCTAATCTTGCAGATGAGGTGGGTCAAGATACAACCTCTCTACTTCCAGACGGTAGTATTGATGTTTCACCCATCAATAAGGACAAACTTGCAGAAAAAGCACCTAATGCAAGTGCTTGGCTAAAAGTTGCTGGTACTAACGTTAACAATCCAGTTGCAATTCCACCGTCAGATGACGAGTGGACTTATTTGAATCATGATATTTGGGGAAACTATGCACAGGCAGGCACTCTATTTTTGGATAGACTAACCCCGCTATCTTCAAAGGCAAGAATTGTATACGGGCATAAAATGAACGCTAGAATTATGTTCCATGATATTGGCGATAAGGCGGATCAAGATAACTTTAACAATCTTGGTATTCTAACGTGGTGGGATAAAGAAAATGGAACTGCGTCATATCGACCAGTTGCAGCTACAAGAGTACAGGCAGATGATACGGATATTAGAAATGTTGGAAGCATGGATAAAGACAATCTGCGACAATGGGAGTTGGATTTCTATAAAAATGCAACCGCTAGATCTGAAAATTACAATCTTGGACTTATTGATGGCGATAGAGAGGTAATCTTTTTAGTCACTTGCAGCGGTTATGCTGAATATGGGCATGATGCAAGAACTATCGTCATGTACCAAAAGATTTAGTCATACAGACAAGGAGAATGCAAATATGTCTAACGATACAAACTCTATATACGTTTCAAAGGTAGCTTATGAACTAAAGGCGGTTCTCAACGTTACGGATGCGCTTTATGAGTGCTTAAAGGAACTTTATAACGGTAATGAAATTAAGGACGGTAAAGAGTTAGTACCTAGTCAGATTAAGCACGTATTTACATATTTCCCAGAGAGTATTGCTGGTTTAAGTCCAGTGGAATTCAAATGTATTTCATGGCTTATTGGTATGAGTGATAAGTCTTTTGATGGCATTATTGATAAAGATAAAGAGGGCGGAATTGAGTTTATTAAAATTCACGAAGGACGCTCCACTAAATGCTATTACTCCGTTGCTCTAAACGGAGTAGCGAAGGAACTAACGTTTATAGTTAGCTTTAAGGCAACGATTTTTGCTCGTAACAAGGATTGTGACTTTAATAATATCTTTATCAATGATGTTGTAGGTGGTTGTAGCTTCATTAAATCTAAGCGTGAGAAAACTGAAGAAATGAGCAATAGTGAAGCTGTTATTTCAACTAAAGCAATCGCAGACGTATCTTATGAACTAACTAGGATCAAGCACAAACGAAACAATGAGATGGTAGTAGTTGAAGTGCCTAGTATGATTGACGTATTTGTTTCATGCACTACCGCAGAAGCAAATGAGTGCAATAACGTGATTCTTCATTATCAAAAGGACGTATTTCAAAGTGCTTATGATGCTTATTCAAATAGTGGAAGTGGTGAGTTTAGTAAAGACAGAAATATTGACTTGTTAGAAAGACTTGGTATTGGTCTATATATAGACGATATTGACGGATATGTAGAGGAATATAAATCAAACGTATCTTTGAGTGATTCTTATAGCTTTAAGGATCTAGTTGATGAATATTTCGGAGAAGCAGATTGCCTAGATGAGGATGAAGGCGAAGATAACGTTATTATTAAAGTGCTATATTCAGATAACGTCCTTACTACTAATGGCATTGATAGTGTAATGAAGGCATTTGGATTCACAAAAGTCTAATTGTGTAGGAATTATGTATTTGTGTCATTGTTGATTTTTACACAAATTATGTGGTATAGTAAGTATTGTCATTAAGAAAGCAAAGCCAAAACAGGCTTAACAAAAAGGAGAAACAATGATTAAGGTAGGATTGGTTGACAAGGTTACAGGTCAGTTCGTTAAGTTCGCTAAGCGTTTTCCAAAGGCGGTGGCAAAAGCACCAAAGGCAGTCGCAACTGTAGCAAAGACTGGTACTGTTGCACAGAAGGTTGCTATGGGTATTGTAACTACCGGTCTTGTCGCAGGTGGTACAGCGGGTATTATTCTTAATATTCCAACTCAAGCACCTGTCCCAGAGCAGAAGCCTGCCGTCACACAGCCTGCAAAGCAGGAAGAGGTTAAGCCTGCAGAGGAGGTTAAGCCTGCAGAGGAGGTTAAACCCGCAGAGGAGACTAAGCCTGCGGAGGAGGTCAAGACTGAGGAGACTAAGCCTGCGGAGGAGGTCAAGACTGAGGAGACTAAGCCTGCGGAGGACACTAAGCCTGCAGCACCCGCAGGACATTATGAGAAGGTTCAGAAGAGCAAGTATGTTGAGGATGGTACTTACACTGTAGTCACCATGGTTGACGATGACGGCGATCCTGTAACCTTTACCGCATCCTTCGGTACTGCCCCAGACGCACAGTTCAGCACACAGGCAGAAGCAGAAGCTAACCTCAACGCACAGCACCAGGCATTTACCCAGCAGACTGGTCGTAAGCGTGTTGTTGCTGGCAATACTGGTCGTGGTTTTGACGTTGGTGAAACGCAGACTAAGGGTCACACCGTATACTGGACTGAGGATGTTTGGGTTCCAGGCAACTAATTAAAAGCGTCTAGCTAGTTAGAAAACACGGGGATTGTTTATACAGTCCCCGTGTTGCTTTATATATCGTAAAGTGCAATAATAAATGATAGTCAATCAATTTTACTGTTTGGAGAAGAAGATGAATATTCCTATTATTGTTGTTAGTTCCATTGCACTAATTCTTGGTCTGTTTATTGCTATATCCGCTATCGCAATCAAACCTCAAAAGCACTAGGCGATAGTTGACGTAGGGCGGGGCGATATTGTTCGTCCCGCTTTTTATTTATGATTACGAGGAAAGAGTTATGCCTAAGTTAAAAATATCCAAAGGGTTTAAGATAACGAATTCAAAGTGGTTTGAAGATCTAGGCGATGGAAGATTTGCTGCCTACAGCCAAAAGGGATTCCGACTTTGTCCTTTTGTTTTAACTGATAGCCATTACACGCTGGATGATGTTGCATATTGTGCCGGCACACAGGTCTGGTCTGAAGATGATCCTAGTAGACCTAAGCATAAAAAATTCAAGCGTGCGTGTAGGGATGAAAAGGGAAGAATCCTTGTAAAAATTGATAAAGAGGTCTAAAAAAACGAGCCTTTCTAAGCCGTTTTAAGACACGCAAATTATGATAGTGGTGTATTTACACCTAAAAATTATGCTCTAAATATCGTCACTCTAAACGAATGATAAATCACACTTACTAAAATATGTAATAATTGTGTAGTAATACTTTTTGACACTTATTCTCTTTGTTTTGTGTAATAATGTTATATGACACAAAAGCAAACTTTTATCTAAGGTGATTTATATGGGGAATACACTAGGCATTGCATTGGGCAAGACATGGTTTTGGATCATGTGCCTTTTGGTAGTTTCACTTGTTATTAAGATTGTTGTTGCACACAACGGCAAGAAAAGTGGTCTACCAAAGGACGTAATTAAGAAAAACAAAAGAGTTGTAACAGCCTGTACTATTGCTGCCTTTTTGCTAATCATCATTTCTGCAAACTTTACGATTTACACAGCCTTTACAAAGGGTGCAACACAAGATCAAGTAAACAAATCTTCTATTACGAAGATTGAAGAAATGAATAACGCTGCACCTGTACCAACACAAGTTAGCGATGTAAGCGAACTTTATGGAAAGATTGTTTACTTCTATAAATATGGATGTCCATACTGCGATGCTATTGCTAAAGAGAATCCATTTATCAATCAAAGACTTCCTTGGATTGATACTAAAACGCCCGGACTAAGATATGCACTTGATACGAATAGAGTTGTATATGTAAACATTGATAGCGATGTTGCTACAAAGATTTTGCACGACTCTAATATCAGTATTGAAGATGCTACTTTATATGCCCCTGCCGTTGCATATATTTCTGGCGATGGTTCAGTTACTAGGCTTTATTCACTAACGCTTGATGATTCAACTAATGACTTGCATCAAGAGGGGGATAAAATTAAGTATGACAATGATACAAATGTGACACTATATAGATACTACACAAAAAGCGGTGATAGTGGTTTAATTAGTGTTAATATTGATAGTGTATCAAAAGCAACAAGTATATTTTCTAATAAAAACTAAAGGAGAGAGTTATGGAAACACCAAAGAGATTCACTAAGGAAGAGGAAAGCCTTTTGAAGGAGTTTTATCCAGTTAACGGTTCTGTATGGGTTGGCTGGAAAACACTTCTACCCTCACGCTCCGATTCTTCAATTAGATCTAGGGCGCATAAGATGGGTTTGGTTGTTACATCTGCGCAGGCTAAGTTTACGAGCGATGAAGAGCGTCTAATCATGCGCTGGTATCCAGTTTACGGCAAGAATTTCTCAAAGTGGTCTACCCTTATTCCAGGAAGGACTAAAGACGAGATTGCTTATTATGCAGAGCATAATCTGGCACTTGATCCGCCCGCTATTAAGAAGCGTGGTCGTTCTTCTACTTGGAACGAGTTGGAGGACACTCTTATTAAGACTTATTATCCTGTCTATGGTGGAGATAAAGAGATTTGGGACGAGTATCTTCCTAATCACACGGTTGACGAGATTAGAAAGCGTGCGCAGCGACTAAGCGCACAGAATAAGAGTCGTATTTGGAGTGATGAGGAAATTGCATTGCTCAATGATTTCCTTACTAAATTTACGGAGATTAGCGACAAATCTCTAAAGCAGGTTGCTTCTAGGATTTCTACCATTGCAAAGAATAATGAGTAGTGATGCGTGCCATGGTTAAAGACGAGCGATTTGAAAATTGTAATCTGACATGGAATGATGAAGATTACATTAGACTTGAAAATAGTTATGCTTACTTTTCTCAAAATACTCCAAACGAGATTTGGGAAAACGTTTCAACATATCTAAAGAGGACTCCAAAGGCTTGCATGAATGCTTGGTATCGTATTCACCGCAATAAGTCTTATGTGGATAAGCATGACTGGACACAAGAGGAAATTGCTATCCTTAAACATTGCATTGACAATAAGGAAAGCATGAAGTCTATTTCAGAAAAGCTAATGATTCCTCCATACACGATCAGACGATTTGCGAAGAAACTCAACTTCATTGGCTTTAGTGAAACATATCCAGACGTTGATTCAGATAGCATTGATTTTATTTATGCTTATGCTCCGCTATGGCACGTTTCAAGCAAAAAGTGGAAGGACAAGTTTCCAACTATGACCTCTATTGATATTCAAAAAATCAAGAGGACATATGCTCCAAATCGATCACGAAAGTCACATCTTGATTATGAGGAAACACTAGACTTGTTTGGCGAGTGCATCAACGGTGGTTCTTACGGACAAATTACTAATAGATACAACAATACGCACGAGAAAAAGTTGTGCCGTACTGACGTATACAAGTATTTGTCAAACATGGACGTTACACCAAAATACAATAAGAGTCATTTTGATGACGTTGATGTTTATAGACAACTATCGCTTTTGTGTACAGATATTCTCTGCACAAGTGAGGTTGGCGATACTATGCTAAAGGTCTTTGCAGCAAACATTCCTGGCGAATTGTACAAGCTGAAGGACTTTGCCCGTATTTATAAAATTCCAGTAAAAGATGTAATGAGTTTTGTGTTTTACAACTATCAGAATTTCACATCAAATATTGGAATGGCATTTAACTTAGAGGAAAACTAATGAGCAAAACTGCACCTAAGAAGTGGACTTCCGAAGAAGATGCAATTCTAACTAAAATTTTTGAAGATAATCCGTGTACAGACACGATTTCTAGCTATATTGAGAAGAATCTTTATCTACTGCCCGGCAGAACGGTTCAAAGCGTTGACGGTAGAAGTAGATTTCTTGGATTGAATAAAAAGTTTATGGGAAGCTACAGAAGAATTATCGTTGACGAGCGGGATATTTGGGAAACGCTAAAGATGTTCTTTTTATCCAGCTATCCCATATTACCTAGAGCCGACAAAAAGCAGGTGCTAACTTATGAGGGTGGATTTAAGCAGGAAAAGTCTGCAAAATTGATTGTAGACTTTATCCACTCCCGTGGTTGTAAACGCATAGCTACCTGCCCATATGATGAACAGCAACGAAAAGAGTTATACAGCATTGTTGCTAGACTTATGCAAAAGGATCAGAGTATTGCTGACTTTGTGTTAAGAATGCCCGTAAAGACAAATCCTATTGATTCTGTTTTAAGGTATGCAGAGTCAACTAATACCACCTATATTGAAGCTATCTCTACAGCTTTGTATCTTCATGTACTGCAGGCGTATATGCTTGATGAAAACAAGCACGAATCGTCCATGTTTAGTACAGCTAATGCGTCCTTTATGTGGACTCCCGAAGAGGATCAAGATATTAGACAACACAGCAAAAAGTTTATTCACTTTGATCCGTTTGAGTGCGAGATTGTTAAAGAGTATAAACGTGGAAGTCACGCAGCTTCAGTTAGAAGAATTTACCTCAATAACAAAGACGACAAGCAAATTAAAACTGCAAAACGACTTGATGAAAAGCACGAGATTAGTCTAAAAGACTTCTTTGGCTACTTCTTTGGCTACTTTGCTACAGATAAAAAGACGGTAGACGAGCGTTTTGAGCAATACAAACGAGATAAAAACATAAGTCTTTCTGTCCGTTCTTTGAAAGATGTTGCTTCCTCTCTGCGAGTAGGAGTACAGGGCGTTGATAGAGTTTCTCTAGCGTATGCCCCACAGATAAGCCTTATTCTAAAAACAGCAGACGATTTCTATAGACGAGAAGTTACTGTAAATGATATTATCAATGATAGAGATAAGTTTATGAGCGTTGTTGATAGGTTGTCAGATTTTAGCGTTGATAATAGCAAGAAGGTTTTGTATTCGGCTATTGTTAGCGAAACAGTAAAAAGGCAGATAGAGCATGATTGTTAAAAAAAGAAACGTCATAAGCATCGTGGCAACTTTTTTTGTTGTTGTAAGCCTTTTGGGTACATTCTGTACATTTGTTTATGCAGATGAAAGTCCTTTAGATATGCAAAAAACTGACGAGGAAATTTCCTCGGGAGTATATCAAAAGGATATCAATACTGCGCCACAAAAAGACGATAGTGACAATCAAAAGATTGAGCCTATTTCCAACGAAACGAGCGATGAAAGCAACGTGACTTTAGAGGTTATTGATTGCGCTAAAGAAAAGGCTCAAAACGAAGTAAACGAAAGGGAGGATGCAAGCAATTTTGGCATTATGTTAGGTGCTTGTGCTGCAACTTTTGTTATTGGTATGGCAATTTTCATTATGAACAGGAATGATTAAACTATGGCACTTATTCCACTTGAAAACACGAAAAAGTTAATGAATACCCTCAACTTAAAAATTGCGTTTGTAAGTGAGGTTTCTAATGACATGAAGCCGTCTGTAATGCCCTCCTACAGCCGAAGTGGGGACGCTTGTATAGATTTGCGTAGTCGTGAAGATATTACCCTTAAAAGCGGTTGTAGTGCCTTGGTTCATACAGGCATCATGGTTTCTGTACCCGTTGGAGCGGTCGGACTTCTTTATGCTAGAAGCGGTAATGCCCTTAAACATGGTATAGGTCTAGCAAACGGCGTGGGTGTTATTGATAGCAATTATCGTGGAGAGGTTGGCGCAATCCTCACTAATTCCTCTAAGGACGATTTTATTATTAAAGTCGGAGATCGTATTGCACAGTTTATGGTAATTCCTCTACCAACACTAAATCTTGTGGAGTGTAGCAGTCTATCTACCACAAATCGTGGTGAAAACGGATTTGGTAGCAGCGGTAAGTAATTTTTTAAGAAAGGTAGATATGAATCACGTCATTAAAAAGCCTTACATTATTGTTAAGTCAACGAAGAAGTTTGTTGACAATAAGCGAGGTCTTAAAAAGAGAGATATGTTTGCAGATAGGCTAGACTCTGCTTTATCAATTTTGCCACAAAACATGATGAGCAGGGTAAAGAGAGTAAACTCGACTACAGCGATTTTGCAACTCACAGAATATGCTTTAGTACATTTAAGAGTTGAGCAGATGCACGATGCGTCTGTATTCCTAGTTTGCGAGATTGATGGAGAAACGTACACTATTCTGGAAACAGACTTACGCAAAAATAAGTGGGATGATATTGACAACATCACACGAGCAGCAACCTCGCAGACATATTTGAAACAGATCGTAAAAGAATATGTATCTACATTAGAAACAAGTGAGTAATGTATACCTCTAGGCTCAACAACAAATTAAACTATCTAAAGCCTAATCACAAATTAGACAGGATAAAAAAGACTCGCAAAATGAGGTTTGACGAGCCTATTGAGGTTATTTACAAAGAGTTAAGTCTTGAAGAGTCCTATAAAATTACTGGCTTGCATGAAATGCTATGTAAGGTTAGCTTTTATCTAAACGACAAACTTTTTAGCATTTACAGCCAGCGAGAGTACATTACACCACCCTCAAACAAGGTAAGTCAGTTTGATTTAGAGAATTCAGCAAGGCTTATATCCTTTACACCCGCTTACGTGTACAACAAATCGCAGCTAATTTGCTTTGATATAGTTCTTGAAGTCTATCGTGATGGCTATTATTAAGTTTTGACAACATTAGTCATTATGTATAAAATATACATAATACGTTGAATTTTATTTTGTTAGGAGTTTTATATGGATGGCGTAATCAAACTTTTGCAGGGACTAGGACCAGACGTTCTAAACGTAATTAAGATTTTTATTGGTACTGTAGGTGCAATCTTTACCGCACTTATGATTGTCGATGCTATTATCCAGTTCCGTAAGGATAAGGACTATAAGACTGGCTTTAAGTACCTGGCAATCGCTCTTCTTATTGGGGTTGTCTCTATTGCTGGTTTTGGCTTTATTTCCGCAATCGCTACCACAGTTGCGCCAACCTCCCTCGATGGCGTTGGTTCTATTGCAACAAATTCGACACCGCTGCATTAAATTAAATTAGCATTAGCCGTTTTAGCTGCCCTTATGACAACACAAGGGCAGCTTTATTATGCACTTAGTGGAGGATTCTTCTTTGGATATACACAGTAGGGGCATGATTGCCATTTTAATGATTGTTATAGTGACTACTATTCTATGTGCTGCAATAAAGTCCATAACTTCAATTTTTAGTCATAAATAATATTGTGTAATTGTTGTGTTGTTACACAATATCGACATCACTTGATATATACTATTGATATAGAAAGTTCTTTTAGAAGAAAGGAATGAAATGTTTTCTACTATAGATGGCTGGGAAGCATTGAGGGATGTACTGTTTTGCTTTATGGTCTTGTGGTGTATTTTTACAGTTGGAGTAGGACTGTTTAAGGTGTTTGCAAAAAAGCACCTTACGGATAGAGAAAATAAGGTGCTAGAAGTTACTCACTTGGGGTTTATTTCATTTCTAATTGTTATTTCTCTTGCAACCGCCATACTTAGCAGCATATGTATTTGCATGAAATCGCATGGCGTACAGCAAGATACACAGCAAGACACCACCATTCCTTTGGAGCAAGAGATGGTGGCATATAGATATGATGACGGTGGCAGGCGTACCATCACAGACATAAAGAGTTATAGAACTATAGTCTATATGCCAAACGGCAGCGATATGGCTAAATAGGCTTCAGCAAATTATACTTTGTGTAGCTATTATGAATTTCATAATAGCTACTTTTTTAAGTGTATAATATTTGTGTAAAACAAAACTCTTACACAAAAAGGAGAAAGATATGAATTGCACCAAATTTGATATAGATATTGTGGCTACAGGTTCGTCTGGCAACATGACAATCGTTGATGGTTGTATTGCCCTCGATTTTGGCGTGCCTGCAAAGGTTCTATCCCCGTATATTGATAAGCTATCCGCAATCCTTATTACGCACAGACACGGCGATCACATGAATCCACCTGCGCTAAATGCTCTTGTAAAGAATCGCCCGGGACTTTTAAGAAGCGGTTTATATATCAATCAAGATACTTATAACACAATGGAGAAGAAGGCAAGCAAAACGCTTACATTCTTTAATTGTGACAACATTATTAGCGCAGGGGAAAGATTTACCATTAGCACTACAAACGGGACATATGAGGTTGAAACATACAAAATGCCCCACGGTGACGCTGAAAATCAAGCGTTTGTTTTGACTAATTCATATGGCGAGAAGCTACTGTATGCTATTGACACAGAAACGCTAGACGCAATTCCTCTTGATATGAAGTTTGATGTATTGCTAGTTGAGGGCAATTATGACGAACAGCAAATAGAGGAAGCTTTACTTTCAGAGGATGCAGGACACGCATTTAGGGCAGGACAAAATCTAAGACATCTATCTGTACAGGCGTTTGATGACTTTGTTGCTCACCATGCAAATCGCAACGCATATGTTGTACAGATGCACGAGAGTCTTGAATTTGGCGCTATGAGTGGTAAGAGTGCTTACAATCCTCGTGCATAATTAGGGTTATTTAACAAGTTGTATTTGACTAGCGTTATAAAAATTTTTATACTATCAATATGTAATGCCGTTTATTCAGAATGGAGAACAAGTATGGGCGTACATATTGACCGACCTTATGCAAACAAGAAAACTATTGCTAGAGAGGTTGCAGATCGTGTTGGCATTTCAAACGTTAAGTCAGAGGAGTACATCAATGCTCTGATTGACGTTTGCAACTCTCACCTAGAGAATGGCGAGGATGTAAAGCTATATCCATTTGTAAACTTCAAGTTCTACAATTCGCAGAAGGCGGATGGATCGATTTACTCCTATCCAAAGGCTTATATCTCAACTCTTGCTAAGAAGTTTGCTAGGGTTACAAGGTAGTTTTTTATTATTCGTTTTGGGCAACGTAAGGCACATCATATATATGGTGTGCCTTTTTAATGTAGATTATTCTGAACAGGTTGCAAGCAACAAACAACTTTATAATTACTTGTAGACCAACTTAATGATTGGAGAAACCTACTATGAGTATTTGGATGGAACATGATGAAACAGACTGGAATGATGACTGCGCTGACTTAGATGTACTTGGTGAGTTGGAAACTATTTACGTTGACGAGATCGGTGCGGTTGATAGGGTTCAACATACGAATGCTATTACTCTAAAATTTAGTTACCCCTCTGTTTATATCGTTGACCTTTTTTATGATGATTTGGGAATTTATCAACGTTACTCTAAAAAATCCGATGAGGTTTTGACTGACGCTATTGAGGTTCTTTGCGAGGATGGAATTATCCTAGATGATATGCTCAACAAGTACTTTGATGTAGAAAAGCAAGGTAATAGCCTTGTTGGAATTGAAAAGGACGAGGAATGGTTTGCACGAGATATTATTGAAGAATATTGTGATAGGTGTGTAGGCATTCCCCCTCTGTTTACTAATTTTTGCGATGGTGATTCTTTTGAAGAGTATTGGGGCGATCTTGATTCTTACGACAAAGAAACCGTTGCTAGGGCAATGACTAAAGAAGCTGGATATACTCTAGTTAAGGAAGGAAAGTACGATGCATAAAAGTGGTGTAGAAGCGTATATCTATCTTGATTTTTACTCTGACGAAATCTATACAGAGGATGAAATCAATAAGATTACTGGGGTCGATTGTAGTAAGGCTACATTTGAAAGTCCTCTAATTGTTAAGCCTAATCAAATCAATGGCGTTTCTTTTACGGTCGCTACAGAAGATGCTGAAAATATTAGGCATCGTGTTTTCCCTATTCTTTCAGAAATTTACAATGCCGATAAAGTTGAGTTTGAGCCTTGTAACGAAATGGAAGTAATGATTGATGTTTTTAGACATGGCAGTAAACCAGAGTTTTTTGGAGTAAGAAAACGGATGCCATATTATCTACAGTTTGTCGTATCTGAAGATAGAGAAATGGCTAAACGCATTTTTAACTCTACTATGTATCATGCTATTAAAAATAGTCGCAATCTTGATTTTGTGTTTACAGAGGACGTTGTAAATGTTCTTGTAACACCACTTGACGGGAGGATGTAATGCTACTTTTTAACAATGCGCATAAAGAGTCTGTAAAGATTACATTGGCAGTCAAAGTCTATGCAGATGGTGATATTGAACGCTCTGTATTTGACAGTCTCCTTGGTGAAGAAGCATTAGCAAAAACCGGGGAAACTACTATTAGATCTTCAATGATTAAAGATTTGGACTTGGATTTTAACTATAGAGAGAAAAACTATAAATGTGCTATTTCTGACATTTATAATCAGTTACAGGATCTTTATAAAGACGTTGAAATTATAGAGGAGTCTAAGAGTCCTGTCATGACAGCCGTTTATGTACGTGATGACGATGCCACAAAAGTAAATGTTGGGCAAATTCATGTTTTGCTTATTTCGTTTGTAGTTGATATTTGTGACGCAGACAATGCTGAAAGAAAAGTCATCGGTGATATTATTTCTACCTTTGACTTCAACGGTATTTATGTTGACTATGACGAGGACTTTATCGAAATCGAAACGAAGGAGATTCAAAAATGACTGACTATAGTGTAAGGACATATACCGCTGATGAGATTCCTGCAGACATTATAGATGAACTCGATCTAAATACTAATAATATTGAGTATTGTACTGTATTTGACAGTCTTGAAGATTTTGCCATCTATGAGGTGGAAGATGGGTGGTATTCAACATTAGAACTAAACCATGATTATCACGGCGCACCAAATCTCTTGGAGTATATTAACTACAAAGCACTCGGCGCAGCATTGTCGCAGACGTGGGACGAGTCCTGTAATTTCGTTCTTTCAGACGGTAGAGTTGTTGGCTTTTATTAAATGAGGAGAAAATGAAAATCTACACAAACGCAGACGATCTTCCAAAAGATATTGTCGAATACATTAAAAGCTGGTCTATTATGGAGTGGTCTGCTCTCCTTAATGAGAACACCTATAAAAAGCTAGTCTTGCTTGATGGCTATAAGGAATTGGGCGTTTACTGGTCGAAAAGGAACGACAATCATGCCAACACTAACTCTAGGTATAAAAATATGCTTGAAGCGGTTAGAGAGGGTTTTATAACCTATAGTGAATTCGGACAATTTGTAGCAGATGAGTACGGATGGGACGATTTTGAAAATTTCTATTTAGATAATGAGCGGTTTTTGTGCGTTGAGTATTAAAGTCTAAGGTTAAAGTAAACCCTCAAGTTGAACTTGAGGGTTTTTCTTATTTCGCAAACAGAAATAGCCAGGCTTTATCAATGACTGGAAAATTCAAAAAACAGCAGATAAATAGAAAGATAATTGATAGCCAGAGTGTTACAATCAACCGTGTAAAATCTTTCATGAATTTCTTATCACCTAATAAATTAGCTTGCAACGTCACTTGTTTGTATACAGTTGACACAATAATAAAAAATAAAAATAGAGATAGAATAAAGATTGCGATTAGATTTCTTTCCATTTTATTTAACACTCCTTACTTATTAAAACAGTTTATCAATGATTGGGAAATCTAAAAGGCAAGAAAGCGAAAGTAGTGCTATCGGGGTCATCCATAAAGTGACCTTTTCTAAAAGATCCTTCATAAATTCTTCTTCACCCGTTGAGAAGAAGCCTTTAGATTTAACCTGCTTAAATATTGTTGAGTTAATAATAAAAAACAAAACTGTTGATAGTGCATAAATAACAAACAGAGTTTTCTCCATCTTATTTCCTCACTCTACAACGGCAATAAGGACAATAATCAAAATTTGGTATCAATTTGTTACCGTGCGCTACCTTCTTACGGGTAAACCAACCATCTTCACCTTCCTCACCAACCATCATGATGCCACCGCACTTTGAGCAGTAAGCATTTTCATGATTGTAAGGATCTTCTAAGGTAAAATCATGATGCTCATTGTCATTTTCGTCATACCATATGGCATAACTCTCTGGCAAAAAGTCGCAGGTAGTATCAATGAGGTCTGCTAGGGCGTTGAGTAGCTTAATATCATACTCATCATATTCGGCTGCCGTGGTATCTTTTGTAATATTTGGAAGTTCGCCAAAAATAATGCCATAAAGAGTAAAGGTATCAATAAAGGGGAGATACCCTTTTGCTCTTTCACGAAGTTCACGGGCGACTTCTTGACGCTTTTCTTTAATATCCACGCCTAGTCCTCCTTTTTGGCATTAAGGGACTTAACAAATCTTTCGATATTTATACGAAGTTCAGAAACAGATACCTTTAGTAGGTTGTCTAAAAGATCTTCCTTCGCCCATGTGTCGCAAGTATTGTCTAACACCTCTTTAGCGGTTGTAGATAAATCATAAAAAGAATCTGGACTATCTACACCTGCTACAGAGTAATACTTTTCCTCACTACCATATGAAAGCAAAATATCAAAAGTTTTCTTTTTAATCTTAATAAGTGGCTCTTTGTCGCCATAATAGCTGATGGAAGCCTTCCTAGTATCGGTCGCAACCTCTATAAGCTGCTCATCATTCATTTTGAGCATATCTTCAAAACTATAGCTAGAATTTAGTTTGAAATTTCTAAGTCGATAATCAGTAGCAACCTCCGCCTTAACTACATTTGTGCGAACATAATCATATACAGGCAAATTACCAAGGCTCTCAATGTATGTCTTATGCTCATCTTCCTTTGCACGCACCTCATCGCAATAAGCAATAGCTTTGTCACGGTCGTCCTCTGCCTTAAAAAGGCATTGAAGGAGATACTCTTCTTGCGGTCTTTGCGTTTCTACAATCTTTGTTGGTAGTCATAACAAGTTCCTTCCCTTTGTTATTTAACTTTTGCTAAAAACATATTACTACAATATTGTGTAATTCACAATTTCTACACAATAAATATCTAAAAATTATTTACGCAATTCAAAGCAAGACTACAATGCTTATAGTGTAAAATATTGTATATTTCCTATTACGAGAAAGGGTATTATTTTGTCTATTATCAAAACACAGTCTAATGTACAGGTTACTTGTGGCATTGCCACAACAAAGTCGGAAGTACGAGAGCAAAATGACTACTATGCTACCCCCCCCCAAGGCAGTCAAAATGCTATTAGAGTTGGAAACATTCGATAACAATATTTTAGAGCCATGCTGCGGAGAAGGGCATATTTCAAACGTTCTAAAAGATGCTGGGCATATTGTGACATCTTCTGATTTGATTGATCGTGGATATGGAGAAGTGAAGTCTATCTTTGACTATAAGCATTTTGACGGCGATGTAATTACTAATCCTCCTTACAAAATTGCCCTAGAGTGCTTGCAACATTCATATGAGATTATCAATGACGGGAATAAGGTCGCTATGTTTTTACGCCTACAGTTTTTAGAGGGTGTAGCAAGAAGGAAATTCTTTGACGTTCACCCTCCAAAGGTCGTATACGTACCTAGCCACAGACTTTGCTGCGCTATGAATGGCGACTTTGAAAATTATCACGCATCTGCCATGGCTCTATGCTGGTTCATTTGGGAAAAGGGTTTTACAGGAGATCCGATTGTTAGGTGGTTTAACTAAATGAGTATCAAAGTCCTAGAAGCATTTGCTGGAATTGGCGCACAGAGAAAGGCTCTTACAAACATTGGTTTGGACTATGAAAGTGTAGGCATTATCGAAATTGACAAGCCTGCAGAAAATTCATACAACCTTTTACATGGGCAAACTAAAAACTTTGGTGATATTACCAAGGTCGATGAAAAAGAACTTCCAGACTTTGACTTATTTACTTATTCATTTCCTTGTACGCAAATATCTAATGTAGGAAGTAGGACTGGTCTAGCAAAAGGATCAAACACATCTTCTTCTCTATTATGGGAATGCGAAAGAATTATCCGTGAAAAGAAGCCTAAATATTTGCTTATGGAAAATGTGCCGGCACTACTCAATAAGAAGTTTAAGCCGTACTGGTTAGAGTGGGTAAGTATTCTTGATAGTTTTGGATATAAGACTTTCTATGATGTTTTAGATGCAAGAGATTTTAATATTCCACAGGCTAGAAAGCGTGTATTTGGCGTTTCTATCCTCGGCGATGAAACTTTTACTTTTCCTACAGGTGAAAAGCTAACGACTTTCTTTGATTCATTTCTCGATGATCGTGATGACTACAAATATATAGACACGCTGCGATGGGGAAATGAACTTGCAAAACAAAAAAATCAAATCGCAGAAAATCTAAAACGTGCCTACCATTCAAAAGAATTGGTCGAACTAGGTAATTACCGTGGCTATAAAGAAAAGGGCGCGTCATTTAGGTCTACTGTATACTCTCAATTTTTCTCACAATATGGCGTAACACGTACTCTAACAACTAAGGGTGATATTTGCTTTTTAACAGACGATAGCAGAGTCCGTGAGATAACGCCCAGAGAGTGCGTCCGCTTAATGGGTTTTACAGATCAAGACTACTTAAAGATGTCTGCCGTTGATAGCTTTGGAAAACGCATTGTAAGCGATAGACAAATCAGAATACAATGTGGAAATTCTATAGTGGTTCAAGTTTTGGAAGCAATCTTCAAAGAAATGTTTAAGGATTATCTATAATAGTTAAGGTTACAGATAGTCAAATTCAATGTTATAAACTTGAATAGACAAAAGGCTTTTAACGATTGGAAACACGATGAGTAGACATATTGTTGACGTAGTTTATGAGTTTACTATTTACAAGACTTCTCACGACTTTTATGAGAAGCACAAAAAGGAACTAAATGATATTGAAACAGGAGGAGGGTTAACAGACTTTCTGTTAAAGAATGCAGAGAATACATCTGACGTTAATTATTACGACTATTACAGAGAGAATCTTTACGACTACTTTGAAGATTTGACGAGATTTAATAGAATTCCTTTTCGTGGTCGTATGGATGAGTGTATTGCGAAAGTCTACTTCGGTCAAAATGAAGATAAGTATGTTATTAAAAAATATGTAACATTTATTTTTGACATAAAAGACATCGAAGATATTGAAAACGCAGAGGACGCTTTTTATAGTTTGTTCGATTCTGGAAATGACAGTTGTAGAAGTAGACTTTTCCAAGATATTAGGCAAGCAGAAATTGTTGCTATCCCAGAGAATACTAAACTTATTGTAGTCAGTCATCGAACTGATGATTAAGGAGAAAAACATGGCAGTACCGATTGTTGTTGGCGACTCCTGGGCAGAGAATAGTGCAGATGGCTTTGTAGAGCATTGCAGAAAGTTTAACTATTTTGAGAATCTTTCAGACGAAGCACTTAAATGCGTATACCGTGTTGCAGATATGAATCATTTTGGAATTCTTGTTGGCAAAGCAACTGATGAGATTGCAGAAATGATTTCTATTGACACTATTCTCCATTGCTATTGGGGAATAGGCTTGCTAAACAAACTTCTTATTGAATGTAGGTTTCTCAAGAAGGGCGATGAGATTGATCCGCTCAATGTTGATTTAGAAAACCTTAGCTATATGGTAAGAACCTATGTTGATATTGATGAATTTTTGGCTGCTATAAACAGAATAGAATCAATCAACGATTATACGTATTACCTCACTAAAGACTATTGGACTTTTGTCTGCATTTCAGATTCTATTTTCATTTAAGAAAGAGGATAACAATGAGCGGTAATGTCGTTAAGGCTATCACTTATGCAACTCAATTTGCTAATTTTTGTGAGAAATTGAATATTCAAGGTGATTTGACACCTTTAGAACTTGAATCACTTTACCTTTATGCAGTTAAAAATGGATATGATATTGCTCTAGTTGAAAATTACAGCGACTATGTTGAATTACACGGACTATCATATATATTTTTTGCTTTTCTTGATGATTGGGACATTCTAAAAGATTTAGCAATAAGGGTACATCTATCAGAAGATTTAATTGATAAAACAGATGATAGTGATGAACTTATCGAACTTGTCACAACACAAATTGAAAATACTATGAGTGCAAATGACTTTATTGACATTGTTAAGCCATTTTTACCAGCAGATAAAGTCTTTGTTCAAATACCTTCTACCTACTGGGGCGATTTCAATTTTATTATAATCGATGATTCTATCTTTATTTAAGAAAGGAAGTAATAATGAGTATCAACGTTTTTAGAACTATTACCAGCGCAACTCAATTTGTTGATTTCTGCGAGAAGCTGGATATTCAGGGTAATCTATATGATTCAGATCTTGAAACACTTTACTCTTATGCGGAAGAAACTGGATACGACCTTGTTCTAGTCGATAACTACAGCCGTTACGTTCATCGTTTTTATCTGAGCGACTTACTTTTTACTTTTTTTGACTATGACACTCTAAAGGATCTTGCGCTTGAAATTGGTGTATCGGAAGATTTGATTGATAAAGTCAAAGATAACGATGAGTTGAGTAACCTCATCGGGAAACAAGATGCGGGTATAATTGATGAACAAAGTTTTGCAAGCATTGTTGATTCTTTTTTGCCTGCGGATCAATACATTACTCCAATATTGTCTAATAATGTCTTTTGTTTTCTTGTAATGCACGATTCTGTTTTTGAGTAGTGAGAAGGTAAAAATGAACGTAAACTTTTCCAAAACAGTTATTAACGCAACGCAATTTGTTGATTGCTGCAAGGAATTAGACATCCAGGGAAATCTATCAGATTCAGATCTGAAGGCAATTTACTCTTGTGCAGATAAATATGGTTATGACATTGTTTTAGCTGAAAACTATCAAGACTGTGTTGAGCATCTTAGCATTTATGAGTTGTTTTCTAAATATCTTGATTGGGGTTGCTTAAAAGATATTGGAATGGAGATGGGCGTATCACAGGATTCTATAGATGCAACTCTTAATGACGATGACGATAGGGAAAAGGATGAAATCATCAATCTTGTTATAACGTGTGCTATGAATAATCTTGATAAAGAAGATTTTGCAAACATTGTTGAGTCATATTTGTCAGATAGCGAGTACGTTGTCCCTGTTCTATCTGAAGGGGATAGATATGACTTTCTTATAATTGATTACTCTATTTTCGAGTGGAACAAATAGAGAGGTTTGTATCATGACTGAACTAACAATTAAATTTAACTATGTGCAAGATTGCGTAGTTTTGTTACGTGAGGATTTTCTTAAATATACGTGTGTAATACTTCCTAAAGAAATAACAAGAGGTCACGCCGACAATCTTATTAAGCGTTGTAGGCATACTGTTTTAGAAGATGAGCGTATCCGTCCTTTACTATTTGATTTGCTAGAGAATATTACTACCACAAAACTTCCGAATGGAAGATATGAGTATTGCGATGGTGGATGGGGAATTTGTAAAGGTGAAGCAATGTTTGTCTTAGCAACTGTAAATGATGAAGGCAATATTGTTATTAGGTCACCTTACTTTCAGAAATTTTTACTTTCATTCAACAGTCAAGAGGAAGATTTTTCGATTGAAGAAGCTATTGAAATATGCAAGGTAGATATTGATGATTTTGTAAAGCGTCACCCAGAGAATTTCCCGCTAGATCTTGACTATACACAAGTATCTTTTGGTATTCATAGTGAAAGATAGTGATTACAATGAAGCTAAATAAAGAGCGAATTTCTAAAATCAAATCAAACGTAGAGGTTGATCTCGAATTCTTACAAGAAACACGACAAGAGTGTAAGTCTTTTGAGCCGTTTGATTATGACAATAATGTAGACGCTTTCTTTAATACGATTGAAGAAAAGCTGAAATATGTTATTGAGTGTCTTGATGATTACAATAAAACATCAGACTTAAATAAAAAGACAGTCTATATTGATGCGATCATAATTTCGCTTGGCTCTGTAAAGTATGCCATCGATAAACTTCAAGACATTATCTATGAAAAAGATGAAAACAGTAACAATGAAGATGAGGATTTTAAATATAAAGACTTACTAATGCAACTCCGTGTATTGTTGTTAAGTGTTAATGGTACAGATAATGTTCTAAACAGAGATATAGATTTTGTGGAATAGAGAAAGGACAAATAAGATGTCAAATTTTGAAGATGTATTGATTGACGCAGCAGAAAGATTTTATAATTCTGCAACTAACCCTAATACGGGTTGTTTAGATGCGCTTTTAGATTGTGAGGACGAGGACGATGTAGAGAGTATCCTTTATGATTATCGTAATTCACTTGATGGAAAGGAAAACTTTAATAACGCTATTGACGAAGCACTCACATATAATGATGATATATGGGCGGTTATTATGGTTTATACCACACCATTAGACATACTTAATGAGCGAGTTAATGGTTTAGACATATATGATGAATTTACAAGAGATGTGTTTGACAAAGTAGTAAATATGTTTACTGACAATTTTGATAAGTTACAGCAAACAGCGAGAGAAAGAGCAAAGTAACAGAATGATTTTAGGAGGTTAAAAAATGACTAGAACAACAACTATTGAGTTTGAATTTGAGTACCGAATCATAATTGGGCAGCTAGATCCTCATGGTGAGATTTCGTTTCCAACTTACTTTTCAATAAACAGATTCTACAGTGAATTTGCAGATAAGCAAAGTGATCTATTGGAATATAAAGATGCTGAGAATATCGCAATAGATTTTCGCAATGATCTATACTGGAAGATTCGTGATACCGTAAGAAGGCACTTTGCTCAAAACAAAGGTGTTATGGTTGAAGATGTTTCGATAGTTGATTCTGAGTTTGATGATTATGTTTATATTAGTGCAAACCTCGAAGAAACTATTGACGCTATGGCGCATATTCAAATCGTTTTGAATATTGAGGATAAAAATGCCTTTGATAGAAACAAACTCTTTAAACTCGTTGAGAATAGATTCTTTAAGCAGTTAACGGGAGAGCCGAAATATGCAGAGAACATCAGCGTATGCGGTGGTATTTCAATTAGTGGATTTATAGAGCATTAGAAATTTTCACCATTCCTCTCCCATAACCGCACTTATAAAAAGATAATATAAGAGATTGTGTAATTATTATGAATTACACAATCTCTTTCTTTTAAGTTCTACAATTGTTTATACGTTAAGAAAAAAAGAAAGGATTCCCCATACTATGAAACTATCAATCTGCCCATTTGAAAGACTATTTCCAGAGTTAAACTTCAATGAACAAGATCTTTCATGGTGTTGCAATTACGGTTCATCAGACTGCCCATTGATCAATAAAGATGCTAAGTGTGAGGGCGGAAAAGACCTTGTGTTTTCTCCGTGGCATCCCAACGGACTTGATTTAGGTATCAATCACACAACTGATTATAGACACACACAATCATAAATCGCTTACTGGACATCAATCATGTTTTGTGTCTAACAAAATTTCTTGTTAGACACAGCACTCTAAATCCAACCTACAAACAACCACAATCAAATCTATTCTTCTTTGCGTATTTTATAAGCCTATTCTTCATAACATCATTACTAACTCTATTTCCATTCTTACTATAACAATAGAAGAATGGAATCTCTCCTGTATAGAAAGAGTTAATTACGAAGAAATCAAGCAACTCATTGTTCTTGTTACAGATCCTAACACAAGTAGCATATGCCCCAGCATGATAATCAAGCCAATCACAGAAATCATCAAAATCAGCAACTTCTGATCCGCCATAACATGATTCTTCTTCACTAATCTTTAATGGGCAGTTATTGTCGTATACCTCTTTTAAAAGTGGATCAGAGCGGTCATCATAATCGACTGGCTCACCATTTACAAATAAGCCGAACTTATAATTTTCCATACTTACCTTCTTTTAGCTAGTTTATTCATAAGCCTATTATATCTCCCACCTCTATTTACCCCACCACCACCCAAACACCCGCTTAAAACGGCTCTCCGTGGCTCG
>ERZ772920.35-NODE-35-length-74218-cov-4.641371_pt1 | contig 74218 bp, 73 predicted proteins | sample MGYA00511469_ERZ772920 | MGnify/ENA primary metagenome ERZ772920 (study PRJEB29015, sample SAMEA2738069) | human oral metagenome | biome: human oral; feature: human-associated habitat; material: saliva | place: China | collected 2216 ... | reverse complement strand
ATAAAGCTGAAATCTTGTTCTGCACCATATTCTTTTAATAACTGAACGAATAAATGACGCATTTTTTTGATACGTTCACGCATTTCAGTCAATTCATTTTCCCATTCTTGACGAAGTTGTGGATCATTTAACACCGTTGCTACGGTTGCACCACCATGAGACGCAGGGTTAGAGTAGAGAGTGCGAATAATTGATTTCACCTGTGTTAATGCAGTTGAAGCAATTTCTGCATTTTCAGCGACAAGCGTAAAGGCACCTACACGCTCATTGTATAAACCAAAGTTTTTAGAGAATGAACTTGCCACTAATAATTCTTTATGATTTGCCGCAAAAGCACGTAAACCGTAAGCATCTTGGTCTAAGCCATTGGCTAAACCTTGATAAGCAAAGTCAAAGAGTGGTAACCAGCCATTTTTTGCTGAAAGCGCAGCTAATTCTTGCCATTGCTCAGGGGTTGGGTCAATACCGGTTGGGTTGTGGCAGCAACCGTGTAAAAGCACCACATCACCTTCGCTTGCTTGGCTTAAATCTTCAAGTAAATGTTCCCAGTCAAGGGCTTTGCGTTCAGCATCATAATAACGATATTCACGAATCGTCATGCCCACCGCATTGAAAATGGCATTGTGGTTTGGCCATGTTGGCGTACTAATCCACACATTTTGTGCTTTGGTTTGACGTTTAATGAATTCTGCAGCGATGCGTAATGCTCCTGTGCCCCCTAAACTTTGTGCAGTTCTTGCACGGTTTGCTTTAATGACTTCTGAATCTTTACCGAAAAGGAGCTCTTTTGTGCGTTCGTTATAATCGGCAATACCATCGATAGTCAGATAGTTTTTCGTTTTTTCGTTATCAAATAAGCGTTTTTCGGCTTCTTTTACTGCGCGCATAATCGGCGTTGTACCTTGTGCATCTTTATAAACGCCAATACCTAAATTGATTTTATTTTCACGCGTTTCTGATTTGAATGCTTCGCCTAAGCCTAAGATAGGATCGGCCGGAGCCGCTTTGATATGTTCAAACATAGCTTTTCCTTATGTATGTGTTGTGAGATAAGTAATTTTATACTTCAGCCGATAGATTTTATCAAGAAGAACCTGATAAAAATCAACCGCACTTTGATGTTTTTAGATATTCATCAAAAAGTGCGGTTGTTTTTTTCATTATTTTAATTTCTCAATCGCCCAATTTAAACCAGATTGATAGTCTTCAGGGAGTTCGTGACGAAGTTTTTCAAGCTGTTGAATAATGATCGTTTTGTCTGGATGCGTAATATTGATATGACCTAATTTCCGACCAGGACGAACTTCCTTACCATACCAATGTAACTGAGAGAAAGGCGTGTTCAACCATTGTGAATTATGTTCTGTACCAATCAAGTTGACCATGACACTTGGGGCAATAGGTTGTAATGACGGTGTAGGTAAATCTAACAAGGCTCGTAGATGCAATTCAAATTGACTGATAGAACAACCAAGTTGCGTCCAATGTCCGCTATTATGCACACGAGGGGCAAGTTCATTAATTAATAATTTATCACCCACCACAAAGCATTCCATTGCCATTACACCCACATATTCAAGCTTATCCATGATTTTTCCGAGCATAGACTCAGCCTGAATTTGTTGGCTGTGTTGTTGAGGGAATGAAACATCTGTCACACTGTAACGTAAAATGCCATTTTGCTGTAGGTTATGCGTCACAGGATAGAAACGTTTTTCACCATTTTTAAATCTTGCGCCTACGATAGACACTTCATAATCAAAAGGAATAAATTTTTCCGCGATGACTTCACCGAATAAATCGTCCGTAATATCACGTTGATTATTTTCAGTGATAATCCATTGACCACGACCGTCATAACCACCGGTACGACGTTTTACCACGACTTTTTCACCTACGTTTTTAAATACTTCAGACCATTGCGTTTTATCTTTTAATAAACACCATGGCGAGGTAGAGAGATTGAGTTCATCCAGTAAAGATTTTTGGGTAAAACGATCGGCTAATAAGCCAAAAACATTCTGATTAACGAAATTTTTATGATGACCTAATAATTCAGTTAAAGGTGTTTTTTCCCAACGTTCAATTTCTGCGGTAATGATGGCATCTTTAGGTAAATCAAATACGGGGGCGTTAAACTCAAGCGGTTGAACGTGAATATCTAAAGGTGCGCCTGCATAACGTAACATTCTGCCGAGTTGACCATTACCAAGCACATAAACGGTAGGATATAGGGTAGAGTTTTGCATAAAATTTCTCATCAAATCTAGCTAAAAAAACAACCGCACTTTAAAAAGTGCGGTCAAATTTAAAGGTGTTTTATGTACGTGGATCAGGATTATCCAATACCATATTGGTTTGATTTTCGCGGAATACTTGTAGGCGAGCAAATAACGCATCATCCCAACCTGCAAGAATTTGTGCAGCGAGTAATCCTGCATTCGCTGCACCAGCAGGGCCAATCGCTAACGTACCGACAGGAATGCCTTTCGGCATTTGCACGATAGAATAGAGGCTATCAACACCGCTTAACATAGAACTTTTAACAGGAACACCCAATACGGGCACAAGCGTTTTAGCTGCAATCATGCCCGGTAAATGTGCTGCACCACCTGCACCTGCAATAATCACTTTATAACCATTCTTTTGTGCATTTTCGGCAAATTCAAATAGCTTGTCGGGGGTTCGATGTGCGGAAACGACTTCAACATGATATGCCACATTGAGTTCATCTAAAATTTGAGTGGCTTCTTGCATGGTTGCCCAATCGCTTTTTGAGCCCATAACAATAGCAATTTGTGCGGTATTTGACATATTTTTAAAAATTTATCTGATAAAAAACGATGTGTAGAATAGCATATTTGCCCACTTTTAAGCAAACGTTTGCTATATGGTAAAAACTGAAAATTCCATTGCAAGTTTAGTCATAAAATCTTATCCTAATACGAGTTTTTTTCTTAGAAATAGAGCAGATTATGTTAGCTAAAGCGAAATATAGAAAAGATTACAAACAACCTGATTTTACGGTTACGGATATTTTCCTTGATTTTCAATTAGATCCTAAGCATACCGTTGTCACTGCAAAAACAACCTTCCAACGTTTAAATGATGAAGCAACCCATCTACGATTAGATGGTCATGGCTTCCAATTTGCCTCCATTAAATTCAATGGCGAAGATTTCAAACATTATCATCAAGACCATGAAAGTTTAACGTTAGATTTAACCAATCAAAGTGCGGCCAATTTTGAACTTGAAATTGTGACGAATTTAGAGCCTGCACAAAACACCTCTTTACAAGGGCTTTATCAATCTGGCGAGGGCATTTGTACACAATGTGAAGCAGAAGGTTTCCGTCAAATTACTTATATGCTTGATCGCCCAGATGTATTGGCTCGCTATACAACCAAAATTACCGCAGATAAGACTAAGTATCCTTACTTACTTTCTAATGGCAACCGTATTGCAAGTGGTGAATTAGAGGATGGTCGTCATTGGGTTGAATGGAATGACCCATTCCCGAAACCAAGCTATTTATTTGCTTTAGTGGCTGGTGATTTTGATTTATTACAAGATACCTTTACGACAAAAAGTGGTCGTGAAGTAGCCTTAGAGCTTTATGTTGACCGTGGCAATCTTGATCGCGCTGCGTGGGCAATGGAAAGTCTGAAAAAATCCATGAAGTGGGATGAAGACCGTTTCAATTTAGAATACGACTTAGATATTTACATGATTGTTGCTGTGGATTTCTTCAATATGGGCGCCATGGAAAATAAAGGGTTGAATATCTTTAACTCTAAATTTGTGTTGGCAAATCCACAAACGGCAACTGATGATGATTACCTCGCCATTGAAAGCGTGATTGCACACGAATATTTCCATAACTGGACGGGAAACCGTGTAACCTGCCGTGATTGGTTCCAATTAAGTTTGAAAGAAGGTTTAACGGTTTTCCGTGATCAAGAGTTTTCATCTGATACGGGTTCTCGTGCTGTTAATCGAATTAATAACGTGAAATTCTTACGTACGGTACAATTTGCCGAAGATGCAAGCCCAATGTCACACCCAATTCGCCCTGAAAAAGTCATTGAAATGAATAACTTCTATACAGTGACCGTATATGAAAAAGGGGCAGAAGTGATTCGTATGTTGCACACCTTATTAGGTGAACAAGGTTTCCAAAAAGGGATGCAGCTTTATATTGCTGAAAACGATGGTAAAGCGGCAACCTGTGAAGATTTTGTTTCTGCAATGGAACGTGCGAATGATGTTGATTTAGCACAATTCCGTCGTTGGTATAGCCAATCAGGCACACCAGAATTATTGATTAGCGATGCCTATGATGAACAAACTCATACTTATCGTTTAACTGTTTCGCAATCTACGCCACCAACAGCAGATCAAATGGAAAAAGTAAACTTACATATTCCATTGAAAATTGCGCTTTATGATGCCAAAGGCACCAAACAAATGTTACAGCATAACGGTGAGTTGTTAAGCGATGTGTTAAATGTGACAGAAAAAGACCAAGTGTTTGAGTTTCATGGCATTTATGGTCGCCCAATTCCTGCGTTATTATGTGATTTTTCTGCACCGGTTAAACTGGATTATGATTACACCACAGAGCAGTTATTAGGTTTACTTAAATTCGCTGATAATCAATTTGCTCGTTGGGATGCAGCACAAATGCTGTTTACTCAAGAATTGCGTCGTAATGTGGCGCATTTCCAACAAGGCGAAGCCTTTGACATTTCACCTGATGTTTTGACCGCACTTGCGCATGTATTGGAAAATTACGAACAAGATATCGAATTAGCTACATTAATTCTGACCTTGCCAAAAGACATTGAGTTTGCTGAAAGCTTCAAAACGATTGATCCAGATGGCATTTCTGCTGCAAGAGAATTTATGTTGGTACAAATCGCAGAATACTTGAAAGAAGATTTGCTACGTATTTATACTCATATTCGTCTTGAAAATTATCAAGTGACTCAAGAAGATATTGCTTTACGAGCAATGCGTAATCTTTGTTTAAGTTATTTAGCTTACACCAATCTAGGCAATACTGTGGTGCAAAAACATTACAATAATGCCAATAATATGACGGATACTTTAGCAGCATTAAATATGGCAACCAAAGCGGCATTACCTTGTCGTGATGCCTTGTTGGCTGATTTTGAACAAAAATGGCAACATGATGGCTTAGTGATGGATAAATGGTTTGCTTTGCAAGCCACTCGCCCAGATGAAAACGTATTGGAAATTGTACAAGTGTTAATGGATCACCCAAGTTTTAACTTCAACAATCCAAATCGTTTACGTTCATTAGTGGGGAGCTTTGCAAATCACAACTTAAAAGCATTCCATCATATTAGTGGTTCTGGCTATCGTTTCTTAACGGACGTCTTAATTCGTTTAAACGAAAGCAATCCACAAGTGGCTGCGCGTTTAATTGAGCCATTAATTCGTTTCTCACGTTTTGATGCACAACGTCAAACGTTGATGAAACGTGCTTTAGAGCGCTTAAGTGCTGTTGAAGAACTCTCGAAAGATTTATTCGAGAAGATTGAAAAAGCCTTGCAATAAACAAAAAGTGCGGTTAATTTTGACCGCACTTTCCATTTACAGTGAACTATCCTGAGAGATAAACGAGTATGTATTCTTTGATCCGTAAAGCCATCTTTTCCCTTGACCCTGAAACCGCCCATGATTTAGTGATTAAATCATTGCACTTAGCGGGTAAATCGCCTTGCCAATTTTTATTAAAGCAGCTTTTGGCTTGTCCACAAGGCACACCTAAGCAAGTAATGGGCATTACCTTTAAAAATCCTATTGGGTTAGCAGCGGGCGCAGATAAAAATGCTGAGGCTATTGATGGCTTTGGTGCGATGGGATTTGGTTTTATTGAAGTCGGTACGGTTACGCCTTTAGCGCAAGAGGGAAATGCGAAACCTCGTCAATTCCGTTTAGTGGAAGCGGAAGGAATTATTAACCGTAATGGATTCAATAATTATGGCATTGATTATGCGATCGAGAATGTTAAAAAGGCAAAATTTGATGGCGTAATTGGGATTAATATTGGCAAAAATAAAGTCACACCGATTGAAAAGGGTAAAGATGATTACTTATTTTGCTTAAATAAAGCCTATAACTATGCGGATTATATTACGGTAAATATTTCATCACCGAACACACCGGATTTACGCCAATTACAGTATGGTGATTACTTTGATGATTTATTGCAAAGTATAAAGCAGCGCCAAAAAGTATTAGCTGAGCAATATAATAAATATGTGCCGATTGCAGTAAAAATAGCACCTGATTTATCTGAGGCTGAGCTCGTTCAAATTGCAGATACATTACTTCGTCATCAAATGGACGGGGTAATTGCGACTAATACGACGATTTCACGTGACAACGTCGCAGGTTTGAAAAATGCGGAACAACAAGGCGGTTTAAGTGGAAAACCGTTACAGCAAAAAAGTACAGAAATTATTCGAAGATTGCATCAAGAGCTGAAAGGGCAAATTCCGATTATTGGTAGTGGTGGTATTGATGGTGTACAAAATGCACAAGAGAAGATTGAAGCGGGTGCTGAATTGTTACAAGTTTATTCAGGTTTGATTTATCACGGTCCAAGCTTAGTTAAAGGCTTGGTTCAGGCGATTAAGTAAGAGACAAATAATATGAAAACATTATTTCTAGCCTCTTATTTTGCAGCCGTAGAAAATCTTTTCAAACGATTTTTAAAACAGCATTTTTTATTACATAAAGTGCTGTTTATTCCTACTGCAGGTAATGTAGAAAGCTATGTTGAATACATTGATGAGGCAAAAAATATTTTTCATAAATTAGGTTTTGAAGTCGATGTTTTGGATATAGCCCAAGAAACAGAAGAGGTTATTAAAGAGAAATTAAATTATACGCCGAGCCTTTATATTTCTGGTGGTAATACGTTTTATCTATTACAAGAGTTGAAAAGAAAGCACTTATTACCACATATAAAAAAACGAATTGATGAAGGTATGCTTTACCTTGGTGAATCTGCCGGTGCTATTATTACCGCCAGCGACATCGAGTATAATCAAATTATGGATAATAAAAATATAGCTATCGATTTGACCAATTATTCAGCTTTAAATTTAGTCGATTTTGCAATTGTTCCACATTATGGGGAGTTTCCTTTTGAAGAGAGTTCACAGAAAACTGTTCAGATCTATCAATCCAAATTGAATTTACTCCCTTTAACAAATAGCCAAGCTGTAATTGTTGATGAAGATAATTACACTATTCAAACTAATTTATAGGAAAGTCGATGATCAAATATGATTTACATTGCCACAGTACAGCTTCAGATGGTGTTTTAACGCCTACGGAGCTTGTGCAACGAGCTCATGAACAAGGTGTCAATGTGCTTGCTTTATGTGATCACGACACGGTGATGGGCATTGATGAAGCTAAAATTGAAGCAGATAAATTAGGTATTGAGCTGATTAATGGCGTGGAAATTTCAACGAATTGGGAAGGTCGTGGCATCCATATTGTTGGATTAAATTTTGATAAAACGCATCCTAAAATGACCGCACTTTTAGCCGAACAAAAATCACTGAGAGAAAAAAGAGCGGTTGAAATTGGCCATAAACTAGAAAAAGCAGGCATCCCAAATGCCTATGAAGGTGCAAAAGCGTTGGCCAATGGGGAAGTAACTCGTGCTCATTATGCGCGCTATTTGGTACAAATCGGAAAGGTTTCAAATGATGGGCAAGCCTTTAAGTGTTATCTAGGCGGTGGCAAATCGTGTTTTGTCAAAGCTGAATGGGTGGATATTCCAACGGCGATTGAGACGATTCATGCGGCAGGTGGTGTCGCAGTCATTGCCCATCCTATGCGTTATAACATGACAGGAAAATGGATTCGTCGATTAATTGTTGATTTTAAACAATGGGGCGGTGATGGCATGGAAGTCGCAGATAGTGGACAGACCAAAGATCAGCGTCAATATCTTGCGCGTTTAGCCAATGAATATGACTTAGCCGCCTCTTTAGGCTCGGATTTTCATTTTCCTTGCGGATGGATTGAATTAGGAAAGAATTTGTTTTTACCTGAAGAGGTTAAACCGATTTGGACATTATTTGAATAATAAAGGGCGGTTAAATCCGCCCTTATTTTTTATATTTGACTGTTCTCACACAAACCGAGACTCGCGAGAAATTCAATAAATGCGCGAACTTTTGCCGGTAAATGACGACGATTAGGGTAAACCACATAAATATCTAAAGGTTTTTGTTTATATTCAGACAAAATTTCAACTAATTCACCTGAAGCAAGCGCATCTTTTACAAAGAAATCCGGTGCATTACTGATGCCTAAACCCGCTTTCGTCATTTCTAACAACGCCATACCATTATTAGAAACCACTTTAGATTGAATCTTATAACGTTGAATTTGATTGGCTTTTGTTGATTGCCAATGCACTTGATTTAACGATGATTTATAAAGTAAACCTTGGTGATATTCTAAATCGTCAGGTGTAAGTGGTGTGCCTCGTGCTTCTAAATAACTTGAAGAAGCAACAAAATGCATAGGGGCGCTACTAATTTTACGCGCAACAAGTGAGCTATCTTGCATATAGCCAATCCGTAATGCTAAGTCATAGCCCTCAGCAACAAGATCGACACGTTTATCTTCAAATTCAATTTCTACGTGTAAATTGGGATGAAGCTCAATAAATTTAGGCAAGTTAGGCGAGATATAAAGTAAGCCAAAATCACGTGGTACAGAGATTAATAAATTACCTTGTAAGCTTGTCGCCATATTGCTGATACTAGAGTCAGCCTCGCTTAAATCTAATAGAATGGCTTGGCAACGTTGGTAATAAAGCATACCGGCTTCAGTTGGCACAATTTTTCGTGTTGTACGTTGTAATAATCGCGTTTTTAAATGTTCTTCTAATTGTGAAACTAATTTACTCGCCATCGCCACAGAAATATTCTGTTGGTTTGCGGCTTGTGTAAAACTTTGCGTTTCGATCACTTTACAGAAAACCGAAATTGCATTGAGTTTATCCATTTATAAATCCTTTTTGAAAAAAAGCTTGATTTTATCGGCGTAAGTTTGCAGTATATCGCCAATTTTACAGAATTCTAGTTATATTTTAGGTAAGCAAATGAGCAAATCTTTAGTGATTGTGGAGTCGCCAGCCAAAGCGAAAACCATCAATAAATATTTAGGTAGCCAGTATGTGGTGAAATCCAGCGTAGGGCATATTTGTGATTTGCCTACTGCAGGGAGTAGCACAGGCGAAAAGGCCAAACCAGTTTCCACTAAAGGATTAAGTGCGGAAGAAAAAAACAAAATTAAAGCAGAAAAAGACCGTGCGGCCTTAGTGAAACGTATGGGGATTGACCCTTATCACGATTGGAAAGCCAATTATCAAATTCTACCAGGTAAAGAAAAAGTAGTAGCCGAATTAAAATCCCTTGCTAAAAAATCCGATCATATTTATCTCGCAACCGACTTGGATAGAGAAGGAGAGGCTATTGCGTGGCATTTACGTGAAGTCATTGGTGGCGATGATAGTCGTTTTAGCCGCGTTGTATTTAATGAGATTACTAAAAAAGCGATTGAAAAAGCGTTCCAGCATCCTGCCCACATTAATATGGACCAGGTTAATGCTCAACAGACCCGTCGTTTCTTAGACCGCGTAGTAGGCTTCATGGTGTCGCCATTATTATGGAAGAAAGTGGCGCGAGGTTTATCTGCCGGACGCGTGCAATCTGTTGCCGTGAAATTGGTGGTAGAACGTGAACGTGAAATCAAAGCATTCCAACCGGAAGAATTTTGGGAAATTGAAGCGCTAACCCAAACGAGTAAGAAAGAAGACTTACGTTTGGATGTAGTGCAATATAAAGGCAAGAAATTTGAGCCGAAAAATGAAAAAGAAGCGCAAAGTGCGGTCGATTTCTTAAATAAATCACATTACGTTGTCACAGATTTAGAAACAAAACCAACAGGTTCTAAACCAAGAGCTCCATTTATTACTTCAACCTTACAACAAACTGCAAGTACGCGTTTAGGTTTTGGGGTGAAGAAAACCATGATGTTGGCACAACGTTTATACGAAGCCGGTTATATCACTTATATGCGTACTGACTCTACCAACTTGAGCCAAGATGCGTTAAATATGGTACGCTCTTATATCGAAAGCCATTTCGGTAAAGATTATTTGCCAGCTAAACCGAATTTCTACTCGAGTAAAGAAAACGCTCAAGAAGCGCACGAAGCGATTCGTCCTTCTGATGTAAAAACGCTCGCAGATCATTTAAGTGGCATGGATAAAGATGTTGTGCGCTTGTATGATTTAATCTGGCGTCAATTTGTAGCCTGCCAAATGCCGGCTGCACAATATGACAGCACAACCGTTACCGTCATGGCGGGCGATTATGAATTGAAAGCTAAAGGCCGTATTTTACGTTTTGATGGTTGGACAAAAGTGTTGCCACAAGTAGGTAAAAATCCGGAAGACCAAATTTTACCGGCTGTGAGTTTGAATGAAACATTGGCACTAAAAACGGTTTCGCCAAGCCAACACTTCACTAAACCGCCCGCTCGTTTTACCGAAGCTGCATTGGTTAAAGAATTGGAGAAACGTGGTATTGGTCGTCCTTCTACTTATGCGGCAATTATTTCAACTATCCAAGAACGTGGTTATGTGCGCATTGAAAATCGTCGTTTCTATGCCGAGAAAATGGGCGAAATAGTTACTGATCGCTTAAATCAATCTTTTACTGATTTGATGAGCTACGATTTCACTGCCAACATGGAAAACGTACTAGACCAAATTGCATCCGGTGAGAAAAATTGGAAGGCTGAGTTAAATCAATTCTTCAAAGATTTTTCTACTCAACTTTCTACGGCTGAATTGGATGAATTAGAAGGTGGAATGAAGCCGAATAGCCTTGTGCTCACCGATATTGATTGCCCAACTTGTGGCCGCAAAATGGCGATTCGCACAGCAAGTACAGGTGTCTTCCTTGGTTGTTCTGGTTATGCATTACCACCAAAAGAGCGTTGTAAAACAACGATTAATCTTATTCCAGAAGCGGAATTATTAAATGTGTTGGATGAGGCTTCTGAGACCAAGGCCTTAATGGATCGTAAACGTTGCCCGATATGTGGCACGGCGATGGACAGTTACATTATTGACCCACATCGTAAATTGCATATTTGTGGTAACAATCCAAATTGTGATGGTTATTTGGTTGAACAAGGCCAATTCAAAATTAAAGGCTATGACGGTCCGATTGTAGAATGCGACAAGTGTGGTTCGGATATGCACTTGAAACTCGGTCGTTTTGGTAAATATATGGGCTGTACCAACTGTGATAACACCCGTAAGATTTTGAAAAACGGCGAGGTTGCACCACCAAAAGAAGAGCCAGTTCATTTCCCTGAATTGAAATGTGAAAAATCTGATGCGTATTTTGTATTACGTGATGGTGCAAGTGGCGTGTTTATGTCAGCACATAACTTCCCTAAATCACGTGAAACACGACCGGCAAAAGTGGCTGAATTAGCGCTTTATCGTGATCGTTTACCAGAAAAATTACGTTATTTAGCCGATGCACCACAAAAAGACCCTGAGGGTAATGAAGCCATTATCCGTTTCAGCCGTAAAGAAAAACATCAATATGTGACATCTGAAAAGAATGGCAAAGCCACAAAATGGATTGTGGATTATATTGATGGGAAATGGGTTGAGCGGAAAAAGTAGGATGAACATCACGGTTTATTGCGGTGCGAGTTTAGGTAATGATTCTGCCTATCAGGCTGCCGCAAAAAAATTAGGAAAATGGATTGCAGATGGCCAACATACTTTAGTTTATGGTGGCGGAAAATTGGGATTAATGGGCGTGGTTGCTGATACTGTACTTGCTCATCAAAGCAAAGTAATTGGCATTATCCCTCAATTTTTACAAGACAGAGAAGTTTCACATCCTAATTTGACCAAGACCGTGGTGGTTGAAAGCATGTCTGAGCGAAAAAATAAAATGGTTGAGCTTGGCGATGCTTATATTGCTTTGCCTGGTGGACCAGGCACTTTAGAAGAGATTGCTGAAGTGATTTCTTGGGCTCGAATAGGGAAAAATAATAATCCTTGTATTCTATTTAATGAAAAGGGGTATTTCGATTCATTAAAGTCCTTTTTTAGCCATATGGTAAAAGAAGGCTTTTTTACTCAACGTGATTTTGAGAAAATTTTATTCTCGAATGATCTTCAAGAAATTGAAACTTTTATTGAACATTACCAACCTCCAGCGTTGAGAACATATTAAAAAAGTGCGGTTAAATTTGACCGCACTTTTTTATGATTAATGATGATGTTCTGGTTTTGGTGGGAGTTTAGCTCTAGCTTTACCAACAGGGAGAATTAACGTCGCGTAATTCGCTGAATGTTGACAAACTTTTTGATCTTCAAATGGTTCTTTATGAATCACTTTAAGTTTCCAAACACCTTCAATTAATGGGATAAAATTAACTTTACCTTCACTATCTGTTTTACCTGAAAACGCTTGTGGTTCACGATGAGATGTCGCCGCTTCCATATCTTTCACGACAAACGTATCAGACGTTGCAATAATCGTTTCACCCGCAAGTGGTTTGTCTTTATAGAAAATTTGAAGTGGGAAAGCTTCGCCAGCTTTGATTGTTTTTGGATCTTTGAGTGGCACAATTTCAAGTGGTAAACCGATGCGTGTCATTGCCATCTCCGCATTCAATGGTTTTTTACCTACCACAGTAAAAGCTTTACCAAACATTTGAGTTTGTTCGCAATAGAATGCATTTGGTGTGCCTTGTAAGTTATCCATTTTCCAGCCTTCATTATTTTGTGACCAGAAAGTTGGTTTATAAGTCGCCGTTACCCAATATGAACCGTCTTTTAACGGTTTTTCTGATTGATATTGGTAGTTCTCACCTTTTTGTACTAAGGTTTGCATTTCGCCATCTTGATTGATGAGTTCCATTGGGGGGAAAATAGCAAGACGTTTTTCGGGAATTTTTTCAACGTAAGGGTAGTCACCATAAGCTAAATCAGCTTTTAAAACGCTATTAGAAGCAATTTGTGCCGGTGTTGCAACCCAAACTTCATGAGCTTGCGCGAGCGCAGATAAGCCAATTAGTGCCGCAATTAATGTTTTTTTCATTCTCTTTCCTTTTTAATTAATAAATCAATTTATAGAAAGTCTTCGATAGGGCGGATGAGTATAGCGAAAAAGAAATAATGAGACGAATAGAAAAAGTTGATTTTGTGAGAAACTTCACATTTTTTTAACAAAAAAGCGCGGTCATTAAAACAATTGTTTTTTTGACCGCACTTAATTTTAAATTAAAGGCTAAATTGGCTTATTTTTTAGAAGGTTTAATAGCTAATAGGTTACAACTTAATTTACTAATCACATGTTCCGCTGTATTACCTAATAACGCTGCAGATAAACCCGTTCTTCCCACTGTACCTAAAATCACTAATTCAGCTTCAATTTCTTTCGCCACTTCAGGAATCACTTCTTCAGGGAAACCTTCACGTACGTGGGTATGATCTTCATCAATGCCAAATTTTTGACGCAAGGATTTCATATTGATGAGGTGTTGGCCACGAATACCATTTTCATAACCTGAAGTATTAAATTCAGGTAAATCAATTGCCATATTAATTGGTGCAACAGGGTAGGCCGCCACTAAATGTACGTTACCACGGTTTAAGTTCTCCGCTAAATTCATCCCTGTTGAAACTAATTCTTGGTTGAATTCATCTTGATATTCTTGTTCACCCGATACATTCACGGCGACTAAAATGCGGCGTTGGTGTTTCCAGTCACCATCACGCACCATTAATACTGGAATTGGACATTTACGTAATAATTGCCAATCTACTGGTGTAAAAATTAATGAAGTGAAACTTTCTTCATCTTTGGTGTATTTTACAACGAGATCGTATTGATTTTTTTCAACTTCTTCACGAATAGCATCCGCTTCATTGCTGCTCCAGACGATGTGAGATTCAAACTCAATTTCTGGATCCGCATATTTATCTAAATAAAATTGGACGGCTTGACGTTGTTGTTCAATGGCTGTTTTATGCATTTGGCTACGTTCTTCCGAAGAAAGAAGCGCAGACATTTCATAAGATAAGTCATAGACACTCAGCAGAGTGGTGATTTTTACTTTTGTCTCATTTTGCTGTTCTTTAACAAGACGAACAGCACGAGCAAGCGCATATTGTTTTTCGTTATCAGGGTTGAGTACAACAAGAATATTATTAAATTTCATAAAGCCTCCAAGATATGGGATATCAATAGGATAGAAAAGATTTTAAGTGATGACAAGAACCGATTGTAAAAAAAGTGATCTCGTGCAAATTTTTTTTCAAATACTAAAAAAGCGTGAATGTTCACGCTTTTTATCTATTCGGCTAATTGGATTTTAGTTTTATGTACGCCAGTTAAATCAACTAAGGCATTTATATCATTAATAGTAATGTATTTCCCTTGAACAGAGAGTACACCTAATTTTTGGAAACGTCCAAGCAAACGACTGATCGTCTCAACCGTTAGGCCGAGGTAATTACCAATATCGCTACGAGTCATAGTTAAACGGAATTCTTTCGCCGAGAAACCACGAGCCGAATAGCGTTTGGATAGGTTATGGATGAATGCGGCTAAACGTTCTTCAGCATTCATTTTAGACAGTAATAAAATCATTTCTTGATCACTTTTGATTTCACTACTCATTAAACGCATAATTTGTTGACGAAGTTTCGGCATTTTGCCAGATAAATCATCCAAGATATCAAATGGAATTTCACATACCATAGCAGTTTCCAACGCTTGAGCAAAACTGGGGTGTTGCATATTGGTGATAGCATCAAATCCTACTAAATCGCCAGGTAAGTGAAAAGAGGTGATTTGTTCTTCACCTGCTTCATTAATGGTGTAAGTTTTAATGGTGCCAGAACGGATCGCATAAATAGAATTAAGCGTATCACCCGCTTTAAAAAGGACTTGAGATTTTTGTATAGGCTTTTTACGCTCAATAATATTATCAAGCTGATCGAGCTCATGTTCGTTTAATGTGAAAGGAATACAAAGTTGACTAATGCTGCAATCCTGGCAATGAATCGCACAACCACCAGATTGAACTCTGCGCCCTGATTTAGTTTCTGAAACGAAATTATTCATTAGTTCCTCAAATCGATAAATATAGTGTAAAATTGATCTAACGCAATTATTCTACCACTAAATAGTAAATTAAAGAAGTTATCTACGAGTAAATAGGTATGGCAGCAGAAAAATTAACCAAAAAACGTTTAATACAAATTATTATTATGTTGATTATTTTAGTCAGTGCATTTGTTTGGCGATATATCTTGTAATAAGTGCGGTCAAATTTTTCATTGTTTTAGAGGATAAAAAAGAGCCACAACACAATTTGTGGCTCTTTGTTTTTAAGTTTAAGTCAGATTACCATTCGTAACCAACACCAGCCCCAACAGTCCATTGACCTCGAGTATCTGCTGCACCGTTTACATTTGATGACCAATGACCATTATCTGAATTGCGAGAGGCTTTGATTGCAATTGCGCTTTCGCCTCGGTGATGAGCAACACCTGTTGAAATCATGCTCTTACCATCCTTACGTGCAGATGGGGCAGAAGCAATCGCTGCAACGCCAGCAATTCCAGCACGAGATTTGCGATCAACATCATTTACTTTCTTATTTAAATTATTGATTGCTCTCGTATTGTTTGAAATAGCTTGAGTGTTATTTGTAATACTCGATTTTACTTTATTCAATTGTGATACATTCACAGCATCCGTTGCATTTGTTCCTTCCGCAACATTGGTAATGTTCTTATTACCTGCATTAATTCCATTTTTATCAATTTTAATATTTGAATTGTTGACACTATATGAATCTGCTTTAAGGTTTTTTGATGTACTTACTTTAAATGTTTTTTGTGGATTAGTTGTGCTAGTCGTTTTTTCAACAACAATGTTATCGCCAGCTGTTACTTCAACATCTTTGCCATTTTGAGCACTTTGTTTAATGCTCTCAATAGCTTCATGTATTGTGTTTTTTCCAGTATTACCAATATTAGTTGCATTAATAGTGCCGTTTGAATTAATAGCTGCATTTCCTCCGATAATATTTTTCATTGAGTTTGCTATATTACCGACGGTATCCGTAACGGAATAAAGTTGTGAGCCATTAATTGCATCTGTAGATGTTTTAGATATTTCACCAGCACCAACATTCACAATTTGACGAGTGTATTGTGCATTTTGTGTTGCACCGACTGATACAGTGGCAGTTGCATCAGTTCCTGCAAAATTACCATAAGAAAGATTATTAACAGTTGCATTTTTAACACTTTTAGCTTGTTTGGTCTCTGAACCATTACCTAATGCTACACTTGAGCTATGTTCCGCTTTTGCTTTTGCACCGATAGCTAAACCATATCCTGCAGTTGCTTTTGATTGTTCACCAATAGCAACAGATCCTGTACTTGAAGCTACGGCGTTTGAACCGCTTGCTATAGAGGATAAACCAGAAGCTGATGTTTCGACACCTGTTGCAATGGAACCAATACCAGAAGCATTGCTTTTATAGCCGACAGAAATGCCTTGATGATATGCTGAAGCTTCTGCCCCAATAGAAATTCCTCGAACTGTTGAGCTTGTATTTGCACCGATAGCAATAGAATCATCTGACTGAGCATTAGAATTTAAACCAGCTGCAAAACTACGCACACCAGAGGCCGTAGCGCTATCTCCAACAGCAGTTGCAAAAATAGCAGTTGCATTTGTAGATTCACCTAAGGCAACAGAAGATTTAGCTGTTGCATTTGAATCATTACCAATTGCGACAGCAGAATCCTGTTTGGCTTGGGCTCCTGTTCCGACGGCTAATGAGCTAGTTCCCAAAGCATTTGCTTATGATCCAAATGCATTGCTATTTTGACCGCTCGCTTTCGCTTTTTGGCCAATTGCAATGGTTTCATTAGCAGAAGCTTGAGATTCAGTGCCAATTACAATGGCATTAGTCGCATTTGCTGTTGAATTAAATCCAATAACAGTTGCATTTGTTGTTGAAGTATCTGTAATTTTATTATCTTTGCCTAAAGTAAGGATATTGTTTCCAACCACTGTATTATTTAAACCAAATACAGAAGCTGAATTTGTATTTGTATCAGCTTCTCGTGTTGCTTTAGGCGATTTAGCATCAGACGGTTGTGTACCAATTTGATTCTTGATGCCATATCCAATAGATTCATTTGCATAAACTTTATTGCCGTCTCCAAAGCTTTGAGTTTGTTTACCATATGCATCATTACCATCGCCAAAAGCGTTAGCATGTTGACCTTTAATTGTATTTTGGTTACCGAATGCAGAACTAGATCCTTGATCTTCAGTAGGGTCATTTGATTCAGGCACTGAATAAATTAAATTGCTTTGACCGATAGCTGTATGGCTAGGTTCATCAACATTAGTTGCGTCTGCATGATTTAGGAATACTGAACCGCCCGAATATAGTACGTTTTGATTAGGCTCAGGATTTGTGGTTCTTGCCGCATGAGCTGTTGCTACATTTAATCCTACGACTAATGCTGTAATTGCATTGATTTTAAAGTTTTTCATTATTTCCTCGCTTTAAAAGAATGTTTTTTTGACACAGCAATTGTGTAAAAACTAGAGTTGGGTAACTTGGTGAAATCTATAAAAAATAGATGGAAATGCAGCAAGCGAGTAATGAACTGATACTGATTAAGAAAATCATATTAGTAATAATATTCTTCATTTAAGAGAATAAGTGCGCGCTTGCATGCTTCAGCATTGTAGTTTGTTTAGTTCTGGTAGTGAAGTAAATAGTTGACTTCTTTTGTAAAGATTTGTAATTGAATGTAAATTTATGTAAATTAATGTATGATTTGTAAGTTTTTAGGATAGCTAAAGTACGTTATAAATAAATTATCAAGCAGTATTAAATACAAAAAGTGCGGTTAATTCATGAGAAGATTTTCAAGATTGAGAAAAAATCCTGTATAATCTCAGAAATTTTTTGTTCAATTTTAAGCTTTTGTAACCGAATGATCGAAACCTCACAAACCATTCCTGAGCTCGTCTCATGGGCGAAAGAGCGGGAATTTTCGTTAAATCTGCCGACAGAGCGCTTAGTGTTTTTACTGGCCATCGCTATCTATAACAACGAACGCTTAGACGGTGAGATGCTAGAAGCCGATTTAGTGGATATTTTCCGCCACACAACCAGTGCCTTTGACCAATCAACGGATGCGATTGCCACCCGTGCGAATAATGCTATCAATGAATTGGTGAAGCAGCGTTTTCTTAATCGTTTCAGTAGCGAGTTTACTGAAGGGCTTTCCATTTATCGTCTCACTCCATTAGGTGTTGGCGTATCAGATTATTATATTCGTCAGCGTGAATTTTCTGCGTTGCGTCTTTCTGTACAGCTTTCTATTGTGGCTGATGAAATTCAGCGTGCATCTGATGCTGCAGAAGAAGGTACAGCAAAAGGGGAGAATGAGCATTTTTGGCGTCGTAATGTTTTCGCTCCGTTAAAATATTCAGTAGCAGAGATTTTCGATAGTATCGATTTATCACAACGTGTGATGGATGAAAATCAGCAAAGCATTAAAGAAGAAATTGCGAATTTACTTACCAAAGATTGGCAGGCAGCAATTTCTAGTTGTGAACGTTTATTAGATGAAACTTCAGGCAATTTACGTGAGTTACAAGACACCTTAAATGCAGCAGGTGATAAGTTACAGGCACAATTATTACGTATTCAAGATTGTGTGATAGGCCATGATGAGCTCTACTTTATTGAACAATTAATTACTGATTTGCAATCCAAGCTAGACCGCATTATTAGCTGGGGGCAACAAGCCATCGATTTATGGATTGGCTATGACCGTCACGTGCATAAATTTATCCGTACCGCCATTGATATGGATAAAAACCGTGTATTCTCACAACGCTTGCGTAATTCTATCCATAGCTATTTCGATCATCCTTGGTTCTTGTGGACTGCTCAAGCGGAACGTTTGGTCGATCTGCGTGATGAAGAAATGGTATTACGTGAAGATGATGCATTGGGTGAGTTACCTGAAGAATTGCAATATGAATCTTTGGCGGATTTACATGATCAAATCGTAGAGCATATGCAAGGCTTACTCATTCAATACCGTGAAAATAATCGTCCGATTGATTTAAGTTTAGTCTTAAAAGAACAATTAGAGGCTTATCCACTTTCCCGTCATTTTGATGTGGCACGTATTATTGTTGATCAAGCAGTGCGTTTAGGTATGGCAAATGATGATTTAGCCGGTCTTTATCCGCAATGGCAGGAAATTAACGATTACGGCGCAGAAGTGCAAGCGCATGTGATTGATAAATATTAATTTCGTGGCTTACCCAAAAACGAATTCATAAAATGAGAAATTAACCATGACAGATATTCAAGATGTAATTTCCCCGAAATTGGCAAATGCCATTGCAAACCCTATTTTCCCGACAGTGGACAGCTTATTGCGCTCAGGTCGCCATATCAGCACCGATCAATTAGATAATCATGCTTTTTTAATGGATTTCCAAAATGAGTTGGATGGCTTTTATCGCCGTTACAACGTGGAATTAATTCGTGCTCCAGAAGGCTTTTTCTATTTACGTCCGAAAGCGACGACATTAATTGCTCGTTCAGTGCTTTCTGAATTAGAGATGTTGGTAGGAAAAGTGCTTTGCTATTTATATTTAAGCCCAGAACGTTTGGCACAGCAAGGTATCTTCAGTACGCAAGAAGTCTATGATGAATTACTGAATTTAGCAGACGAAGGAAAATTATTGAAAGCCGTCAATCAGCGCTCTAGTGGTTCGGATTTAGATAAACAAAAATTATCTGAAAAAGTACGCGCAGCGATCGGTCGTTTACGCCGTTTAGGTATGATTCATACAGTAGGTGAACAGCATAGCGGTAAATTTACGATTTCAGAATCAGTTTTCCGTTTTGGGGCTGAAGTTCGTTCTGGTGATGACCCGTTAGAAGCACAAGCTCGCTTAATTCGTGATGGGGAAGCGGCAACACCGCAATCTCTCGAACTCGAAAAACAAGCAAAAGCGGCGAGCAATGCTGATGATCTCGATGATGAAGAAAGTGCGGTCGAAATTGATGAAGAATTTGATGATGCAGGAGAACAAGAATAATGTCTGATGTATTAGAACTTGAAAACGAAATCTATCAAGACGAACCTGAGCAATCAACCGAACAGGTTGAAGAAGAATTTATTGCTCCTGTATTAAACCAACATAATGGGGTAGAACGTGGTAAATTTCGTTCACTAACCTTAATTAACTGGAATGGTTTCTTTGCCCGTACCTTTGATTTAGATGAATTGGTGACCACACTTTCCGGTGGTAACGGTGCCGGTAAATCCACAACCATGGCGGGGTTTGTGACAGCGTTGATTCCAGACTTAACCCTGTTGCATTTCCGTAATACCACAGAAGCCGGCTCGACAGGCGGCTCTCGTGATAAAGGCTTACACGGTAAATTACGTCCGGGCGTTTGTTACGCAGTATTGGATACCATCAACTCTCGTCACCAACGAATTCTCGTGGGTGTGCGTCTGCAACAAATTGCGGGCCGTGATAAGAAAGTGGATTTAAAAACATTCTCGATTCAAGGTGTAGAATTATCCTTAAATCCGACCGCACTTTTCACCGAAACAGTCGGTGAACGTCAAGCGCGTGTACTCAATTTAAATGAATTAAAAGATAAAATTGAAAATCTTGGTGCACAATTTAAGCAATATCATTCCATCACTGATTATCATGGCATGATGTTTGATTTAGGTATTATTCCAAAACGCTTACGTAGTGCCTCAGACCGTAGCAAATTCTATAAATTAATCGAAGCTTCTTTATACGGTGGTATTTCCAGCGCTATTACCCGTTCTTTACGTGATTACTTATTACCGGAAAACCTTGGTGTGCGCAAAGCCTTCCAAGATATGGAAAGTGCGTTACGTGAAAACCGTATGACCCTTGAAGCAATTAAAGTCACCCAATCTGACCGTGATTTATTCAAACATTTAATCACCGAAACCACTAATTATGTGGCATCAGATTATATGCGTAATGCCAATGAACGTCGTGGCAATATCGAAGCGGCTTTAGGTTTCCGCCGTGATTGGTATAAAGCAAAAGCAGAGCAAGAGTTATCACAACATCGCTTAATTGACTTAAGCCGTGAAGCTGCAGAATTGGCAGAAAATGAACGTACTTTAGAAGTAGATCACCAAAGTGCGGCAGACCACTTGAACTTGGTATTAAATGCGTTACGTCATCAAGAAAAAGTATCGCGCTATCAAGAAGATGTGGCTGAACTTACAGAAAAATTAGAAGAACAAAAAATGGTTGTGGAAACCGCAACCGAACAGCTTGAAGAAAGCCAAGCACAATTTGAGCAAACTGAACTTGAAATTGACCAAGTACGTGCGCAACTTGCGGATTATCAACAAGCATTAGATGCACAACAAACTCGAGCATTGCAATATCAACAAGCGATTGCTGCGCTTGAAAAAGCGAAAACCCTGTGTGGTTTAGCAAATTTAAGCGTGAAAAATGCGGAAGATTACCAAGCTGAATTTGCTGCCCATGCAGAAAGTCTAACCGAGCAAGTGCTTGAGTTAGAACATAAAATGTCTATTTCTGAAGCGGCTAAATTACAATTTGATAAAGCCTATCAGTTGGTGTGCAAAATTGCTGGTGATATGCCGCGTTCAAGTGCTTGGGAAAGCGCTAAAGAATTATTGCGTGAATATCCAACACAAAAAATTCAAGCACAACAAACCCCACAATTACGCGCGAAATTACATGAGTTAGAGCAGCGCTATGCTCAACAACAAAGTGCGGTTAAATTATTGGCTGATTTTAATCAACGTGCTGATTTATCCTTAGAAACCGCTGATGAACTCGAAGCATACCACGCTGAACAAGAAGAACTCATTGAAAGTTTGAATGAAGAACTTGCTGAGCTAGTAGAAAACCGTTCAACCTTGCGTCAAAAACGTGAAAGTTTGACCGCACTTTACGAAGAAAATGCTCGTAAAGCACCGGCTTGGTTAACTGCTCAAGCCGCTTTAGAACGCTTACAAGAGCAAAGTGGTGAAACATTTGAACATAGCCAAGATGTGATGCATTTTATGCAATCACAATTGGTGAAAGAACGTGAACTGACTATTCAACGTGACAATTTAGAGAAGCAACGTCAACAATTAGATGAGCAAATTTCACGTTTAAGCCAACCAGATGGTTCTGAAGATGCTCGCTTGAATGTGCTTGCAGAACGTTTTGGTGGTGTATTGCTTTCTGAATTATATGATGATGTACCAATTGAAGATGCACCTTATTTCTCTGCGCTTTATGGCCCTGCACGTCATGCTATTGTTGTACGTGATCTCAACACGGTACGCGAACAATTAGCTAATTTAGAAGATTGTCCAGACGATTTATATTTAATCGAAGGTGACCCAAATGCCTTTGATGACAGCGTACTTTCAGCCCAAGAGCTTGAAATGGGCGTTGTGGTGCAAGTGTCTGATCGTGAATTGCGTTATTCAAAATTCCCGCAAATTCCATTATTCGGCCGTGCTGCACGTGAAAAACATTTAGAAGAATTACAAGCTAAACGTGATGAAATTGCGGAAGAATACGCACAAATCGCCTTTGATGTACAAAAATGTCAACGTTTACACGAACACTTTAGTCAGTTTGTAGGCTTACATCTAGCGCTTGCGTTCCAACCAAACCCAGAAGAGGTGATGGCGGAAATCAATCAAGAACGCAATGAGATCGAGCGTGAGCTAAATCAATTCTCAAGCACCGAACAACAAATTCGCATTAAATTGGATAATGCCAAAGAAAAAATGCAATTGTTGAATAAGTTAATGCCACAGCTTAACTTGCTTGCTGATGAAGAATTACTTGATCGTATTGAAGAATGCCGTGAACAACTAGATATTGCAGAGCAAGATGAAAGCTTTATTCGTCAACATGGCGTTGCGTTGTCACAATTAGAGCCGATAGCCAATACCTTACAAAGTGATCCAGAAAACTATGAACGCTTAAAAGCTGATTTAACCCAAGCGGTTGAACGTCAAAAACAAGTACAGCAACGTGTATTTGCTTTAGCGGATGTAGTACAACGTAAAAATCACTTCAGCTATGAAGATGCGGGTCAAGCAGAAACATCAGAGCTTAATGAGCAACTTCGTCAACGTTTGGAACAATTGCAGTCACAACGTGATGCTCAACGTGAACAATTACGTCAAAAACAAAGCCAATTTGCACAATACAACCAAGTATTTATCCAATTGCAAAGTTCTTATGACAGTAAAAATCAGTTGTTGAAAGAATTAATTGCTGAGATTGGTGAATTGGGCGTGCGTGCTGATGAAGGAGCAGAGGAACGTGCAAGAAATCGCCGTGATGAGTTGTATCAACAACTTTCAACCAGTCGTCAACGTCGTTCTTATGTTGAAAAACAATTAACACTCATTGAAAGCGAAGCAGAGAACTTAAATAAACGCATTCGCAAAGCGGAACGAGATTACAAAACTCAACGTGAATTGGTTGTAGCGGCGAAAGTCAGCTGGTGCGTGGTTCTGCGTTTATCTCGCAATTCTGATGTGGAAAAACGACTCAATCGTCGTGAGTTAGCTTATTTATCTGCTGATGAATTACGTTCAATGTCGGATAAAGCCTTAGGTGCGTTACGTACTGCGGTGGCAGATAATGAATATCTCCGCGATGCATTGCGTATTTCTGAAGACAGCCGTAAACCAGAAAATAAAGTTCGCTTCTTCATCGCTGTATATCAACATCTTCGTGAACGTATTCGTCAGGATATTATTAAAACGGATGATCCGATTGATGCAATTGAGCAAATGGAAATTGAGCTTAATCGCTTAACTGAAGAATTGACTGGCCGTGAGAAAAAATTAGCGATCAGTTCTGAAAGTGTAGCGAATATTATGCGTAAAACCATTCAACGTGAACAAAATCGTATTCGCATGTTGAACCAAGGTCTACAAAATATTGCTTTCGGTCAGGTAAAATCAGTACGTTTAGTGGTCAATATTCGTGATACACATGCGATGTTACTTGATGCTCTGTCAGGTAAACAGGAAGAATATCAAGATTTATTCAGTGATAATCGTATTACCTTCTCTGAAGCCATTGCGAAACTTTATCAACGCATTAACCCGCATATTGATATGGGCCAACGCACAGCACAAACTATCGGTGAAGAATTATTAGATTACCGTAATTACCTCGAGTTAGAAGTTGAAGTCTTCCGTGGTGCAGATGGCTGGTTACGAGCTGAAAGTGGCGCATTATCAACAGGTGAAGCGATCGGTACAGGTATGTCAATCCTATTAATGGTTGTACAAAGCTGGGAAGAGGAAAGCCGCCGTATTCGCGGTAAAGACATCGTGCCATGTCGCTTACTATTCTTAGATGAAGCAGCGCGTTTGGATGGTAAATCTATTTCCACCTTGTTCGAACTTTGCGAACGTTTGGATATGCAATTACTTATCGCAGCGCCAGAGAATATCAGTCCTGAAAAAGGGACAACTTATAAACTGGTGCGAAAAATCGCCGGCAACCAAGAACAAGTTCATGTGGTTGGTTTGCGTGGCTTTGGCGCAACAGAGTAGTTTTTTAAAGCGGTCAAAGCAATTGGCCGCTTTTTTCATTGTTATTTTTATGAGAATTTAGGACGAATTATGCATAACCTTATTTTAGCCATTCTATGTAGTGTTGCCGTATCGGTGTTACTCAAAGTTGCACGCAAGAAAAACATCATTATTGAACAAGCAATAGCGTTCAACTATATCGTCGCCATTTCATTAAGCTATTTCTTACTTAAACCTGATTTTAAAGGATTGGAATTTACCGAATATTTAGCACAAAGTGATGGCACGCCTATTTTCCTGGCGTTAGGTATTTTATTACCAACCGTATTTATCATTATGTCCAAAGCCGTTGAATTTGCTGGTATCGTGCGTTCTGATGCTGCACAACGCTTATCGTTATTTCTACCGATTGTTGCCTCTTTTATCATTTTCCATGAAACATTAAGTCAGCCAAAAGTTGTTGGCATTATTTTGGCATTCATCGGTTTATTCTGTATTTTGAACAAATCGAATGAACAAAGTGCGGTCAGTTTTAAAGGTATTTTAGGCTTAATTGGTGTTTGGTTTGGTTATGGCACCATTGATATTTTATTTAAACAAGTGGCCAAAAGCGGGGGAGCATTCCCAACCACATTATTCATTGCCTTCTCATTAGCCGCTTGTGTCATGTTCCTGTATTTATTCCTAAAACGCACTCAATGGACTGTGCCAAGCTTTATTGGTGGAATCATTTTAGGTGTATTGAATTTCTTCAACATCCTGTTTTACATTAAAGCGCACCAAAGTTTCGGACAAAACCCAACCTTAGTTTTTGCGGGAATGAATATTGGTGTTATTTGTTTAGGGACCATCACCGGCGCATTTTTCTTCAAAGAAAAAATCAGTAAAATCAACTGGTTTGGTGTGCTTATCAGCCTTTCAGCAATTTTCTGTTTATATTATTTAGATAAAATTTTGGCTTAAGTATGGCAAACAATTTTAGTTTTTTTATCTACGATTACGAAAGTTTTGGTATCAATCCGGCAAGTGATCGTCCAGCTCAATTTGCTGGTATTCGTACCGATGCCGATTTCAATATCATTGGCGAGCCTATTATGTTGTATTGCAAGCAAACCAATGATTATTTGCCCGCCCCGGAAGCCGTAATGGTCACAGGAATCACGCCACAAGAATGTAATGAAAAGGGGATTCCTGAGCCTGAATTTGCCGCAAAAATTCTAGCTGAGTTTTCACAACCGAATACCTGTGTGATGGGGTACAACAACATTCGTTATGACGATGAAATGACTCGTTATACCTTTTACCGCAATTTTATTGATCCCTATGAATATAGCTGGAAAAATGGCAATTCTCGTTGGGATTTACTGGATTTGGTACGAGCCTGCTATGCTTTGCGTCCAGAGGGAATTAATTGGGCTTATGACGATGATGGTATGCCAAGCTTTCGCTTAGAAAAACTAACCAAAGCAAATGGTATTGAGCATGAAAATGCCCATGATGCGATGGCAGATGTGTATGCAACCATCGCTATGGCTAAATTAATCAAAGAAAAGCAGCCTAAATTATTTCAATTCTTCTTTGAGCATAGAGGTAAAAAGGAAATTGAGAAACTGATTGATACCGCGGAAATGACACCATTAGTGCATGTTTCTGGCATGCTAGGGAATTATCGCGGCAATTGTGCTTGGGTGGCACCATTAGCATGGCATCCAACTAATCAAAATGCTGTTATCGTCTGTGATTTATCAGGTGATATTGATAATTTACTCCGTAAAAGTGCGGTTGATTTGCGACAAGATTTATATACCAAGAAAAGCGAGCTAGAAGAAAGGGGAGTTTCATCAGTCCCACTAAAATTGGTTCATATTAATAAATGCCCAATTTTGGCGCCTGCAAAAACGTTACTGTCAGAAAATGCAGCTCGTTTAGGAATAGACAGGCAACAATGCTTAGATAATTTAGCAAAATTGCGTCAATCCTTAGATATACGCGAGAAAGTTATTGAAATATTCTCAGAAGAGCGCGAATTTGAGCCGAGTGATAATGTAGAAACAGAGCTTTATAACGGTTTCTTTAGCAACGCCGATAAAAACAACATGGCTATTTTACGTGATTTACCACCTGAAAAATTAGCTGAGCATGGTTTAGCATTTGAAGATAAACGAATTCCTGAATTGTTATTCCATTATCGTGCCAGACATTTCTATAAAACTCTAAATCGTGCAGAACAAATCAAATGGCAAAAATATCGCCAACGTAAATTAGAACAAAGTGCGGTTAAATTTGAAGAAAGTTTACAGCAGTTAGCAGAGGAATATTCGGATAATCCAACCAAACTGAATTTACTACAACAGGTTTATGAATACGGTGCAAAACTGTTATCTTAATCTTATACAATCGTGACATAGTCACACAAATGCCAATCATTAAAAACGTAAATCTTAATCCCTGAGATTTACGTTTTTCTTTTTTTAAATCTGATGATATTCACCTCATAAAATAACGCAGAATTTACGTAGCGTTGCCATTATTTGATACATATAAACTTCTTTATTTTTTCCTTACATAACAACTTTAGAGTGTATAAATCATTATTTAATCTTATTGCAAGGTGTTGTAAGGCTATATTCTGCATCGCTTGAGTGGTATTTGCAACCTGTGCATAACTTTGTGATTTTATTGATACGCAGCTTTCACTAACCTTGTAATTAATTTCGCATAATGTATATTATGTTAAATAATATATGTAAATATGTCACAAATAAAAATGGATAACTATCCTACTTTCATGCATTGGTCATTGGTCAAAATAAGGTGATTTTGGGTTCTGGATATAAAAGAAATAAATGGATGTCTTTGAAATGGAATAATTAGAATTAGTATGAAATTTGTAGATAACGCTATGTGAATTCTGAATACAATTGCGTACATCAATTCACCAGGTTTCATCATTCTTGATCTGATAATGAGAATTTATTTTACATACGTTACATAAATGAGAATAATTAACATTGATTTTTCTTTTATTATTAGTTACTTATAAAAATAATTTAAAAAAAACACTTGACTATTCTCATTTGCGAGATTAGAATGCACACCGATGACAAGTTAAGCAGTCTTGTTTTTATTTTTAATCTCTACTTAATAAGGAAAGGAGTTGGTTATGCTTAATAAAGCAATCGCAGATAAGTTAAATGAACAAATCAATTTAGAGTTCTACTCTTCTAATGTTTATTTACAAATGAGTTCTTGGTGTAGCAAGCACGGTTATGAAGGTGCTGCAGCATTTTTACTTCGTCATGCTGATGAAGAATTAGAACACATGCAAAAATTATTCAAATATGTGAGTGAAACAAGTGGTATGCCACTTTTAGGTAAAATTGACGCACCTAAGAATGACTACAAATCACTTAAAGAAGTATTTGAAACCACACTTGAACATGAAAAACTCGTTACTTCTAAAATTAATGAATTAGTTGAAGTGACTTTTGCAAACAAAGACTATTCTACTTTTAACTTCTTACAATGGTATGTTGCAGAACAACACGAAGAAGAAAAATTATTCAATAGCATTATTGATAAATTTAACTTGCTGGGTGAAGACGGTCGTTCGCTTTACTTTATTGATCGTGATTTAGCAACATTATAATTTTAGAAGGAGAATACAAAATGTTATCAGCAAACGTAATCAAATTATTAAATGATCAAATGAACCTTGAGTTCTACTCTTCAAACCTTTACTTACAAATGAGTGCATGGTGCGAACAAAATGGTTTTGAAGGTGCAGCTAAATTCTTATCAGCTCACGCTGCAGAAGAAATGCAACACATGCGTAAATTATTCACTTATTTAAATGAAACTGGTGCATTAGCGGTAATCACTGCAATTGAAGCGCCTGCGCATGAGTACAAATCATTAAAAGAAATCATTGAATTAACTTATGAACACGAAAAATTGATCACAAGTAAAATCAATGAATTAGTGGGTAAAACTTTTGAAGAAAAAGACTACTCTGCATTCAATTTCTTACAATGGTATGTTGCAGAACAACACGAAGAAGAGAAATTATTCAGCGGTATTTTAGACAAATTAAATCTTCTTGGCGAAGATGGCAAAGGCTTATTCTTAATCGATAAAGATTTAGGTAACCTTGCTGGTCAAACCGCTTAATTAGATAATCATAAAGCTTAGTAGAAATACTAAGCTTTTATTTTACGTATAAATTGTGACAACGTATCAAATTATTTTAAACTTCCCTTTCATCTTTGAATACAAGTTGATGAAATTTAAAACAACCACACGTTTTTAATGAAATTTTACTTGCAACGAAGTAAGATAAACGTATAATTCAGAACAACCCAAATGCCTGGGTGGCGAAATTGGTAGACGCAGCGGATTCAAAATCCGCCGGTGAATAACCGTGTCGGTTCGAGTCCGACCCTAGGCACCATATTATAATCCTCGTTCATTGGACGGGGATTTTTCTTTCCCGATTTTCTACATTTAAAATCAATCACTTATGAGCTTATTTAGCTATAAATTCTAAGTTTATTTTTTGCCTGTATTGCTATTTTTTATCTGATTTTATATATTTTTATCTGCTGACTGCACCAAAACTGCACCACTTTTTAAGGAACTGCACCAGCTAAAATATAAAGGTAAAAATATGGCTACTATACATAAGCGTGGCAATAAATGGCGTGCGCAAGTTTATGACAATGGAGGGCGTAGATCTAAATCTTTCAACACTAAAGGCGAGGCAACGCAATGGGCTTTAGAAGAAGAGCGAAAGTTAGACCTACAAAAGAAAGGATTGCAACCTGAAACGCTATTATCGGATGTTGTTGAGCGCTATTTAAAAGAAATTACACCAACTAAACGAGGCGTGCGGCACGAAACTTTAAGGCTTAATAGGTTTATGCAACACCCTATTTGCAGTAAATATATAGGTGATGTTACAAGGAAAGATTTTGAATTATGGATTGCTGAAAGGGAAAAATCAGTTAGCGGTGAAAGTATTAGGCGAGAGCTATCCACTATCAAACATATTTTTACCGTTGCGGTTGAGCGTTGGGATTATATTGAAAGAAATCCTACTGCCGGGCTTGTCTTACCAAAAGGAAGTCCACCAAGAACGCAACGATATTCTGATGAAGAAATAGAACGACTACTCTATGTTAGCAGCTATCACGATACATTAAAGACTGTTAGGGCGAGAACTGGTGCAGCGATGCTGTTTGCTATCGAAACTGCAATGCGAGCTGGTGAAATTTGTGGGCTAACTTGGGATAATGTTGATTTTGAGGATAGAACTGCATATTTACCGATAACTAAAAACGGCTCTTCTCGAAGAGTGCCTTTATCGAAAAAGGCTATCGCAATTTTAGAAAGGTTAAAAGAAGAAGTTGGCAATACTGGAACGTGTTTTCAAATTGATTCAAAGTCACTTGATGCAACATTTAGAAAATTAAAAAAAATGGCGATGTGCGAGCATTTGCATTTTCATGATACCCGAAGAGAGGCCTTGACAAGATTGGCTAAAAAAGTTGATGTAATGACGTTAGCTAAAATCTCAGGCCATAAAGACATCAGAATCTTGCAAAACGTTTACTATGCGCCTAATATGAAAGATATTGCTGGATTATTAGATTGATAAAAAATATATTGACAAGATATTTTTATTAGGATTAATATAACCACGACTAAGAAATTAGTCATTCAATCGAAATATTATTTCGGTTGTGTGTTGAAACAAAATTGCTACTTCAAAAGTAGATAAAATACAGATTATCTTAAATGATAACTGAGCTGTCGAACAGACAGAGGGGCGAGATTAATTTCTCGCCCTTTTTATTTGGTTAGAATGTTCTTGGCGTAAACATAGTTGATTTATACTGATTTTGTTTAGCCGCCCATTCTTTTGCCTCTTCCGATGCCCTTGCAAAATTCTGACGAGCAACTTCTTCTAGTTTTTCTCTTGCAATTTGAGCGGCTTGTTGTGGCGAAATACTGTTTACATCAACCATATTTCTTGCCGGCGCTGCAACAGAAGATACTGTTGCCTTAACTTCTTTTGCAACCTCTTTCGGTTTAGGATCGTATAAATCCATATCGCCGCCACTGGTAACATAAAGCGCACGCCCCATTTGTTCGCCACCTTTGAACGCAGATATAACACTAGGGCTTTTCAGATAATTAGATCTCTCATTTGAAAGATTATCAATCTGTTTAGCAATTACTTCTCTTTGAGCGGCATCTTCTGTTGAGGATAGTTTATCTTTCAGCGCACCTAATTGAGCATCATAAACACCTAACACTTGCACTGCACCAGTTAGATTTTTTTGAGCCTCTTTCATTCCATCGCCACTGCCGCCACTTGCTCTAGCGTATTTAGCTTTAATTCGAGCTATGGCGGTCGCCTCAGAAATATTATTGCTTAGTTTAATATTCTCTAACTCAATATCTTGCTGATGTTTTTTATCAAGTTGTTCGCTTTCAAAGGCTCTCTGTTTATCAGATTCTTTTCCTTTCCAATCTAATAATTTTGCAGTTTCCTCATTTTTCCAAGCTTGCTCTACATTTTTAACAACACCAGTGCCAAGTCCTTGAGCCATCGCAGCTAAAATGCCACCTAATCCCATAATTATGCCCCTTGTTGCATTGATTGAGGTTTATTGCCTTGCATTTGTGATTGACGTTGATTTTCAAGCTCTGATGCCTTACCAATCATATCAACATATTGCTGTTCTTCTTCAGGCGGCAAAATGCCGTTTGTCGCCTCACCAAATTGATCTAACGCATCCATTAAAATGTCGATAAGGATGTCATCAATTTGTTCTTCAGGAACGCCAATTTGTTGCAATAATTGCATTGCTAAATCTTTTGCAACTTGCATCATCACTTGAGGCGGGATTGTTTTGCCATTTTGTTGAGCGGCTTGAATGTTTGTGATCATTGCCGTTGCCACTAAATCCGCCACACCTTTTTCAACACCTTTTTGCTCAATTCGCTCTTGTGCAACGTTAGCGATAGCATTAACGGAATTTTCCATTAGCATTTTATACATTTGAGCTTTGCCGCCTTGTTGCTCCTGATTTTGCATCATTCCACCAGGTTGACTTTGAGCCATAACATCTTGATTGCCACCTTGAGTTTGTTGAGCCATTGAATCTAGAATACCCATCTTTTAATCCTTTTATTTGATTGAAATGTTGTTCCAAAGGTTTACAAGTTGAGGAATTTTGTAAACCATATTGTCGCTTGATTTATTGCCATTATTAGCGCCAAGTTGTTTTTGCATTCTGTCTAAAATGCCTTGGCTTTCTATTGGCTCGCTATTTCCAGCCATTTTTCGCATTTGCTCCCAATCTTTCATCGCTTGCGCTTTTTTAGCTTTATCCTCGATAATCATTTCGTTCAGAACAGGAGAATTAACTTTATCGGCCGCATGCTGCATCGCTGAATTATAACGAGAGTTATCGGCAATAACCTTGGCCGCCGTGCCAATAGGAGCTGTACCAACTCCACCAGTTGCGGCCCCGCCAACAAACCCAAGAGCAGTCGCCCCCCAGCCTTTGAGCTTAGAACCCCAACCGTCCATATCTTCACTAAAAGCATCCTTGACTTTTTGCGATTCTGTTTGATATACAGCTTTTTGTCCTGGCGTCATTCTCCCAAGAATTTTACCCTCTTTATTTAATAAGGCATCAGCAGCCGTGCCAGTTTTTGTTAATCCTAATTGCGTTACCCCAGATGCGATAGCTTCAGCCATAGAAGTTGGCTCAAGCGTTGAACCAACTATTGATGAAACAACGCTACCAATAGCATTACCCTTATGCTCTCTAGAAAGACTTTCGCCGGCATAATGATGAGCTATATCCCTAATTCTATCCTTTGGTGTGAGCGCATTGATATTATCCCAATCTTGTCTTGGCGAATACGGCGCTTGCACGCCACCTTTACCAAACAATCCACCTGTAAGATTTTTTTGATCAACAGTTGGATTATTGTATTGACTCAATGATTTATTGGCATTGCTTTGATAGTGAGAATTAACGCTTTTACTAATAACGCTTTGCCCACCAAAACCACTTTCACTACTTAAACGATTACCACCACTAAAACCACCATTTCTAAAGGTATTGTTGAAGTTGTTGGTATATCCGTTATTTTTACCATACGAATCAAGATGACGATTCATTCTGTCTATCGTGCTTTCGTAGTTATCGCTGCTCTCATGCTCTTGCCAACCGCCTCGGCTATCATTAGCACGCTCATAGCCGGCTCGCTCCATGCTTTCGCCAAAACTATCGCTAATTGATTTAGATTCTGATCGAGCCATAATTAAACGCCTTTATTTTTACGTTCTAATTTACTTTGCATTTCCGTTAAAATTCCACCGTTTGCCAAGCCTGGTGAATTATCAACGGTTAAAGTTTTGTAAGAAATATCAACATCTGGCACTGCTGAATACTGAGATTTAAGTTTATCTTGCATATTCAATAGCTCTCGCTGTTGTTTCATTAAGTCCTTATTAGCCTCTTTTTGAGCTAAATAACCACCAACACCAAGCAAGGTCGATCCAATTAGGTTTGTTGCCTCTTTATGATTACTCATCCAATCTGCGGTAGAACTAGCTGCATCGCCAAGCCAAGATGCCGCATCACTAACTGCACTCCAAGCGCTATCCCAAAATGACATAATTAGCCTCCTTATTTCATTTCGATTGTTGGTACACCAAGATTAGGGAACGATGCCCAATTTTGTTTCGTTGTCGGGATTCCTTGCATGAATTTTGACATGAAATTAAGCTCAGAATCTCGGCTCGCTTTTAGCTGGTTGATAGCTTTTTCTTTATCTTCAGCTTTCATTGCAGTGTTATTCAACACGGCAGCAATCTGCGCATCAAAGTTGTTAGTGATCTGCATTGTAAAATCAATAGATTTGCCAATAGTATTTGCTGCTACTTGTGCATTGAGATTTTTCATTTCATTCGCATGATTTAAGTTGGCTAAATCACGTTGATGACTTCTGTCTAATGCTGTTTGTGATGCGGTAAATTGATTTTGAGCTTGGTTCAATCGACTTTGATTGTTGTAATTCAAGTCTGATTGTAATTGAGCTAAACTACGTTGATGACCACGATCAAGCTCTGCTTGAGATGCTGCAAATTTATTTTGAGCCTGATTTAAACGGCTTTGATTTTGATAATTTAAATCAGCCTGTAATCGAGTTTGCTTTTCAGTAAAAGCATTTTGAGTATCTTGGCTTGCGATTGGTATTGCCGCATCGAGCATTGCACGTTGCGCCGCCTCAGCGCCAATAGTAGAATTTTGTAAACCACGATTAGCCGCAATTCTCTCCCCTTTTGCCGCCGCACTATTCATCAATAATGAATTGCCATTTAGAATATTGGCAACATTCCCCGCCATTGTTTGAGAATTATCTTTCTCAGGCGTTGGCGAAATAGTTGGCGCTTTAGGCTGTTTTCTTAACGCATCAGACATTGATCCTAGAATTGACATATATTCTCCCAAGAATGAAAAAAGCCGCTATTTAGCGACCTCTTGTTGAAAACTTATCTTATTATTTAATTTAGTAAAAACAACCGCAATTTGATTCGGACTAAATCGCCAACCACTCTCACCTCCATATATCGCATTAAAGCACCACTCGCTGCAAAAATATTTTGAGCGTTTTTGCTTAATACCAAGCACGATACCTAACGCGCCCCACCAGTCATATTTACAACCAAGAGTGCGGTTAAAATAGTTTTTGATTTGCTCCTCAGTAACCTCATTAAGCTGGATTAAATCCCACTTCGTGCTATCTGATACATCAATCTGCTTGTAACGTACGCCGCCATCCTGTACTGATGACGAATAACAATCAAAAAGAGTTTCACTGCGTTTAATAGCTATTTCGCAGTGCGAATATTTCCCTTTTGTGAAAAAACGGGTGATGATGTCAGCAATCTTTTTGACTGGCTCTTTGCGCCAGTCTCGTTTGTGTTTGTACATTGCCAAATAAATTTTAGCCATTTTGATATGCCTCCATCAAGTTATCCATTTGCTTAATAATGTCATTATGAATTGATTGTAATTGCTCAAGCGTAAGAGTGGGTGCTTTTAGCTCATACTTGCGCATACGTTGATTGGCAAGCTCCATTTGTAGTTTTTCAAGCCCTGCCGCCTGAGTCAAAATCAGGTTTGTGGCAGTCTTGTTATCCAGTCTGGCACGTTGCGCAAAGTCTGAGATATATCGACTGCACTCACCTTCATAATTTGCGGATTTAAAGGCTTCTGCGGCCGCTTGGCGGTCACGATACTCAGATTCAAACCTCGTCCACGTGCTGTAGATTTTTGCGGCGTGCTCATCGATATTAGCGATAAGGCGAGTTTGGGTGTCGGCTAAAAGTGCAGTTTGTTTTTCTGATGAAATTTCCCAAGTCAGCGTATCAAGATTTAAAACATGCGCGGCACTGGGTTGAGGGTCAATTAATACAGGGTTGCCCGTTTTGTCTGCGATGATTTGCTTGCCTTGAGATTGTCCGTTGATTAGCTCAATATATTTATCTTGGCTAATTTCCACCGCGGCTGCTGGCACAAACCCACCATAAGAATCGTCAAAAAATCCGTCTTTAAAATACATTGTCATTATTTCCATCTCCCTATTGCTAAGAATTGCAAACGGCGCGCCCCTTGGTCAGGATGGCCATGTTCATAGTTGTACCAATACAATGTCGTCCCAGTTGATTTTGTTAATATATTAATTCCAACATCGTGGTAATCTTCAAAGGATGATGTTATATTCCCCCAAACTAACGGTTTCCCGACAAATGCAGTCGCCCACGTTAATTGCTTTTGCCCTGTGCCTCCAAGCCCACTGTTTACCCCAAAAACATCATAAAAATCTACAAAGTAGGTTTGTATCATCGTCCCATCTGGATATTTTCGAATCTCAAAGTTGCCGATTTTTTGATAGGTAAAATCAGTATCAAGCAATATATTCCCATTCTTTCTTGGTAGGAATGCAACATTTATATTTGAACCATTGCTTTCTCGGTAAGCAAATGTCAGCATATAGCCACTACCGTGTGGATTGCCTTCCACTCGAACATATCTTGCGGAACTGTTTTTGATGTTAAACCCAGCATAATCACCATTTTCGAATAACGCACCAGGTAAATTCAGATGCTTATTGCAGTATAAATCATGCTCTCGTAATGCAAATTCGGTATTAAACGCATAGTTATACAGCAATAAATCTTCACTTGTACTATTTCGGAAGCCCACCGCAAACTTATTGACACCATTACGTTGCCAACGCAAAAGAGCATCTTCTCTGTTAAGATTTAAAATCCCCGTCATCGTATCGCCCGATTTAGATACTCGACCATTCGCATTACTATTGGCATTATCTGCGGCTGTTTTTGCTTCCACGCCTTTGTCATAAGCAGTTTTAACCGCTTTTGATGTTGCTACATTATCTTCACTTGTTGAATTAATGTTGGATGAAAGTTTAGATACAAGAAGATATTTCGTTAGTGATGTTTGCACTGTTGCAATCATCTGTGCTAGTTTTTTACCCGCTTTTGCGGTTAAACCTAGGCTTTCACTTTCTAAACCAGTATCGTTAGTAAGCAACACAATGCCTTTAGTTTGAGTGTCGGCACTCGGAACATGAAGTATTTTAGTGTACTCCACTTCTCCATCTGCTAGACTTCTGGCTTTTTCAGCCGATTGCGCAGCCTCTTCAGCTTTACTTGTGGCTATATCGGCATTGTTTTTGGATGTAATTGCGGCTGATGATGCAGTTGTTTCAGATTGTGCCGCTTTAGTTGCATAGTGATAAGCCGAATATTGATTGTCTTGTACGACTTCATTAACTGGATTGGCCGCCCATTTGTGAGCCATGTTTTCAGAATTACTAGCCGCTTGCTGGCTGCTTTGTGCGGATGTCGCCGCTTGTGTTGCCGTATCAGCTTTTTGAGTTGCAGTTAAAGTATTTGCAGCAACAGATTGCGTATTTTGAGCGACTTGTTGAGCTTTATCTGTTACATCATCTCTCGCATTATTAACGCTCTTTTCTGTTTCAGTGAGCATTTTTAGCGGCACTGGGTGCATCGGATCAGTTGGCTCGGGGATTAATGGACTTTCTTTAAACCCTCTCCCATCATCTCGCATCTCAGGGATGCGCTCAAAACTCGTTTGAATTGCATCAAATTCATCAGATACGGCTTGTCCGTCAGCTTTTGTGTATGGAGTAAATTGATGTTTGCGTTTATACCAGCTTTTTTTAGACACGATAATTTCTCCGGGTGATATAATTTAAGATAAGTCCACTAATTTCAAATTGTGGAGAGTAGATTGATGAGCCAGCAAATGATAAGGCAATATTTCGGCTATACCCTGATAATTGTAGTGTAGGCGTTGAGTAATCTTCAGCAGACCAAAGAAAATCATTCCAAAGAGAATCATTCCAACGACCGCCGCCGCCGGCAATTTCTAAATCTTTACTTAATTCGGCTGAATGATAGTTTGAATTGTAATCAAGATCGAAACGGAAACTTATTTTTGATTTTCCATCGGTTGTTGCTTGCAATTCAGCGCTATGCCAGCTTTTTATTAATGTTGGCGATCCGCAATGGTTAAATGCCATTTTTACAGTCCAATCTATGCTTTTACCCGAAAAGGAATAGCATTTATCAGACTGGCGATAGACTTTACCATCGCTAAAAGTAATATAAACTTGATTAGGCGATTGCCAAAGACCTTGTAACGGCTCAGGGTAAATAAAAGATGTACTTCTCGTTGTGCCGTCAGGTTGCACCATTACGCATAAGTGCCGCCCCTCAGACGAATAGAATCTAACTTGGTTTGATTTGGCTTTGGTGGAGGAATAAACAATGTTATACGACTGTTTATCAAAGGCAAGTTTGCGGTTTGCATCCATTTCGCTTAATCTAAAGTCACCAAATTGCTCGGTTTGATCTATTCTAGTGATACCGTTTTTTGTAATTGCAATAGGTATAAATGATGTTTGCAACGTATTAGGATTTATGCCAACCGCTGAGATGTCTTTTAGCACCCAATCTTCACGACCCGAACCATAAAGCCCTGATGTTTTATTTTGACAACCAATAATTAAAACGCCGCCGGTGGTGGATGATAATGCAGTTATTTCATCCCCTAAACCGAATTGCTCTGAGCCTAATAATACCGCCCAACGATTAGGATGCCCGACTAATGAATGCCCTAATTGACCGCCAGCGAATGATGCAAATAGATGATTTCTGTGCGCACAAATATATTGTGGACTATCATTATTCACTAAAATTGGAATGATAATCCCATTCGGACGAACCTCAATAATCTGCTCGCCATTACACCCATAGGCATAATGCGTATTAGAACCGCCATAGAAATTGTGGTAGATAAATTGCCAGTCTTTCCCTTTGGTTAGCGAAACCCTGTCACATTTTTCTATTGTCGCAACGGTTGTGCTATTTACCTGTAATGGTTGATTAGCTAAAACAGATTGTGACAAGACAACATAGCCCGATTTACTATCAGGCTCTAAAGATACCGAATGAATCACACCTCTAACATTGCCCGATGTAAAGTCCGAGTTATCCAATAAATTTTCAGGCTTAACTAAGTTTTTTAGCTTTGCAATATACGTTGCTTGAGCAGCCGTCCAACTATTATCAGAGCTAATAAATGCACTGCATCTATCGCCGTCATCACGAAAGGCAATCAGCCTATTATCCAATTCCACAACGCCACGAATATTTCCTGTTCCTGGCACGGGGAAAACGGCATCAACGCCTAACTGAAATGCTTTTCCTCGATAAGCTAAATCATCAAAAAAATCACCATTAACAGAACTGTTTACATAACTTGCAGTAAAGCTAACACCACTAACAGAAAAACTTGTTCCGTTGGTCATTGTTGTTGGCTTTAAAAACGCAACAACAAAGGCATCATCTAATACATCAATAATGCGGTATTGCTTACCGTTATGAGTAAATGCTTTATTGTGAAATTGCTCTTTATTGGCAATATTCCCAACGTGCAACACGGCATAAGTCATTTGAGATGGAACTGTTTTCCCATCCAAACATTCATATCCCTCAATTCTAGAAAATCCACCGCCATAAATAGGCTGCACATTTAACGCGCCAATAGCATCACTACTAGCCTTTGCTATTGGAGGCGTAGATAGATCCATCCCACCGCTAATAGCGATAAACTGTGATTGATTCCTCGGTAACTGTGCCATTTATTTGCCTAATGATGGAGTTGGTAAGAATTGAGTGCAAAGTAAGTGCAGATATTTATCCCATTCGTTTTGCCCACGCAAAATTAACTCTTGAGCATTTTGCGATAAAGCTTTGCCTTGCATTGCATAGTACACAATAGCAACATGGAATTTTTCAGGAATGAAAGGAGTATCAGCAGATACCTCAAGAACTTGAGGATTTTTAGAGGAGAATCCATCACCCCAAAAATCCTCACTCCAATCACGCAAAGATTGAATATCTAGCCACGATTCACGAACTGCATCAACATACTCTAGACTACGACCTTTCTGATCGGATACGCTGAATGGGCCATCACCAGTATCATTCATTTCACGGCGTAACCGTTGAGCAAGTTGAAGATAATTCATTACGCATCACCTAATACTGTAATTGAGAATCGAGGCGCAAAGTATTCTTCTAATTTACCACCTTCAACAAGCTTGAAACGATGATCGCCAGCTTTAGCTAATAATTGATACGCTGGCTCTGGAATTGATACTTCTTCTCCACGTTTGATTAGCGCATCCCAATCACCGAGACCTACATAAACATCACTATTGTCAGTTTCGCTTGGCGCAATAATGATTCGTACACGTTTATGTGCAAATAATGGAAGATCGCTTTGCTCTTCTTGTGATGCTTTAGGTTGTAATTGCACTTCCGCATCAGGGCGTAAAATGCCATTTGCTGATTCAAATTCAAGAATTGCTTGAACTAACTCTTCTTTTTTGCCGTCTTTTTCAACGCCGCAATAATCGCGCAAATGAGCAACCAATTCTTCTTTTGTTGCTTTTTTTAAATCAATAAATGGATAAGCCATTATGTCCTCACTAAAAAAATAAAGCCCTCGCAAGGAGGGCTTTGGGTTTACGAATGAAAACTAAAGTGATGATGCAGCCACTTCTAAACGAACTAACCAGGCATCGTTTAGGATTTTACCCGCCCACCAAGTTTTCCATGCAACTGAACCTTTTTGACCTAAAGGGTCACCTTGCTCAGCCTTACCAGGATTGCGCACTAAAATTTGTGCGGCATCTTTACCTTTTAATGGGCAAGTTGCGTAAGCATCTTGACCAAATACGGCGATTTTATACACGTCCGCTTTAGATCCAGCAGTAGATAACACTTTATTGGCCGTTGGCGTGCCACCTTTGTTGATTTCAGGTGTGAATAAAGGCGATGTAATAAAGCGCACGTTTTCCACTGTTCCAAACTCTTGCGGGACAATAGGCTGACGAGAGCCGTATTCTGCAACCGGAGTAAATCCAGGCAAGCTGCGAATATCAGCCTCTAAGTCAGTATGGCATACCGCAATATATGCGGCTTCAATCGGTTTAGTACCGTATTTGATTGAGCCATCAAGGATAGATGTTTTTTTCTTCGCACGATTGCGCTGCAACTTACGAACAGCCGCTCGAACATGATTAATGCTTAATGCAGTGTTTACATCGTTTGATGATGTACCGTTGGCAAAGATTACATTTGTACCACCACTAATCGCGCCCCAAGCTAAAAGCTCGGTAGTCTCAGCGGCTTGTTCGCCAGAAATCAACACCAAGTCACTTAAAACCTGATCTTCGTGCGTATCTTGAATTACATCTGTAATTTCAGACCAAGAACCATACTGCCCTAATGTTGCGGTCACATCCTCATACACCATTTTTTGAGAGTCCGGAGTAACACCCTCAGTTAATGGAGTGGTTGCCGGCGCAAATGGTTTAGGACGACGGAATTTAATAGTTTGCGTCTTGTTTTGTGGGATTGGCTTTGTTTGCCCTAGCTTATTTAAAATCAACACTGGCTCAGCATGGGCAAGCATTTTAGCTTCCGCATAAACTTGTGTACGTGGTGAAATATCTGTATATGTGGTTGTAGCCATGATAAATTTTCCTCAAATGAACTAACTTACTTATCGCTGTTTAGCAAATTCAGCAGCGAATTGGTTGAACAACGATTCTTCATCAACTTCATTGCCACCTTTTGGACTTGTGCGACCAGTAGGGAGTGACAATGCTGAAAGCTGCTGAGAACGTTTATTCCGTTGCTCTGAGATTGATGTGGCAGTCTTTTTGTATTCGTTTAGTAAGTAGATAGCATCTTGCGGATCGTCTGATTTAAACAATGCTTTGATGCCTTTTGGTTGATTATCTACCCATCTATGGAACATTGGATCGCCTAAAATATCGTTTGCATCAGGAACGACTTGAGTAACTAAAGAGATTGAGCTATCAAGTTGTTGCTGCGCAAAATCTTGCATATTTGCATCGACCATCTGAGCAATCGGCGCTGAAATATCATTAAGGCGTTGATTTTGTCCGGCAAGAATGCGGGATAATACATCGGCAACTTCAGGATAGTCCGCACGCAAATTATCTAACTCACCATCAAAGGTAGTTTGACTTTGCTCGAGCTGCTCTAACGCTGCCTTAGCCTGTTGATATTTCTTAGAGAGAGCGCCAACACGACCACGTTGAGATTTAGCCATGTGTTCGTATCTCTCTTTTTCTGCTTTCATCAAACGGAAATGATCTTTCACTTCATCTGTGGCATCAGATAACCATTCAGGCAATACTTCCTCTTTTTCATCCGGCTGTTGCGGGATATTTTCTTGAGTGGTATCTTCCATGCGTTGATCGGGCGCTGGCTGTTTGGTTTCATCTGCGACTGACGGTTTAACTTCAGCAGTTAGTCCACCTGATTCAAGTTGATTAGCGGCCTCATCGAAAGCGGCATCAGCATTAAATTCTGTGGTGTCTTGATTTTCCATTTATTACCTCATTAAGCGGCATATAGCGGCTTGTGATAATTCGTTGATAACAAAAAGCCCACTCATTGAGCGGGCTTGTATTTAACCGTTTAGATCTGATACTAAACTTCTTAATTCTTTAATCTGACCTCTTAGAATATTGTATTGCTGCGGCGTTAACCCCTCAGCGCATAAATCCTGACAATACTCATCGATCCGTTTATTTAGGTAGGAGATTAGAGAATTTCTATCTGTTGAGTTTGATAAAATTAATTTCTGCATAAAATCCCCAATAAAAAAACCGAATTGCATTTCTACAATTCGGCTATTTTGTTGAATTTTACTGCAAATATTTTTAAATGTCAATGGATTAGTGTGTATTTAATCCCTCCATTTGTCGATATTTACGCAATAATCGTGCTTGTACGCCACTCATTTCTTTGTTGTATCGTTTAATACCACTTTCATAAGCGACCGCACTAATTTTACCTGAGCGCAATGCACGAGTAAGATTGGCTTTTTCACTTCTTGCTTTTTTGATGATACTTTCTTCTTCCTCATGGAATTTGATAAGTTTAATTTTATCAGCATCTAACCAATCGCCTAATTCATTGCGCTCTTTGCGAGATTTATATTCTTTATAAACACTTCCCGCCTCTTCACTAGCCTCATAGTATCGGCTTTGAATTGCAAATTCGTTTGTTGTACCGATGAATTGATTTAGGAACGGCGTGCGAGTTTTACGGCCTAAATCTTCACGGTTCGGATTTTCAACGAATATAGTATTTAGCTCTTTAAGACTACCAAGCATTGAACTGTACCCATCAAACAAGTTTTTAATTTGCTCAGGGTGCATATCGATTCCTAATGTATCATTAAGCTCGATAGCAGTATCTTTCCAAAATTGAGCGGTTGTCGCCTTAGATTGTTCGGCTTTTAATTTATCATCACGCACATAATTGGTTGTGATTTTATTACCAAAAGCGGAACGATTTAAAACGTTTTGCATCACTGGCTGCAAGATTGATGGCGTTGCAGTTAAAGTGATTTTTTCCATAGGATATTTCGCTGCTGAAATTTCAGATGGAGATACTGGCGAAAATGTTTTCAATGAATGAACGAGCATATTTGTACCCGCCTCAGTCAATGAAATATCGCCAACCGCACCTTTTACAATGTTTGTTGAGAAATTCCATGCCATTTGTGCCATACCAAAACCAACCGGGATTTTGAAGTATTTGCCCCCGCCAAGTGGAATCGGGATATAACGAGTGATGTCACCAAGCTGATCCATTTTATTACCGCCCTCGTCCTCATCATCCATTGAGCGCAATACAGTGTAAAGTGAAGTCATTACAGCCATGTATGCAGTAAAGCGGATTTGACCTTTACGAGTAGATAGGTAACGCATTAAGTTGGCCGCACCCATTACAGTTGGTTGCGAGAACATATACAATGCTTTAATACCACGCATTTTTGAGCCAGTTTTGCGGAAGTTGGTTAATTCTAACGTTGTTGCCGCCGCTTGTTTTGAATCAATGCCGTTATCAACTAACGCTTTATAGGATGCTAACGCTGATACTGTATCAAACATCTTATTATAACCCTCAAACACTTTGCCAACCTTCTCAAGTTTGCCGGCTAGTGGATTATTTTCTTTTTTCAAGCGTTTAACTAAATCAACTTCTGTTTTATCTAGGTAAGTACCATAGTTTGATACTCCCCCCTCTTTTAGAAGTTGTTTTAACATTCGCTCTGCTGGCACGCTATCACGCAATTCTTGACCGAATCCAAGGCGTTTAGTTGCTTGCCATACTTCCTTATCAGTAAAGGCATTTTTAATGGTATCACGACCGATTTTATCCATTGTTTTGCTATCGACTAAACGATTATTTTTATCGTAAAGTTTTTGCACTCGGATAAATTCTGATTTTTCCCAAGTATCACGCATCATGTTCATTGGCGCAAACGTAACAGTCCATTGAGTAACGCCTCTAGCATACCATCCTGTCGGTTTAGAAATTACTTTCAAGAAAGCGTTGGCGTGTTCAACGTTGTCATTGCGCAATGATTCCATCACTTGACTTGGCAATTCATACTCATAATAATCACTACCCTCTTTGCGGATAAGCACGTTGTCGCTTGAGCGTGTTAAGCCTTGCATTTTACGTTTGCTAATACCTAAATTTGCGGTTGCTTGTTCTCTTGCCTCAGCATCGGAATAGCCTTTATCTTTCAATAAAGCCACTTCTGTTTCAAACAAGTCATCAATTCTAGATTTAAACTCAGCAAAGCCAGCATAGGTGGTGGATTTACCGATTGACTTCCAAACAGCATCAATCGCATCTTCAGCCTCAGAACTTGTACGACCTTTCAATGTTTTATCTCGAGCAATGTTAAGTGCATTTGAGCCAGCGCCTGAGATAATATCAACATCTACATCGGCATTAGGATCGCCAGTTAAAGGCACATAATGGCGATTAGCCTTGTATTCTTGATACTCAGCCTCAGTGTATCGACCACTCGCACGATCAACCTCTAATCTTGATTGGTTAAGATCGTAAACTAGATCAGCAACATATTCCAAATTAGAGCGGCTGATATGTTTTTCTGTATTGCTCATAATCAATTCAGCCTCAGGAATTGACCAACCGCCAGCAACCCCGACTTTAAAGCGATTGACTTTGTTTTTGTAATCCGTGTTATAAATATCAGCCTTACGGTTATCGTATTGCTCTTTTGCTTTTAGATAAGCCTCATGTAATCGGCGCACTTCTGCACTTGTACCGTTTTGTTTAGCGTTATCCAATAAGCGTTTTGTATCACGCATTACTTTTTCATCACGATTTAGTAAATCAATGTTTTTCTCAATGGAATAGCGAGCTGAAATCCAGTTGCCAACCATTCTTTTCATTGTTAATTCATCCATCGGATGACTTTTATTTTGGCTTTGTTTAGAAAGTGCGGCAATTTTTGAAAGAATTGGTTTCAAATATGCTTGCTCCAATTCTGAGTTAATTGCATCACGTTTTCCCTTGGCCACATACATTGCATCTTTTAAGCGGCGTTTTTCATGGTCACGGCTGCTAGTGTTGCCTGTTTGATCTTCAAAGTGCATTGAATCAATCCAATCATTCACCGGGCGCAAGCTATCAGCTAACCATTCATCAACTTTACCCATCGCACGATTAAAGCGCTCTTTAAATCCTGAGAAGTCTTTGGATTTTAAGCTATCCCATGCGCTAGGCTCACTATCAGCCACGCCTGTCATCGCTAAATCAAGAGCGGATTGCATTGTGTTCGCACGAGAGAATCGAATATCATTATTTTCTTTGGAGAATGCGCCTGTATTATCGGTTGCGGATTTTATTTGGTTAGAATCAAAGGCAACAATTTCTTGTCTGTTAGGATATAAAACGCCATCATAACCGGCATCTTTTAGGATTGAACTAAAAGCTCCGGCATATTGGTTTCTCACCGAAAATGAATTTCCTACGTTGAAAATAAAAGGATCAACTGTGTAATCTTCGTAACCTTGTTCAGAGAGTCTATTGGTTAAATGCTCCGCGACTTCCTCAGCAGATGTAAAATCACTAGGTCTAAATGGGTTCTTTAATGATACATACGCACCAATAATTTTTTCTCCATACGACTCCGAGGTTGTTCTATTTGGAGATAAGTAGAACCCTTTTCCTCTTAACCCTTTATCATTTCCTGCGCCCGCTTTATTCTTGTCAAATACATTAAATTCCGCACCTGTTCCGTGATACGCAATCAATGGCTCACCCGTTCTTTCATTCACGACCTTACTTGCGTTTTCAGGATCGTTTTCCCAATCACCGAACCACGCTTTAAACTCAGGAGAGCGCACTTGTTGCCATTGTTTGAATGTCAGCTCGGTTTCGCCTTTTGCTTTCGCTTGGTTATAGCGTTCTTCAGTTAATTCTTCATTTCGGCTAAAGCGCAAATTATCTGCACTATCTGCATTAATAGATAGCTCATCATTGAAAGAAATTGCACCATCTCTCGTTTCTATGATTTCCCATCCATTAGGAGCTAATACTTCTTCGCTAAAATAGCGAACCAATTTTTCGTTATCCCAAAAGCCAGCAGAATCAACTATATCATCAGGATTTGCCTCTTCAATTAAACTATCAATAAATTCCTCATCAGATCTTCCAAATTCACTTTCAAGTAGAGGTTTGTTATCGTTTAGCCAGCCATTTAAAACATTCTTAAATTCGCTAGAACCAGCGTAAATTCTTTTTTCGTTATTGCCCTCAGGTAAAATCCAGTGGCTATTTCCGTAATGCTCAACAGAATGCTCATCTTCTGCAAACATTGAATACCCAACTCCATTATCAGGTGAATCAGAATTATTATTTCTTCTATGATAAATACTATACCGAACTCCATTATCTACTGATGAAATCTCTGTATATTTCCCAATCGCTTTCTCCTTAATTCGAGCAATAAGATTCAATACATCTTCATCAGAAAACTGCGCTGCACGTTCTACACCAAAGAATTTTGATAAGAAGTCTTTGATGCGTTGTGCGGTCATTGCTAACCATGATTTAGTAGATTGTCTTTGACCTTTCTTAATCTCTACGCCGTAACGGCTTTCAAGCTCATGCCATTTACCTGTTTCGTGTGCGGCCATCATTTCTGCAATAGCCTCTTCAATCGCCACTGCACGATTTGTTGCAGCTAAATCATCTGTGCCTTTGCGTTGATTCTGAATTGCATCGGCTATTTGGCTCACTACTTTATTCTTGCCAACTTCTTGCATTAAGTTGTCATAAGTACCTTTATATCCAACATTGATTCCACGGTGGGCCATCTCATGCCATGCAACGAACTGTAAGCGTTCTTCTTTGCTCATTGTTTTGGTTGCATTGATACTGTCAGCGACAATGGTGATCTTGCCTGTTTTTGGATTAAACCAGCCCTCTACATCAGAAGTGATTAAATTCTTCACGTCTTTTGGTGGATTGGCAAAGGTGGTGACTTCAATATGTTCTGCCGCTTTGCCAAAGGTTTGGCGTAAGATTTCTTGTGTGCGTTGAATTTCTGGATTAATTTGAGTTTCTTGATTATTTTTTGCGCTTTGATATTGACTTAGATCGGTTTCAGTTTTAATATTAAGAGCAGAAAGGTTATCAGCGCTAGTGAGCGACGATGGCAATTGAAGCCCAACTGTCCTAGCAAATTGATAGCCTTTTGTTTTATTCCAATAAATAGCCCTTGAGAGATCATTTCCGATCTGTGTATCTAAATCTCTTCCATAGACACTTGCAATATTGATTACCTCTAATTGCCCACCTGATTTTTTTAATTGTAAAGCTGCGATTATTGGTTTTTCTTTTCCATTAACCACTTCATTTAGCTCAGTTAGGACAACTAATCCATTAGGATTTGTTGAGCTAGGATTCGAGCGCATTACCGCAATCGGATTATTAATTTGTGCTGGGATTTGTTTTAAGTCATCAACGGAAACACTGTGTTTAAATAGTGCTTTATCAATAACATTTTCACGCATTGCAATTTTTACTTCTTTTAATCCCAACATTTTAAAAACGGGAGGCGTTGTTCCCATGTTTAAAAATCTATCGTTCCGCCCTCTTTTACCGTTGGCAATCTTATCCACCGATTTCGCAAAGTCAGAATTAGCGGATTCATTAAGGCTTAATCGGATGGTGTCATCAGCATTTTTCGCTTGCTGCAACGAGCCTAATTTATCAAACTCTACATCGCCGAACATACTGGCTTGTGATAGATTGCCTTGCATTTGTGCCTGATCAAGGTAAGCGCCTAACACTTGCGCAATACGTTTACCACTTCTGCGATTTTCATCAAAAATGGTTAGAATTTCTCGAGCCTCAGGCGATAAATCCCCCACAAAATCTTCTTGAGCGAGATAATCGCTGATTTTGAATCCTTGCGCATTGAGTTGGTTGTATTTCTCAACGGCTTGGATCACATCTTTTGAAATGTTTACATCGCTTGATAACTTGCCATTGTCAATGCCTTGCTGTGTCTGAGCAACTTTAGGCGCAATGGAGGTTAAGGCGTTCAATACGTTTTTTGCGCCTTGATCTGTATTTTCAATCAAGCGAGATAATGTTTGACTGTCGCCGTAAGCCTCATACAACATTGCATTGCGGATGCGTTGCAAGCCAGTTTGACTGAGATTGCCTCGACTATCTAATAATTCATTACGCACGTTCTCAGGTTGATTTTTAATGAATTGACCAATGAAATATTGGTTATCTACTGAGTTAATATCACCGTCATCGTTTGCAACAAAATTATCCATTCTTGGCAAGCGGCGAGCATCTACTTTCGCTTGCTCTAAATCTGACATTCGCATACCGCCTTGCTCGTTGGAATTAATGGCCACTTGAGCAATATCAACTGGAGAGGTTAAACGGCGAACCAATACGGGATTTTCCATTTTGCTTAATTGAGCCAGATCAATGCCAAATTGTGCTGAATTATCTTGCAAGAATTGGCGATAACCATCAGCGCCGTCCTCTTGATAGGCTTGGCGAATTGCCATTGTACGACCATTGCCGGCAATAATTGTTTTACCATCTAAGGCTAATAACGGTGCGCCCACATCCATTGTTGGACTTGAGGCAAGTTTGCGGGGATCTAAATTTCGTGCAATGTTATTAATTTGAGCTTGGCTTGATGCACGGTCACGGTCACGAAATTGGTTTTCATCTTTTTGCTGTGTAGGCGTAAGCGAGCTTGCATCTACGATCTCATATTGGAAAGGTTGATAATTACCATTGCCAACATCAATCTCATCGTTAGCGCCGCTTACAACGCCATTTCTGAACTCAGGCGCAATGTTAGCTGATGATTGTAAATTGCTTACTGGTGCAACGGCTTGCGGATCATCGTTGGCGTATTCTTTTGCTTTCTCAGCATAATCTTCCAACCAACGGCGCATAGCTTTACCGTCTTTCGGATCAATGCCGTATGATTGAGCAATGTTACGCACTTCATCAAACGCACGACCAATTACATAATCTTTTCGAGCTTGTTCGTCTGCAAAAATGGTTGGCGTATCAATAAACTCATTCGCACGAGATAAATCATTTTTTCTGAACTGACCAAGGATAGAGTGCAATTCAAGCGCACGTTCTAAATTCGGATCGACTTTGAAAGTGGAGGTTGTTTCTTGTTGTGGTTGTTCTTCATCAAAGAAGTCTGATTCAAATTTTGCTTTCGCTTGTTGTTCTGCAAGTGCCTCTTCTGCCGCTTGTCGTGCTTTAGCGGTTGCGATACCGGCGTTATTGAGCGCTTGTACTCGACTGGCTGATACTAAATCGCCTAATTCGGTTGCGCCATGATTGAGCATATCAACATAGTTTCTTAATTGGCTATCAACTGCATCATTGCCGGTATTGATATGATTTAAGATTGTGCGTTTTTGATTGTTGAAAGCCATTCTGTCGGTATGCGTATCAAGTCCACCCATAGCCGAACCAAAGACCGCACCAAGCACTGCACCATTGATAGCATTATCAGCCATGCCCTCAGTTAAATCTTTATTCGGATTTAAATAGTCCTGATCTGCTTTGTTTAATGCGTATTGTTCGCCAACGCCTTGAATAGCCTCAGTGCCACCCTCAACTGCCGCACCTTTTAATAAACCGCCTTTGATTGTTTTAGCTGGCGAACCTAAACCCCAAAATCCACCACCAAGACCACTGACTGCATTTGTCACCAAATCTGTTGCAATAGCTGTTGGATTTAACGCTGCATCACGCCCAACTTTATCAGCAAAGGATTTTTTAGCCATTGTGTAAAGCTCATCTGTGCTTTTACCTTTGCCCTCATCGCTATCCGCAATGGAATAATATTCATCTGAGAATTGTGGAATCTGAGCTAATTGCTCATTAGTCATGCCCATGACTTCATCACGTTTTTGACCGTAACGGCCACCGCCTGACATCGCTGACATTGTTGCTGTAATACCGACCATGTTCCAGTATTTTTGCGGAATACCACGTTTAGCCGCTTGTTCAACGGCTGTTTTGCCCACTTCTTCAGCAACTTCTTTTTTGAGCAATAATTTACCGGCTTGTTTTGCACCAATCGTTGCAATTTTACCCGCACCAAGTGTTAAAGCTGTATCAAGGTTTTGACCGATTAATGAACCTAAATTACCAGCCCACCAACGCAAATTGCGCACGCCTTGCCCCTCGCCATCAAACGCATTTTGATTTAAAGCGGCTTTCATTTCATCTGACATTGAGGCAACGTTTTCATCTGCACCTTTCGCCGCCCAATCACCAACATCATGCAACCAATCTGCACCAGTCAAAGCGCCAATACCGTGCGCAACATCACTAACGCCTTTCCATGCACCCATTTGCACTGCATCAACCGTATCAGCCACAATGCCTTGCTGTTTTTTAGGCTCTTGCGCTGTTAATTCAGTATCGAGGTAAGTGGTTGATGCGCCATTTCCTTTCTTGCTACCTGTATCGCCACTGATAATGCCGATCATTTCTTTGTAGTCTTTATTGGAAAGGTAGAAACTCATATATATTTGCCCTTAAAATTTAGTGATAAAAAAGACCGCACTTTTTACGTTGCGGCCTGTTATTTGTCTAATCCATAATTACCGGCTGGATTAGTGAGCGGCGTATTCTTCAATGCCACTTCTGTTTTAAATTTCTCTAAATCTATTGCTTGTTTACCTGTTTGAAGTTGTAAATCGGTTGTGAGTTTTGCTGTGCTTAGTTTTTCGTCTAAATCTAGGCGAGCTTGATGCGATTGTTGTGTCATTTGCACTTCGAGCATTTTGATTTCAAGCTCTTTTTCTTTGATTTGAACTTTCATTTGTTCAATCTGAATCTGACTTTGAATCTTCATTTGCTCTAACTGCATTTCGTGCTGTTGTTTTTGCTGTGCAATCTGCATTTGCATTTGTACTTTCAGAATTTCAGGATCTTGCGGTTGTGCCGCTTGAGATTCTTGCATTTCCTGTAATTTTTGTTCGTACTCATCACGAGGGATAAGCATGGTTTGCGTTCCCATGCTCATTGATTGCATTAATGTTTTAGCGCCATCGTACCAGTCAAAGGCATACATTAATTGCGGATGCTGACCGAATTTTTGGAAAATATCGATAATCTGTGCTGTTTGAGTTTCTTTAACCAATAGCGCTGATGTACCACGAGCAACAATCTGCATATCGCCTTTGATATTCGGATCATCGCTCATTGCCATGTTGTATTCATAGAATCGGCGAATTAATGGTTTAGTCACGGCATCATCCCATTCTTTCACCTGTCTGCGGCGTACTGCATTTGCGGCGTTCATTAGCATAGACATACCGCCTAGCGTTGGCGTAACCTGTCCTTGCTCGCCTTGCGCAATCATAGGCAATCCACTTTCTTCATCCATGAATGATTTTGAAAGCTGAATGATATTGGCAAATTCTTGCTGACGACTGCTAATATCAAATACGCCAAAGGCTCTTTGAGCCTCAATAGTTGCATTCATTGTTGCACGGTCATTAGTCTTCCATAATTTATATGGAGCAAGCTCCCAGTTCCCATCAACTGGAGTTAGGACGCTGCTATTCACAACGGCTTGCGGCCCGATACCTAAAACACCGTTATCAATCATGCCTCGCCAAGCAGTATTTAAAATCTCTTGTGCATCACGGCAAAGGTAAGGAATACCAAAGCCAAATACGCAACATACATCAGGCTCGCAAGTGTAAATTGAGTAAGGGTATTCGGCTGAATCTAACGGATTAAGGTTTACGCTTAAAATCTTGCCGTTGCCCGCCATCACGATCACGCCATCAATTTCAAGATTAGCCGCCTTTGATTCCTCATCGCTCGGGATGTTGAGCTTATTGCCATCACCTAATTGAGAATTGGCGCTCTCTAATACGCTCAATGGAATACCACCATGGTAAGTCCATAGCTCATAGCGGTTGTCTTTGCTCTGTGTTTCTAAGCCTGATAACGTTCTCAACGTATCAACATAACCATCCATATCTGAGCTTGCTGTTTTCGTATCTGAGCCGTCTAATTCACAAAGCTCAAGCACGTTATCTTTCAAGTAGTATGGATTTTTAGCTAAAGACTGTAATTGTTTTTTAGTAACATAACTACGTTCAAAGACGAATTGGCAATCTTTGATTGTGGATGCGGTCATATCCGGCACAAAATCCCAAGGCAATACTAAACGAGCGGACGGAATTGTTTTAGTCACAATTTCGCCATTCCATTGCCCCATAGCATCTTCAGACCATACTTTTGATTCCACAACATCAACGATAGGAGCACGCAAAATACCTGTTCCCAAGACACCGGCATAATGTAAACATAAGCGAGCCTCAGCAGCGTAATCGCATTCAAGCAACTGATCGTCAATTAGCTTTTCCATAGCCTCTGCACGCTCTTTTGCTTGTTGCATAATTGCACGAGCGTTATCAATTTGAGCGGCCATTTGCGGGTTGCCGTTATCAATTTTTTTTGCCATGTTGGCAATGCTAGGCATAGGCGTTGGCGAGATACCGTAATTCTTGTCGTCGCTCGGGAATAACATATCTGTCATTTGAGCTGTCCAAGCATCAGTTTTCGCACGAGTATAACCAACAAACACTTTAGATTTACCTGTTGTTGTTGAGGTTGAGTATTGGTTGCGATATTGATACATATCTTTTACCCAACGTTCTACAACTGGTTGGCGTTGTTTAATTTGCTCTAATAATTTTGCTTTTAGCTCTGATCCGAAATTCGTGATCGCCTCTAATAATGCGGATTGTTCTTCTGCCATTGTTTAGTACCCTGTCAATGAACTGATTGCTTGATGTGGTTTAATGTTGATGATCTGTTGTTTAAATAAATCAGGCATAGCGCCTAAACATAAATATTGGTTTGCATCGTGCGGATGCGAATAGCGGTTTTTATCCGGCGTTTCAGTGTATTTATCTTCCCCACTGATATTTAATAGGCGGTATGAATAACCTTTGATAAGTGTTTTACAGTGTGGACTGATAAGCATCGCCGGCTGTCCTTTGCCAACTAAGCGAGATAACCACCAACGAACTGCCTCAAGGCGAGCTGTTGTATTGTTTGAATCTGCTGGGCGAGCATTAAAGCCGTTTTCCAATAGAATTTGAAAGCACGTTTTCTCGTTAGTTTGCGCACGTTGCACACCAGCCGGGTCGCCTATCACTTCAATTTCACAACCGTTGTATTTTGATTTAAGTAGAATTGAAAGCTGATCACGGATAAATCGTTCAATCCCCATACCAGTTGCAACAACTTCATCAGTGATGCGTAACTGACCGATTGGCGCAACCTGACCGATAATTGCGGCTGGCGTTAGTCCAAAGTCAAGACCAATAAATGTTGGCCATCCTTTAACTGGCAATAATTTATCTTTTGATACGTGCAATTCTTTATTGAAGTGATCCATATAAACTGGTTTACCTGTTTGTACTGTTGCGAACTCATTACAGATGCGAGATTTAATCCAGTTGAGCGTTTGACCTTGCAAGCTATCGAACCAGTACCCATAACCTTTCTTATGGTTTTCAACGTTCTCAGCAAGTGGATTAGCAACGAATTTATGCCCTTTGTATTCAACGTATAAGCCAGCCTCAATATTGGCTTTAACTTCACTGGATAAAGAGCTATACGGAATGCCTGTAATATCAATTAATGCACCAGGCTGAGTGAAGAACTCCCATCCTTTAGGCGTTAAACTTTCGCCAGTTTCTTCATCAACGGCTGTTTCAAATTCATGCCACCAGTGATCGTCATCAGGCGAGTTTGTGTCCATAATCATGCCGTTCCAGGTTGCGCCATCAAATCCCTCTAATACGCTCTTCTTAGGATAACGACCTGTACGAGTAACCGCCTCAGTAACAAGCAACACTGGCAAGAATTGAGCCTCATTTATCCAAATCCCTGTAAGCTCAAGTGACATTAATTTCTTAACATCTTTTGGCTTATCCATGGAAAGGAACATAAATTCAGCCTCAACCGTCGTTTCACCATCAGGATGATTGATTTTCATCAATCCTGAGATTGGACTGTCATATTTAATCGGGCAAATACTGTCGGGAATCCAGTCTTGGAATGTTTTGATCACTGTACCCTTTAACTCAGGGTAAGTATTACGCACGCAAGCCCAACGAGTGCGGCGAACACCATCAGAATTAGGCTCTTGGTTTAAGCAAATGCGGAACATTTCCATCACGCACCCAACTGATTTACCACTACCAATCTGGCCACGTATTGCCTTTACTAATGCGTTTGATTTATGTACTCGGCGAAAGGTTGGCGATGCAATGTAATTAATCTTCATCATTGCCGCCTGTAAAATCCATTGTGTATTCCACTTTATGCTTGCTTGCTGCTCTTGCGCCTAGCTCTTGTGCAAGCTTATCCGCTTTAAGCAAAGTTTCTTTCGTCTGAGCTTTTCTCAACTCGATTGTTTCAAGCACTAAACCAATATCGTTATTTGTGCGGTTTAAGCTCTCAATTCGTGCAACCGCTCTATCTAATGCGTTCTGAGCGGCATTAATTAGCTTATAACTAAGCTCTTTATCTTCAGCCGTTTTACAGTGGCTTAAATCAGCAGTGAACTTCTCAAGATTCTCGATTGATGCAATGGCACGTTGGCGCATTAAATCAATCTCGTCTTTAAGGCTAAAATCAACTACAACATCAAAAGCTGATTTATCTTTAAAGTAACGAGCGTAACCGCCATGCTTTCTTCTTCTTTGAGATTGCAATTCAGAAGAGAATCTAGATGGTTTCGCAGTTTTATTCGCAATTTCGCAATTAATTTCGCAGTTTTCCTCTAAATCTTCTTTAGATTCAATAACTTCTGATTCTAAAGTTTCATTCGCATTGTTTTTAACGGCTTTCTTAATTGCTTTTACTTCTCGATTGTCACCCTTTTGGATTTCATCTAACTGTGCGAATGCTGTTTCAGGCTTTTTGATATAGCGTTTCGCAGTGGCAAAATTCAATCCTTTCTTTCTGCACCATTCCATTACAGATACACCAGTCTTTGCATAAGACTTGATGTATTCTATTTGAAGTGCGTTCCAATTCTTTCTTGCCATAAACGATATATAAAAAGCCCGCAATTAAGCGGGCGTATTATTGATTTAAAATTTAACAATTAGAGGGATTGCAGCTAGATTTCCCATCCCTCATTATGGATGGCAATAAAACCATCCCAACCCTCACCATAATCATTCTTATTCATATTTACTCCCTATTTACTTAATTTCTCAGTTTGCCATTCACGGATTTTGTCGATGCGGTTTAAGCACATATCACGTTCGCGTTTTAGGATTACCGCGTACTTTGTTACATCACCATAAGTATCACCAGCAAATACCGTCTTATCTAAATGAGCGGTAAACGCTGCAGGTAATTGAGAACAACTCACTACAACAGGTTTACTGGCGCAAGAACTCAATAACATTGCTAGGAGCACTAGTATTAAAAGCACTGCTAGCTTTAACTTGTTTCGGTATAGATTTGATAACTGCATCTGATTTACTCCTTACATCTGACTCCACCCGACTTAGCTCAAATGTTAGCTGTCTATTTTGCTCAGCATCTTCTTCTAATCGAGTGATCGTTTGACTTTGTGCAGCAATTGTTTCTTGGTGTGTTTTAATCTTTACATTAAGCCCATCAATAGTTGCTGACTGATGATGAATCCATCCACACAATGCAAGAATTACAAACGCAGAAACAACGGAGCACACCAATAAAATCTTTGTGAATCCGCTACTGATATATTGCCCGATACCAATCATGTTAAACCCCATAATAAATAGCGGTGCGGTTTAGGCTCTTTTGTTTACGCTTTCGCCATCTGATTTAATAGCTCCCATAACCGCACTGGCTAACCTTTACTTATGTAAATCAGATAAACATAATGCCTTTTCTTTTTCTCTACGTGAAACTAAGCCGGGTAAAACTTTTCCACCAGCTTTATTCCACCTTGGATATTCATTACAAGCTAACTCATACTTGCCTGAATTAAGGTATTTAAATAAGGTTGATTTTCGAACTGCACCACAACCAACGTTAAAAGTAATAGATACTGCAGAATCAAATACAGACTGTGGCAACGCTCGACCATTTCCATAAGTTAATACACATTTCTCAGCCACTTGAATGTCATTCTTCCAACGTTCCGCGATTTCTAAATCTGTATAACGATGCTTAGGATCTATTGGCAAGCCACTGTATTCAGTCGATCCAATACCAACAGTTAATACATCAGCAGGACATTTATAAGGATCACGTCTGCACCCTTCAGCATTGCCAATGATTTCAGCCCCAGCAGGACTAAGAATGAGCTCATCACCATAAGCACTGTACATTGTTAGGATGATGGCTGATACTCCGCATATACCTCCTGCAAGCCCTAATCCAGATCTAGTCTTTGCTAGCTTCATCTCTAAGCCCTCTTTTTAAAGTTTGAACCTTTAAGGCATGCAATTCTTCTTCGCGTTCTTCTGCTCTTCTTGCCGCTCTGCCTTCGTAGCATTTTGAATAAGCATTAACTAGTGCGGTAACAATACCGATCACCAAACTTAATATCATTAAATTATTTTGGTCACTGAGCCAAGCAAGAACACCGGAAAAGCCTGACCAAAAATATGTTTGATTCCCTGCGTCTTTAAACATTCTCATACTCCACCTCGCTGTTTGTTTGCGGGGCAATAAAAAAACTCACGCGTTAACGTGAGCTTGTGATATGGCAAAGGCGCAAGGAATCGAACCTTAATTAACGGTTTTGGAGACCGCTGTCTTACCATTAGACTACGCCCTTAGAATGGAGATAACTTGAGCGGTTTAGTACCACAGCAAACATCAGAAGTTATCTCACTGTTGGGGTATGCCAGCCTAACCACACAATTATCGGGTTGTCTTGCATCATCAGGTAAGCCTGATTAACTGGCAATAAAAAACCGAGATGTATAAATACACCTCGGTCATTTTTATGAATAATACTGCAAAACTTATTAAAAGTCAATGAATCTTATATATTACAACCATTTATCTATCAGTATTTATTATCTAAATCATCGTAGATGTTCCAGGAATTACCCCTGTTATCACTGCCCCGATATATATCATCGACTATGCGGTGAGTTGTTGCTCTATAACCACCTGAGCCGTTTGTGATATAAGTGTCGCCAATTCTATGTGTTGTGCTTGAAAATCCACTTGAATCACGGCAAATTCGAGTATCTCCAAAGTTATTGCAAGTGGTATAATCCGCCATCGCTGCGGACGATATTAGCGATAAAGCAATCAATAGTAATTTTCTCATATTATTTCCTTAGGCGATAATTAGTCAGCCATATAAACCAACTCTTTGCACTCCCTATAACTCTTATGTAACTTATTCATGCAAAGCTCAATTTCTCGCATTGCGTTCTCTTTTTTTTCTGCCTCGTCCTTTTTATTTATTGCGTATGCAAACGTAAAAATAAAAACAATAAATCCAGCCCAAAGTAACGCCTCTTTTAAATCCTTACTCATACCCCTCCAGTATTACCAATTTAGTTAATTATAGAGGGGGATTTTAAGGATAACTGTGATCTAATTCACACTTTTGATAAGTTGTTTTTTTATTTTTTCAATAGCTAATCGGGATTTAGATCTCATTAGACTTGGCAATAATTCTGGATTTATAAACTCAATTTCTCTTATTGAGATTGTATAAGTATAATTAAATCTCTTATTACCTTTTGCAATGATAAATGATATAGAAACATCGTAAGGTGTTGAACCAAACATTCCAACAAAATCAATATTGGCAGCATTCAGCTCATCTTTTGAATCAAGTATTAACCCAATAAACATTTTTACTGCCGTATCAACTTTCTGCTCCGCATCTGTTGTTTTTAAATTAACCATCATTGTAATTCCTTTTTTAAGTATTGCTTGATCACATCTTCAGCACAATTCATTTCATTATAACAATGGCGCTCAAAGTCCACCACTAAAGCTAAAAGATAGCGTTTAAAATAAGCCTCAGTGCAATCAATGGATTTCATTAAATGGTAGATTGTTGCTTTCAGTTTACCTGTTCCATCGCATTCAGGGCATTTATGTTTTTGCACTCTACCTACTTCACCTGTGCCACGGCAGCGAGGGCAAGTGTTGGATTTACGCAAATCGTTTAATTCTCTAATTCTTAACTGGCGAGCCTCAACGCTATTAATGGATAATCCATTTTCTTCGGCCATTTTGTTTGCTCTGTCTAAGGCTGATAAGTGAGAATACTGTGAGCGTAAATAGCGTTTTCTTAACGCTTTAATATGTCTTAACTGACTAGGCAACGGCAAATCACATACCATATCAACAACATATTTTAAGGCCTCTGAGGCGTGTTCAGGATGGCCAAACTCTTCACACCACGCATCAACATAACTATCAACAAATTCTCTTGAGGATTTTTCTTGGCGGTATTTGCTCATTAGCAAATGATAGCCAAGCATATATTTACTTTCAGCTTGAGCAAAAGCGCAAATAATTTGCTCTTTGTAAAGTAATGCCACGCCACCTCTTCCGGCTGTTTCAACACTAACGCATTTTGGATTATGTAATTTAACTAACAATTCGATTGATTTACTCATTTTCAAGCCCTTTAATTTTTACTACAACCATTCCACCTTTTTTGATTCCACAATTTTTACTGCGAAAATCTTTTATCACTTTGTTGTTGTCGTCTTGTATCAATCCTGAGGCGACTAAACTATCGAAAAGCCCTTTGTTTATGTTATCTGGATCACGGTTGCGGTTATCGGGATAGTACACATCAAGGCAAATCGCCACTGAACCTGTAAATGGATCAAATTGTTTTAAAATTCTCAAAGCCTCCGTTTTGAATTTTCTACCGGCCTCGCTGATATAATGCCGTCCGTTTCGTGTATGCCGCCAATAATGATTCACTGACGGCGGATAAGGTAATGCAACTTCTAACCAATCAGACATATTTTCCCCTCCTTGAGTAAAATGTTGATTGTTCTTAATACTCCCTCAGCGTGCATAAGTCTTAATTGCTCTCGTGAATAACTTGTTCTTACTCTCCCATCGATTGCGTTGTGGCAAGCAGCACAGCAATAAGCTCCAAAAATATCATGTGGCTTACTTCCCATACCTCTAAGCCAAGAGCTTGTATAGTGCGCCAATACCACTGTTTCGTTTTCACCTGTGCAAATGCCAGGGATTCTTACCTGACATTCACGCCCTTTCGCCTCCTTGCGTAAATTAGCCATTTTATTTTCCTCTTGAATACACTGCTCTTTTGTTAAATCGTTCTGTTGGATAAGATACTTTCGGCATGGTTGCTACAAAATCTCCTTTAGCTGCATTCCCTAATACTGATACTACTACCGCCGCTATAATATTTTTGCCGTGACCAACGCGTCCTATTGTTCCAACATTCACTACTGGTTTAGTGCGCTCAAATTTTTCCTTGTCATTCATAACCAGCACCGTTTCTTATCCAAGATGTTTAGCCAACCAATAACCAAATCCAATCACTATCGAAAGCCAAGAGCCGACTGCACAAACACAAGATGTCCATTGGAAAAATGCTCTCGTGATGTCATTTTGAAAAATAACTGCAATGACAAACGCTGAGGCTGGTGCAACAGCAAAGCTCAACAGTAAAAGAATGTAATTTAATGAACTCATTTCTCGCCTACCAAAAAAACTCATATAATTGATTTAAAATATTTTCATCGGTTGTGTTGTTAAAAACGTGTTTTATTGCTGCATTTACTACGGCTTTTAGGCAATCTCCACGTTCAATATCATCCATTTCATCCCATTTAAGGCTTTGTGCCTCTTTGTGTATCTCTCCTGTATCAAAGTTTATAAACTCATCAAAAAAACCGGCTAATATGGTTAAACGCTTTCTAAAATGATTGAATTGTTTAGCCTCGTCTGCGCACTCCACCTCTGAGTTTTCTGAAGAATAATGTTCAAAACAAAATTTAAAGAAAGCAAACAATTTCCGATGCAACTTTGGATTATTTGTCTTTTTAAATTCCATTTCATAAAGCCCACCATTCTCAAATCGTTTTAGCTTGTCTAAATACATTTCATCGGCGGGGCAAAATACCCCACCAGCATTTTTAATCATTGGAATTTTCATCATGTCCACCGACTTTTTTAATAAAATCAAGGCTAACTGACCGCATTACAAAATCTTCCATAGTTGGATCAAACACTACGACCATTTGCCCTTTTGAGTTTCCTTTGATTTCTTTGCCTGTTACTGGATGAATAAATGCAATTCGACCGCCTGTAATATCAATCACTTCATTCGCCACATTGTGAATATGTTTTTGATACCACTTCGTTGATTTATCGTTATTGAGCAACATGACTACAAGACAGCCAGCATCTCTTAACTTTTTTGCTTTAATGATGAATGGAGTTACATCTGAATAAGGCGGATTTACATAAACCGATGTGCAACAAACGGTATCCATTAAAAATTTAGCACTAACGCTTAAAAAATCATGGTGAATACCTTTCTCGCCAATATAATCTGGCGTTAGCGCATTGTTCTCATTAGCGCACCCATCTACGAAAAAGTTAAATTTGGCATCTAACCAATTAAATACATATTTAGGCGTGCGCCATGTGTCTTTATCAAATTTTTGCTCTGTCATTTACACAATCCCCATAATTTCTTTGATTTTCGCTAAACCGTTTTTTGATACTTCTGGCGGAATAACTTTTGGCTTTTGCTCTAGTAACTCTGGAATTTGTGGGAATTCAAAGCCAGTGCGAGCTTTTTCAACCACTTCAGCAAGAATTTTCGGCATAGCCTTTTGGCAATCTTCCCATTTCTTTTTGCCGTAACCGTCATAGATTGTTTTAAGCAAGTAATACTCTGCTCTTGAGCGGAATTTGAAGTTATGAGGCTCTTTTGCGTAACCAAAGTATTTTTGAAGTCTAGCCTCTAACTCGTCTTGTGTTGGCAATCCTAATTCGTGATTGTTGTAACTGTTACACCAAGAAATAAACTCGCCTACACTTGGTAAATATCCGTTTGCTTTCGCTCTAGCTGCCGCCATTCCACGTTTAACTTGCTCAAACGTTTTGATTCCGTTTTCGGCAAAGCCTAAAATCCATTGTTGCTTAAGGATTTCTAACTGCTCTCCGCTAACGTTTAACAAAATCGGACAGCTTGCAGTCAAGTTTGCGAAAATGCGATCTATCATCTGACGAGCTTGGTCTGGAACTTCTTTAAAATTTGTTTGTTGTGTCGTTAATTGGCTCATCAGAACACCTCCGCCATTTTTTCAGCAGTACCCCAATTGGTGCTGTTTCTTTCTTGGAATGTTTCTTTGCGTGTTGGCATTGTTGCCGCCGCATTGCGTTTCATCGAAAGCTGATCCCATTTAGCACGAAGAGTTGCTGGACTTAGAATATTTACTGACCAAAATCTATCTTGGTTAGCCCACTTGAATAACTCGCAAATATCTTTGTGGGTACGATTATCTCTTTCACGCATAAGTCTTATATCGTTTGCCCAAGACTCAATTTTTGGCTCTTTAAAACTTGGATTAAGTTTTCTGATTAAACCAAGTATCCATTCAGCAGCCATCAAATCATCATCAGAGAAAACGTTCTTTTTGGCTTTTGCTCTCGGCTGAAAATCTTTTTCAGACGAAGAAGTATTATTATTTTGTATAGTGTTTTTATTGTTATTTTGTGTGTGAACTTTTTTCACCAGATTTGATGAACTTTTTTCACCAGTTTGTGAAAAATTTTCACCAGTTGGTGAAGTTTTTTCACCAGGTTCATCTGATGAACTTTTTTCACCAGTTTGTGACATCTCAAATGCTTTCACTGAATAAATATTCAATTTGCGCTCACCACCTGAACGCTCAAGCAATCCCATTTCAACAAGTGATTCGCAAGCAGTTATAACCGAACGATTACTAAGCCCTGTCACTTCCATGAATTGACTAACTGAAATACTGTCTGATTCTTTATTCCAGCCTTTTGTTTTGCGAACCACAAATAAGTAACATTTAAGCTCTGCGCAGGTTAGTTTTGCTAGTAGCTCATCTATGACGGAATTGGGAATTTGAAACGCATTAGGAATAAATTTACTCATCACGCCGCCACCTTCTCTTGTATAAATTTGCCGTTCCACGTTGCTTTCATCGGCAACAACCCTTTTGCGTACCATTCATAGAGTTTTGCAGCGCCTTTTTTAAGTAACGTTGGCTTGTATTTGATAATCGGATCGCAACCATGCGGGGTAAACTCATTAGCTTCTTCGGTCATATACACATCACGGGCATAAGACGTTACGCGCCATTCACCGCGCTGGTCTCTGTAAAGCCAGTTCTTTTTCTGTAAAAATGCGTTGATTTGCGTTGAATTTACGCCGTTCAGACCTTTTACGAATTGAGGTGCGGTCATTCCCGCTCGGAAGTAATTGCTCATCGCTTCAATGCAATCGGCTTGCTGTTTGTTTTCTAGTTTCAAAACCTCTTCTCGTTCAACAGATTCCGCTAACTCACGCAATGCTGCGGCGCACTTTTGTGGTAAAAGTGCGGTTGGATTTTGATGACTTACCAAGCTGTCAAATGTGCGAATAACGTATAAGTGGAATTTCGGACTGATCCACATTGCGTAAGCGTAAACAAGTTCTTTACTTACGAATGTTCCAAGTCCTTGTTTTGTAAGGATAGACGGAATTCCGTCTTTTGAAATTTCGCCGATTAACTCTTGCGTTTGCTGATTTGATAACCAGTAAGCAGGACGATGACGACTTTCACCACCGCTTGCTTGATGTAAATCATTTAAGCAAAAACGCCCTTGTTCATCTTGGCGAATTTGTGTATCATAAAGCCGTATTTTGGTTTTCATAAAAAATTCCTTCGTACAGAACCACGGTTGCAGCCGTGGTTTTTTTATTGCCGTCACTAGGACGGGAATACTTCTTCAAGCGAGCAAGTAACGCCTAACTCATTTAATTTACTAACAATCTTTTGCGCCGCGCTGATATTTGGCTCGCGCACATTGGCTTCGTAATTTCCGATTCTTGATTGTCCCCAACCAAGCTCTTTCGCAAACTCAGCTTGGCTTCGTTTTGTTTTTTTTCTGTATTTTTGTAATTTATTCATACCCTTCCTTTTTTAACACGCTTAACACAGCTTACGTGTTAATTATAAACACACTTTAAACACGGTTACAAGTGTTTTTATTGTTTAAATAAACACAATGCGTGTTATATAATCGGTGGTAAATTTGATAAGGAGGATTGACATGAGCAAAATCATCGAAAAAATCAAATCCCGCCGCCGTGAATTGCGGTTGAGTCAACAACAATTAGCTGATCGGTTGGGATGGAGGCAGTCAAGAATCGGTAACTATGAGGCGGGTGTTAGAGATATTGGCACAGACGATTTAAGGTCGATTGCTGAAGCGCTTGAGATGACGTTTGATGAACTTGTGTCGGGTAATTACGCAAGTACAAACATTGGTAATCAAACAATTAGCGGATCAAGCGTAAATATCACAACCGCAAACCAAATTAACCATGGGGCGGGGTTAGTTGCGCAACCGGAACAAGACGCAAGCCATACGCACCGCATAGATTATTTAGACGTAAGAGTGGCAGCGGGATTGGCGGGATTTGAAAACTCGGACTATCCCGAAATCGTATCAAGCCTGTTTTTGTCGGACGAGGGTTTGTTGCAGATCATAGGTCGCAAGTCGGCGGCGGGCATAAAAATTGTCAACGTGCCAACTGACAGCATGGAGCCAACAATCCGTAAAGGCGATTGGGTGTTTTTAGATACTAATATTGATTACTACAACGGAGACGGCGTGTATGCGTTTGCGATAGATAACGCGCTATTTATCAAGCGTATACAAAAACTTGTTGGCGGTGGGTATAGATTGCACTCAGACAATAAGGACTACGACCCGCAAGATATAACAGACGAGATTTGCCAAACGGCAAAATTTGTCGGCAGATTTATCAAAACAATCCATATTGACGTTGTATCACTTTAAAAAATAACCAAACCCGAGGAACCAACCATGCGAGCAGTGGCCAAACGAATAAAACAAGAACGAGAAAGACAGGGATTGTCTATTGCTGATTTAGCCAAGATCCTAAGCGTGAGCGAAAAAGATGTATTAGACCTCGAAAATGGTGAGGTGCAACTAACAATGAGAGACATAGATCTGTTTGCTGTTGCCCTTGAGGTTAGTGCTGATAGATTAAAATTCGGCGATGATTGGCAACCTAATCTAGGTGGCCAATCAAAATTTGAAAACCCTCGATATAATCACTCAAACGTAGCGACAAATACCGCTGCCACGATGACAACAAATAATTATTATCAAGGCCACGGAAATTCGGATCTACAGGTGCAAATAAATCGAATGGAACAGGCAGCATATACTGGTAGGCTTGGTGCGTTTACGCAGTTAGACAGGATCGAAGAACAGAATAAGCTACTCCTGGAAAGGATTGAGCATATTAACGAAAAAATTGATTTCTTGATGACAGTTGGCGAAGTTACGCCTAAGGAAATTAAATGAGCGAAAAACAAAGGGATTGGCACACGCAATGAATATGCGTATAGCTCATTTTGAACTTGTGCCACTTAATCCTATGTTCCAAATATTAAGCTCGTTAGAGCAAGAAATTCGGATTATTGGCGTAGCAAGAGAAAGAATTGAAGTTCTGTAATTAAAATGCCGGTCAAGAAATTGACACCAAATATCATGATTTTTTTAATAACAACCAACCTAAGGAAAAAATATGGTAAAAAAAACTAAAAAAGAGGCTTTAACAGAAAATAAAATTGAAGTGGCTCAAATAGTATTAAGAGCCTTTAAAATCAATAACCCAAATGCAACAACAGCAACGAGCCAAGTAAGAGAAAAACTCGAGGCTTTTTTAGAAAGTGATCATTCTGCCGAGCAACGTTGTTTGGTATTAAATCCCGATGATACAAATAAAGAACAAGACCTTATTTCTGACTATAGCAGCAAAGGAAAAGATCAATCTCTCTTTTGTACATTGTTGCGAATGAAGATAGGTAACGGCGTTCAGCATATTACTAACGAGCTGTTAAATGAGCACAAATTTAGCATTAACGATTTGAAGCAACGTACAATCAAGACCGCAGGCATTTACCAACGTCATTACTATTTTTCCATCCTTGGTGATTATCTTGTTACTGCTTGCATGCCATTAAATCAAACTATTAAGCAACTTCAGACCTATTTGGCATGGTTGCTCAAAAACGAAGTACTGGAAATTACACCAATGATTTCGCCTCCAAAAGAGTGCAAGCTCAGTGATTTGGTTTCTGCAACTTTTGCAGATCCTGAATTCAACGATGTTTTACCATTTCAATCAGAACAAAACGCGCATGCACATAATCAGCAAACAACAAAAAATAATCCCATTCAAAACGTAGAAAATACCGAAATCAAACGTAGTTGGCTTAATGTTGCAGTTATTAAAGAGTTACTCCCCAAACTATTAAGAGAAAAATCGGACTTTAAAGACGTTGAAGATCTTGCTAAAATAATTTCGGCTGAATTGGTGGTGAAATTTAAAAAGCCACGCAGAATGGTTCAGGAAGACTATGAAAAAATCCTTGGTGCAACCCTTAAGCCGGTAGGCGATATTGAGAATGTAAAATTTAAAACCAAGGATAAAAAGAACATAGTTAAGGGAAAGGATTTGCTCAAAACGAAAACAGTCGAAATTGAAAAGACAGAAAGCGGATATCTCGTTGAGGAGCAATTAATACAAGCTATGGCACACTATCTACAAGAGATTATCCAGTGAAAATTATCGCTCAATTAATCGTGGCATTTTTGCTTTCGTTGTTAATTTGTAACATTAGTGCTTATCGTCCAAGCGTAGCCACATTAAACGTACTTTATACTGTATCTGGTATTTTGTTTAGTGTTGGGCTTGGTTTAATCATTACGATCGTGCCTAATGGTATGCGCAATAAGGCTTACATTGTCAAAATTCGCTGTACTATTAATAACGTAAGAAACCGATTTTTTGTTGAATTTTTTTTAATTACTTTGATTTATGTTTGCTTTTCCACCCCAGAAAACTGGGCAATAATCAAACTTATACAAAGCGAAGAAATAACATTAAAATTTGATATTGTTTTATATACAGGAATCATGCTTATTCTTTCCATGCCTTACTTTATGTTTAATTTTCTAGCAATTCAAAAGCTAAACAATGATATTTTTGATAAAGTAAATCAAGAAATTTAACACGTCACCCCTTAATAATAAACCATATCAATAAACCGCCTTTCTGGCGGTTTTTTATTAAGATTTAAATTCCGCAATCAACTCCTCTAGCACAATCCTCTCCTGCTCATTAGCTCGCACAATCCTCAACTCTTCATCTACGCGCGACACTATCTCATTAATCCCTAAGCTATTGATGCCTTCGCAATTTAGCGAGATTAGCCACAACTTAAACTTTTCTTTCATAGCCCCTCCTTTTCTCTTAGCAATCATACCTTAAGCAAAAGTGCGGTCTATTTTGTCCATTAAATTTTGCGACACAGATCGCAAAAACGATAAAAAACCGAGGAAAAATCGCATTATTAATCAATACCTAATTAAATACTGATTAAAAAATAAGCAAACAAATAAGGTTTTAAAAAATTAATTGTGTTTAAAAACACACACTTAACACATTTAACACAAAAAATATGAAAGATTTTGTGTTTAGCGTGTTTACAAATAAACACAAATCGTGTTTAATACACCCATCAAAACGAGATGCACATAAACAAATGTCTCGATGCTCTTTAAAAACTTGGTCTCGTGCGGGATATAAATTATCGGCTGTTTAAGTCGAGTAACCCCAGAGCAGAAAACTGTACTGCGTGTTTAACCGAAGAGATGTGGTTGGCAGGTCAATGGCAGCGCTGTTTATATCTTTAAGCAATCCCTTAGAGGATACGAGTTCAGTCGGGGAAATGGCAAACAAGCCCACGGACTGGTTAGTTGTAAGCAAACGCAGCTATAAGCGTGACATACTGGAGAGACGGTAAACTGCCGCGGTAGCTTAATAGGTAAAAGCGACCGGCTCATAACCGGAGGATAGTTGAGTTCGAATCTCTCCCGCGGCACCACTTTAAAGCACATTTGAAGTACAGAGACACAACGGCATGTGAAACCGTTGCGAATGATAGATGAAGTGTGCTTTGAAATGGCAATAAGGAAACTAAGGAGCAATGCAATGATAAATCCAACAATTACAATTTCTCAAAATGAATATGAGTATCTTGTTGAGCAAGCAAAGATAGTTAAATTTATTGAGCATTACAAGCCATCAATATGTAATGACGGAGAATCCGGAACTTATGAAATGGTAGTAGGGAGAGATGGATTAATTACTACGGTTAGATATGGCACGCTGTCAGAATGTGTTAAATGCGCAATTGAAGATATCCGAGCTATGCAGTCTGTTTACTGGGTTGGAGAGGAGACGGAAATTTATGCTGGAAACTCCTTAGAAGAAATTCTTCATGCGTTTTATTCCGAAAAAGAGCGCGAGGAAATTTTAAGAGATAACCTTTATGGACAAGTTGATTTAAACCAAAAATACCCATTCAAGGAAGACTCAAGCTCTATTGCAATAGAAAAAACCATTAAAGAATTGTTAGAAGAAATAGTCACTTTCCCTGATTTGCTTTTAACATCTTACGATTAGCTGAGCATGAGGGCTTAAAACTTATGCTTTGAAATGGCAAACATAAAACAAATGAGGTTAAAAATGGAAGAGAAACGCTATTCCGAGGCTGGCAGTGTTGCCAGTAACACTATAACAGAAATTCAAAAAGAACATATTCGCGCGTCTATTTTGAAAGCGATTGAAAACGGCGCTTATCATCCAGGTTTAGAGGAGCGAGCATGCCAAGCAATTTCTTATATCAACCGCTTTAGCGATTCTAAATCAATAACGGAACTGGTAGATAGCGAAACGGGTGAGATTTTTCGCAAAATAGACTAATTTTGCCATAACCGTTTCATTTCTTCATGATTGCATCGCCATGTGGCCCAAGTGTTATTAGAGCAATCAAATACAGCGACGCCATCATCAGAATCAATGTTTTTCTGTAAGAAATCTCGACATTGAATTGCGGAAAATGGTGTTTGTACATACCAAACAGACTCAAGTACCTTACTAGCAGTACCTAGTTTAGCAATTGCTTGTTGAATCTTGGTATAGTCTCGATGGTTTCTTAAGTCATAAGAAATAATCATATTTGACATGGCTTTATCCTTAGTTTGTGTTGTGAGAGATTAAATTATATTCCTTAGTGTTGTGAGAGACAATAAGGGCTTGAGCCTTGCAAGCATAAAGAAAGGCGCCTTAATGGCTCTTTGTTGAGTTGGTTGTGGAAACCGACACGGTACAAAAACACGGTAGCGTTATGAAAAATGACACAGGGTTCAAATCCCGGAAGAGCCTCCAGCTAAAGCCGCTTTCACAATGCGAATGGAATCGCCCAGTCTTCTTGAAAATTAAATGGATCGAGAGCGGCTCTAGCTGGTTACAGCAATAGCATAATAAAAAATATCTCCTTTAAGATTGGTTATACCCCTAGTTGCTTATAGCTGGCTCTAGGGGATTTTTTTAAGGATAAATAATAAATTGACACCGCTTACAATTCGGATTATGACAATCACACTTTTGCTGTTTTGTTATTCATTTTGACAATTTCGCAAATATTTATTTGTAAAAATAAAGTTGCAACACTATAATGAACAAAATCGCACGTGGTTGGTGAAAGCAATCATTGTTCTTTAACGAAAGTCATAGATTGTAATTGAGCTTACTAAACTTTAGTAGGCTTTTTTAGTCTAAGCGTTTCAAGGAGGCGTAAAATGAATGTGTATAAGACACCTACAAAACATCGTTATCTTTCAGCGCAAGAATATTTGAAAGATATGAAACTAAACCAACATTGCAATAACATTGAACATGTTCAGTTTATTCCACCGAAAATTGGCAAGCCAGGATTCGGTAAATTCTTAGTAAAATATAAAATGCCTATTCTTGTATGAGTAACGAAAATTTTCCGCAAGAAATTGAGAATAGAGATGAGTTCATCAAAGAATTTTTTGCAATTCAACAGCAAGAAGTTGCAGTAAAGCGTGATGAATTAGCGATACGCAAAGAAGAAACCAAGCTCAATCAAGAAGTTGCGCTCGCTTCAATCTCTTCACAAGAAAAAGTTGAGTTAAAACGCGGTGATGTATTTCTGAAAACCCAAATTGGTAAGTTTTGGCTTTGGGGTGTGTTAGGTTTGTTGTTTTCAGCAGTTATTTCTATTGCAATGTATCTTGACAAATCAGATATTGCTATCAGAATTATTGAGATTGGCGGAGCGGTATTGCTTGGTTATTTTGCCGGTGTAAACCGTGGTAAAGCTCAAATATTAGAACAACAAAATCGATCAAAAGAAGACTAACCTACGGCCCCGAAAATTCGGGGCTTTTTATTTGACACCGCTCCTACTTCGGATTAAGATAACCGCACAACAAAACATTCGGCGGTATCCGCACCCGACAGCATAGCGGTTTTTTTATGCTCAAAATTTAAAAGGTACAGATCTGTACCTTTCAATGATCGGGTCGAGAGAACCTAATACAATACCTTACGGAAATAAGTTCCGCCGCCCGAATGCGGTTGTTGAAGCCCGATCACCCTACAAAAGTGGTCGAATGAGAAACAAAACATTCGGAGCATAAAAAAATGTCAAACTTAGCAATTCTTAATACCAATGTTCGTTCATACGAAAATTTATTCTCTTTAAATGATCTTCATCAAGTAAGCGGCAATTTAGCAAAACACAAACCTGTTTTATTCTTACGACTTGATACCACAAAAGCACTGATTGCCGAAATCGAAAAAGACAACCAACACGCCTTAAAAATTATTCGTGGCACCAACGGTGGAACCTACGCTTGCGAGGAGCTTGTCATTGCCTATGCCATGTGGATCAGCCCACAGTTTCATTTGGTGGTGCTCCGCGCGTTTATGGCAATGCACCGCAATCAACCGCAACAGCTCGCCTTGCCAGAACCGCAAAAATTCACCTTTGAATTTACCGAATATGAACTTCAACAGCTTGCTTGGTTATGGTTCGCTTTCAAACGTGGTGTCGGCACATTCCAACATATTGAGAGAGCCTTCAACGTTTTAGGCTCAAATATGAGTTCGCAAATCTACGGACAGGCTTACGAATATTTAAGCGTGTTACGTTCTACCAATCAAATCTTAAACCGCATCACAAGCGATTTTAACATCGACCAAATGACAAACTGGCGTGTATTAAAACACTTGCGAGGCTTTAATCCAAAAGCAGTCAAAATCGACTTCTAAAACAAAGAAAAATCCGACCGCACTTTTCCTCAAGAAATCCGTGTGGCGGATTTTTACACCCTAAATTAACCAAATTGACGAAAAAGGAAACAAAAAATGGAAAAATTTACTGATGTATTCGCAGAAATTACACGCCCTTTAGCAAAGATTGCTTGTGCGATGTTTGTCGCCTTCCTGGTTGGCGGAATTTCTTGTTGTTTCGCAAGCGAGCCGACAGCATTAGAGCGTGAACAAGCACGAATTCAATGGATTGCCGAACACGGGCAATATCAACCAAATCTAACAGAGCCAGCCAAACAAGAGGCTCTAGTCTTTACCGCAACAAAACAAAAGGAATTGGATCATGAAAAAGGCAAAAGTAGAAATTAAGGTTGAGCCTTATCCGAAATGTGGTTGGTATGTTGTTGAAAGAGTTGGCGGTAAAGTATGGTGGCACTCTTCTAATTACCAATCAATAGAGCTTGCTGAAGTGCGAATGAAAGAGCGTAAAGAGCTAAAAGCAAATACGGCTGAATGGCTCAATAACAAGCTCGCTCGCCGCTCAAAACCGAAAACTGGACTAGCAACCAAGCCAACATTAGTTAAGCGTATTTCAAAGGCTAAGATGCGTTATTTAAAACGTTTTGATGAGTACAACGAAATGCGCAATCAACAGCCTGAATCTGAGCGCCAAGCTGAAGTTCAACTTACTGAGATTCATCGTCTTTTTGGCGTACACGCAACCACAATCGAGCGAGCGATTTACTATCGCCAAATCAAGCCTCGAGGCAAAAAATTAATCAGAGGTCATTGGGTGAGAACATTTAAATACGAGGATTTATGCTCTTACTTTGACATATTGAGAGGTATTCCAAATGCAAACGATGCAACGACAATGGGAAATGGCTAGTTTTACTGCTTATGACAAGGCGCAAGAACAATATGATGCCTATGAGCGTGCAGTAGAAAATGAAATTAGCGACATAGAAAGAGAAATAACAAGTGGAGATAGCCAAACTTTATGCGAGTTTTCTGAGCTTATGGAGGAAAACGAAAATACTTGGCTAGATATTTTCTTGTGTGATCAAGCATCGCTCAAAAACTTGAGAGATAAGGCAGTAAAAAAACTTGCTGAAAATCGCATAGCGCAAAACGAAGAAGATTATAAACGTGGTTATATTTAAATTTAAGGTAAATAAAAATGACAGAAAAATTTGAGTTGATCCTATCAACAGAAAGCAAAGTTTTAACAACCAATATTGCAGACTTTGAGAAACAAGCGGATGCGTTTATCTCTACCCTAACAAGCAATTTTGAAACCGATGATGACTTCTTGGCAGCTAAAGAAGAAGTAAAAATCCTTAAAGAATTAGAGGATAAAACAAGATTGGCTATCAAAAATGCCGTTGGCGGTGATATTAAAAAACTCATTGAAACAGCCGAAAGCATTGCTGAGCGTTTTAGACGAGAGAGATTGGCTCGAGATAAATTAGTCAAAATTAAAGAATCTGAAATTAAAGCTAAGATCGTAGATGATGCGGTTGCCGAAATCTCAAATATTCGCCACAAAATAGCAAAAACAAGCGATATATCACTTGCGCTAGAAGAGAACATTCCAAAGCATAAGATCGCAAGCCGGATTGAAGAAAGCACAAAACACAAAAGCTCAATCTCAGGCTTAACGAAAGCCGTAAATGCTGAGAAAACCCTAATCATTAGCGAGATCACTATTGAAGTCGCTCGCTTAACTGAACGCCTTGAGCAGCTAACTGCTAAATCAAGCTATCTATTCCCTGATGCAATCAAATTAATTGCAAGTGAAGAAGATTTAGCACCAATCATTAAACAACGAATTGATGATGAGCAAAAGCGTGAATTAGAAATCAAGGCTAAGGCGCAAGAAGAGGCAAAAGTAAAAGCTGAAACGCAAGCCGTCCAATCTTCTTGTAAAGAAAAAGACATGGGAAGTGAAACGTTAAAAGCACAAGAATTGTCGCCTGGTGATGCTATTGAGCATTTTGAAGTCAGAATCGAATTCTCAGGAACGTTGAACGATGCCGTATCATTCGCTCGCAAAATCAAAGAGCAATACGGTGACAATGTAACACTCAAGAAAGTTAATTAAAGGAACAACAAAATGAATACATTACCGGCGAACATTCAAACAGCCCTAACCGAACGCAATATTGATACCGCAGTTTGGACAACTTTGCAAAATAGCGTTTTTCCTGGCGCAAAGGATGAAAGTATTTTGCTTGCCGTAGATTATTGCAAAGCTCGTAAGTTAGATATTCTTAAAAAGCCTTGTCATATCGTGCCAATGTCAGTGACAGATGCAAAAACAGGCAATAAAAACTGGCGTGATGTCATTATGCCAGGTATTTACGAGCAACGCATTACAGCATTTCGCACTGGTCAAATGGCTGGTCAAGATGAGCCAGTTTTTGGTGATACGGTTACATTCAGAGGTATAGAGGCTCCTGAATGGTGCAGAGTTACCGTTTATCGATTCATTAATAATGAACGATGCGCATTTTCCCATACAGAATATTTTTCTGAGGCTTGCGCAACAACAAAAGAGGGCAAGCCTAATTCTATGTGGAGCAAACGCCCTAGAGGCCAATTAGCGAAATGCGCTGAGGCTGGCGCATTGCGTAAAGCATTCCCCGATGAATTAGGTGGCGTAATTACTGCTGATGAAGTAAATGAAGAGCCTATCAATCAGCATAGCGCTGCAACGCCTGATAATGGAACAACGGTTATTGACACTCAATCGGTAGAATTGATCACTCCTGAACAAATCAAAGAAATTGAAAACTTGGTTGAAGTTACAGGCTCAAATCTTGCGGGATTATTGGCGGCGGCTGGCAATGTGCCAAGTATTGAAAAAATCACAAAATCAAATGCTGAACACGCAATTAATAGATTGCTTAGTAAGCTAAATGAACAGCAAGCCAAAGATGAACGCAATGATGAGGATATTCCCTTATGATCGATGGGCTAATAACACTTGATTGCGAGCAAGGAACTGAAGAATGGCTAATCGCAAGACTTGGTATTCCAACTGCAACAGGAATCGAGAATATCGTTACGCCAACAGGTAAAAAATCAAGCTCGCAAATCAAATATATGTCTGAGTTGATTGAAGAAAGCATCCTTGGTTTACAGGATAGCGGATATAGATCAGCTTTTATGGAGCGAGGCAACCAGCTTGAGCCGCTTGCCCGCTCTGCTTATGAATTTCTTACTGGAAATGCCGTCAAGCAAGTTGGCGGCGTATATCTAAATGAGAAAAAAGAATTGATGGTTAGTCCTGATGGATTGATCCCCGAACTCAAAAAAGGGCTTGAGATCAAATGCCCGAAAATGAGTACGCATATTCAATACATCATCAACGGCGGCGTGCCGTCTGAATATGTTATCCAAGTGCAAGCAAATTTGTGGGTGACAGGATATAAAACATGGGATTTTGTGAGTTATTGCCCTGAATATCAAAAACAACCGTTTTATCTGTTTACGGCTGAGCGAGATGAAAAATTAATGGCAGCGTTTGACAAAGAAATACCCGCATTTATCAAAACATTAAAAGCATATAAATCTATGGAGTAAATATGGCTGGAATTAATAAAGTAATTATCGTTGGCTTTTTAGGTAATGATCCTGAAATCCGCACTATGCCAAATGGTGATGCCGTGGCGAAAATCAGCGTGGCTACAAGTGAGAGTTGGGTTGATAAAAACACAAACGAGCGCAAAACTCAAACAGAGTGGCACTCTATTGTGTTCTATCGTCGTCAGGCGGAAGTGGCGGGCGAATACTTACGCAAAGGCTCTAAAGTTTATGTTGAAGGGCGTTTAAGAACCCGTAAATGGCAAGATCAAAACGGCCAAGATCGCTACACCACAGAAATTCAAGGCGACGTTTTACAAATGCTAGACAGC
>ERZ772920.21-NODE-21-length-96479-cov-6.473751_pt1 | contig 96479 bp, 81 predicted proteins | sample MGYA00511469_ERZ772920 | MGnify/ENA primary metagenome ERZ772920 (study PRJEB29015, sample SAMEA2738069) | human oral metagenome | biome: human oral; feature: human-associated habitat; material: saliva | place: China | collected 2216 ... | reverse complement strand
TAGGCCTATTCCTATTGGCGATAGGGGTAGCTTCTCGGATATCGGGGCTACGGTCTTGGATAATTTTGGTCTTAAAGGGCAACATGGTAGAAGCTTCTTGGACTTAATTAACTAGAGATATAGAGATATAAAAAAGGACTCCTAAGGGAGTCCTTTTTTGTTTACCTGTAATGTTTTTGGGAAATAGGTCAATTATATGAATAAATTAGTCCCATTTACCCTCAAGAATTTCTTTTATAAATCGTTTGGGTAACCAGAATGAGTGCTTTGTAATTCTTCGTCCATCAGGAAGTTTATCTGTATCTGATAGGTTACCTTTACCAATAAATTTATTTGGTTCTATCTCATATAGCGTATTTGTTGCATGAATTTTAGTAAAAACATATTTATTAATTCTACTTTGTGGGAAATTAGTAGATATCCGCTTGCCATTGATTGTTAATACTATACCATTTTTCAGTATTTCACGAGTTTCCTGCCATACGCGTTTTACTTCGTCAATAAGTCTTTCTGGAAATCCCCAGAATTTGACTTGGTCAAGAATAAATTCGTTGGGATGGATTTCTTGGAATGTAACAAAAAGGAAACGTTTACTACAAATTTCATTGAAGGGATGGGAATCTTCCCAATGGTCGTTATTAACTAGTTCATTAAATTCATAATTTTTGAATGGCGAGTCTTCTTTTGGCAACCCATTAGATTTTATTCTAATGACTCTAAGATTCATATTTGCCTTTTGAAATTCTTGAGTCTTATCTATATCACCAGTTAGGCCAATCATTTTACGAATTAATGTGCTGTTTTTTCCTTTTGCCTTTGGATTAATATCAAATTTACTATATAGCTGTTCTTCAGACCATCCTCTGTATTTTAGAATTTTATCTGAGATAATTTCAGTGAATGTCTTGTGTGATCCATGAACTGTAGAAACAACGCTTTCCTGATCAGTTTGATTAAATATTTTATTGTTAATCAAATATGTCATGTAACTAGATTTTAGTTCCCATGCGCGTTGTTTAGCTGGTTCACTATTAAATGGTTGCTTTCGGAAGTCCTTTCCTTTACCAGCGCCTTTTGTGCAGGTTGATAAGTAATTACCATCTGATTCAGATAATTCATGGGCTCTTCCTTGCTTAATTTTATTAGTGATATTTACATAATCTTCTAATATTACGTCCATATCTTCACTGAACCACTCGAATAAAAAAACCTTTTCTATGATGTAATCTGCCATTGTTGTATCAGGGATGAGGCCATTATAAAAAAGGAGTAACATTTTTGAGCATTTCTTCCATAAATGGGTAGAATAAAAATCATCAAGATTTTCATCCATATAATTGAGTATGGTTAAAACTAATCGTTCTTTTGCACTAATGCTTCCATTCTTATTTACTTTGAAGGGAGTAACTTTTAACTCTAATCCTATTTTCGAAAAATCTGCATCTGAATCGCTATTTGGTTCGTAACCATAAAAATATCGTTCGATATAATTACCGTATTGACCTTTTGATTTCATGTTGATTTCTTTATCACATGTATTGGAAATAGTTTTTGTTTGATAATCCCTGTAAGATTTATAGGTTGATTTTTGATATTCATCAATAATAGTTTTAAATTTTTTGTTGAGAAGTCGGTAGGTATAATTAATTACACTCTGTAAATCTTCATCATCATAATCATATAGTGGCATTGTCATAGCTAGTGTTCCTTTTAAACATATATTTCTATTATAGCATTGATCTAATTGGCCAAATAATGTAAAATAGTATTCATAGTTATGTTAAGAATTAGAAGAATTAATATTGTCCTCATATACATGTAAACATGAGGCACATTAATATATTCCGTTGTCATATGAATGGAGTTGTTAGACCGTGAAAGTTTTTTCTATGTTTGATGGTGTGGGTGGATTTATAGTTGGATTAAATAATGCTGATCCTATTTATTTTGAAACATTATATTCCAATCAATATGAACCAAGCCGAAAAACTCAAGATGCATATGAAGTCGGATGTTATAGGTTCCCCAATATAGAACATATTCCTACAGATGTAGCACTAATACCTGATGAAAAATACAAAGAGATGCGTGAGAATGGTGTTGATATGATAGTTGGTGGATTCCCATGTCAAGATTACTCCGTGGCACGTAGTAAAAAAAATGAAATGGGCATTGAAGGGAAAAAGGGTGTCTTATTTTGGGAAATAATTAGAGCGACAAAAAATATTAAACCTAAATACTTAATTCTTGAAAATGTAGATCGTTTATTAAAGGCCCCATCTAATCAAAGAGGCCGAGATTTTGCTATTATGTTGGGTGCATTTAATCAACTCGGCTATTCTGTTGAGTGGCGTGTGATTAATGCAGCTGACTATGGGCGCGCTCAACGACGACGCAGGGTCTTTTTCTTTGTATATAGAAATGATACTCCTTGGGCTAAGAAGATTGATAAAGAATTTGAAGTAGGTGATGAAAAGACCTTTGATACATATAAGTCCTATATTTTTGAAAAGGGTTTATTTGCACAACAGTTTCCAGTAAAATCAAGCCCTATTAAGAAAAGAGTTCACTTTAATCATTTGGCTGAGGATTTAGCAGAGATTTCAGATAATTTTAAAGATGGAATGATGTGGAACTCAGGGGTAATGCGTCATGGATACTTCTATACTGCAGATACTGAACCACTAGGAAATGAACAACCTATTACACTAGGGGATATCGTTGTACCGGAGAATGAAGTTCCGGATGGTTACTATATTACTGGAGATAAGTTAGAAAAGTTTAAGTACTTAAGGGGCCCCAAAAAATTGACGAGGACCTCTGCAGATGGTCATGAATACATTTATAGTGAAGGTGGTATGAGTGAATACGATTCATTAGAATTACCTGGTCGTACAATGCTTACTTCTGAGGGTTCTGTGAATAGGTCTACTCATTTACTTAAAATAAATGGTAGATATAGATTAATTACACCTGTTGAGGCGGAACGTTTACAGGATTTTCCTGATGATTGGACAAAATATAAATTAAATTCTAAAGGAGAAATTGTAGAAGTATCAGATCGTATGAGGATGTTCTTTATGGGGAATGCGCTAGTTACAGGTATAGTTACTAGAATTGCAAAAGGAATAATTAGGATAAACTCTTAAGTATAAATTATAAACTAGTGAGTGGTGTGTTTAGTTAGGGTAATTTATAATTATGGGATTTAACGTTTATTTAACAAAGTTTTATAAGCAGATTATAAAAAAAGAATTTGTTGAAAAAAAAATAGAAGTTCATAATAGTACAAATGAAGTATTAGTATCAGAGTTGGAATTACCTATTGATTCTAGTCCATTAAATCTATATTCTATAAAACAATTGAAAAAAATAGGTATAGTAACATTAAGGGATTTTATTAATATAAGTAGAGAAAAGCTTGATAAGATCAATTTACCGCCTAGGTATATCTCTAAAATTGCTGAATATCGTGATGCCAAGGACAAAGAGTATCAAATTTCGTTTGAAAAGAAAATAGAAGTGCATAATAGTACAAGCGAAATGTCAGAGTTGGAACTATCCATTGATTCTATTCCTTTAAATTTATACTCTATAAGACAACTAAAAAATCTGGGTATAGCAACCTTAAGAGACCTTATTAATATAAGTAAAGAAAAGCTCATTAAAATAAATTTACCGCCCAGATATATCTCTGAAATTATTAAATATCGTGATGCCAAGGACAAAAAACATCAATTCTCTCCAGATATTAATATCAGTGTAGACAGTCAAAATTTAGACAAAATAATAAATAAAATGACTGCTATTTATATGTCAACAGAGGTGTTAACTGATGGAGACTCAAATGTAATTAAGGAAATTCTTCTTAGTGATAAAGAGAACAGTAATTTAGGATTATTCACGAAAATTTTTGACAGTTCAGATAGTCTTTTTAAAAAATACTATGTAATTAATAGTGATTTCCATAAAAATATTGTTAAATATTCTATATTGCTTCAATGTTTTTGCGTAAATGGCTGCTCATATAATTTACTGTTAGAAAGGCTTAATAAAGCATTTGGAGTAGATGATAAATTTTTTGAGAAATGTCTCAAAGAACTTCAATTGATAGGAGATTTAATTGTAAATGATGATTATTATTATGAAACAAAAATAAAAACATTTGGTCAGATTTTAACCGATTTGTTAGATGATGATAAATTAAAAGTCACTAGGCGTGATATAGAAATCTACCGATCTCGAGTTAATGGATTGACTCTCCAGAACATAGGAGACTCTTATGGATGTACACGTGAACGTATTAGGCAAATTATTAATCGTATTGAATTAAAATGTGGTAAATATTTTATTGGATGTGAGGAATATAAATATAAAGGCTTTGTGATGCGTTTTAATGTCGATAAAAAGACATTAATCCAATTATTTGATTTATCTTTACAGGAAACTAATTTTATTTTTTATAAATGGAAATGTGGCGAAGAGAATCTTATTGATGGATGTACTGATATAGGGCTATCTATTAGTATTAAAGAAAAGCTGATTAGATTTGCAAAAGAGTCCTTCATAATTATTGGAAACTTATATATCAAAAAAAATCGTCTAGATATATTAAAGTATGTTGTAGAAACCTTTTGTAAAGATGATACGAGTCTCAGTGCAGTTTATAAAATATATATGGAAATAGCCCAAAAATACAAGTTGGAGGATAGTAATTTAAGTGAACACTCTTTCCATGCACAAATTGAAAGAATACCTAATGCACTTTCAAAACAGGGCCATTTGATACGTTTTTTTGATTTCTCTACTATTAATATAGATTTATTATTAGAAGAACTACATTTTAATGAGTTAGATGATGTCGAGATTTCTACACATTTATTTTTCCTAAATTATCCGGATGTACTTAAAAAGTATGATATTAGAGATAAGTATGAGTTACACAATTTATTGCGTAAATCTAGTTCAAGATTTATGAATAAAACTGTAAAGTTCCTCAGGATGCCGGGTATAGCAATAGGTAATGTAAATCGAGAAGATCAAGTAAAATCTTTCTTTGAAAAGTATTCACCTATATCGATTGAAAGGGTTGCTTTGTTATATGAAAAGCAATATGGAGTGGATCCCGCTACATTCAATGCTAATTATTTAAAATATATTAAAGAAGATTTGACAACTGATAAAGAATTTACTAATTCCGTTCCTTTAGGAGAGACTTACTGTAAATCTCTTGAGTTAGTATTGGATAAGAATTTATATCATATAAAAGTTTTTAAACGAATCTTCAAGAATGTTATAGGGAATGAATATCAACACTATTTTAATAAGTATAATTTTTTAAAATTAGGTTTTATTCAGAAAGGAGAATTAGTTTATTTATTAAAAGATAAAAATGCAAAAAATGCAGTTCGAAGGTATTTCTTAAGAGCTGATAAGATAATTTTAGATTCAGATGATGAAGCACTTTTGACTTCTTCTACATTCACTCAAGCTCTCTCTAAATTGAAAGCTAGTTATCAAATTATAGAATTTTGCCCATGTTCATATATAAGCTCTAGTGCATTAGAAAATTTTGGCATTAATAAGGATGTAATTTTACAATATGTAGAGGAAATCTTAAAGATTGCTAATAAGGATTATTTTTCTTTAAGTAAAATATCCTTGAAGGTACACAATCATCCCATTTATGACCTAGGATTTGAGACATATTTTTATGAATCTATATTAAAAGCATCTCATAAGTTACGTTATACAACTATTGAGAATAATGTGATTTTTAAAGAGACAGATGAATGTTTTTATATTTCGGATATTATAAAAGAGTGGGTTGATAGATTTGATTATTTAAGTATATCTAACTTGATTGATATCTTTAATGAGAGATTTGAAATATGTTTGACTCAAAGATATAACTTAATAACTGCATCGAAGCGTGCAGGGTTATATTACGACCAAATTATGGATTCCATTTTTAGGGATAAAAGTAAGTTTTATGATTCCATTTTTAGGGATAAAAGTAAGTTTTATGAAGAGGTGTAAGTAGTATGAATGTTTTTGAGGATAGTAGAGTTATAAAGACTGGTGCAACACGTAAATTAAATATAGGTGGAGTAACAAAGAATTATGATGTTTACGCAGTTCCGTTAGAGTTATTATTTTATAATGATCAGAATGATAGGATTGCCACATGGTTAAGTCAGTATAGTGTAGAAGATGAATTTAATAACGACAGAGAAAAATATAATAATAGAATTGAGAACTTTATAGAAGAGAGTAATCCGAAGGCATTAAACAAGACTAAAAATAATATTAAGGCAATTGGTCAAAACATTCCAGGAATTATCTTAAATGATGGACGCATTATTGATGGGAATAGACGCTTTACTTGCCTACGTCAATTGCATAGAGAAAATATATATGATTATGGTTATTTTGAAACGATAATTCTCGAAGGAGGCATAGCCAATGAAAAACAAATAAAAATTTTAGAGCTTACAATACAACATGGTGAAGATGGGAAAATAGATTATAATCCAATTGATAAATTAGTAGGTTTATATAGAGATGTAGTTTTAAATGAACTACTTACAATTGAAGAGTATGCACAATCTACAAATATTAAAACAAAGGATGCTAAAAAAGAACTTAGAATTGCACTCTTAATGGCTGAGTTTTTAGAGTTTATAGGACGTCCTAATCAATTTTACTTGGCACGAGAATGGGATATTAATGGGCCTTTACGTGAAATTGATGGTGCTTTACAGAAGGAGAAAGATGAGGACCGTAAAGAAGATATTATGTTAGTTATGTTTACTAATCTCCTTATAAAACCAAATCAGGATATGACTCGGTATCTTAGAACTGTTAAAAATTTAGTAGCTGATAGTGAATTTGGTTCAGATTATTTAGAAAATCAATTGGAAAATACTGAAAAAGTATTAGATTTGATGAATGAGGACGATAATCCTGATATTTCATATAATACAGTTAGAGGCAATCAAGAATTAATATATACTTTTGCAAATAGTACAGAATTATTTGAAGAAAAGATTAAGATTTCTCAAGTTAGAAATAAACCGCTTACTCTTCTAGAAGATTGTGAAAAACGAATTAAAGATATTGACATACATATTATTTATAGACTTGATGAAGATGAACAGTATGAAATAAAAGAGAAGATAAAGGTATTACAAAATTTATTGATGCGAATGGATGATGAAATAGATGTTTGATTCATTGCAGGTAAAAGCATTTTATTCTAGCGATGAAAATCTGCTAGAACGATTTTTCAAGCCTGTTTTAAGAGAAGCCATATCCTATAAACGGATTAGTGGTTATTTTTCTGCTAATGTATTGGCTAATTATGGGAATGCTTTAGTTGAATTCGCAAAAAATAATGGCCGTCTTCAATTGATTGTCTCACACGAGATATCGGTTGAGGATTTTCAGGAGATGAAAAAAGGATATGATTTAAGGGATAAATTAAAAAAAGAGTTACTCGATTTAATAAAAGCTAATAAATCTATTGAGGTAGAGACGGGGCTATCTAATTTGGCGTACTGGATTGCTTTAGGAACAGTAGATATAAAGATTGCTTTTAAACGTGTGGGATTACTTCACTCTAAGTATGGTATTTTGGAAGATTCTAGTGGAAATATTATTGTTTTTACAGGATCTAATAATGAAACTAATGCTGGATTAAATATAAATTATGAAGATTTCTCTGTTACTTGTAGTTGGATTAAGGATTCGAATGACTTTTATATAGAAGGAATAAAGAATAAAATAGAAAAATTTAATCAAATATGGTCAAATGATTTGCCTGAATTAGATGTTAGAGAGATTCCAGAAATATTAAAATCTGAAATTTTAAAATATAATAGAGGTCATTTTACTATGATTCAGGATAACGTATCTAAATATGATTTATCTCTTGTATGTAAGAATAATCAGATGCAGCTTTTGTTTAATCTTACTTCAATGAGTAAAGAGAAATTTTTAGGTTCAGGAATTTATAAGACGAGATTAAAAAAGTTTATTAAAGATATTCATGATGATAGATTGATATTCAGACCAATTAATATAACGGATTATAATAAAATTAAAAAAGTATTAGAGCGTATATGTAGTAATTTGAACCTGAATTTATATATAGATGATAGTATTATTAATTTTTTAGAAAGTAAGAATTTATATATAAATGAGCGAATTAATATTGGTCAAAATATTAAAGCTCATGATCCGAGCATTTTAAAACATTTTGAGCAGTTTAAGTCAGTGGTTAACGAACAATTTAAGCGAAGATTAAGGGATAATCAGTTGTGGGACGCATTTTTTATGTATGCGATGAAGAGAAGTGCTAATTTTTCTGTTCCAGGATCTGGTAAGACATCTTCTGCGCTTGCTGTGTATGCTTACTTAAGACAGCAAAATAATTTTAATAATATTATTGTCGTAGGACCTAAAAATAGTTTTGACTCGTGGAAAACTGAATTTAAGGAATGCTTTGGAGATAAGATACCTATTCGTTGCTTTGATTGTCATGACTCTAGTCTTGGAAACGATCAAAATAAGATAAGCTTATTAAAATATGAATGTTTACGGTATAATATATTTCTTTTTAATTATGAAAGCCTTTCTAAGTATATAGAGTATATAGATGAAATTCTTAAACAAAATAAGACTCTTTTGATTTATGATGAAGTTCATAGAGTAAAACGAATAGATGGAGAGTGGGCTAATGCAGCATGTAATACATCAAAACATTCTACTTATACTATAGTTATGACAGGAACTCCTATTCCTAATTCTTATTTGGATATTTATAATTTCTTGAACATTTTATTCCCAGATGATTATAAAAATTTTTTCGGTTTTGATCAGTGGTCTTTAGCTAATCCTAGTGATAAGTTAAAGGTCGAAATTAATGACCGATTAAGACCATTTTATTGTAGAACTTCAAAAGATGATTTGGGTGTACCTAGACCACGTGCAGATATTGAGGTAATTAATCGAGTAGAATCTACTGAAAATCAAATTTTCTCTATTATTAGGAAGGCCTATAGAAAAAATCCATTAGCTTTATTGATTCGAATTTTACAGTTGGAATCGAATCCTAAATTATTAGCTGAAAAAATTGATAGTCCTGAAATTGCTGGACGTTTATCACATATCCTGGATATAGATGAAAGAAATATTGCTGATTTAGAGTTTAAGGATTATTCCGATGATGTGGCGTTATTATTAAATAGAATCGGCGAATATAGTTCTAAAAGGGAAAAATGTATTGAAATTGTTAAGAATTTGGTTTGTGAAAATAAAAGTGTAATTATTTGGTGTATATTTAAACAATCCATGGATGACCTTTTGAAAGGTCTTTTATCAATGGGGATTGCAGCTGAAATAGTAAATGGATCGGTACCTCAAGATGAAAGAACCTCCATACTTAATTCATTCAAGTCTAGAAAAATAAAGGTTTTAATTACGAATCCACATACTTTAGCAGAGTCAGTATCATTACATACTGTATGTCATGACGCAATTTATTTTGAATATAGTTTTAATTTGGTTCATTTATTGCAGTCGAAGGATAGGATACATCGTCTTGGTCTACCTAATAATCAATATACACAGTACTGGTATTTAGAAAATTACTATGATATTGAAGGAGAAACTTACTCATTAGATCAGAATATCTATCAGAGGTTATTAGATAAAGAACAAATTATGTTGGATGCAATTAGTCAACAATCAATTGAATCGGTTACGACAACAGAAGAAGATTTAGAGTTAGTGTTAGGTAAATTATTAGACAAATAATAGGTATATATTATATACACTAATTCAATGATTTATGTTACTTCTATATTTCTATGTAAGAATCAAGGATTCTAAAGAACGGAGAATAGTCTAATCCGTCTTCTTTTTATGAATAAATATTTCTTGTTTTTAATACCACTTCTTCATCTCTAAATTTTTTTCCTCCAATCCTTAATCTTCCTTTATATTTACTGGTCTCCCTTTAATTTACCCCTCATATGTAGTACAATAAATAACGATATTGATTGTATTAGAAGTGGGTAAGTATGAGTAGTGTGAAAAGAAACATTGTACTCATAGGTTCCATGGGCAGCGGTAAGTCTCACTTTGGCCGGAATTTGGCGGAAAAGTTTGGCTGGCAGTTCGTGGATACGGACCGAGTACTAGAGGGACGTTACGGATTACCCATTGCTGAAATTTACCGCAAGTTAGGGGAAAAAGGTTTTCGCCGAGCTGAGATGGACCTCTTAAAGAAGGTCTGCCTCTACCATGAAGCAGTCATTAGCTTTGGTGGTAATTTCCCCATAGAGATGAAGACCCTGCGCGGTCTTAAAAAGCATTCCTATATCATTGGTATCCGAGCGGCCAAGTACCGCATTGTGAATCGGGTTAATCGCCGGGTAGGCAAGCGACCTACCATGGACTACACCGATGTAGCGGGTTTTGTCCATACCATGATTAACCGCTGGAAGCCAGTATATAGGAAGTGCGACTTTATTATTGATACCACCCATGGCCGCACTCATGACTTAATCGAACGGATTAAGCAAGAGTTGGAGGCCCAGGAGGTCATCTTTAAGAAGCGCCGTCTTAATAAAGTCGGTAAATGGCAAGGCCGTAATCGTTCTGAGTCAGATGACAGTCAGGAGGCTGAAGTCATCGATTAGCCTGGCAGCTCTCGCATGAACCTGCCAGCTACCCTCTGGGTAGAAAGAGATTGCGTTAAGTTAATACGCTAAAAGGGACCGGTACCGAAAGGGTAGCGGTTATTTGTCTATTCTGGGGAAGTTAGGATGCTAGCTTTCACAGGGTTAGGAAGAATTATGGATAGTCAGTTGATTAAAGAAAAGATTTTACATAATAAGAAGCGTATCTTGGCAGCCTGTGTAGCCATCGCTGTTATCGGTGGAGGCGTATACTATTATCAGGCTCAAGCTGCAACTAAACAGGAACAAACCCAATACACGACGGGTAAGGTAGAGCGGGGGACTGTGGCCTCTCTTATCACTTCTACGGGGACCATCAATCCTGTGAATTACGTCGATATTTCTACCAATATCGCCGGCAAGTTGGATTCCGTTTTGGTTAAAGAAAATGACCACGTTACCAAAGGGCAAGTCATCGCCTACATCGATCCTCGTCAATTGCAGGCGTCTGTTGATGATGCCAAAGCGGCCTTAGACCAGGCTCAACTCAATGTGGACCGCTATGGGACCTTAGTCAGCCAAAATGCCATCGACCGCAAGACCTATGATGATGCGGTTACTAGCTTGGAACGAGCCCAAGCAACCTATGACCGAGCCCAAGCTAACTTGGCTGATGCCACCATTACGTCCCCTATGGACGGCTATGTCATCGGGACCCCTCTCAAGGCAGGCCAAACTATTTCCACGGGTATTTCCACCCAAATGATTATCGCCACTGTGGCAGACTTGTCCCAATTGGAAATCTACCTCACTGTAGATGAAACCGATATTGGCCAAATTAAGGACGGCGCTCAAGTAGACTTCACCGTCGATTCCTTGCCAGGCAAGACCTTTAAAGGCCATGTATCCCAAATTGCCAAGGGCACCAAGGGAGCCATGGGGACAACTTCTACCAGCGTAGTTTACTACACAGTAAAGGTATCCATCCCTTCGGATATTGCAAGTAACTTCTTGCCAACTATGACCGCTCGTGCTTCCATTCATGGGGAAGAGCAAAAGGATACCCTCAAGGTTCCTCTGACTGCAATCCGTACGGATAAACAAGGGGAATATGTCTACATCATCCGCGACGGCAAGCCTGTACGCCAATCTGTAACCACAGGGATTACAGGGGATAACTCCATCCAAATTCTCAAGGGCCTCTCTGAGGGGGATGAAATCGTCGTATCTGGCGATGTAGGCGGCACGACAAAGAGTAATAACCGCATGGGTCCATTCTAGTAGGTGATGGTATGGTAGATAATGAAGTTATTTCCATTAAGGGGGTCACCAAGACCTATGTCAATGGCAAGCTCAAGGTGCCTGTTTTGCACGGTATCGACTTGTCCATTAGGGAAGGGGAGTTTACCTCTATTATGGGTCCTTCGGGTTCTGGTAAGTCCACCTTCATGAATATCCTGGGTGCCCTTGACCGGCCTACATCCGGTTCCTATGTCTTAGATGGAAAAGAAGTAGCCAACTTATCTGATGATGAGCTGGCTTATGTAAGAAATAAAAAAATAGGCTTTGTATTCCAGTCCTTTAACCTCCTATCCAAGTTGACCGCCAAGGAAAATGTAGCCCTTCCTATGGTCTATGCTGGCGTGGATAAGGCCACTCGCAATGCTCGGGCAGAAGAACTCTTGACAGCCGTCGGCCTTGGGGAGCGTATGAATCACTTGCCAGCGGAAATGTCTGGGGGGCAACGACAGCGGGTGGCTATCGCCCGGGCCTTGGCCAACGACCCAGCCATTATCATGGCGGACGAACCGACAGGTAACCTGGATTCTAAATCTACCGTTGAGGTTATGGACATCTTTATGAACCTCTACAAGCAGGGGCGGACCATCATCTTGGTAACCCATGAACCAGAGATTGCAACCTATGCGTCTCGCAATGTGGTCCTAAAGGATGGTCTTATTATGGAAGACAAGCCTAACCATCATATGGCAGGTCTAGAAGGAGGTGCCCATGTATAAAGAATCATTCCTTATGGCCTGGGCCTCTATCGTCGCCAACCGCATGCGGTCCATTTTGACTATGCTGGGGATTATCATAGGCGTAGCTGCTGTTATCACCCTAGTCTCCATCGGTAATGGGGTGACCAAGCAGGTAACGGATTCCATTTCGTCCTTGGGCTCCAACCTCTTAATTGTCATGCCGGGAGCGCCCCGGACACCGGGTGTAAAGCCGTCCGCAGGGTCTCAAAAGTCTCTTAAGGTAGCGGACTATGAGGCTATTGCTAAGATGGATGAGGTCAAGGAAGCGTCTCCTGTGACTAATGGTTCCTATACGGTTATTTATGAGAACCAGAATACCAATACTACCGTATCTGGCGTGGATTTATCTTATCAGGACATCAACTCCTTGACTATGAAGGATGGTCACTTCTTTACCCAGAAGCAAATCGATACTCGAGAACGGGTAGCCATCATTGGGTCTACCGTTGCTAAGAACCTCTACGGCACGGATAGCCCTATTGGGACCACCATCCGGGTTAAGAATATTCCTTTCACAGTGATTGGTGTATTAGAATCTAAGGGGTCATCTGCGATGGGGGCTGACCAAGATGACGTCATCCTCATTCCTTATACGACAGCTATGGAACGGGTGGAAGGAAAGGACTATCTCCGGACCATCTATGTGGCTGCTAAGGACGGCACTAATATAGATCGCCTGCAAGCGGATATTGAAAACCTCCTTCGGGTTCGCCATAAGATTAAAGATCCTAACCTGGATGACTTTAATATCACTAACATGTCTTCTATCATGAAGACCATGCAAGAAACTACTAGTACCTTAACCCTCTTCTTGGGGGCTGTAGCGGCTATCTCCCTCATCGTAGGGGGCATCGGTATCATGAATATCATGTTAGTATCCGTTACGGAACGGACCCGGGAAATCGGGGTCCGCAAGGCCTTAGGGGCTACCTACCGGGTTATCGTCACCCAGTTTCTTATCGAGGCTGTGGTCATCTCCCTCATGGGTGGTATTATCGGAATCATCATTGGGGTTCTGGCGGCCTATGGGATTTCCGCTGCTACTAAAATGCAGACGGTTATTTCCATACCGACCATCATCGCTTCCTTTGCCTTTTCCATGGGCATTGGTCTTATCTTCGGCCTTTACCCAGCCCAAAAGGCGGCTAAGCTCAATCCGATTGACGCCCTTCATTACGAATAATGGACTCCATTAAATCCTAGTTGGATTAGGCTGGCCCCAGGGCTGGCTGCTTCAGCTAGGATTTTTTACTTGCGGTATACATTAAAAGGACTATTTTTTATTAGTTTTCTAAAGTCCTCTGGTGTACAATAGACCTAGATATAAGGAGGGTACATTCCATGGATACATTAGTTACCTGGTTCCGTCAGTGGATTAAGGAAGATAATTTTAAGTGGACAAACGATATGGACCTAGTAGATGCGAGTCCTGGGCACATTGAGTGTCTCTTTCATACCCATGGAGAACACGCTAATTTCCGTGGCGACCTTCACGGCGGCGTATCAGTGACCTTTGCTGACACTCTTATGGGGGTCTGTGCGGCTACTCTGGGTAAGTCTGCTGCTACCATTACCTTGGATGCTAACTATGTAAAAGCTGGCATCGCTGGTGATACTTTGCGGGGCGTGGTTAATGTCGATCATGATGGCCGCAAGATTATCGTTATGAATGCCCACATTTATGATTCTGTGGGCGATGTCATTACCATGGTAAGAGGTACCTTCTATGCCTTAAAGCCCTTCGATTTACCAGATTTGCCGTGGATGGTTCTCAATCAGAAGGACCTGTAAGCCTCGATAGCCTGACTACACCTGTAGGCGGGCTATTTGCATAGGTGCGTAAGCTGTTACTAAAGGGGGTGAGGGCATGGATAAGCTAGTGGAGAGAAGTCATAAAACCATGCATTGGCGGGCTCTGGTCTACCTCTTGGCGGTTATACAAATGGGGGCGGGCTCTATTATCATTGGAGTCCTTTCCTTTATCCCTCTCTTTATTCAGGATTTAGGCGTAGCTGACCAAGGGGCTGCTGCCACATGGGCTGGCCTAGTGGCCGGTGTGACTCCTCTGATGGTGGCCCTGTCGGCGCCTTTCTGGTCACGCAAGGCCCACCAATATGGACCTAAGCCCATTATGATGGGCATCCTGATTACACTGGGCCTAGCCACCTTAGCGGCAGCCTTTGCCCAGTCGCCTGGCCAGCTCTTAGTCTGTCGGACCATTCAAGGCCTAGTGGGAGGCTATGTTCCTATCGGTCTTCTCATCATCACCTGGATGGTTCCCGAAGACCATGTAGACTGGGCCATGGGGACCTATCAGGCCTCTCTGGTCATGGGTTTGGTCATGGGCCCCCTCATGGGTGGCCTTGTTGCCGACCATTTTGGCTATCGGGCACCATTTGTCTTCTTCGCCCTAGTGGCTGGTCTCTGCCTCTTGGCCCTCTGGGCCTTCTTGCCATCCATACCCGGCAAGGGCAAGCAGGAGGAGGCCAATTCTACCCTAGGCAACCTCAAGTATTTCTTGGGTATCAAGAGGGTCCGACTCTTAGTCTTTATGCAGTTTCTCTGTAATTTTGGGCTGACCGGCATTGGACCTATCTTGCCCCTCTACATAAAAAACTATATGTCTGTAGACCCTAATCTAATAGCAACCATTGTGGGCCTTATCATCTTTTCGGCGGGGATCGCGTCGGCTATAGCTTCTTTTAATGTAGGACGCATCAGTCAGCGATTTCCTCGGCGGTCCATCCTTATGGTGGCTACCCTAGGAGTGGGTTTTACCTTTATCCTCCAATACCTCATGTGGGACATTTGGGGCCTAGGCTTCTTTAGGGCCTTAACGGGTATCTTTATGGGATTAGTCATGCCAGTGGCTAATGTCCTTATCGGTCAGGCTGTTATCCCAGACAAGCGGGGCCTGGTCTTTGGAGCCGTGTCCTCCGTAGTGATGATGGGTAATGTGGTAGGGCCTTTTGCATCGGGTCTCATTGCTAATATCTTTGGCTACAGCGCCGTCTTTTGGACTACCGCCTTGGCCTTCTTTGCCGCATGCTACTTAATTTCTCGACAAGATAAGGAGCCTTCAAATCATGCTAATGCGTAACGAATGGAATGAAACAATGCTCATGGACCTCTATGAATTGACCATGGCTAATGGTTATTGGGCGGGTGGCCACAGCCAAGACTTAGTAGCCTTTGATGTCTTCTTCCGCAAGAATCCCGATCATGGTGGTTATGCTATCTTTGCCGGATTAGAACAGGTCTTAGTCTACTTGGAAAACCTTCATTTTTCAGACCAGGACATAGCTTATATTCGGAGTCTGAATCTCTTTCCTGACAGCTTTTTATCCTACCTTAAAGACTTTTCCTTCAAGGGGGATGTCTATGCCTTTCCAGAAGGCTCTATCATCTATCCCAATGAGCCGATTATGACCATCGTGGCTCCTTTGATTGATGCGCAAATCATAGAAACCTTTGTGTTGACACAAATTAACCATCAATCCCTCATAGCAACTAAGGCCGCCCGTGTGGTTCGGGCTGCTAAGGGACGGGCCGTAGCCGATTTTGGGGCCCGTCGTGCTCATAATGTGGATGCTGCTGTTTATGGGGCGCGGGCTGCCTATATTGGAGGGGTAAATTCTACCGCTACAGTCCTTGCAGGCCAAGCCTTCGGTATCCCTGTGTCCGGTACTATGGCCCATTCTTGGGTTATGTACCATGATTCTGAATATGAAGCCTTCAAGGCCTATGCAGAACTCTATCCTGATAATGTAGTCCTTTTAGTGGATACTTATGATGTGCTTCATTCCGGCATTCCCAATGCTATTAAGGTAGCTCAGGAGGTCTTAGCCCCTATGGGCAAACGCCTTAAGGGAATTCGTTTAGATTCTGGCGATTTGGCCTACCTATCTAAAAAAGCGCGGATTATGCTAGATCAAGCAGGCCTTCAAGATGCCATTATTGTGGCGTCCAATTCCTTAGATGAGGCCACTATTACCTCCCTCTTAGACCAAGATGCCAAGATTGATGCCTTTGGTGTAGGGGAGCGGATGATTACAGCTAAATCTGACCCTGTATTTGGTGCGGTCTATAAGATTGCTGCTGTTCATAAGAATGGTCAATGGGAACCCCGTATTAAAGTATCTGAATCGGTAGAAAAAATCACCAACCCAGGCCTTAAGAAGGTCTACCGCATCTATGGGGAAGATGGTCATGCGGTGGCTGAACTCATAGCTGGTCGTCAAGAAACGGTCGATCTATCTCAGCCCTATGCGTATGTAGACCCGGAAAAACCATGGAAGACTCTATCTTTTGAAAAGTGTACCTATAAGGAAATGCTCCGTCTGGTGGTTAAGGATGGGGTGCGACTCTTACCTCATATCCCACTAGAAGAAATCCGATCCTATGTGAAGGTTCAATTAGAACATGAAATTTGGGATGAAGAACAACGATTCTATAATCCTCATAAACACTACCTAGATATGAGTCCATCCTACTACCAGGAAAAGATGGAACTCTTGCACAAGATTGGTCGCTAGGCGGTCACTATACCCATTAGAAAGGATCTTGTATGTTAGATAATCCTAAAGAGATAAAAGATAGATTAGTGGACTGGATTCGGGATTACTTTGACCATAATGGCCCTGGCTGTACAGCGGTGGTCGGCATTTCGGGGGGCAAGGACTCATCCGTAACGGCCGCCCTCTGCGTAGAAGCCTTAGGAAAAGACCGGGTTCTAGGTGTCCTTATGCCCAATGGGATCCAATCCGATATAGCGGATGCTATAGCCCTGGTAGAAAACCTAGATATTAAGCATCTAGTAGTCAATATTGGAGACACTACCAAGGCCCTTACCGCTGCTATTGAAGGGGCAGAAGGATTTGACCTGGTAGCAGCAAATATGAGCCGGGATAGCATCATTAATATGCCAGCCCGCCTCCGCATGACTACCCTCTATGCGGTGGGCCAATCCCTTCCTAAGGGGGGCCGTGTGGCTAATACCTGTAACCGATCGGAAGACTATGTAGGCTACTCCACTAAGTATGGCGATGCAGCAGGGGACTTTTCGCCCCTACAAAATATCTTGGTGGAAGAAGTTCGCCAACTCGGGCATGAACTGGGCCTACCTGACTTTCTCATCAATAAGACGCCAAGTGATGGCCTTTCTGGCCAAACGGATGAAGATAAATTGGGCTTTACCTATGCGCAGTTGGACCATTATATTTTGACTGGTCAGTGCCAAGACCCAGACATACAGGCTAAGATTGACCGCATGCATGCTATGAATATGCATAAGCTACAGTTGATGCCAGCTTTCAAAAAATAAGAAAGTTTCTTGTGCTAGGAGACACATTTTTCTGCTAGGTATAAGTCTATAATCAATAGCGTATATAAATACTTTGTATAGTAACTAGTATATGGAAGTGTCCCTTTACTAGCTATCAATACGTTGCGACATTTAAGTGGGAGGTATCTATGAAAATTGCAGTAACCTATGACCGTGGTAACGTGGGCCAACATTTTGGCCGTACACAATTCTTTAAGGTCTTTACCGTAGAGGAAGGTAATTTAGTTAAGGGTGAGTTGGTGCCAGGTGGTGAACACGGCCATGTGGCTAAGGCTCAATTCGTTAAGGATAATGATATTGCTGTCATCATTTGTGGTGGCATTGGTCAGCCTGCTGTAGCTGGGGTCAAAGCTGCTGGAGCAGAGGTGTATCCTGGTGTAACTGGGTCGGTAGACCAAGCAGTACAAGATTTTATAGCTGGTCAATTGAAGTTCAACATGGACGCTATCCACGCTCCTCATGGTGAACACCACCATCATCAATAATGACCACCTACATCTTTTTGGGAGATTCCCTAACCCATGGCTATGGGGTTCCTGAGGGACAGGGATGGGTGGATCTCTTAGCCCATGACCTAGCCTTTAAGGGCTCTTGTATGGAAAATTATGGGAAAGATGGGGATACCCTTCAAGGTATGTATAATCGTCTAGAGAGGATTCTATCTGCTCAAGTAAGGCCCCCTGAGCCTTATAAATCTTCAGGGCTGGCGGAAGGAAATGCTAGCAAAACTGCATCTATCCTTTGCCTCTTGGGGGGCACTAACGACATCCTTATGGGGCGGTCCGCAGACTATTGCTTTAAAAAATTACAAGGCCTAGTAGGTCTGTGGGAGGATAGCTTAGGGATGGATAGGGTTGATCTGATTAGCCAAGGAAGGGGGCTTGTAGTAGCCCTCTTGCCACCCCTTGATTACGATCCTTTTGATCAAAATCCTATCCTAGAGGCCTATAATGCTAAGATACGATCCTATGCAGAGAATAGGGGCCTAGCCTTGATTGATTTCTATACCCCTCTTAAGGAGGCGTCGGACTTTGGGTTAGTGGTCTATGAGGGAGATGTCCATCCCAATAGCTTGGGCTATAAAATCATGTACCAGGCGGCTAAAGAGCTCTTACTTAGTTTCTAAGCGTATTCCTTATAGTAGACTCTGTGCTAAACCATGATGGTAGACTATATGCTAGATGGTTTATGTCCTATATAGCTAGACAATCCCTTGATAAATCCTGTATAATTACAGTGTTATAGGTGCTTTTTAGGGCACCGTAAAATACCCATATGAGGCGATGAAGAAATCGGCCTCAATCACCAGTGTGAGTACAGAGAGTGGGGCGTGCTGAGAACCCGCATCATGCGATTGAGAGCCTTTCATTTTGGAGCTGCGAATTGAACTAGGAGTAGGTTCGCCGTATATCTGCGTTAAAGATCTTGAGTACTAATTAGGGTGGTACCGCGTAGTGATAACCTTCGCCCCTTTCCGGGACGGGGGTTTTTATTTTTATAAATGGAGGAATGTATGGAAGAACAATTGCAAGCCCTCAAGGACCTGGCGTTAGCTGCTGTTAATAAGGCTGATTCACAACAAGCCCTACAAGATGTGCGGGTTAAATACTTGGGTAAAAAAGGGGAGATTACCTCCCTTTTGAAAGGCTTGGGTAAATTATCCCCAGAAGAACGACCTAAGATGGGGGCCTTGGTTAACCAAGTTCGCGTAGCTGTGGAAGAGGCCCTAGACAAGGTTAGGGCTAACATGGACCGGATTGAAATGGAACATAAGTTAGCTTCTGAAGAAATCGATATTACCCTACCAGGTCGTCAACCAGTAGTAGGTCATATTCATCCTTTGACAGCTGTCAATGAAATGATTGAAGATTTCTTTATGAAGATGGGCTACACCGTTGAGGAAGGCCCTGAAATTGAAGAGGACTACTTTAATTTTGAATGCCTCAACCTGCCAGCGGACCATCCGGCTCGCGATATGCAGGATTCCTTCTACATTACTGAGAACTTCCTCCTTCGGACTCATACGTCTCCTGTACAGGCACGGACCATGCAAAAATCTGGACATAATGAGCCTATCCGCATGATTGCTCCAGGTAAGGTATACCGTTGGGACTATGATGCCACTCATTCTCCTGTATTCCACCAAGTAGAAGGCCTTTTGATTGATAAGGATATCACCTTTGCGGACCTCAAGGGGACCATTGAGTCTTTCCTACGCCATATATTTGGTGAAGAGACTAAGATTCGATTCCGTACATCCTTCTTCCCATTCACAGAACCATCCGCAGAAGTAGATATCTCCTGCGTTATGTGCGGTGGGGAAGGCTGCCGCGTATGCTCTCATACAGGCTGGCTTGAAATTCTAGGCTGCGGCATGGTTCATCCTAACGTACTCCGCATGAATGGCTACAATCCTGACCAAGTACAAGGCTTTGCCTTTGGCCTAGGGGTTGAACGGATTGCTATGCTTCTCTACGGGATTGGGGACTTGCGCCTCTTCTTCGAAGATGATACCCGTTTCTTGAAACAGTTCTAGGAGGTTACGACTGATGAAAGCAAGTTTAACTTGGATGAATGAATTTGTTCCTGTGGATATGTCTCGCAACCCACAAGAATTGGCTGATATATTGACTCAAGCAGGTATTCCTGTGGAAGACGTGATCAACATGGACCCAGGTCTCAAAAAGATCTACACAGGTCGCATTGTTGAAATTACCAAGCATCCTGATGCCGATAAATTACAGGTTTGCCAAGTAGCCTGCCTCACAGAAGAGGGAGAAGCAGTAACCAAGCAAATCGTTACGGCTGCAACTAACGTGGCAGTTGGCCAAATTGTTCCCGTAGCCTACCATAAGTCCCGCCTAGCTGATGGGACCGAAATTAAAAAAGGTAAGCTTAGGGGCCAAGTCTCCGAAGGTATGTTCTGCTCTATCAACGAGTTTGGTATTTCCAAGGACCTCGTACAGCCGGAAGAAGCCACAGGGATTTATATCTTCCCTGAGGGGACTCCTATCGGTAAGGATGTACGTGATCTTTTGATGCTCAATGACTATGTTTATGAGTTCGAGTTGACTGCCAACCGTGGCGATTGTTTCTCCATGGTGGGCCTCTCTCGTGAGTTCGCCATTTTGACAGGCCAAAAGGCTAAGTTCCCTGAATTTACCGTTGATGAAAATGGCGGACCTATCGAAGGTCGTTTGGCGGTGGAAATTGACAACCAAGAACTCTGTCAACGCTTTATGACCCGTTTGGTCACCAATGTGAAAGTGGGCCCATCGCCTTTATGGATGCAAAACTGCCTCCGCAACTCCGGCATCCGTCCCACTAACAATGTGGTAGACGTAACCAACTTTGTCATGTTGGAATTGGGCCAACCTATGCATGCCTATGATTATGACCATATCAAGGGCCATCATTTGACTGCCCGCTTGGCTAAAGAGGGAGAAACTATTCAAACCTTGGATGGCACCGATCGTGAGTTGACACCAGATATGTTGGTCATAGCCGACACTGAAGGACCAGTAGGGGTAGCTGGTGTTATGGGGGGCTTTAATTCTGAAGTTACCAATGAGACGACTTCTGTTGTCTTTGAAGCAGCCGTTTTCAAACCATCTTCCATCCGCCGTACCGCTAAGGCTTTAGGCCTTCGGTCCGAAGCATCTGGTCGGTATGAACGAGGCGTTAACGCTGAATTTACCGCTATCGCCTTGGATCAAGCAGCCCAACTTCTGCAAAAGATTTGCCCAGAAGCTAAGGTGGCACAAGGGGTTGTTGATGTATATCCAATCCCACAAGAAACCGTGAAAATCTCCTTCACTGCCGATCAAGTCAATGCTTACTTGGGGACAGATATCCCTGAGTCCTCTATGGAAGAAATCTTGACTGACCTAGAATTCCACTTGGAAAAGAAGGGCCATACCATTACCGCCACTGCTCCTTCCTGGCGCAATGACTGTACTGTAATGCCGGATATCGCAGAAGAAGTGGGTCGTATTTATGGGTATGACAATATCGTAGCCACGACACCACGGGCCTTCCTCAAATCTGGTTCTATGACCGATAAGAAAGCCTTGGAAAAAGACGTTAAACATTTCTTGGCTAGCATCGGTGGTTCTGAAATTATCACCTTCTCCTTTATGCATAAGGATGGCTTGGCTAACATGCTCTTGCCGGAAAGCGATAGCCGCTATACTGCCATTCCTATTATGAATCCAATTTCCGAAGAGTTCCCCTATATGCGGACTAGCTTGGTACCTGTTGTCATCGAAGCAGCCATTCGCAATCTTAAGCAAAAGAATCGGGACCTCTACCTCTTCGAAGTGGGCAATGTGTATGAACCTAAGGCCTTGCCTTTGATTGAAGTCCCACATGAACGTCCAATGCTAACAGGGCTTGCCATTAATGAGCTAGGGGAAGACTCCTGGAACACAGAGGCCCGCACGGTTGACTTCTACGATGTGAAAGGAGCTATTGATTCCCTTCTTAACCACATCGGCCTCAAAGAATGGGATGTGCGCCGGTCCACAGAACCATATATGCACCCAGGCGTATCTGCCCAATACCTTGTGAATGGTAAGGTGATTGCTAATTTTGGTGAGCTCCACCCACAAGTGGTGAAGAACTTTGACCTTCCTAATAAGGCCTATATCTTTGAAGTAGATTTGGAAGCTATCATGGCCATCGATACACCAGAATTCCGCTACGTGCCATTCTCTAAATTCCCAGGTACCGCTCGCGATTTGGCTATTGTTGCACCAAATTCTGTTTCCTCTCAGGAAATCTTGGACCTCATCCACCAATATGGTGGCCAGTACCTCACAGGGGTTCATATCTTTGATGTCTACCAAGGGGAACACATCGAAGAAGGGTTCCGATCTATTGCCTACAACCTTCAATTTAGGTCCATGGATGGAACCTTAAACGATGAAGATATCGACCAACATATCGAAACGATTGTTGAAAAATTGGCTGATATTAACTGTAAATTGCGCGACTAATTCGCCTCTATAAGCATCCTAAGGGACGCCTTCGGGCGTCCTTATGGTCTTTTCAGAAGACCCTACATGCTATACTCTGTGGCGAATGGTCCTTCATTCGCCATAGTCCTATGGTATGTATTGTCTAGGAGACATTATGATTGAATTATTGGCCCCAGCAGGGTCTATGGAAAACTTTATCGCTGCCCTCGATGCTGGTGCGGATGCCATCTACCTGGGTGGTAAGGGATTTAATGCCCGGGCTCATGCAGCTAATTTTGATATGGATACCCTCCGCCAGGCTGTTCGCTTGGCCCATATTAAGGGAACTGCCGTATATGTGACCGTCAATATCCTCATCGGCGATTCCGAGATGAAGGCTTTGGCTGCCTATCTGAAAGAACTAGAAGAGGTAGGAGTGGATGCCATTTTAGTACAGGATTTGGCTGTGGCTCAATTGGCTCAAAAGGTAGCCCCTAAGTTACACCTTCACGGCTCAACCCAGATGACAGCTATGAATTTAGAAACGGTCCGTTTCTATGAGTCTATCGGCTTTACCCGGGTCGTCTTAGGCCGGGAGGTATCCTTAGAGGATATTCGCCATATATGTAATAACTGTAAGGCGGAGATTGAAGTCTTTGTCCATGGGGCCCTCTGTGTCTGTTATTCTGGCCAGTGCCAAATGTCTTCCTTCATAGGGGGAAGGTCTGGTAACCGCGGTTCCTGTGCTCAACCTTGCCGCTTGCCTTATGAGCTGTTAGATCAAGAGGGTCGGGTGGTAAACACCCAAGGTGCCAACTATCTTTTGTCTCCTAAGGACCTTAACTACGCCGAATTTATGGGAGACCTTATGGAAGCGGGGGTCACTTCCTTTAAGGTAGAGGGTCGCATGAAAAAGCCGTCTTATGTAAAGGAAGTCATATCCTCCTACCGGGCTATTATAGATGCTCATGGTAAGGTGACAGACCGAGACCGCAAGGCCTTGGCCTCTGTCTTTAACCGAGGCTTCTCTACGGCCCATTTAGAAGGACTTCAGGGGCGGGATATGATTACTGCTGTTGTCCCTAATAATAAGCATACCCATTCTATAGCTAATGATACTAAATCTCGGGGCTTATCGGAATTTGAGCATAAGATTCCTCTTTATGCTTACCTAACCATAGAAGAGGGTCCTTACCAAGCAAGTTCTTGGGACCAAGGAATGGAAGTCAACCAAGAGGGGACACAGCACACAGGCTTAACCCTCATGACAGAGGATGGGCGGTCCATTTCTGTAGCCCATGATTTTCTTCCCGTCTTGGCCAATAAAAAACCTACCGCTATGGACAAGGTCCAAGACCAATTGAGCCGCTTAGGTAACACCCTCTTTACCTTAGAAGCTGTATCCATACCAGATGGGCCTTATATGTGGCCGGCCTCTGTTCTTAATGAACTCCGCCGCCGAGCTATCGAGGCAATGGAAGACCTTCTGATTAAGGATCATATTGAAGCGCAAGAAGCAGAGGTGGCTGCCCATACAAATTTGGACACTAACTTGGACCATGCACTATCCATTTACCAAGAGTCTGAGGAAGTAAGTCCAGCTAGGATTGAAGAATTCAGTCATAGGGGACAAGAAGGAGCCCAATCCATGATGGGGGGCTATGACCATATCATTTCCGCTCGCGTGGATGAGCTAGGCCTAGTTAAGGCTGCTATTAAGGGGGGCGCACAAAAGATTGTCTTCGGTGGGGACCGTCTTTATCGGGCCCCTTACCCAATGGATATCTATAAAGAGGTAGTGGATTACTGCTATTCTCACAAGGTGTGGGTTAGCTTTGCGACTCCTCGGGTTATTAAGGACCAAGAGGGGGCGGACTATCATGAAACCTTAGCGGCCATGGTAGAGGCGCGGCCTGACGCCATTGCCATTCATGCACCAGGTTATATTGTGAGCCTTAAGGATTTAGGTTACCAAGGGGTCTTAGAGGGGGATACATCTCTCAACATTTTTAATAGTCATACAGCTGAGTTTTGGGCTCAACAAGGCTTTGCCTCCTTGGCACCATCTCAAGAACTGACCCTAAGTCAGCTTTCCAAAATGGCCAGAAATCTGGCCATTCCATTAGAAGCGACTGTACATGGGCTAGTGGAAATGATGATTTCTGAATATTGTGTCATTGGCGCCTTTGTGGGAGGGGGCCTTAAGAAGACCTGTAGTCGACCTTGTTTAAAGGCTTCTTTCAGCTTGCGAGACCGCAAGGGTGAGGTCTTCCCACTAAAAACAGACCCTTACTGCCGTATGCACATCATGAACAGTCATATGTTAGATATGCGTTCTTATGTGCCAGACCTTATAAAGAGGGGGATTGGCATCCTTCGCATCGATGGACGTCAGTGGAATCCTAAGGAGTTACAAGCAATAGTGGCCCATTACAAAGCGATTATGCTGGGCCTAGAAGAGGCCCCTCCTAAGAAGGAAGAAGATGAGAGAGCTGCTATCACACGGGGCCATTATTTCCGCGGTATTTTATAAAGGAGGATTGAATGTTTAATCTAGACCTATTAGATTTTTCGGCTATACGGGAACAATTGGCTAGCCACTGTTCGTCTTCCATTGCCAAAGAAATGGCCAAGGAACTGGTGCCTATGACCAAGGCTCAGGCTATTCAAGAAGCCCTAGACGAAACCGTAGAGGCCATGCGGTCTATCTCTACCGAGGTAGAACAACCGTTAGGTGGGACCCGAGATATCCGGGAGGCTACCCGCAAGTCCCGTAAGGATTCTATTCTGACTAAGGAAGAATTGTGGGATATTTCCCTCACTATTGGGGCCTATCGCCGCATGGAGAAGTTCTTCCACACCAAGTATATGGACTATCCACTACTGTCCCTTTGGGTTCAGGATATGCCTAATTTTGAACGCTTAGAACGCCGTCTTAAACGGGTTTTTGATGATAAGGGAGACCTCTTGGATTCAGCTTCTCCTAAACTTCAAAACTTGCGCATGATCATTGCCAAAACCAAGGAGAAAATCAAGTCTGACCTGCAAGCGATTCTCCATGACAAGGACAACCAAAAGTACTTTCAAGAGGCTATCGTAACCCAACGGAATAACCGCTATGTAATTCCAGTCAAGCAGGAATACCGCCATATCTTTGATGGTCTCGTGCATGACCGGTCTGCTACGGGGCAAACCCTCTATATTGAACCTATGCGTCTGGTCAACCTCAACAATGACTTGATGGAAGCTATCATGGGGGAAGAACAGGAAGTCTTACGGATTTACAAGGAATTATCTGGTTTGGTTAAGGCTGATTCCAATAACCTCATGGATGCCTGCGAAAAGGTATCCCATGTGGAATTTGTCTATGGTAAGGCCTATATGGCCTTGGCCATGAAGGCCCATCCTGCGACCCTTAGTCAAGATCGAGTGGTCAACCTCATGCGGGCTCGCCATCCTTTGATTCCCGCTAACCAGGTGGTGCCTACGGATATCATCTTGGGAAGCAACTATCGGATCCTCCTTATTACGGGGTCTAATACGGGCGGTAAGACCGTCAACCTCAAGACCCTGGGCCTCTTGTCCCTTATGAACCAATCGGGCCTCTGTATCCCAGCAGAATCGGGATCTACTCTACCAGTCTTTCAAAATGTCTTTGCCGATATAGGGGATGAGCAGTCCATCGAGGCCTCCTTATCCACCTTCTCGGCCCATATGACTCAGGTTATTTCTATCCTTAAAAGGGTGGGTCCTAATGATTTGGTCCTCTTGGATGAAATTGGGTCTGGCACGGATCCAGAAGAAGGGTCTGCTTTGGCTGTATCCATTTTGGACTACTTCCGCCAATCGGGTTGCCTCGCCATGGTATCCACCCACTACAATGAGCTTAAAAATTATGCCTACCATACGGAAGGAATTGAAAATGGCCATGTGGAGTTCGATGAACGGACCTTACGGCCAACCTACCGTCTCAATATCGGTGTGGCGGGGTCATCCCATGCCCTATCCATTGCGGCTCGCCTAGGCTTACCAACGGATATTGTCAATAAGGCGCGTGATTATAAGTCCTCCTTTGAAAGTTCCGATATGGAAGAGGTCTTGTCTGAACTGAATGAACAATTGCGCAGGACCAAAGACCGAGAACGGGCCCTCAAGAAGGAGCTAGATGAAGCTCGCCGTATGAAAGGAAACCTAGAGCGCGAACGCAAGGCCTTTAACGAAAAGAAAAAGCAAGTCCTCCAAAAGGCACAAGAAGATGCGGAAAACCTCAAGCGGTCTATCCGCCTTGAAGGGGAACAAATCATTAAGGACTTGAAAAATCAATTCTCTGAAGCCAACAAGGCTAAACGGCAGGATGCGGTAGCCCGAGCTCGCAAGGGCACCTCTGGTATTGTTGTACCTCAACTGGTAGACGATGATCGAAAGGCATTAACCATTCAAGATGTTAAGGTGGGTAGCTCCGTTTACGTGTCCTCTCTCCGGTCCTTGGGAACGGTCTTGGCTATTAAGGGCAACCGCCTTAATGTTGATGTTAACGGCCTTACAGCGACGGTTAAGATTGATGACGTGAAGTCTACCACCCGAGAAGAAGTTGCTAAGGAGGAACGGGATACCCGCAACAGGAATAAGGTGCGGACTAAGAAAGGGAAACCCGTTACACAAGTAGTCCGTCAACAAATGGCCACTACGGAACTCAATATCATTGGGCAAACCGTGGACGAAGGGGTTATGAACGTATCTCGCTTTATTGACCAAGCCCTTTTGGCTGGCATCAGCCAGGTCCGTATCATTCACGGTAAGGGGACCGGTGTTCTTCGCGATGGTGTCCAAGCCTATCTCAAGACCCTGCCACAAGTATCCAAGTTCGAAATGGCTGGGTATACAGAAGGCGGGGCAGGGGCCACCAATGTATATTTAAAATAATAAAAGGTTAAGATTATATTTGTGTAATGGGGGGCTTATGAAAAAGATTATTATAGTATTATGTGCTATAGTTTGTTCTTGTATAGGATCGACTTTTGCTACGAATTATGTGGCTGTTACTACTGATCCTCATAGCCAATGGTATGTGGATGTAGATAGTGTGCATGTAATGATTACTAATCATCCACAATATGTGGTTGAGGCGAATTTAAAAAAAGTGGATTCTAGATCTGGCAATATGAGTCTCTTTGAAACTCACTTTACCTATTATTTAGATGATCATCTCATGGCAGTTATTTTCTTACGAGCTAGTCGAGATGGAGGCCGTCGTTGGATTCCTGATTTCAATGCTCAAAATATTGCTATTTATCCGAATATGCCAATTTATGATATAGGCGCCTTCGTTTACAAAGAAGCCTTTAAAAAATCCTTCTAAGAGTAACCGTTGATACCTATCGAAGGCATATAAAAAAGCCGTCCTGGAGGGCGGCTTTTTTATATGGATATAAGGATGAAGAAAGCCCCTTGCACTAGCAAGAGGCTTTCTTTTATACCACTAGGGAAGCGGACTGTCTTATTCTTTAGACCGTTTCTTTTCCTTAGAGGATTTGGACTTATCGGATTTTGATGATTTATCAGAGCTTGCATCTGATTTATCTTTATCCTTGTCTTTATCGTCCTTGACTTCTTCTTTAGGGGCTTCCTTAGCGGCTGGTTGGTGATAACCTTGGTTGGCTATCTCAGCAGCTCCTGGTGGAACATTAAAGTCACTAGCTGGTGTATTCGCTAAGGCATGGGTCATAAATTCACGGAAGATAATAGCAGGTGTGTCGCCACCGGTGATACCATGGAGAGTTTGTGATCCATAGTCATCACCCATCCAAACAGCCGTTGCTAGGTCAGGTGTATAGCCGACGAACCAAGCATCCTTGGAATCATCGGTAGTCCCTGTTTTACCGGCTAATGGACGACCGATAGCAGCATTACCACCAGTACCGTCGGTAATTACGGATTCCAACATGTTCGTTAAAACATAGGCATCTTTTTCATCTACCACACGATTTTCTTCAATGGTGTTTTCCTCCAAGACATTGCCATTGCGGTCAACAATCTTGGTGATAGCCGTAGGTTTCACATGTACACCGCCGTTAGCAAGGGTTGCATAGGCAACGGCCATATCTAATGGAGATACGCCCTTTGTGAGACCACCCAATGCAGAGGATAAGTTATTATCCTCTGGTTGAAGGGTAGAAATACCCATGGACTTAGCTAGGTCGATGACCTTGCTCATGCCCACTTCGTCTGCCAATTTAACAGCTGGGATATTGATGGAGTGAGCGAGGGCATAGCGGAGGGTTACCTTGCCATAGTGTTTCTTATCATAGTTCTTAGGCGTCCACCCATTGTAGTTGACTTCATCATCCACAATGGTAGTGCCAGGGGTCATACCCTTTTGGATAGCTGCTAAATAAACGAATGGTTTAAAGGCAGAGCCCGCTTGACGGTAGGCTTGGGTAGCCCGGTTGAAGGAGTCGTTACCACGACCGCCCACCATAGCTACAATATAACCATTATGAGGGTTGATAGCAACTAAAGCCCCTTGTGGTTGGGTCAAGCCTTGATCATCTGTGTAGAAATTAGGCAGGTTACGCATAGCGCGAACAGCTGCATCTTGGGCATCCATATCAAGGGTGGTATAAATCTTAAGGCCATCCTTGTAAATAGCATCATCACCGTATTTTTCAGAGATTTCTTGGATGACATAGTCGGTGAAGTAAGAGGCGTTGTTGTTGTCTTTTACTTGTTCAGCTTGGTCCTTAGAAATAAGGCCTAGGTCAGCATTTTTAGCTTCGTCAGCTGTGGCTTGATCGATGTAGCCGTATTTTACCATTTGGCTTAACACGGTAGCTTGACGTGTCTTAGCCGCTTCTAGGTTGTTGAAAGGGGAGTAGTAATTAGGACTTTGTGGGAGGCCAGCCAAGAGTGAACACTGAGCCAGGTTGAGGTCCTTGACGTCCTTGCCGAAGTAGATGTGGGCAGCGGATTCAACCCCATAGGCCCCTTGACCAAAGTAGATTTGGTTCATGTACATATTAAGGATTTCATCCTTAGAGTAGCGCTTTTCAATTTGTAAGGCCAAGAGGGCTTCAGAAATCTTACGCTTGAAGGTGCGATCTTGGTTGAGGAAGGCGTTACGAGCCAATTGTTGGGTGATGGTAGAACCACCTTCTGATACACCGGATCGAACAACGTTTACCGCAATAGCCCGGAGAATGCCGATAGGGTCAATCCCATGATGGGAATAGAAGCGGGAATCTTCTGTTGCGATAAAGGCGTTTTGCAAGTTTTTAGGAATTTGCTTCAAAGGCACAGGCAAACGATTTTCTGTGGCGTGTACAGTGGTGATTAGGTTGCCATGCACATCATAGATTTGCGATGAAGCAGGGGGTTTTACATTCCCTACGTCAGGCAAGCTTTGCATGGTGGCGGAAATAAAACCACAACCTGCACCAGCTACAATCAAAACAAAGAGTATGGAAATGATCCAAATGAGGCGCTTCACCGGCGTTCCCTTAGGAGGCTTAGAAGCTCTTAGGCTGCTATGAGACCGTCTTGTAGGCTTGTTTTGTGTACTCATGAATACCTCGTTGTTACCATGAATAAAGGCAAATAATACCTTATTTGATGTATATTAATCTATAGTATTATAGCATATTTAGCTACTTTCCAGTAGTTGACCCCTTTAATAGAGGTTTTATATAATAACATAATGTAATAGATGTGATAGCCTCAGGGTCTAGAATATAAGGAGACGATTATGCTTTCAGCTCAAGAACAAATGCGCATTCTCGCTCACGGTGTAGCGGATATTATCCCACGTGAGGACTTGCTCAAGAAACTCGAAAAATCTGTAAAAGAAAATAAACCACTTGTGGTTAAATTGGGCCTGGATCCTACAGCACCTGATATTCACTTAGGTCACACCGTGCCTATCCGTAAATTGAAAGCCTTCCAAGACCTAGGCCACCAAGTTGTCATCATCATCGGTGGTTTTACTGCTCAAATTGGTGACCCTTCGGGTAAGTCTACCACCCGCCCGCCATTGACAGCCGAACAAGTAGCACAAAATGCGGCAACTTATAAAGACCAAATCTTTAAAATCTTGGACCCAGACAAGACCATTGTGAGGGATAACTCTGAATGGTTGTCTAAGTATAACTTTGCTGACGTGTTACGCTTAGCCTCTAAATATACCGTAGCTCGCATGATGGAACGGGATGATTTCCACAAGCGCTATACAGAAGGACGCCCGATTGCGGTTCATGAGTTCTTCTACCCACTCATGCAAGGGCAAGACTCTGTTGAAATCCAGGCGGATGTAGAATTTGGTGGTACAGACCAAACCTTCAACGTCCTCATGGGGCGTCACCTTCAACAGCAAGATGGTATGGAGCCACAAGTGGCTATGCTCATGCCAATCTTGGAAGGCCTTGACGGCCTACAAAAGATGTCCAAGTCCTTGGGCAACTACATCGGTATCGATGAAGAGCCGAATGAAATGTATGGTAAGGCTATGTCAATCCCAGATGAGTTGATGATGCGCTACTTCATGCTCGTAACGGATATGTCCATCGAAGATCAAGAAGACTTAGCCGCTAAATTAGAAGCTAACCAAGTTCATCCTCGTGACGTTAAGATGCAATTGGCACGCACCATCGTCCGTCTCTACCATGGGGAAGAGGCAGCCGCTGCTGCGGAAGAACACTTTAAAACGGTCTTCCAAAAACGGGCCTTGCCTACGGATATTCCAGAATACGTAATGGATAAACCAGAAGGGGAAACCTTTATTCCTCAATTCTGTACGGATGCAGGTTTGACTGCCTCCAATGGGGAAGCACGTCGGTCTATCAAGGCTGGGGCTTTCAAAATTAATGGTGAAAAATACCAAGACGAAAATATTACCTTAGAAGAAGGTATGATTGTACAAGTAGGGAAGCGTAAATTCCTCAAGATTAAATTCAATTAATTCTGCTTGCAGCCATTTGACATCTGATTACAAGATAAGGACTTAACCATTCGGTTAAGTCCTTTTTTGTTACCTATATAAAGGGCTAAATACGAATGTAGTCAATTAGTTACAGGCGAGGCAATACACTAGCTAAGCCTATGAGATCCTATCAGATTCTATGAAATATAGAATGGTTAGACACATTTAAAATAGTGCAACACATATAAATAAGTATTGACTACTAATTATTTGTGTTGTACTATTTAATCATGAAATAGTTTCTTTGCTTATATGCAACTAGGAGGACCTTACAATGAGTCGCGAAACAGCTTATGTACTTTGGTTTGATGAATTGAAACGGGAAGATGTGGATATCGTAGGTGGTAAATCTTCCTCCCTTGGTGAATTAACTTCTTCTACCAATGTTCCTGTACCATACGGTTTTGCTACAACTGCTTATGGCTACCGTCAATTTATGACCGAAACAGGCCTAGAAGCTAAGATTAAAGAGGCTCTTGATAACCTTGATGACGTAGATAATTCTGCCTTGCTTCGTGAAGTATGTGCTAATATCCGTCAAATGATTTGTGACGCAGAAATGCCAAAAGCCTTGGCTGATGCTATTCGCACTTCCTACGAAGAATTGGGTAAAAAAGTAGGGGAAGAAAATCCTTTCGTAGCGGTTCGTTCCTCCGCTACAGCAGAAGATTTGCCAGATGCTTCCTTTGCTGGTCAACAAGATACCTACCTCAATGTTCGAGGTGCTGATGTTATCATCCAAAAAGTAAAGGAATGCTATGCGTCCACCTTCACTGATCGCGCTACTTACTACCGCGTAAAACAAGGGTTCGACCACATGGCTGTTGCCTTGTCTGCAGCTATTCAAATGATGGTCTACTCCAAAGCAGCTGGCGTTATGTTCACCGTTGACCTCGTAACTGGTAACGATAATAACATCCTCATCGAAGGCGCTTACGGTCTTGGTGAATATGTGGTTGGTGGTATTGTAACACCTGATAACTTCCGCGTTGATAAAACTAAAATGGAAATCACGGATCGTATGATCAACGATAAAAATATTCGCTTGGTTCGTAAGGCTGACGGTGACACTGTGGAAGAAGTGGTACCAGAAGCAGAAGCAAAACAACAAGTTATTTCTGATGCGCAAGTATTGGAATTGGCTACCTACGCGAAAGCAATCGAAAAACATTACGGTTGCTATATGGATATGGAATGGGGCGTAGATGAACGGGATGGTAAACTTTGGATTTTGCAAGCCCGTCCTGAAACAGTTTGGTCCCGTAAGGATAAATCTGAAGTGGTTGAAACAATAGCTACTACAACAGATCGTGAAATCGTTGTCAAAGGCTTGCCTGCATCCCCTGGTAAAGCTGCTGGTAAGGCCCATGTTATCTTGGACCCAGCAGATATTGATAGCTTCCAAGAAGGGGAAATCCTCGTTACTACTATGACTGCACCTGACTGGGTTCCAGTTATGAAGAAGGCGAAAGCTATCGTAACCGATGCTGGCGGCATGACTTGCCATGCGTCTATCGTATCCCGTGAGTTGGGGATTCCTTGTATCGTAGGTACTAAATCCCGCTCCCAAGAAGCAACTGTATCCATTAAAGATGGCCAAATGATTACCGTTGATGCATCTAATGGTATCGTGTACGATGGCATCTTGGAAGACGCTGTGAAAGCTTCTGAAGCACCTGCTGCAGCAGCTCAAGCAACTGAATACATCCCTGTGACAGGCACTAAGATTTACATGAACCTTGGCAACCCTGATATGGCCGAAAAATACGGCGTATTGCCTTGTGATGGTATCGGCCTCATGCGGGAAGAATTCATCTGGACTACCTTCATTCACGAACATCCATTGCACTTGATTGAAACTGGTCGTGGTGATGTAGCTGTTAACACTTTGGCAGAAGGTATGCGTAAGGTTTGCGAAGCCTTGGCTCCTCGTCAAGTAGTTGTTCGCTTGTCTGACTTTAAGTCCAGTGAATACCGTGATCTTAATGGTGGCGATAAATTCGAACCACATGAATCTTCCGCACTCTTGGGCTGGCGTGGCGCATCCCGCTACTACGATCCTAAATACTTGCCAGCTTTCAAATTGGAATTGGAAGCTATCAAAAAGGTACGTAATGAATTTGGTTTCAAAAACTTGCAAGTTATGATTCCATTCTGCCGTACTGTTGACGAAGCTCGTTTGGTAACTAACTTGATGGCCCAAGAAGGGTTGGCTCGTTCTAAAGACTTCAAGATTTGGATGATGGCAGAAATCCCATCCAATATCATCTTAGCTGACCAATTCAACCAATTCGTTGATGGCTACTCTATCGGGTCTAATGACTTGACCATGTTGGTGTTGGGTTGTGACCGTGATAACGAAACTGTTCAACATATCTATGATGAACGTAATTTGGCTGTACGTCGTGCTGTTCGTCATCTCATTGAAGTGGCTCATAAAGACGGCAAGACCGTATCTATCTGTGGCCAAGCACCATCTGTATATCCTGAATTCTGCGAATTCTTGATTAAATCTGGTATCGATTCTATCTCTGTAAATCCGGATGCAGTTAAAGCGACTAAGAAAATGGCTGCACAAATCGAACAACGGATGATGATGGATGCCTTGACTGGTCGCGGTCGTCAAGAAACCGAAGAATTGGAATGGTAATTGACATAGTGACTTAGTTTTATTACGCTAAGTGTGAGCGTAGGAAAGAGGAGGCTCTTATGGCCTCCTCTTTTTCTAAAGGGGGGATAGGAGTGAATCTTTCAGTACGACAACAGGATATTGTCTCTATTGTGCGCGCTGAAGGACCGATTACAGGGGAGGCCATCGCCAAGCGCCTCAACCTAACCCGGTCCGCCTTGCGGTCTGATCTGACGGTTTTGACCATGCTCCAAATTTTGGACGCCCGTCCTAAGGTAGGCTACTTTTATATAGGTTCTAGCTCGGAAAAGCAAACGGCCCAATTGATTAATCAATATACTGTGGGTCAAGTGGTATCGCAGGCCATCGTGGTGACGCCTACTACTAGCCTCTATGATACGGTAGTTACTATTTTTACTGAAGATGTGGGGACTATCCTGGTAGGGGAGGATGGCATCTTAGCCGGCCTAGTATCTCGCAAGGATCTCTTGCGGGCTACGGTGGGTAAAACCGATCCTCATGCCGTTCCTATTTCCATGATTATGACACCCACCTCTAAGGTAGTATACGTGGAACCATCTGCTAGCCTAGTAGAGGCCGCTCAAAAGATGGATGATTTTGAAGTGGACTGCGTACCAGTTGTCAATGTAGACAAGGTGGATGGCAAGAAGGTTCTCCGTATTGTAGGCCGTATTTCCAAGACTACCATTATGAAAGTGTTCCTTGAATTAAGCCGTATGTAATTGAGGTACAAGATGACTAATAAAACCATTTACGCCATATCTGACTCCATCGGTGAAACCGCCGAGTCTGTGGTTCGTGCTACCGCTAGCCAATATGATAAGGAACGCTTTGATATTGTACGTGTTCCTTATGTAGAGACGAAAAAGCAAATCGATGACGTCCTCCGCGATGCTCATCCTGGGTCTGATGTGATTTGCCATACCATCGTATCCCCAGAACTTCGGGACTATCTCCATGGGCAGGCTGAGTCCCTCGGTCTCGAAACCGTAGACATCATGGGTCCTGTTATGAATGCGGTAGGTAAGGTAACGGATACTAAGCCACGCCTCACCGCTGGTATGGTCCATAAACTAGACCAAGAATACTTCAAAAAAGTGGAAGCTATTGAGTTTGCCGTTAAGTATGATGACGGTAAGAACCCTGCGGGCTTCTCCAAGGCAGATATTGTCATTGTTGGTGTATCTCGTACATCTAAGACGCCTTTGTCCATGTACTTGGCCTACAAGAAGATTAAGGCTGCTAACTTGCCTTTGGTGCCAGAAGTGCCATTGCCAGAAGAAATCTTCAAGGTGCCACCTAAAAAGATGGTGGGCCTTATCATTGATCCATTCAAGCTCAACAATATTCGGTCAGAACGTCTCAAGTCTATGGGGCTAGAAGATGAAGCTAACTATGCCAATATGCAGCGCATCCAACAGGAACTGGAATACGCTAAGGCTGTGATGCGCCGCTGCCACTGCCAAGTTCTTGATGTATCTAATAAGTCCATCGAAGAGACGGCGTCTTTGGTTATGCAAATCGTAGAACGCAACAAGATGCAAGAAGAGGAAATCGCTGCCGAACAGTAAGATTCACTCTTTCTTATAAAAAGGCGCCCCAAGGGACGCCTTTTTAGTCGTATATATCATTCATTGTGAGGAGGGCCTATGTCGATTCGCCAACAAATTGAGGAACGGGAAGAAGCTATCTTATCCCCTAGGGCAGCTAAGAGTCGTTTGGCTGTGCGGGACCATGAACTTGAGCCAGATCCCTTGCGGACGGCCTTTCAACGAGACCGGGATAGAATCATCCACTCCAAGTGCTTTCGCCGGCTCAAACATAAGACTCAGGTCTATATTGCGCCAGGTGACCACTACCGAACCCGTATGACCCACACTTTAGAGGTCGGTCAAATTTCTCGGACCGTTGCACGGGCCCTCAATCTCAATGAAGACCTAGTTGAAGCCATCGCCATGGGCCATGATGTAGGCCATACACCCTTTGGCCATGTAGGGGAGTATGCCCTTCGGGATGTGGTGGGCCACTTTAACCATAATGAGCAATCCCTGCGTATGGTGGAAGTTCTTGAGAATAATGGGGCTGGCCTTAATTTGACGGCCGAAGTGAGGGATGGAATCTTGGGCCATACAGGACCTCATATCCCTAAGACCCTAGAGGGGCAAATCGTGCGGACTGCCGATCGGATTGCCTACCTCTGTCATGATTTTGATGATGCTCAAAGGGCGGGGATGCTCGATGTAAAAGATCTACCTCTAGAAGTACGTCAACACTTTGGTACGACACCATCTCAATTGATTACAGCTATGGTCATGGATATGGTTCAGTCCTCTATGGACCAAGATAGGATATCTATGTCCAAGCAAACGGAAGATACCATGAATCTTTTCCGCCGTTTTATGTTTGAAAAGGTTTACCTGGCACCGGACCTTATTCCGGATCGTAATAAGGGGGCCTATGTAGTAAAACATCTCTTTGGCTACTTTATGGAACATCCAGATCAGATGGAAGAGACGGCTCATGTTAATGGGTTCTATTCCACGCAAGATGTGGTGGACTACGTAGCGGGTCTGACTGATAACTACGCCATTGAACTATTCAAGAAACTCTTTATTCCTAAGATGTGGAATGTATAAGACCTAGAATATATATGAGATGACGAATCTGTAGGAAAAGTAAGATACGTGATTTATAAGCAAAGAGGGACATAGGCTTTAGCCTAGGTCCCTCTTATTCTTGCCCTTAACTCTGAATTTAAAAATAGGGGAGAGGGCAAACAAAAAAGGAGCTCGAAAGAGCTCCTTTTTTGTTTGAGTACATGTACTTGTTCTATTTTACGCGCGTGTAATTTTATCAGAACGAAGGCAACGAGTGCATACATTTACTTTTTTAGTTTCACCGTCGACTACTGCTCGTACTCTTTGAATGTTAGGTTTCCAAGTTTTTCTTGTGCGGATGTGAGAGTGAGATACGTTCATACCGCTAGCTGTGGATTTGCCACATACTTCACAAAGGTTTGCCATTTATTTCCACCTCCAAGCATAATTCACAACCATAACAAAATTATTCTATCATAAAAATACTACTTAATCAAGGAGTCTTCTTATGGCCGCATATCCATCTAGCTAGGCGACTCGACGCGTCTTTACGGACAGCGTTTACAGATGACTCATACAGCTAGTTCTGATATACTGTATCAAGAATTATAGCATAGGAAGGAGGGCAAAACAATGGATGAAAATTTAGCTTCTATTAAGGGTCTAGGACCGGCCCGTATTAAACAATTGAATCGCTTGGGGATTCATTCTGTATCAGCCCTCTTAACCTATTTTCCTAGATCCTATGAAGATAGAACTAAAATCTATACCATAGGAGAGGCCCAAGCAGGTATGACCCTAGGTGTCATGGGTCATGTAGTAGGGGTAAGAGAAAAACGACCTCGTCCCCGTCTATCCATTGTGGAAATTACCATTTCCGATGGGACAGGGTCTATGAAGTTTGTCCTCTTTAATCAGGGCTATAAAAAGAACTTTTATAAAAAAGGGCAGACCCTCTATGGGTATGGCAAAGTAGAAATGGCCTATGGGTCTAAGCAGATGAATACACCTCAGATGGAAGCCATAGCGGAAGGGGGCCAACCAGACCAAGGCATTGTTCCTATCTATCCTTTGACGGAAGGGGTATCCCAGTTTGTGATTCGGTCAGCCATCAAAAATTGGTTTGCCGCCCACCAGGATATGCCGGATATCATTCCTTCTGATTTAGGGCAGGCCCACACCTTAATGCCTCGCTATAAGGCCTTTAAATATATGCATTTCCCGCTCTCCTCTGCAGACTATGAGAAGGCTCGTTACCAGTTGGCCTATGAGGAATTATTTGTTATGCAAGCAGGCTTGGCTCTCTTGCGCAATAAGGAGCAGAAGCACTTAGGCTGTCCTATGGGACCTAACGGATCCTTAGTAGAGGCCTATAAAAAAAGTTTACCTTTTAGTCTTACAGGGGACCAAGAAAGGGCCTTCAAGGAAATCGCCTTAGATATGGAAGACGAGCGACCTATGCAACGATTGGTACAGGGTGATGTAGGGTCCGGTAAAACCGTGGTAGCTACCCTGGCTCTCCTAAAAGCAATCGAAAATGGCTACCAGGGAGTCCTGATGGCGCCTACGGAAATTTTAGCCCAACAACATGCGGAAGGCATTGAGCCAGCATTGACCAATCTAGGTCTTACAGTAGCATTACTGACGGGGTCAAGTAGTAAGAAGGAGAAAGAGGCTATCTATAACCGCTTAGCGTCTGGTGAAATCGATTTGGTTATAGGTACTCATGCCCTTATTCAAGAGGGGGTTTCCTTCAAACGGCTAGGATTGGTGGTAGTGGACGAACAACATCGCTTTGGGGTTGAACAGCGTGCAGCCCTTCAACGAAAAGGGGTTCATCCACACGTATTAGTTATGACTGCAACGCCAATTCCTCGGACTATGACCCTTTCTGTTTATGGGGACCTGGCTGTATCCCTCATCAAGGAAATGCCCCCAGGTCGCAAGCCGGTTAAGACCTATTTAGTGGATTCTTCCTATGACCAACGGTTACGGGCCTTCTATGAGAAGGAAATGGGGCAGGGCCACCAAATCTATGTGGTATGCCCCTTGGTGGAAGAATCTGAAAAATTAGATGCCAAGGCGGCGGAAGACCTCTATGAGTCCCTGAAGGAATACTATGCTGGATCCTACCAGGTGGGTCTTGTTCATGGCCGTATGCGGCCTAAGGAAAAGGAAGCTATTATGGAGGCCTTCCATGAAGGAACCATTCAACTGCTCGTGTCTACAACGGTTATCGAAGTGGGTGTCAATGTTCCGAATGCAACTATTATGACCATTATGGGGGCGGAACGCTTTGGCCTATCCCAGCTGCATCAGTTGAGAGGCCGCGTAGGGCGGGGCGACCTCCAAGCCTACTGTATATTAGTCTCCGATGCTAGAACAGATGTGGCCCGAGAACGGCTCCACCTCATGGAAACTACCCAGGATGGCTTTGAATTGGCTGAGCAAGACCTTCTAATACGGGGGTCTGGACAACTCTTTGGCCTAGCTCAATCAGGACTACCTGATTTGCGAGTAGCCAATATTATAAAGGATATAGATATACTTGTAACCGCCCGGCAGGACGTATTAAACTATGCACGAAATAAGGGGATAGAGCACTTAGAGGCGGTGATGAAACCAGAGCTGGAAGCTCGATTTGGAGACCGGTTCCTGCGGATATTATATAGTTAACCCACTTTTTCATAATTATTAGAAATAAGATTGCAGGTAATGGCAATCCTTCCTTAAAAACTCTAATGAAAATTGCTCATGCCTTTGGGAAAAAGTTGAAGATTGAATTTGTTTGATTTTTGTACTTGTGCTTATTAATTAAAATATGTATAATAAGAAAAACCTATTAATCATTTGTTGAATGGAGGTGCTGTCAAATGCCATTTATTCACGTAGAACTCGTTGAAGGACGAACAACTGAACAGAAGAAAGAACTCGGTCAAGCAATCACGAAGGCCACATGCGATATCATCGGTGTGCCACAAAGTGCGGTGAACGTAATCTTTACAGATTTAAAAGCAGACAACTTAATGCAAAACGGTAAACTTCGTTCTGAGAAATAAGCAAGTAACTACACCTGATATTTCAGGTGTAGTTATTTTGCTATTAGGGCTTTTATTAGAAATCCCTATGACTTAATAAGTTTCAGGTAGTTCATGACGTAAGATGTGGTCGAGTGTCATATATGTATATAGTATTACTGTATTTGTTTATATGGTTGCAAAGAGGAGAGCCTATATGAGAGAAGATAAATTCGGTATGAGAGGGTTGACCTTTGATGATGTTTTGTTGGTGCCAGCAGCGTCTGATATTTTGCCTCATCAAGTGGATTTGAAAACACAATTGACCAAGGATATTTCCTTAAATATTCCTATGATTTCCGCTGGTATGGACACGGTTACAGAGTCTGCTATGGCCATTGCTATGGCTCGACAAGGGGGCTTGGGTGTTATCCATAAAAACATGTCCATTGAAGAGCAAGCTCACGAAGTAGATAAGGTTAAACGGTCTGAACACGGTGTTATTGTGGATCCTTTCTACTTGTCACCACAAGACCTCTTGGGCAAGGCTGATGAGCTCATGAAACACTACCATATTTCCGGTGTCCCTATTACGGATAATGGTAAGTTGGTGGGGATTATTACCAATCGGGATATGCGTTTTGAGACTGACTTATCCAAGCCAATTGGTCAATGTATGACCAAGGAAAATTTGGTTACAGCTCCTGTAGGAACTTCTTTGGATGATGCTAAGGCTCTTTTGTCTAAGCATCGTATTGAAAAGTTGCCACTTGTTGATGGGGAGGGCAACCTCAAGGGTTTGATTACCATTAAGGATATCGAAAAGGCTACTAAGTATCCTAATTCCGCTAAGGATACTAGCGGTCGACTCTTGGTTGGTGCTGCTGTAGGTGTTTCCAAAGACCTCTACGACCGCATGGATGCCTTGGTAGCTGCTAAGGCTGATGTCCTCGTAGTAGATACAGCCCATGGTCATTCAGCGGGTGTTTTACGGACCTTAAAAGAAATCAAAGCTAAGTATCCACACCTTCCTGTTATCGCCGGCAATGTAGCAACAGCTGCTGGCACAGAAGCCCTGATCCAAGCAGGGGTAGATGCAGTGAAAGTAGGGATTGGGCCTGGCTCTATTTGTACGACCCGAATCATCGCAGGTATTGGGGTTCCACAAATTACAGCTGTCTATGAATCTGCCAAAGTAGCTAGTCGTTATGGCATTCCTGTCATCGCTGATGGGGGTATAAAATACTCTGGTGATATTGCTAAGGCTATCGCAGCAGGGGCATCTTGTGTTATGATGGGGAATATACTAGCTGGTACAGAAGAGTCTCCAGGTGAAACTGTTATCTACCAAGGTCGTAGCTATAAAGTCTACCGTGGTATGGGTTCCTTGGGGGCTATGAAACTCGGTTCTAAAGACCGTTACTTCCAAGCGGAAGCTAAAAAACTGGTTCCAGAAGGTATTGAAGGCCGTGTACCTTATAAAGGCACATTGGCAGATACAATATTCCAAATGGTAGGTGGCCTACGGGCTTCTATGGGCTATTGCGGTTGTCATAACATTCAAGAAATGATTAGGGATACGCAATTTGTCCAAATCACGGCGGCGGGCCTTAAAGAGTCCCATCCTCATGATGTAAGTATCACCGTAGAAGCACCTAACTATAGTGGCTGATAAAAGAGGTAATGAAGGTGCGCAATAATCGCATTAGCGTCTTATCCGTTCCTGTGGACGCGATCACCCAAGTTGAGACGGTTGATCGCGTCCAATCATTGTTGCATGAGCCGGGCTTACACATCGTAGTAACGGCCAATGCAGAGATGATTATGCATGCGCAGGCAGATAAAGAATTATTTACAATTTTACAAGAAGCTGATTTGGTTATCCCTGATGGGGCTGGTGTCTTATGGGCTGCGGAACAAAAGGGGAACCACTTCCCAGAACGGTGTCCAGGCATTGATGTAGCTAGTGCTTTGTTTGCACAGGCTGCTACAGATCAAACACCAATTTACTGCCTAGGGGCAGCACCTGGTGTGGTTGATAAAGCCATGACCAATGTACAAGATAAGGTAGGGAAACTTAACTTAGTAGGGATTCACGACGGTTTCTTCAATGACCGAGAAGAGCAACTGATTATTGAAGACATTAAGTCTACAGGCGCTAAGTTAGTCTTTGTTGCCTTAGGTGTGCCTAAACAAGAAAAATGGATTATCAATAAACTCGCTGGCCTAGATGGCGTGGTTGCTATGGGCGTAGGCGGGTCTTTTGACGTCATGGCGGGCAATATTAAGAGGGCCCCTAAATGGATGCAAGAAAACCGCTTGGAATGGTTGTATCGTTTAATCCTTGAACCAAAACGCATTTTGCGCATGATGGCTTTGCCTAAGTTCATGATCAAAGTGTTGACGAGTAAGTAGTGTAGAGGTGTGACATGAATAACCATATTCCAAAAGGGCCTATTATTAAAGAAGGCTTTCCTCTCATTGGAGCCATGTTGGTTTTGACCATACTAGCCATCGCTCTTGGCTATTACTATGTAGCGGTCATTCCTTTCGTATTAGCCCTTTTCTTTGCCAATTTCTTCCGTAATCCTAAACGGATTATCCCAGAAGGGGATGACTTAATTCTCTCTCCTGCGGATGGCAAGATTATGGACATTTCCAATGTCTATGAGGATACCTTCCTCCATAAAGAATGTAAAAAAGTAACCATCTTCCTTTCTGTATTTGATGTTCATGCTAACCGGGCACCTATCGATGGAAAGATTACCTTCCGCCAATATACTTGTGGTGGTTTCTTGCCTGCCTTTAAAGATGAGGTGGGCTTTGAGAATGAACGTCATACCATCTGCATTGAGAATGAACGGACCTCTGTGGTAGTAACGCAAATTGCTGGCCTCCTGGCTCGTCGGATTGTTTCCTGGACAGACCTAGATAGTGTTCTTGAACGAGGCCAATTATATGGTATGATTAAATTTGGGTCTTGTACTGAAATTTACATGGACCCTAATGTAGAAATCTTCGTTGAAAAAGGTCAACATGTGACAGCAGGGGATGTTGCCATTGGGAGGTTACCAAATGAATAAGTCTATTTTTCCAAATGCCTTAACTGCAGCCAACTTGGCTTTTGGTGTCATCGGTATTGCCTTTGCCGCTAATGGACTAGCAACCTATGCAGCTATTTGTGTTATCCTATCCTTGGTGGCTGACGGCCTTGATGGTCGCGTAGCTCGTGCTTTAGGTGTATCTGGTCCTATGGGGCGGGAATTAGATTCTTTATCCGACGTAGTCGGTTTTGGTGTGGCTCCTGCCTTCATGCTCTTTGCCAAGGAATTAGGCGACTTGTCTTGGCTCGGTTATGTGCCACTCATCCTTTTCTCTTGCTTGGGTGCAGGGCGTCTGGCTCGGTTTAATATTAAGACAGAAGAAGTACACGGCTACTTCCAAGGACTTCCTATTCCTGCAGCAGGTTGCTTTGCAGCGACCTATGTCTTGTCGGGTGTTATGGTGCCACAATGGCTCCTCATGATATTGATGATTATCGTGGGCTTCCTCATGGTATCCGATGTTAAGTACCCTGATTTTAAAGGTTCTTCTGCCATTCGTATCCACAAATGGGTTGTTGCACTTGTGCTTATCTTAGCCATTATTGGTGCCGTTCTTAATTGGCATGCTATTCCTGTTCTTATCTTTGCAGCTTATATCTTGTTTGGTATCTTGAATTCTGCAGTCAATGCTTTTAAGACCTTGTAGTCGGAGTTATCCTCAATGAATCATTACCTGGATTTAATCCTGATTCCTGTACAAATAATTATCGTTATCTATACGATTTATTACATTGTATTAGCGGCCTTTGGCATGTGGCGCCGCAAGGAAAAAAAGAATTATACCCCTAAGAATACCTTTGCTGTTATCATTTGTGCGCATAATGAGGAAGCGGTAGTAGGGCAGCTGATCAAGAACCTTCATGACTTGGACTACCCGGATGATATGTATGACATCTTTGTTGTAGCCGATAACTGTACGGATTCAACAGCACAAGTGGCCGAAGCCGCTGGTGCACAAGTATATATTCGGGAAAATAAGGTGGAGGTAGGTAAGGGCTATGCCATGGGGTGGATGTTTGACCGCGTGGAAGCTATGGACCGTAAGTATGATGCCTATATCATCTTTGATGCAGATAACTTAGTTCACCCTCAATTCCTCCGTGAAATGAATCATCATTTGGAAAAAGGGGAGTCCGTTATTCAAGGTTATCTCAATGCCAAAAACCCAACCGATTCTTGGGTAGCAGGCACTTTTTCCATCATGTTCTGGACGGTTAACCATATGTGGCACCTGGCCAAGTACAATGTGGGTCTCTCTACAGCCTTGGGCGGTACGGGCATGTGTATCCGTACAGATATCATTCGTAAGTATGGCTGGGACTGTAACTCACTCACAGAGGATATGGAGTTCTCTATGAAACTCTTGAGTCATGGTGTCCGTACCTGCTGGGCCCATGATGCCATTATTTATGATGAAAAGGTAACTGGCTTTATGGCCTCTTGTCGTCAACGTCTTCGTTGGGCGCAAGGTCAGTTCGATACAGCTGGTCGTTATATACCAATACTCTTTGCAGTGGGAATTAAGAAGGGGTCCATCCGAATCTTGGATGGGATTATTCAAGTGTCCCAACCTTACTTCCTCCTCTTAACCACTATTTACATGATTATTTCCACAATCAATTCGGAATTGATCAACTATTGGGGGCCAGAACACGAGCTCTATACTAATATCCTCTTCCAAGTTATCCCTGTAGGGGCCTGGCAAATTATATGGTTCTTGCAATACGCTTTCCCATTGGTAGTCTTGCTACAAATCAAGGTACCACCTAAGTGTTGGTTCTATTATTTAATCTATCCAATCTTTGTGTATTCCTGGATTCCAGTCAATATTTTGGGCTTTATCCGCCGTCATGATAAACGCTGGTCCCACACAGCTCATACACGGGCTGTGGCCATGGGTGATGTAAAATTGACCCGCATGGGGGATATGCACCATAAATGAGTTAAAAGCACTGCCTGTCTTGGGTAGTGCTTTTTTATAGGAGACAACATATGCACATTTTAGTATCTAATGACGATGGTATTATGGCCCCTGGTCTACGAGAATTGGCTTATCATCTAGCGAAAGATCATCGCATTACCGTGGTAGCCCCTATGCGAGAGCAGAGCGGCAAGGCCCATGCTATTACAACGGATAGAGCCATTGAATGGAAGGTCTACCCGGCTGAGGAAAATATCGAATGGCATGCTATCGATGGAACGCCGTCAGACTGTGTTAAGTGGGCCCTTAGCCACTATCTCAAGGGCGATAAGCCAGACCTTTGTATTTCTGGTATCAATAATGGTCTTAATGTAGGGTCTGATGCCCTTTATTCTGGCACCGTTGCAGCCGCTATGGAGGCTCTTTTCTTTGGCGTGCCAGGCCTAGCCTTGTCAGCAACAAACTATAAGCGGGGCTATGGTAAGGAGCTCTATCCAGTGGTGGACCATCTAATAGCCTCCTATTATGGGCCTAATCCATCTGTAAAAGCCTCTCCTAGAGATCTGGTCCTCAATGTCAATTTCCCTGCAGAGGGTCCTTATAGTTGGGACAAGGTGCGGCAATTGGCCCAAGGGACCCAACACTATCGAGACTCTGTAGAATTTGAAATGATACGGAGGGGGAAGAAGTACTTTTGGATTGGGGGCCAGAAGGACCACGATAAGGAAGCAGTTCCTACTGATGTAGATCAGGTCCTCGAAGGCTTCATTACAGTGGTTCCTCTTACGTGGAAACAGGAATATAAGGATTTCCATATATAGGCTTTTATAAATTCCTTGTCTAGCTTGAATTACTTGTCTCTATAGGCTATGATTATATACATAGTCCTATATGCCGGAGTGGCGGAATGGCAGACGCTCTAGACTCAGAATCTAGTGATGGTTATCATCGTGTGGGTTCGACTCCCATCTTCGGCACCAGATTAAGACCCCAGTTCTATAACTGGGGCTTTTTTTATGGCCTACAATAGGATCTATAGTGTTGCTTTATAGGATTTTTAAGAGTTTGATAAAAATTCAGAAATTGCTATATAAATTGTTTGACAGCCTAGGGCCTTTCTGATAATATACATAGTGTTCCGAACACGCCGGAGTGGCGGAATGGCAGACGCACTTGACTCAAAATCAAGCGAGTAACATCGTGTGGGTTCAAGTCCCACCTCCGGCACCATAAATACATATGTGAATATGTAGTAGAGAGTGGCAGAGCTTGGTAATACCTGGCTCTGCCACTTTTTATATAATAAGGGAATAAAGACTTATCGTGTTCTACGCTCGAATAGGAGTTAATTATGAACCAACAAACCATTTACCTTGGAGGCGGTTGCTTCTGGGGTCTACAAGGATATATTAAACAAATTAAGGGTGTTCTATCTACAGAGGTGGGTTATGCCAATGGGGGCTTTCTTAATCCATCCTATGAGGATGTGTGTCATGACTCTGGTCATGTGGAAGCCCTCAAGGTGATCTTTGATGGTGACCAAATTAGTCTATCTATTCTTTTACAGTATTTCCTGCGGGCTATCAATCCTTTTTCCCTCAATAAACAAGGAGGGGATAGGGGGATTCAGTACCGTACGGGTATTTACTCAGATAGGCTAGAACTCCTAGAAGAGGTTAAAGCCGTCTTAGATAAGGCTCAAACCTTCGAATGTCAGCCTTTTGCTATCGAGGTTCTTCCCTTACAGGACTATTCTGCCGCAGAAGACTATCACCAAGATTATCTAGACAAGAACCCAGGGGGGTATTGCCACATCCCCTTAGGACTTGCCTCTGAGCCATTGATAGATTTTAATCGCTATAAGAGACCATCGGATGAAGAATTGAAGGCTACCTTGAGCCCTGAAAGTTATCATATAACGCAAGAGGCTGGCACGGATGCTCCTTTTAGCCACCCTTATACAGATCTCTTTGAAGAAGGGGTTTATGTAGATATTACCACCAGAGAGCCTCTTTTTTCTTCTCATGATAAGTTTGCCTGTCCCTGTGGCTGGCCAAGTTTTTCCCGGCCTATCGCTAAGGAAGTGGTTCGCTACTACCAAGATATGAGTCATGGTATGGTGCGGACTGAAGTTCGCAGCCGGATTGGCCAGGCCCACTTAGGCCATGTTTTTGATGATGGTCCTAATGGTGGCGACCGCTTCTGCATTGATGGGTCTGCTCTACGCTTTATTTCACTAGCTGATATGGAGAAAGCCGGCTATGGGTATTTAGTAACCTATATAAAAAAATAGGTAAGTAATGTATAAATTTAGATAGAGATAATTAAATAAAAGTAATAACCGCTCACTTGGGATAGAGACATTTCTTCTAGCTTAGCTAGAGAGAGAAACCATCCCTAGTGGGCTGTTTTATTTTATATAGATCAATAAATTTCTCAATATAACACATTAAATGAGAAATTGTTACTATTAAAAATTATTTTATATTACTTAATTTAAATAAAAATAAATAGAGAATACAGTATTATACAGTATTTTCAGTGCATATTAATATAATGCATAAGTTATTACAAATTGATATAGAAATTCGTTATCAAATATATTGATATTTATTATTATTTTGTTAGAATAATGGTTGGATTAGATATAGAAAGTTTTTAATACTATTAGCTTTCCATATGAGTGTGATTGTTATGTAAGGAGTTTAGACATGAACAAGCGTTTCTATCGCAATTGGTTATGTGCGACTCTTTTGTTGTCCATGCCTATGACAACATTTGCCGCAGAATACCAATTAGACGATTTTGTTGTATCGGGAAACCGTATCCACGAAGCACCGATTACAGAGCATAATGAAGTGCCAGGTGGTCAAGTGGCTCGTACGGCCGACTATGGTATCTTGGGTAACCGCGATACCATGACGACGCCATTTAATGCGACCACATTTACGGACAAGACGATTAATGATATTCAAGCTAGCAATGTTACGGATGTAATTGCTAATGATGCGTCTACTAATAACCAAACTCTATCTGGTGCCTCCCAAGCTTGGGCCATTCGCGGCTTCCGAGCCCAACAACAAGACGTATCCTTCAACGGCTTGCATGGTATTGCACCACGATTCTACACAGGAGTAGAAGGGATTGACCGAATCGAAGTTCTAAAAGGGGCATCGGCCCTCTTATATGGCATGTCTCCAAATGGGTCCGTCGGTGGTAACATCAACTATGTACCAAAACGGGCTAAGGCTGGGGAAAACCAAAACTCTGTTAAGCTTTCTTACGGTGATGGCCGTCAATTCGGTCAACAAATTGACTGGGGGACTCGTACTGCTGATGGCAAGTGGGGCGTGCACTTAACTGGTTATCACACCAATGGATCTACTTCCTTTAGCGATGAAAAAATCCAAACAAACTCCGCCTTTGTAGGTGTTGATCGCCAAGGTAGTCGGTCTCGCTTCTACTTAGATGGTGGTTATATCTACAACAATATAGATAACCCACAGTACCGGGTACAATTTGCAGGCATTACGAATTCTCAAATTCAAAATAATTATATTCGCCAACATGGTCTCCCATCTGCAGACCACAATAGAAAATATGGCCTTGCTGATACCTACCGCCACGTAACAGAAAAATTTGGTGCTGCACGGTATGAATACGACTTCTCCAAGAATCTCATCGGTTTTGCTGCCCTAGGCATGCGTCAAACCAAGATGGACTATGCCTATAACGATTATCGTTTACAAGCGACTGGGAATGAACAATATCGTCTCCATAATAATAACCACATAAATAAGGCCGTTTCTGCTGAAGTTGGCTTAAAGGGTAAGTTCACAACAGGCTCTGTAAAACACGAAGTAACTGGTGTAGCAACACGTGTAGCTTGGAAACGCTATATGACCAACCAAACTGGTGCTTGGTCTAATCTAAGTGCTTTAACGCCGTCTACGGTATCTAATTATGCCCACCAATATCCATGGAAGGCTGATCTTAACGATTCTAACTTGCTTTCTGGTGTAGCTTTAACCGATGTTATCTCTACTAAGGATGACAAGTGGACCTTCGTGGTAGGTGGTCGTTACCAACACATTAGTCAGGTAATGAATAAGACTAATAAATCCTATAAGAAGGATGCTTGGTCTCCTGCCTTTGCTGTGGTACATAAATTGAATGATAAGACATCTCTCTATGCCAACTATATGCAAGGCTTGACCATGGGTGACTTGGTTGACGATACTACCTATGCTAATAATGGTGAGGTCTTGTCTCCTTATAAGACAAAACAAGTTGAAGTAGGGGCTAAGTTCAATACAGGTAAATTCCTCACAACTGTATCTGCCTTCCAAATGGATAAGGCTGATTCTTTGGTAGAAAATCGTGGTGGACAAAAATTCTTGACCAATGGTGCCAAATCCCGTAATCGTGGTATTGAGATGTCCATCGCCGGGGAACCCAAAGCGGGTACACGCGTAATGGGTTCCCTCATGTTCTTGGATGCGAAATATCGCAAGGCTCCAACCGATTACCAAGGCAACTCCGTTATGGGTACACCACGTTGGCAAGCAGTGGCTCGCCTTGAACAAGATATAAAATCTGTTAAGGGCTTATCTGTAAACCTCCGGGCTAACTACCAAGGTCCTGCCTACATTGATCAATGGAATACCTACAAGGTAGGTGGCCGCATGACTTGGGATATGGGTGCTCGTTATGAATTCAAAGGCATGGGTGGTCATCCGATGATCTTGCGTGCTGATGTGTATAACATCTTCAACAAGGATTACTGGAATGCCTTGTCTAACCAACCAGCGCTCTATGTTGGTAAAGGCCGTACAGGGGTCATTTCCTTGGAGGCTAAGTTCTAGATTTTCTCTAACTAGAAACTAATATCTATAAGAACACATAAAGGATAGCTATTATCAAATAGCTATCCTTTTTATTATATCAAAATAGGCCGACACACATTAAATATACTATATTTAATTGCTGATTTTATAGATGTAAATAATACATAGTCTTATGCAAAATAAATATGATAAAAATTATCATTTGTATATTAAAAATTCATAAACAAAGCATAAAATAAATAAGAATTATTTTCAATGTTAAAAGTAAGAATGTGAGAGAAGTGTGTGTCTATTCGAGTGAAGGCCGCATGTATGAACTCTTGCGTACCCGTGTCCGGGCGCGACTGTTGTTAGCGTGGCACACCGCCTCTACTTACGCGATTACCACGACCGAGAAGTAGAGATATAAATTTAATTAGTTAGAGCTGTAGCTCTTGCCGTTTATAGCTGTAGATTTAGCAATCTTAGTTTGTATGTATCCCATAGAGGATAGAAAGGAGGGCTTATGACCCAAGCTAGAGCGATCGCCGTTCAATGGGGACTCCTGCTTATGCTGGCTATCTCCCTTGTTCTGGCCCTAGGCATAGGGTCTGTTATGCTCAGTCCTAGTCAGGTGGGGCATATTATCTGGTCACAGATTACCGGCCAGGACTCTGGCCTCTCGCCAGCCTTGGTCGATATCATATGGGATATTCGCTTGCCTCGAGTGTTCTTAGCGGCTATTGTCGGGGCGGGACTAGCCTTGTCAGGTCTTATCATGCAGGCGTCTGTACAGAATCCCCTGGCCGAGCCTTTTATTTTGGGGATTGCCTCTGGCGCTTCTGTTGGCGCTGTAGGGACCATCCTTCTTGGCGGAAGCATCCTAGTGGGTGGCATGAGCCTGGGTGTCCCTATGGGGGCTTTTCTAGGTGCTATCGTAGCAACGCTAGGTGTCCTTCTTCTGGCAGGCATTCGAACCCGTATGTCCACGGTCCGTTTGATTTTAGCTGGCGCTGTGGTCAGTGCCTTATGTACAGCCCTATCTAATTTCATCATTTATATGGCCGGCAATACAGAGGGAATTCAAACGGCTACTTTCTGGATGATGGGGTCACTGAGTAATGCCCGTTGGGATGGCCTGGTTCTTCCAATGGCAATGGTGGCCTTCATGGTGGCTTATTTTGCTAGTCAAGTTAGGTCGCTAGACGCCTTACTCTTAGGGGAAGAGGCCGCTATGACTCTGGGGATTGATGCCAATAAAAAACGGCGTACCTATATGGCCCTTATCGCCCTCCTTACCGGTATTCTGGTATCCCAATGTGGCATTATCGGCTTTGTGGGCTTAGTCATCCCTCATATGATGCGGTCTTTGGTAGGCGCCTCTCATGGAAGAAACTTGCCTATGGTCGTCGTCTTTGGAGCTATTTTCCTAGTTTGGGCCGACCTCTTGAGTCGTGTCCTCTTGCCGTCTGGTGATTTACCGATTGGGATTATTACTGCCCTTATGGGGGCGCCACTCTTCATGCGTTTACTCTTTGGCAATGCTAAGAATTTTGGAGGTTGATATGGACCATATTACAATTGATAATCTCCACTATTCTGTGGCCGGCAAAGAAATCCTTAAAGGAGTATCTTTACATCTAGATGGACATGAATTTGTAGGCCTTATAGGCCCTAATGGATGCGGCAAGTCCACATTATTAAAGCATATCTACCGGGTTAATCCTATACAGACAGGTCAGATTTATCTAGATGGCCAGCCTTTAGGAGATATTCCCCTTAGGGAGTCAGCCCGCAAGATTGCCGTTATGGGCCAATTTACTAGAATGGACTTTGACTTCACCGTCTTTCAAATAGCCCTAATGGGGCGGACTCCCTATAAGAAGAGCTTCCAGGAGGATACAGAAGAGGACTATGCTAAGGTCCAGTCAGCCTTGGAAGGAGTTGGGATGTGGCAGGCGAGAGACCGGTCTTTTACAACCTTATCTGGGGGTGAACAGCAACGAGTCCTCCTAGCTAGGGGCCTGGTGCAAGAACCCGAGTATTTGGTCTTAGATGAACCGACCAACCATTTGGATATTACCTACCAATTGGAGCTTTTAAAAATTGTTAAATCTCTCGGTATTGGCATTGTGGCAGCACTACACGAGCTTAATCTGGCAGCTCTTTTCTGTGATCGCATTTGCATCTTGAAGGATGGTTGTATACAGGCCTTAGGTAAACCCCATGAGGTGATTACGGAGGAAATCCTCTATAAGACCTATGGCGTCCATTCCATTGTTCACTGTGATGAGCAGGCTATTCCACATGTGCGTTACCTGGTCGATGACTTAGATGAAATTAAGCAGCCCCTGGAGGGGAAACTAGGGGGGACTAGATATGACTAACACCCTATCAAAGGTCCTGCAGGCCCTGTTAGGTTTATTGGTCACCGCTTTGGTTTTATGGTTGGGATTCACCCATGGTATGGGGCGCGCTCAAGATAGAAGTGTAGCCATAGGGCCTGGTCAGAGCCTGGTAGAACTCAGCAACTTTGATGGTGATGGACACTCCTTAATCAAGAGCTACAGGGTTCCTCCAAAGCGGGTTTTAGTGACCTATCCAGGAGCGACAGAACTACTCATAGCATTGGGCCTAGAGGACCGGATTGTGGGGACCGTGAGACCCTATGGGATAGAACCAGCTGACCTTGCTGGCCCCTATGGAAAGTTACCCATCTTAGAGGCACCCTTTGTTCCCTCTAAGGAAGAAGCCTTGGCCTATGAACCAGACTTAATCATTGGTTGGAACCACCACTTTTTGCCCGGTGCTTTAGGACAAGTGGGGCATTGGCAACGCCAAGGCATAGCCACCTATATCGTGCCTGCTACAGTAAGGCGAGGAAAACCTAAACTGCAAGAAATACTCTATCCCTTTATCGATGATATGGGAAAAATATTCGGTGTAGAATCACGGGCAGAGGTCTATAAACAAGGTCTGGATGAGCGAATTAAGGCGGTGGAAAGTAAGGCGAAACAAAGGGCCTACAAACCTAGCGTAATGATTCTTCAGTCCTATGGGAATTCCACTTATACGGCTTATGGAGAAAATTATGTTATCCAAGATATTGTAGAAAAGGCCGGTGGCCGCCCCTTAGTTCCACAAGGGATGACCGCCGTAGGGCCAGAGCGTATCCTGGCCTATGACCCAGACTACATCGTCTTAGTTATGTCTGATGAGGATGGGGATAGAGATGTCTTTACGAAAAAGGGTAAAGAATTACTGGAAAAAGATCCCAAACTTGGCCATATGTCGGCTATTATGAATAGTCGAATTATACCTGTTCCATTCTCTGCTGTTAATAACGGCAACGGTCGCCTTGTTGATGCTCTCGAGTGGATAGGGGCTGGGTTAGATCAATAGTGATACAAATTATTAGAATCAATGATTTTCTTGTGGAGCTAAGTAGCTTTCAGATTTAGAGATTCTTATACAATGACTCTTTTATAAAGAAAGGAAAACAACCATGAACAAGTATGTATTACGAGCAACTCTGCTTAGCGCCTTAGCTCTTTCTATGACCCCATCTGCCTATGCTGCAGAATATCAGTTGGATGATTTTATTGTAACCGGTACGCGGGTTAAGGCCGACGTGAAAGATGTAGCGGCCAATGTTACAGTCATCAATAATGAGGCCATTGAAAAGGGAAATTATAGTAATGTATCCCAAGCTTTGAAGTCGGCAAATGTTGATGTAGTCGATAAAAATGGCGTATCTTATGCCGTGTTGAATGGTGATAGTCGGGTATTGGTCTTGGTTAATGGACGTAAGCAAAACTTTGACCACTTAACCGTATCTGGTGCTACTAATGCAACTGACTTAGGTAATATCTCTATGGATAATGTAGACCATATTGAAATTGTGCGGGGACCTAATTCTTCCTTATATGGTGAAAAAGCATCGGCCGGAGTCATCAATATCATAACTAAGGCACCAGGCCCTGAAAGTAGAACATCAGTAACCGCAGAATATGGGTCTTGGAACCATCGCCGAGCAGCGATTACGAATTCTGGTGGGGATGAGAATAATCGCTACATGATTACGTATTCCAAAGAAAAACGCGGTAATTATCACTATAAGGATGTGAATGGGACTAGTCATGTCTTCCCGGATTCTAAGATTAACCAAGAGGAAGCAACCCTGCGCTATGACCATTACTTTGGCAATGATAGAGCAACCTTTGATTTTGCTCGTAATCGCAGTAAAAATGGGGGTGGTCTATCCCTACGTAATCCACTAGCAGGAATCGTTATGTACCCTGGGCGTATATATGATTCAACCGTTACGGATATGGGCCTTACCTATACCTTTAATCAAAAGAATAAGGGCGATGGGACCTTTGTTCGGTTGGGCCGTGTACAGGATAAGACTAATGCTCCATTTAGCTCTAGCTATAGTCATAATTTAAAAGGTTTAAGTTTTGAAGGCCAGAAGAATTGGACTCTTAAAAACCATAACCTTGTAGGGGGCGTCTCCTGGGAAGAACAAAAGCTATGGGAAGAAAATGGTGGCGCCATCATGGATGCTAAGGCTACTACCAAGGCCCTATTTGCAGAAGATAATTGGACATTGGGAGATGGCTGGTCCATGAACTTAGGTGGTCGCTATGAACATCATTCAGATTTTGGCGGCAACTGGACATCCCATGTAGGCCTAAATAAACGGATTAGTAATGATACCCATGCGTATCTATCTTGGGGCCAAGCGGTTAATAACCCAACGCTTAAGATGCGCTATGCTGCTACACCATTCTGGATTGGCAACCCTAATTTGGAACAAGAAAAATCTCAAACGGTAACGCTTGGTGTAGATAGTAAGATTAATGATAGATTGAACCTATCCGCTAGTGCTTACCAATCCCGATTAAAGAATGCCCTTAAATGGCAATCTAATCCAGTAGCGGGATTGCCAGGGACTTATGTGAATGCAGATCGGGAAAAACGAAATGGTATTAGCTTGAATGCTAACTATAAGATCAACGAGGCTTGGCGGTTGCGGGCTGGCTATGAATTCTCTAAGGTAGAAACTAAAAATGCTACTTCTTCCTATTTGACAGATACAACTAATACACGGCCTAATGGCTATAGTTTAGGAATCGATTATAGCAAGAATAAGTGGGATGCAAGCTTAGATCTTCATTATGTGACAGGCCGTAGTCAACAACAATTTACAGATTCTCGCTATGTAACATTAGATATGAACCTCAACTACCAATGGACTCCATCCACTAAGGTTTATTTGAAAGGCTATAATTTAACTAATGAACATTATGAATCCTTTGCTAGCACTACATTAGGAGCCTATGCTATGCCAGAACGCCACTTTGTAGCAGGCGTGACACATAGCTTCTAATCCTGCATAAATCTATTGACCAAGCTAAGTGATTTGTATTATCATTAATACATTCTGATTGGGAATTATTATTAATATTGTATGGATGGATAATAATTCAAGTAATTGCTTTAGAATAGGAGTTTATTATGGATTTCATCATGGATGCAGGTAGATTATTCATAAAGGGTGGTTTGGTTATGTACCCTTTATTGATTTGTTCTATCATTGCCATTGCAATTTTGATTGAACGGGTGCGTATGTATAATGCAGCCAAATCTAATATGGAAACATTGAAGGAAAGTGTATCTCAGCTAGTACCACAAGGTAAATGGGCAGAGCTTCGCCAAGTGTGCCAAGACGATGGTGGGGTGGCAGCAGAGTTGGTAGAAACAGCGGCTGCACAAAACCATGATATCGACAAACAAACCCAAGCTTTGCAAGGGGCTGCTGGTGCGATTGCAGCACGTTTGCGGGCTCACTTGAACTACTTGGAAACCATCGTTACCTTGGCCCCTCTGTTGGGCCTTTTGGGGACTGTAACCGGTATGATTGGGTCCTTCTCTGTGTTGTCCGTTTCTAATGGGGAACCATTTGCCATCACCGGTGGTGTAGGGGAAGCACTTGTGGCAACGGCAACTGGTCTTTGTGTAGCCATCATCGCCCTTGTGATTCACGCTTACCTCGTACAACGCGAAGATAATCTGGTATCGCAAATGGAAGAAGTAGGTGCTGTGTATATGACCGCATTGGTAGGTGACAATAATGCAGCTTAGGAATTTACGGACTACTAATAAGCCCAAACTCATGATCATCCCTATGATCGATATCATCTTCTTCTTGCTTGTCTTCTTTATGATGAGCATGCTATCCATGGTGGTCCAAAAATCCGTACCGGTTAACTTGCCGGCAGCCCAAACCGCTAAGGTGGATATCCAAAAGAAGGTGCCTATTACGGTTACTAGCGATGGATCCATTTACGTAAATGATAAGCGTATGGATATCAATGGCATGATTCAATACATGCAATTGGAACAGGCCAAAGGTCAGGATATGACCGTTGTATTACGGGCTGATAGAGCCGCTCAATACGGGCAATTCGTTAAGGTCTTGGATACGTTGAAGCAATTGAACATCACTAAGATTGCCATCGCTACTGAAAGCAAGTAAAGGAGGGTTTCTATGTCTAAGTGGAAATCGTCTTTTGGGGCTTCGATTATCATTAACGGCCTTCTCTTGGTTGGTGGGGCCCTTTATATCAATTATGCGGCTCCTGAACCAGATGCCAAGCCAGAACCGGTGGAAATTGAATTGGTAGCGGATGCACCATCTGGTGGGGCACCACAAATTTCGGCTCCTAAGCAAGAAAAGGTGGATATTCCACCAGCCCCTACACCAGAGCAAATCCAACAGATTAAGAATGGGGTAGCTGTGGATGATGTATTACAACAACAGAATCCTAGCCCCACACCGAGCCCTACACCAACGCCAGGCACGCCGGGAAATCCAACCGCTAATCCTAGCCCAACGCCAGGACCTGGATTAAACTCTAGTCCAGATCCTGGACCGGGGCCTGAACCTAAGGAAGATAAGTCCCGAGGGCCACGTGCTACTTATCGGGCCAAACCATCCTACCAATTTGCGGCAGGAGAAAAGGGGCCTTACTCAGCCCATGTGGATATTTCCATTGATGAAAATGGTAATGTATCCGGTGTTAGTCTTGATAGCTCCTCTGGGAATGCTAAGGCTGATGCGGCTATTGAAGCTGCTGCTTGGGAATGGACCTTCTTACCAGCTTTGGATTCAGATGGGAACCCAAGACCTACTTCTGTAGGTGTAACCATTACAGTTGAATAAGTGAGCTAAGAGATTAGCGGTAGTGCTAATCCTTGCTCATACGATGAGGACTAGTCTTATGTGAGGCTAGTCCTCATGCTTATAGAACTAGCAGTTGGTTGCTAGCTAGGACCTAGTAGTTGTTATTAGGGAGGACCTCGTATAAGTCTTTTGGGTCTTTGTTAGAATGTAATTGACACTCCTAGACCTTTCTGATAATATACATAGTGTTCCGAACACGCCGGAGTGGCGGAATGGCAGACGCACTTGACTCAAAATCAAGCGAGTAACATCGTGTGGGTTCAAGTCCCACCTCCGGCACCAGATAAAGAGCCCAGTTCTTATGAACTGGGCTTTTTTCTATGTACTGTTTGATTAACGAAAAATTTTATTACATGGTATGTGTAGCTATTGTAGCAAGGGACTAAGAAAGGTCCATTTAGTTTTATGCCATAAGGCAGTATAATAAAATGGTAAGTAGATAAGGAGGACCTATGCATCTTGGTATCGACATGGTTGAAATCGCTCGCATAGAAAAGGCTCTAGCTGGGCCAGGTTTTCGGGACCGCGTCTATAGGCCGGCGGAGATTGAATATTGCGAGTCTAGAAAGAAAAATAAATTCCAGTCCTATGCGGGTATGTATGCTGCCAAGGAGGCATTTGTCAAGGCCTTAGGCACGGGCTTTCGCTATGGATCTTGGCAGGATATAGAAGTGGGCCATGATGATTTAGGCGCCCCTGTCTTATCCATTTCTGGTCCTTTCAAATCCTATATGGAGGATAAGGGTTTAAGGCAGATGTCTATTTCCATTACTCATACTGATTCCTTAGCCCTGTGCCAAGTTATTTTAGATTAGAGGTTCCTATGTATTCAAGTAAACCCGTTCCTGTACTCTATCCGGACCAAGCCCAATTCATTGATGGGCATTGTTCACAGTCTTTTTTTATCCCCTTAGACCTACTCATGGAAAATGCTGGGCGGGGTATTGCCGATGTCCTGGTAGAAGACCAGGCTGAAGTGGTCCTTTTCGTTCTGGGCGTAGGTAACAATGGGGCAGATGGTCTCGTGGCGGCCCGCCATTTATTAGAAAGAGGTATTCATCCTGTCCTCTATATATACGGCGACAGGGATAAGGCGTCTGACCTATTCAAAAAGCAGTGGGCCATAGTTGAGACCCTGGGGATAGACCAGGTTGAATCTCTAGACGGTCTTGATTGGACTCAGTATTCTCATGTGGTAGAAGGCCTCATTGGAACCGGTCTAAAGGGTAACCTGCGAGAACCTATGCGGGATATCCTCTATACCATGAACGCCTTCGCCAGGGCCCATGCCTGTGCTCTATGGGCTATTGACCTACCAGCTGGTCTCAACGCCTTAAGTGGCCAAGTGGATGAAGCGACGCCTATTTATACGGGTACGATTACCTTTGGAGCCTCTAAGGTAGGCCAATGGCTCTATCCAGGCCGGACCCATTGTGGACAGGTAGAGGTCTTGCCTTTAGGCCTTCCTTGGGAGGGTATCCCAGGCCTTTATGAAGATGCCCCTAGGGCTTACCTCTTGGACCGTGAATTCATTGCTGGCCTCTTACAGGAGCGGTCTCCCTTAGCCCATAAGGGGGTTAATGGACACGTGGCCGTGTTAGGTGGTTCTAAGGATATGCCGGGAGCCCCTGCTTTGGCCGCTAATGCTGCTGTTTATAGTGGGGCCGGTAAGACTACGGTGATTACGGCCCAAGTGGCCTTGGCTGGCCTTAGGAATAGTATTATTCCTGAGGTTATGACCGCCTCTTACCAAGATGATGCAGCCTACGATGCTATTGGAGAACGATTAAGTGATTTACTTGTGGATAAGGATGCCGTAGCCATAGGGCCAGGCCTAGGGAGGACCCAAGAGGCTAGCCGCATGGTACAGAATGCTATTAAGGGGGCTAAAAGCTCCTTGGTAGTCGATGCGGATGCCTTTTATGCGCAGGATTTAGAGAAACTTATCAATGGAGGTTACTTGGCTGATACCGTATGTACCCCTCACATTGGTGAGTTAGCCCATATTACAGGACTTTCCACCAAACGAGTCTTGGATACTTATATGGATTTAGGCTTAGATCTAGCTAAGCGCTCTGGTGCTACCTGGGTAATCAAGGGGATTCCTTCTATCGTGGCAACCCCTGATGGGGAGATTTTTATTAATCCCATTGGTAATCCAGGCATGGGGTCTGGCGGTATGGGGGATACCTTAAGTGGTATCATAGCTGCTTATATTGCACAAGGCTATCCATCCAAGTTAGCAGCCCTTATTGGTGTATACCTTCATAGTGCGGCCGCTGATAATTTGGCTAAGGATAAGGCCTGGGGTTATACTGCTTCTGATGTAGCTAAGGAAGTAGGCCACGTAGTTACAGATCTTCTAGCGGATCAAGATTAGCCATAGGGCATGGAAAGTGAAGGATGCTCATGCATATATATAAGAAATACCTTGCCCTAATACTTGTAGTTCTCATGGCTCTCTTAACCATGACGGGCTGTGGGGCCCAATCAGTGGGCCAAAAGGTCCAGACCCTAGGGCAGACCATAGACCAGGCGATGAGCCAAGAAAACCGATACGGGGATAAGGAAGCTCAAGGTAAGCTATCCGTTAGGATGCTGGATATAGGCCAGGGTGATGCTATCCTCATCAAGGTGGGTGATGAGTACTCCATGATTGATACGGGAGATGTAGACCACCGGGAGGCTATTGTCGCCCAGCTTAAACAAGAAGGGGTGAGCCATCTCAAGCGGGTTATTATCACCCATCCTCACGCCGACCATATGGGTGGCTTTGTAGCTATCGCCAAGGCCATACCGGTAGACGAAATTTATGATGATGGCATTGTGGTACAAAACAGGGTCTTTAAAAACTATAGCCAGGTTATCAAGGACAAGGGAATCAAGCATACCGTTTTGCAACGAGGCGATAGTATAGACTTCGGTAACGGCGCTATATTTACCGTTTTGGCCCCATTCCCAGATAACACAAAGACCGATGCCCAAAAGTCTAAAGACCTCAATAACTACTCTATCGTGGGTAAGTTGACCTTTGGTAAGTTCTCCATGCTCTTTACGGGTGATATGGAGAAAGAGGAGGAGGCACAGCTTATACAGGCTGATAACTCAAAACTCTTTTCGCGTATTCTCAAGGTAGCCCACCATGGGTCCAAGTACACGACTTCTTCTAAATTCATCCGGTCTGTTAAGCCGGAGGCAGCCTTTATCTCCTGTGGGTTAGGAAATTCCTATGGTCATCCTGGGCAGGAGACCCTAGACCGATTAAGCAAGGAAAATATACCAGTATATATTACGGATAGAAATGGCTGGATTCAGGTCGACACAGACGGCCAATCTTGGCAAATTTCAAAAGAAAAATAGAAAACTGTGGTATAATAGAGTGCTAGTTTGAGTAGGTGTAAAACTTTCATGGTCCTTCATGTAAGTACTGTAGACTAGTAGTGACGTGTTTGAAAGTACAATAGACATACAGTTATAAAATGTTAGGAGTGAGAAGTTTTGCGTAAACTTTTTGGATTCTTGATGGCAGTCATGTGCCTGCTGCCTATCTTGACCTCTTCTGCTAACGCAGCAGAATTAGAAAACATTCGCTGGGTAACGCGTAATGATGCGCCTACGCCATACGTTCGTATGGTTATGGATTTAACGAACCCAGTTAAGGCCAAAGCAGCCATTTCAAAAGATGGCAAAACGACTACGGTAACCTTGGAAAACACGCGAATTGGAAATGTAAACCGAACTATTTCTATGGACCAATCCATCGCTTCTAAAGCGCAGTTGGTTCAGCAAAATAGAAATACCAATGTGGTCATTTCCACACCAAAATCCATGGACGTTAAGGATGTTAAGGTGTTCTCCCTCAAGAAGGATACAGTTAATAAAAAGCCTTACCGCATTGTAGTGGACCTACAAAAGAAGGGCGTCGGCCCTAAAACGACATACTATGGTAAGAACCATGGTAGTCAATCTAACGCTGGTCCTACACCAGTTACCTTGCCAACCAAGCCACAACCAATTGCTAAGCCATATGTAACTAATGGCGGTTTGAAGGGTAAAACAATAGCTCTCGACCCAGGTCATGGCGGTTCTGATCCTGGTGCCATCGGCATGAATGGTCAAAAAGAAAAGAATATAACCTTGCCAATTGCTAAATATCTCAAGGCTGACCTTGAAAACATGGGGGCCAAGGTGGTTATGACTCGGACTACCGACGTAGACGTATACGGACCAAATGCATCCGGTGTAGACGAATTACAGGCCCGTGTTAACGTGGCTAACAACAATGGTGCTGATATCTTTGTATCCATCCACATTAACTCCTTTGATAATCATTCTGTAGGCGGTATTGCAACCTACTATTATGCTAAGACAGGCTATGATGCTAAATTAGCTCAAAAGGTACAAGATCGTATTGCCTCGACACCTGGCTTTAATGGGGACCGTGGTATCCAACCTGGTAACTTGTACGTATTGCGTCATTCCACCATGCCTGCAATCCTTGTAGAATTGGGCTTCATTTCTAATCCAAGTGAAGAAGCAAATCTGACACAATCCTCTACCCAACAAGATTTTGCACAACGTATTGCTAATGGTATCGCATCTTACTTCGGTGCCTAATAGTATAGGGAGGAGCTTACTATGAAGACTCGTAACCGTATAGCAGCGCTTCTCTTATTGGGTCTTATGTCTATGGCGGCCTTCGGCTGTGATTCCCAAACGGGAACCAATACCAGTCCTGCCAAGACTGAGGCTAGCACAAGCGCACAAAAAACTGCCGATAAGGAAGCAAAATCGGAAAGCGCATCCATCGCCATTTATATTCCTAAATCCGATGCCTCTGGTGTCGTTCTTAAGACTGTAAAGGTGGATGCGGACCAAGCCCAAGATCCAGCGGCCTGGCTACAAACAGCTATGGCCCAAGATCAAGGCCAAGAGTATCCTATTTTTAAGAAGGATATGAAGGTTAACTCCGTTAAGGTTGACGGCTCCACAGCGACTGTGGACGTAAACAATGCCTTCGTCAATACTAAGCGAGGGGTCCTTACCATAGAACTTCAAATGGCAGTTATCGTTAATACACTTATAAAGAATGATGATTCTATCAAACAGGTTAAGTTTACCAATAATGGCAAGAAATTGTCCCTTATCGGTAACTACGACCTATCTGAACCATTGACCTTTATGAAATCTATGGTTAAGAAATAAATAGGCTAGCTAGTTCATAAGGCTAGGGCCTCCTGATTCACTCGGTTAGGGGGCTCTAGTTTTTTTATGTTTACAGACCCTATCCGTGCTATAATTTATCTGTATGTAAGTCCTAGTAAGAGGAGGTGTAGGTCCCGTGAAATTAGGTCAGTTAGGAGAATTTAATTGGATTCAATCCATAGCTAAGGAAGGCCTTGTAAAAGCAGACCGCGTAGCAGTCGGGATAGGGGATGACTGTGCTGTCCTCAAGGAAGTCTTAGGTAAAGACCAATTGGTTTCTACCGATACCATGGTAGAAGGCGTTCATTTCTCCTGGGATTATATGAAAGGCTATGATGTAGGTTACCGCTTAGCAGCCGCTAACATTTCCGACATCGCTGCCATGGGTGGCAAGCCCCTCCATATGCTCATTTCCTTAGCTACAAATGGGGATGTTGATGTGGACCTTCTCAAGGATATCTATAAGGGACTCATGGCCTGTGCCTCTCGCTTTGATGTTAACCTAGTTGGGGGCGATACTGTGTCTACCACGGGTCCTATGGTTTTGACTGTTACTATTCTGGGTGAGGTCGATCAAGGACAAGCTATTTTGCGGTCTGGCGCCCGTCCTCAAGACGTAGTCTTTGTAACAGGTGATCTTGGCTTAGCCCAAACTGGCCTTGAAGTCCTTCAGGAAAAACCTGAATTAGAAGATCAATACCCTATAGCCGTAGACCGTCACCGCCAGCCTAAGCCTATGGTCAAGTTGGGCCAAGCCTTTCAGAAGTTGGGAGCACATAGTCTCAATGACATTTCCGATGGACTCGCTTCAGAACTCAATGAGATTGCCAAAGCTTCTGGTTGTCATATCATGATCGATGAAAAACTCTTACCTATCAATGCTAATACGACCCGGTGGTGCCAAATTTCCGGCAAAGATCCCTCGTCCTATGCTCTTTATGGGGGTGAGGATTTTCAATTGGTGGGGACAGCACCCCAAGCCGCTATGGGGGCCCTTCAAGAAATGATTGGAGTGACCTTGATAGGAATCGTTAATAATAAGTCTGATAATCCACAGGTTTCCATGCGCAAGCTAGATGGATCTATGACTATCTTAGCTGCTAAGGGCTATGATCATTTTGTACATCCAGCATCAGATCAAGATAAAGATAAAGAGGAGGGGTAGAGGATGGTCGTTCACGTTACCTATAGAACTGAATCAGTAGAAGATACCCAGAATTTAGGACGGCACATAGGGGCCTTTATGGCTGCCTCCCAAGACCCTATCTGCTTGGCTCTGGTAGGCGATATGGGGGCCGGTAAAACCCACCTATCTCAGGGAATCAGCGCTGGGTTCGGAGTGTTGGAAGAGATAACATCACCTACCTTCGCCCTCATGAATACTTATTCGGTAGGTCGTAAAACCCTTTACCACTTTGACCTCTACCGTTTGGAAAATCCGGAAGAACTGGATACCATAGGCTTTTATGAATACACGGAAGAGCAGATGGCTCTTGTAGAGTGGGCCGATAAGTTTCCGGAAGAGATGCCAGAAGAAGCTCTCTGGATTTATATTGATAAGCATGATGATAGGACTCGCACCTTCCGTATCGAGTCCTCTAGCTTATCACAGGATGAATTAGTTGCCATAGGAGGTTCTTATGTGGTTGGGGATTGAAACATCTAGCCTAGTATCTAGTCTAGCCCTCTTAGAAGGAGATACCCTCTTGGGAGAACTCACCATGCAGGCGGGCTTGACCCATTCGGAACAACTAGTTCCTCATATAGAGCTCCTCTTAGACCAGGCTCAAGTTGATACATCCGATTTGACAGGCATTGTGGTTGCCATAGGGCCTGGCTCCTTCACAGGCTTACGAATCGGCATGGGAACAGCTAAGGCCATGGCCTATGCCTTACAAATTCCCCTCTATGGGGCTATGACCATGGATGGCATGGCCTATAATGTGCCTTATACAGACCGCCTCATTTCGGTCCTTATCGATGCACAAAAAAAGAATGTCTATGAAGCTCGCTATCGCTGGAAAGGGAATCAATTGGTTCGCATCCAAGATCCTATGGTTAAAGCTGCAGCAGATTTAGTGCAAGAATTAGAGAACCAAGGACAAGCCACTCTCTTCTTAGGTGACGGTATCAAGCGGGTGCAAAAGCTAGTGGCTGATAGGACTAACTCCGTAGAGGGCGTCCCTCTCTTTACCATAGCGCCACCTACGGTTGCCATCCCTCGTGCAGGAGCCCTGCTACTAGCAGCTCGAAATCTTAATGGAGGCCTTAGGCCGTCGGATCCAATGACTATGATTCCTTACTATATTCGCCGGTCTGAGGCAGAAGTTATGTGGGAAGATAAGCACAAGGATGATCCGGAGGCCTTGGCACAAAATCCACAAGTCACTGTGGTTGAAACGGTTAAGTAAAGATGCTTGAATAAAAGTAATCTACCAAAAGTAATTTGAGGTCATCATGATTACCAATATATCTTATCGAAGGGCGACGATGGATGATTTGAATGCCTTGGTAGGTCTTGAGTTGGCCTGCTTTTCCACTCCTTGGTCAGAAGCCTCTCTGCGAGAAGACCTACAAGACCCGGATCACAAGTTCTACTATGTGGCAGAAACCACATCGGGGGCAATAGTAGCCTATATGGGTTTGGCTTGCGTCTTAGATGAGGGTCAAGTCTCTAATATCGCAGTTTTTCCTACCTGGCAAGGCCAGGGCATTGGCGAAGGACTTCTGCGTTATGTCATAGAGAATCTTAGAGGCTCTAATGTATCTGTTATCTATTTAGAGGTTCGCCAATCTAATAAAAAAGCAATCAAGCTTTATAAAAAAATGGGGTTCACCATTGATGGGGCCCGCAAGGATTTTTATAGCCATCCTAAAGAGGATGCCTATTTATTGTCATATAGATTTTAGGAGGAAGCATGTCTGTCTTAACCCTGGCCATAGAATCCAGTTGTGATGAAACATCGGCTGCGGTCTTGCGAGATGGGCGGACCGTCGTGTCCAATGTCATCTCTAGCCAAGTGCCTATCCACCGTAAATTTGGGGGTGTCGTGCCAGAAGTGGCTTCTCGTCATCACATAGAACAAATTTTGCCGGTTATTGATCAGGCCTTAGAGGATGCCCAGGTGACCCTAGGGGATATCGACCATATTGCCGTTACCTATGGGCCTGGTTTAGTGGGTGCCCTGTTAGTGGGGGTTGCTGCTGCAAAGGGTCTCTCCTTCGCTACAGGGATTCCTTTAGTGGGTGTTCATCATATGGAAGGTCACATTTTTGCTAATTTTTTGGCTCACCCTGAACTGGAACCACCTTTTATGAGCTTGGTTGTATCCGGTGGTCATACCATGATTGTCCTGGTGAAAGACTATGAAAGCTTTGAAATCCTTGGGCAAACCCGGGATGACGCAGCGGGTGAGGCCTTTGATAAAATCGCCCGCGTCATGGGGTATCCATATCCAGGGGGGCCTCATATTGACCGCCTAGCTAAGGAAGGAAATCCTCATGCCATGGACTTTCCTAAGGCTTTGAATGAAAGTGGTAACTATGACTTTTCCTTCTCAGGCCTTAAGTCGGCTGTTCTCAATTACCTCAACGAAGCCAAGATGAAAGGGCTAACAGTCAATGATGCTGATCTAGCTGCCTCCTTCCAACGAGCTGTGGTAGAGGTTTTGGTCGATAAGACCCGCCAGGCTGCAAAGGAATATGGACAGGATGTAATTACCATAGCAGGTGGGGTATCGGCTAATTCAGGCCTGCAAGAGGCTATGGCTCAGATGTGCAAAGAAGAAGGCTTCACCTATTATGGGCCGGATAAGATTTTATCCACTGATAATGCTGCTATGATTGGCTGCCGTGGCTACTATATGGCTAAGGCTGGTAAATTCTCAGGCCTTCGTCTGAATGCTAAACCAAGCCTCCCTATTGGGACTGATATGTGGAAGGGGTAAGCATGGTTCAGGCACAAGGAAAAGAGGGAGGATTTAGGATAGTTACCAATAAGCGGGATCAAGAAGTAGACACCCTCTTAGAACAAACAGACCTAAGTCGTCCTCAAATTAATCTTCTATTGACTATGTCGGACTTTCTGGTCTTTGCCGAATCCGTATCCCAACAGGAAATCCATATCTTTGTGCAGGCAGAGAATGGATTTTTGGCCATCAAGGATGGCCGTAAGGGACGGCGGATTGAAGCGTGGCCGGCTTCGACTATGTCCCTGTGGGAGAACCTTTTTACAGTAGGGCAGGTCTTAGCAGATATAACCACCTATTACGATAAGGATGAGTACATGATTGTCTATCCTATTGTGGATAATGGCGGCAAGATCATAGGAGGCCTATCCTTTACCAACCCTCGGATTGATAGTCCATCCTACAAGGGACGAATTGAGCGCAATCGGATTTTAACAGAATCCATTTACCAGCTCATCATGGTTGCCCAAGATAGTGGGCAAGATGTATATCAACCTATTTCTTATCAGGATGGCGTTATTATTTTTGATGATACAGGCCTTATCCTCTACGCCAATGAGGCCTCTAACCGACTGGTTAACCTCTTGGGCTTTGACCGTCGTCTAGTGGGCTCATCCATCTATGGGTCGACCCTGAAGCTATCCTTTTTAAAAGCCTTGATTGATAACCATAAGGCTGATATATGCCAGGAAATCTACCAGGATATGATTATCCGCCAAACTGTCATTCCTCTTTCCTATGGCCGTGGTCAAGGACGTAATTTCCTCTTCCTCAAGGATATGACCGTAGAAGCCAAGGTTCAACAGGACCTCTTGGTTAAGAATTCCGTCATCAAGGAAATCCACCATCGAGTTAAGAATAATCTGCAAACTGTTGCGGGTCTTCTTCGTATGGAGGCTCGGCGGTCTGATCTTCCGGAAGTGCGTAAAGCTTTGCAGGAATCCATATCCCGCATAGAGTCTATGGCTTTAGTTCACGACATCGTATCTCACTACGATGAGGATTATATCTCTGTTCGCTCTATCTTTGATGAATTAGGCCGTCTCTTGCGGTCAAGCCTTATGAATCAGCAAGAAAGAATTGAGTTGGTTTACCAGGGGGACGAAGAGGTTATCTCCTCCCACAAGGCGGGCTATGTATCCCTCATCATCAATGAGCTCATCACCAACAGCTTAGAACATGGCTTTAAGGAGGCACAGGGGGAAGCTCTTATCAGCCTGACTGTGGAAGACAGGCCTGACCAAATCCTTCTAGATTATAGGGATACAGGTAGGGGCTTTCCTCAGGACTTTGACCTAGGCCAATCAAAGCGCCTAGGCCTACAAATTATTTCTAACCTAGTTACTCACGAGCTCAAGGGGACCTTGGACTTGTCCAATAATCCACAAGGGGGGGCTCGCATTCAAATTTCCATGGGCAAGGATTAGTATTTGCTTTTCTTGACTTGATCCTTTCATGATTATTTGAGGCATAGGCCCTTAGATTTTTCTCTGTATTACGTATATAACTATCGACTTTGACTGCTTAAAGGAGGGCTTATGCGCCTGATTGTTGTGGACGATGAATCCCTTATCCGCATGGATTTGGTAGATATGTTAGAAGCTGCTGGCCATCAGGTTCTAGCCCAAGGAACCAATGGGGTGGAGGCTATTGCATTGGCTATGGAATACCAGCCAGATGTTATCCTTATGGATGTAAAGATGCCAGAATTAGATGGTATCGAAGCGGCCCGACAAATTGCTCATCAACGGTTAGCGCCGGTGGTCCTCTTAACGGCTTACTCCCAAGAGGACTTGGTCAATAAGGCTAAGGAATCCGGGGTTTATGGTTACCTTATCAAGCCCCTCCGAGAAGAAGCCTTGGTACCTGCCTTGACCATGGCTATGGGGCGTTTCCAAGAGGAAGAAAGAGCATTGGATCAGATTGAGGCTTTGACCCATGACCTAGAAGAACAGAAGTTCATTGAAGAGGCTAAGCATATTATTAGGGAGACCTACGCTCTTACGGAGGCTGAGGCCTATGAGCGGATTCGGTCCTACGCCATGAAAAAACAGATTAAAATAGGGCAGGTAGCCCATCAGATTGTTAAGGCTGCCAAAAATAAGTGAGTTGAACAAGCTCTGATTGTCCTTTCTTTAGGAAGGGCTTTCGGGGCTTTTTTCTATAGCTAGTCTAGAGTTTAACAAACCATTAAAAATATTTTTGACTTTTTGACTTTATCCTATTGACTTTTGCTTTTACTATGGTAGTATAGTACTTGTAAAGAGTGGTCTGAGACCACATACCAATAGTAAAAAAAGGAGTGACCTATTATGAGACCTTTAGCAGATCGAGTAATTGTTAAACTTGTAGAAAAAGAAGAAAAAACACAATCCGGCATCTTCTTGCCAGACACAGCTAAGGAAAAATCTTCCGAAGGCGTTGTGGTTGCAGTTGGTTCCGGTCGTATTTTAGATAATGGTACTAAAGTACCTGTAGAAGTCGCTGTAGGCGACAAGGTTATGTTCGCTAAATACGCTGGCAACGAGGTTAAAATTGACGGCGTTGACCACATGATTTTGAACGAACGTGATATCTTGGCTATCGTCGACTAATTCTTAGGTGACATGTAAGAGGAAAGAGGTAATATATATGGCAAAAGAAATTTTGTTCAACGAAGAAGCTCGCCGTGCTCTTGGTCGTGGCGTTGATGCTTTGGCAAATGCAGTAAAAGTAACATTGGGACCAAAAGGGCGTAATGTTGTATTAGATAAAAAATTCGGTGCGCCTACCATCACTAATGATGGCGTAACCATCGCACGTGACATTGAATTGTCCGACCCATTTGAAAACATGGGTGCTCAATTGGTAAAAGAAGTATCCATTAAAACTAACGACGTAGCTGGTGATGGTACAACTACAGCTACCCTCTTGGCACAAGCAATGATTCAAGAAGGTATGCGCAACGTAGCCGCTGGTGCGAACCCAATGGTCCTTAAAAAAGGTATCGAATTGGCTGTATCTCGCTTGGTAGAAGAAATCAAAAACAAGGCTATCCCAGTGTCCGGTAAGAATGAAATTGCGCAAGTAGCAACTGTTTCTTGCCGTGATGAAGAAATTGGTGGTCTCATTGCAGAAGCGATGGAAAAGGTTGGTAACGATGGTGTTATTACCGTTGAAGAATCCAAATCCTTGGAAACTGGCCTCAATGTAGTAGAAGGTATGCAATTCGACCGTGGTTACTTGTCCCCTTACATGGTGACTGATACAGACCGCATGGAATCCGTTATCGATAACCCAGCAATCCTCATTACTGACCGCAAGATTTCTGCTATTGCTGATCTCTTGCCAACCCTTGAAAAAGTTGTTAAAACTGGTAAAGAACTTCTCATCATCGCTGAAGATGTGGATGGCGAAGCCTTGGCAACTCTCGTTGTTAACCGCTTACGTGGTACCTTCAAGGCCGTAGCTGTTAAGGCTCCTGGATTTGGTGACCGCCGTAAGGCTATGCTCGAAGATATTGCTATCTTGACTGGTGGTACTGTTATCACAGAAGATATGGGTCGTAAATTGGATTCCGTAGAACTCACTGATTTGGGTACAGCTCGACAAGTACGTATCTCCAAGGACGAAACCACTATCGTTGATGGTGCTGGCTCTAAGGATATGATTGCTCAACGGGTAGCTCAAATCCGTGCACAATTGGCTGAAACTACATCTGACTTTGATAAAGAAAAGTTGCAAGAACGCTTGGCCAAACTTTCTGGCGGTGTTGCTGTTATCGAAGTAGGGGCTGCTACGGAAGTGGAAATGAAGGATAAAAAGCTCCGCATTGAAGATGCTTTGAATGCAACCCGTGCAGCTGTAGAAGAAGGGATCGTCGCTGGTGGCGGTACAACCTACATCGATATCATGGATGCTCTTGATTCTATCGATGCTCAAGGTGATGTAGCAACTGGGGTTACCCTCGTTAAACGGGCTATTGAAGAACCTGTTCGCCAAATTGCTTACAACGCAGGCCTCGAAGGTTCCGTTGTGGTAGAAAAGGTAAAACACACTGATAAGGGCATTGGTTTTAATGCCTTGACTGAAGAGTATGAAGACATGGTATCTGCTGGTATCGTTGATCCAGCTAAGGTTACTCGTTCTGCCCTTCAAAATGCGGCTTCTATCGCTTCCCTCGTATTGACTACTGAAACCATCGTAGCTGATAAGGTAGAAGAAAATGCAGCAGCACCTGCTATGCCTCCAATGGGTGGCATGGGCGGTATGATGTAATCTGCCTTTTGGTAAAAGCTCATAAAATCAATCTCTTGGCAAGCCTTAGTTTGCTACCCTGGAGAGTGGGACCCCGTCCTTTATGGACGGGGTCCTTTTTTGTATAATAAAGGGGTTAAGAGGAGTATTCTCTGAAACGATAAAACGATACTGTTTAGTAAGACATAAAGAAGAGGAGAATCAGTCATGGAAGAGAGACAAGTAGACCTCAAGGAACAAACAGGGCACCAGGATCAAGGGCAAGAGAAAGAGAAAGCACGGTTTAATGCCTATGGGGAAAAAATCATGTCCAAGGAAGAGGTTCTTCAGGACATGGCTGACATGCGCAAACGACTCCTTAAACGGAGTCTCATTCGGACGGCTATTATTATTCTTATCATAGTGGCCTATATGCTATTCAGCCGCTAGTAGTCTATAGCAATTTCGATGGTAACAGTCGACAGCTACTCCGCCTTTAATAACCTGGCCGTAAGGGGCTGAGTAATAGGCCTATAGCTGATAGGCATAGTGAAATTGGTCACAAGATAATGACATACTATAGAAAAAATGATAACCTAAATAGGTGATTAGGTTATAAATGAGGATAGATATATGAAAGTTGCAGTCTTAGGTGCATCGGGAGGCATTGGTCAACCCTTGAGCCTCCTCCTGAAAACCATGCTTCCTATGGGGTCTCAATTGGCCCTCTATGGGATTACCAAGAATACCTTAGGGGTAGCGGTAGATTTGAGCCATATCCCTACAGAGGTATCTGTTAAGGGCTATATTGGAGACCAGCTACCACAAGCCTTAGAAGGGGCTGATGTAGTTGTTATCCTCGCCGGTGTACCACGTAAACCAGGGATGACACGGGCTGACTTATTTGCTGTCAATGCGGATGTCATAAAGGGCTTAGTCGAAGAGGTAGGTCGGTCCTGTCCTAAGGCCTTAGTGGCCATTGTAACAAACCCTGTAAATTCCTTGGTACCAGTAGCTGCGGCTACTCTTAAACGAATGGGGGTCTATGATCCTAAGCGCCTATTTGGTGTCACTGAATTAGATGTTAGTCGGACTAACACTTTTGTAGCAGAACATGTAGGTCGTAAGACAAGCGAGATTTACGTACCTGTTATCGGTGGTCACTCTGGCCCAACTATCCTGCCTCTCTTGTCCCATGTTAAATTCTTTTACTGGAAGACAGAAGATATGGAACGTCTCAATGATCGCATTAAGAATGCGGGAACAGAAGTGGTGGAAGCCAAGGCTGGATCTGGTTCTGCGACCTTGTCCATGGCCCAAGCAGCCGCTTGGTTTACCCTGTCTTTGGTACGAGGCCTATTGGGAGATGAATTAACAGAATGTGCCTATGTTGCTAGTCCTGATATGGATGTGGATTTCTTTGCTCGTCCAATCCGCCTTGGCGTAGATGGAATCAAAGAATTCATAGACTTCCAACCAATCTCTGCATGGGAAGAAAAACACCTTAAGGAATTGAAGGCCACCTTGCGTGCGGATATCTCTCAAGGCTATGATGCAGTAGCCCACGAAGCGTAAGCTGATTGGTAGCTATCCTTAGAGGATAGAAAAAAAACGCTAGTGAATACAAAACTCTAGTGAATACAATAAGAAGGACCCCGATGGGGTCCTTTTTTTTATGTGTAGAACCTAAGTCTCAATTAAGGGGCTTACTAAGAATGATATTGACTAAGCCTAGGGGGCTTAGCTATAATTTAAGTATTAATTCTATAGAAAATTAAAAAATAGTATAAAGAGGTATTACATGCAAGAGAAAAAATTGCCTTTTACCAAAGAGCAAATTGAAACGATTATCAAAGACTATCCAACACCCTTTCACATTTATGATGAAGAGGGAATCTTGGAAAATATGCGCCAGTTCTTGACTGCTTTTAGCTGGAACGAAGGTTTTAAGGAGTACTTTGCCGTTAAAGCTACGCCAAATCCTTACATCATGCGGATTTTGCAAAAGTTAGGGGTAGGGGCTGACTGTTCCTCCTTAGCTGAGCTTCTCTTGTGCGAAAAGGTGGGGATCAAGGGTCATGACATTATGTTTACATCCAATGACACACCTTATGTAGAGTACAAGACGGCCTTGGAATTGGGTGCCATTATCAACCTCGATGATATTACCCATATTGACTACTTGCTAAAACACCATGGGTCTTTACCTGATACCATGTGCTTGCGCTATAACCCAGGGGACCTTAAAACAGGTGGCAATGAAATCATCGGCCTCCCTACAGAAGCTAAGTATGGCATGACACGGGAACAAGCCTTGGAAGCCTACAAGCAAATGAAGGAACATGGGGTTAAACACTTTGGCCTCCACGTTATGTTGGCCTCTAATGACCGCGACGTGAATGCCCACAAGCAAACCGCTGAAATCTGCTTTGAATTCGCCCTCGAAATCCGCGAAAAGGTGGGGATTGAAATCGAGTTCATCGACCTAGGTGGCGGTGTAGGGGTAGCCTACCGTCCTGAAGAAGACCCTATCGACTTTAAGGAATTGTCTGCTGCTGTTAAAGAAGCCTACGACCGTATTTTGGTTGCCAACAACTACCCTCACGTTAAATTGGCCTTCGAATGTGGCCGCATGGTAACTGGTCCTTTCGGTTACTTGGTAACGAGAGCTATCCATAAAAAAGATATCTACCGCCATTACATTGGCTTGGATGCTTGTATGGCCAACCTTATGCGTCCGGCTATGTATGGGTCCTACCACCACATCACGGTAATGGGTAAGGAATCAGCCCCTAAGGACCATGTTTACGATGTAACTGGTTCTCTCTGTGAAAATAACGATAAGTTCGCCATTCAACGGGAATTACCAAAAATCGACATGGGCGATATTTTGGTTATCCATGATGCTGGTGCCCACGGTCATGCTATGGGCTTTAATTACAATGGTAAACTCCGGTCTGCTGAACTCCTTCTACATAAGGATGGGTCTGTTACCCAAATCCGTCGTGCTGAGTCCTATGATGACCTCTTCGCAACCTTGGACTTCTCCGACCTATAATAGAGTAAGTGCATGTCAGCCTCTATAAAGAGAGGTTGAACGATGAAAATACAAACACCCCTAAGATTGGTCTTAGGGGTGTTTATTCATACATCTAAGGCCTGTGGTATACTATAAGTATCAATAGAGAACTTAGTCAGTGATAAGGAGATATCAAGGGATATCTCAAATAGTATAGAGGATTATATGATTGCTTTAGTTGTTCTAATTACCAGTCTCATATCGATTATCAGCTTTTTAGCCGCCTTTACCTATGTAGCTACCTTCTTTGGCTTTATTGCGGCTCTGTTGGTCTTGTACCTCATTCGACACCGCCTTTTAGAGTTAATTCTCTTCATCATCGTGTCTGGGGCTTTAGAATTTTGGTTGGTAGCTCAAGGCCTTAACCAGCTTATGCTAGTAGGTATTGGGTCAGGGATTGCTTCCTTTGTCTGGTTGGTATGTAAGCTTATTTACCATAATGTGATTGAACAACGCTTCCAAAATCGCTAAAGGAGTTGATTAGTATGGACGCTATGCAAAACCTATTAGAACGTCGCAGTGTACGCAAGTATAAGGTTGATTCAATCCCACAAGAGGTGTTGGATAGAATTATTCAAGCGGGTCTTCTGGCACCGTCTGCCAAGGGCATGCAGAAGGCAATTATCGTTGCTGTTACCAATAAAGAGGTGCGAGACCGTCTATCTGAAACTAATCGCAAATATGGCGGTTGGGACCAAGGTTTTGATCCCTTCTATGGGGCACCTGTAGCTTTAGTCGTATTAGCGCCTAAGGATCATTATGCAAGCGTTCAGGATGGGTCACTTGTCCTAGGGAACCTTATGCTGGCAGCCCATGAGCAAGGCCTGGGTTCTTGCTGGGTTAACCGGGCGAAAGAGACCTTTGAGGAGACTGACTGGCAGGATTGGCTTCATACCCTAGGTGTCCAAGGGGACTATGAAGGGGTAGGGATTTGCGCCCTAGGCTACGCCGAAGGACCTATTTCTGGACCAGGGGCGCCTCGAAAGGATCATAGACTCTTTTGGTGCAAATAGGGAGTCATTCTCAATATCTTGATAGACAAATCTTATAATTTTTTCTACTATAGACCTTTAATAATTAGATAAAATCTAAGAAATTTTTAATTCCTGGATATTTTAGTAGGATATATCTTGCTATCAATTAGGCGACCATGTATAATGAGTTTAGATGATAATACAAGGCTGGCTGAAGTGGTGAGATTTAAAGTGGCATTCACTTTGGTGAATGCCACTTTTTCGTGCTTTCAGAGGCCTGTTTGTCATAGACACTAATATAGGTACTAGTTCCCATAGATTCAGCCTAGGTAATAGGCTATAAAGGAGTGAATTATTTTGGCAGAATTGCTTAAAGTAACAGGTATTGAGGCATCCGTTGAAGGTAAACAAATCCTCAAGGGCCTTGATTTGACAATCAATAAAGGGGAAATCCACGTAGTTATGGGTACCAATGGTGCAGGTAAGTCCACCTTGGCAAACGTTATTATGGGGAACCCTGTATATAAGGTAGACAAAGGGTCTATCGTATTCGACGGCAAAGACATCACTAAGATGGCCGTTAATGACCGTGCTAAAGAGGGGATTTTTATGTCCTTCCAAAGCCCTATTTCCGTCCCTGGTATTACGGTAGAAAATTTCATCCGTACTGCTAAGGCAACCATCACTGGTCAATCCGTGCGGGCCTTGGCTTTCAAAAAAGAATTGAAGGCTAAAATGGATGAATTGTCCTTCGATACTTCCTATGCACAACGCTATGTAAATGAAGGTTTCTCCGGCGGCGAACGAAAGAAGAACGAAATTTTACAAATGTCCATCTTGAACCCTAAATTGGCCATCTTGGACGAAACTGACTCCGGCCTCGACGTGGATGCTGTCCGCATCGTATCCGAAGGGGTATCCCGTTTCCACAACGAAGATAATTCCGTTCTTATCATCACCCACCACAATGCGATTTTGCAAAGCCTTAAACCAGACTTTGTTCACATCTTGATCAATGGTAAAATCGTGAAAACTGGCGATGCATCCTTGGTTGACGAAATCGAAAAACACGGTTACGAACAATTTAAAGCTATGGCTTAATGGGAGGCCCCCTAATGGAAGAAAGAAAGAAAACGCACATTGACGATATGAATCGTGGCGTCTATGACATTAAGGACGAATTCTCCTACGAACACATCGCCAATAAGGGCCTAACAGAAGATATCGTACGCGATATTTGGGCCAATAAAAATGAACCTCAATGGATGTTGGACTTCCGGTTGAAATCCCTTGAGATTTACAACAAAATGGAAATTCCAAACTGGATTCCTGATATTTCCGGATTGGATATGGAAAATATTTATACCTATGTAAAGCCTAAGGCTAAGAAGATGTCTGCTAGCTGGGACGAAGTGCCTGAAGATATCAAGGGGACCTTCGACCGCTTGGGTATCCAAGAGGCAGAACAAAAGTCCTTGGCTGGTGTAGGTGCTCAATATGACTCTGAAGTAGTTTATCACTCCATCCAAGAAGACTTGGTTAAACAAGGTGTTATCTACACAGATATTGAAACAGCCCTTCGGGAACACGAAGATATCGTAAAACAATACTGGATGACCTTGATCCCACCAACTGACCACAAGTGGGCGGCTCTCCATGGTGCCGTTTGGTCTGGTGGTTCCTTCGTATACGTGCCAAAAGGGGTACAAGTAGAAATTCCTTTGCAATCCTACTTCCGCTTGAATGCACCAGGGGCTGGTCAGTTTGAACATACCATGATCATCATTGAAGAAGGGGCGTCTGCCCACTTCATCGAAGGTTGCTCTGCTCCTAAATACGACGTGTCCAACCTTCATGCGGGTGCGGTAGAATTGTTCGTCAAGGACAATGCAAAACTCCGCTACTCTACCATCGAAAACTGGTCCAAGAACATGTACAACTTAAACACTAAACGGGCCATCGTCGGTGCTCATGGGACCATCGAATGGGTATCCGGTTCCTTTGGGTCTCACGTATCCTGCCTCTATCCTATGTCCATCTTGAATGGGGAAGGGGCTCACTGTGAATTCACCGGCATCACCTTTGCTGGTGAGGGCCAATTCTTGGATACTGGGTCCAAGGTGGTTCATAACGCACCATATACAACATCTAATGTAAACGCAAAAGGGATTTCCAAGTCTGGCGGCGCTCAAATTTATCGGGGCCTCCTCAAAATTGGTAAGAACGCAGAACATTCCAAGGCGACTGTTTCCTGTGAATCCTTGATGCTAGATGATATTTCTCAATCCGATACAATTCCTGCGGTAATCGTGGAAAACGACAACGTAGATATTGGGCACGAAGCTAAGATTGGCCGCATCTCTGATGAAGCCATCTTCTACCTTATGACCCGCGGAATCAGCGAAGAAGAAGCACGGGCCATGCTCGTACGTGGCTTTGCTGAACCAATCTCCAAGGAATTGCCTTTGGAATACGCTGTAGAAATGAATAACTTGATTAATCTTGAGCTGGAAGGCTCCATTGGGTAAGGAGGAACTATGAGTAACCAAGTACTTTTCAACGAACTTCCTAGACCAACCTTCCGATGGTTACAAGTTAATCATACGGAGGGTCAAGTCTGGGGTGACCGTACAGCTGTAGCACCTATCGTGGTAGATGCTAAGGCTGGTATCGTTAGCCCTATCGCTAACCCACAACCACTCAAACCTGCCTACGCAGGGGCTAATAAATCCGTCCTCGACGCAGTTATGAATGTCACTGGTGACTCCTACGCTATCAAGGTGCCTGCTGGCGCTAAGGAAAGCGTGAAAGTAGCTATCAAGGTGGAAGCCTCTCATACCCAAGCGGATGCCCGTTTCTTGGTAGAAGCTGGCAAGGATTCCCAAGTGGAAATCCTCTTCTACTTGGCTGGTAATACGAAAGAGGCTTCTACGGTACAGCTCTTCACTGAAGTTGCTGCTCAAGAAGGGGCTAAGGTAACTATTAAAAAGGTTCAACTCTTGGGTGACAAGGTACAACACATCGAACACCGCTATACCCGCTATGCGGATAAGGCTGATGTGACCTATCTTAATGTTGAAGTAGGGTCTGCTGAGTCCTACCTCAACTACGAACAAGACCTCAAGGGCCTAGAAGCCTCTGTTAAACACGACTTAGCTTATATCGGTGGGGATGAACAAAAATTTGATATCGCCATGCTCATGACGCATGAAGCAAAGAAATCCTATTCCGATATTCATACCCTAGGTGCCTTATCTGGCAAGTCTAAGAAATCCTTCCGTGGTACCTTGGACTTCTTGAAGGGCTCTTCTGGTTCTGAAGGGGCCGAAGAAGACACTTGCCTTCTTTTGGATCCAACAGTACACTCCGTATCCTTGCCACTCCTCCTCTGTAAGGAAGATGATGTAGTGGGTAACCATGCGGCAGGGGCTGGTCAAATCGACCAAACTAAACTCTTCTACCTCATGAGCCGTGGTTTCTCTGAAACAGAAGCTAAACATATGATCGTAGAATCTATGATTCGTCCTGTTATCGACCGAATCGGTGACGAAGCAATTGAAGAAGAAGCGCTCGCAGCAGTACGGGCTAAGATTTAAGGTGAGGCTAGGAATGAAACCAGTATCTGAAGCATATAAAGATTTTCCAATCATGCACAAAACCCATAATGGGAAACGGGTTATCTACCTAGACTCCGGTGCAACCGCACAAATTCCTCAAATGGTTATCGACCGTTTGGTGGACCATATGACCAAGCATAATGGGAATCCACACCGTGGGTCCCATATCTTGGCTGTGGAAGCATCTGAAGCCTATGAAAACGCCCGCGATCGGGTGGTGAAGTTCATCAATGCCAAACAACGGGAAGAGGTTATCTTCACTCGTAACTCTACGGAATCCATGAACCTCATCGCTCACTGTTATGGTCTCAACAATGTGAAAAAAGGCGATAAAATTCTTATCACCGTGGCGGAACACCATGCTAACTTGGTAACCTGGCAGTATGTGGCCAACCAAACAGGGGCCACCTTGGAATACATGTATTTGGATGACCATGGTCACTTGAAAGATGGGGAATTGGATAAAATCGACTCCTCTACAAAGATTGTAGCCTTCGCTCATGTATCTAATGTATTGGGCATGGAATTCCCAGTCCGTCAAATCATCGACAAGGCTCATTCCGTAGGGGCTGTAGCTGTCCTCGATGGGGCTCAATCCACGCCGCACATGAAGATTGATGTACAGGCATTGGATTGCGACTTCTTCGTATTCTCTGGCCATAAGATGTGCGCCTCCCAAGGGATTGGCGTCCTCTACGGCAAGCGAGAACTCTTAGAAGCTATGCCTCCATTCCTCATGGGTGGGGACATGATTGAGTACGTAAAGGAACAAACGACAACCTTCAACGAACTCCCTTACAAGTTCGAAGCAGGCACACCAAATGCGGATGGGGCGGTAACCTTGCACGCTGCTATCGACTACTTGGAACAATTCGGCATGGATAATATCAATGCTTACGAAGAAGAATTGGTGGCTTATGTCTTGCCTAAGATGCTGGAAATTCCTCACGTTCATGTTTTGGGGTCTGAAGATCCTAAGGAAAAACATGGGGTTATCGCATTCACTATCGATGATGTCCATCCACACGATGTGGCGACAATCATGGATAGCCAGGGGATTTGCGTCCGTTCTGGCCACCATTGCGCCCAACCGTTAGGGGCCTTCTTCCATGTATCCGCATCTACCCGTCTTTCCATGTACGTGTACACACGCAAGGAAGATTTGGATGCCTTCTTGGAAGTATTGAAAACTGTTCGGTCCGTTATGGGCTTTAAGGATTAGGAGAATTCATACATGGAAATGGATCAATTATATACGGACCTTATCTTGGAACATAACCAAGATAAACGTAATAAGCATGAATTGGCTGAATTCACCAATTCTGAACATGGTCATAACCCTTCCTGTGGGGATGATTTGACCCTACAAATCGACGTCAAAGACGGTGTCATCAAAGATGCTGCCTACACTGGTTCTGGCTGTGCTATCAGCCAAGCCTCTGCCTCTATGATGATTGACCTCATTAAGGGTAAGACTGTAGAAGAAGCCCTCCACTATGTAGATCTCTTCTTGGGTATGATTAAAAAAGAAGTGACCGATGAGGCTGAGTTGGAAGAATTGGAAGACGCTATGGCTCTTAAGAATATTTCCAATATGCCAGCTCGTGTAAAATGTGCTGTGTTGGCATGGCATACATTGAAGGAAGCTTTGAATAAATAATTAGAAATCACTGATATAGTATCTTGTCGATGGTAATCTGAGCCGTTTGACCAGATACTAGTCAGTGATTTTTTATGCCAGAAAAATGGGAGAGTACGTATATGAGAAAAATGCTTTTGCCACTTCTTTATTGTTCGTCAGGAGGGAGTCATTTAGGTACTTACTATACTTACTATGTTAATCCTACTAATAATTCATTGATTGTAGGAAGGATGGGACTGTGTCCACATGAACAAGTTTTTAATAGTAAATTGAAGGCTTATAGTAAAAGTGGGTTATTAGTAGAATATACAGATTTAGGGCCAAATCAAGAGTTGTATAGGAAGATTATTGCTATAGGGAAGACTGAGGTAGAGAAGTATAAGAAGTCTATTAGTTAAGGCATTTGCCTATATAGAATTATTTATTCTAGTTCAATTTGAACGAAGAGCCATTAAATTGTGATCCCCTTAGGCTCATCTTAATTATGGAACTGTGATTTTTACATATATTAGGATTATTGTAAAGATTAATATTTAGTCGGAATAATTCAAAGAGTATCTAAAAATAGGTACCCTTATTTGTTAGTCTTTATAATATAGATTATGTTTTTCTTAAAGGAAGATATAAAAATGAATAGAAGATCTATTCTAGAAATGAATTCTGATGAGGCTAGAAAATATTTCTTGAAACCAGAAAATTATTTTACATTGAACTTGCCATCTTATATTAATTTAGAAGCATTAATTAATCAGGCTGATAAGATACTAAAAGAATCAAAGTTGGATGATTTGATTAGAAATGGTAGTCAAAAAATAAAATATTCAAATTTTTCTAATATAAACTATATTATTCAGACCAATAAAACAGTCAACACATATAGACCAATAACATTAATCCATCCTATTTTATATGTGGATTTAGTTAAAAATATTACAGAAGAAAAAAATTGGGTTCTATTAGTAGATAGGTTAAAAGAACTAATAGCTCATGTATCACCATCTATAAAATGTACCAGTTTACCATTTGAAAATTGTAGTACAGGAAAAATAGATATCACAAAAGATAAAGTATTGCATTTCTGGAACTCTATAGAACAAGAAAGTATTAAAAAGAGTTTAGAATATTCCTATCTATTGAAGATAGACATAAGTAATTTTTATAGTAGTATATATACTCATAGCATTGAATGGGCCGTTATTGGCGAAGATGAAGCTAAAGATATTCGGAAAAATAGACAAAATATTAATCTAAGTGTAGAAGATAAAAAATTAAAAGATAATATTGGTTCAATAATAGATAAAAAGATACAGCGGATGAATTATGGTGAAACTGTTAGTATACCTCAAGGTAATGTAGTGTCAGATTTTATCGCTGAAATTTTACTTGCATATGTAGACAAAGATTTATATGACTCATTAAAGAGAATAGAAAACTTTAATCAAGATTACTGTATTTTAAGGTATAGAGATGATTATCGAATCTATACTAATAGTATAGATTCACTTAATTTAATAAAAAAAGAATTAAGTATTATATTACAACGTTTTAAATTGAGTTTATCTGAAGAGAAAACGGTGCATTGTAATGATATTGTATTGGATTCTATAAGTGAAGATAAACAATATTGGCTTGAGCATGACCCTGTGATTAAAATAATAGCTAGTGATAGACTTTATAATGAGTTAAATACGGATCTAATACAAGATGAACCAGTATCATATGTTAATAAAAGATATCCAATTAACCGTATATATAAAGCTACTATACAAAAGCATTTATATATAATAAAGACATTTACAACAAGATATCCGAATAGCGGGCAATTAATAAATGCATTAGAGGAATTTAAAATAAGGATAGAAAGTCATAAAGAGGATGATTTTAAAGTTACAGGTACTGATATCAAAGTTTTAATTGCCATAGTTGTTGATATCATATTTCATAATCCAAAAATTACGAGTATTGGTGTACAACTATTATCAATATTACTTTCTAAAATAAGAGATTCTCATACTGATAGTTCAAAAGATAGACTTGAGCTTATTAAACATATTCATAAAAAATTAAACAATTCTTTAGTAAATCCATATTTGGATATATGGCTTCAGAGAATATTGATTGCAGTAATAGGGAATAAAAATAAAGAGTTTAGTGAATATGTTGAATCTTATTATGGGGAAACACATGATAAATTGGTTACTCTTATTAATAATAAACTCTTAAATAAATCAGTAAAGATAAGTTTATTTAATGAGGATTGGTGCAACCAAAAGATTGATTTTTGTAGTATTATTGATGAAAAAGAAATTGCAAAACTCAAAGAGGTTATTGGAGACGATGAAATAAGATTTTCAAACTATTCTATGATTTAGATTTGTGTATTTCACATTATATAAAAATATTTTAATTTTATATAAGAAAACAGGTTTTAAAAAGATTTAGAATGAGTGATATAGATTATTTAACAAAGTTAATACAGGCTTTTTGCAGTGAACGGGACTGGGACCAATATCATAATCCTAAAGATCTAGCCATTGGTTTATCCACAGAAGCTAATGAATTATTGGATATCTTCCGCTTTAAGAGCCAAGAAGATATGACAGAAATGATGAATGATCCTGAAAAAAGAGAGGCTATCTCTGAGGAACTAGCTGATGTCTTTTTCTTCCTCTTACGGTTTGCACAAATGAATCACTTTGATTTAAAGATGGCATTAGAATCAAAGCTTGTATTGAATGCTAAGAAGTATCCAGTAGATAAGGTTAAGGGGAAAAACTTAAAGTATAACGAATATTAGTAGGGAACTATGGATCACAGCAAGTATCGAATGACAACAGCCAATTTTAGGGATGAATTTACTAGCATCTCCGGAAAGTATTTGAGTAATTGGCCAATTTTATATATTTTGACAGAAACACTATTAGAAGATAATAAGAAAAAACAGAGACCTAAGGCCTACATTGGTGAAACTACAAATGGTCTCCGTCGTTTATCTCAGCATGCAAAGAATGAAGCAAAAAAGGAATTCGATAAGGTTAATTTTATTTATTCTAAAGAATTTAATCAATCAGTGACCTTTGATTATGAGTCGAAACTAATCCAGTACTTTTCTGCTGATGGTATCTTTGAGTTACGTAATCGTAATGGTGGTTTAGCTGATATAGAGTACTATGATAAGAACTATTATGATGGAGAATTTAAGTACCTATGGGAGTATTTACGTCAGCATAAAATTGTAAAACATACGATAGAAGAACTGGAAAATACAGATATTTTTAAGTACTCTCCTTATAAAACCCTGACTGATCAACAGAGAGAAGCCGTAGAAGCCATTGCTAAATGTATTTCTGAAGGACGCAAAGAAACGATTCTAGTTAAGGGAATGCCTGGTAGTGGTAAAACAATAGTAGCTATTTTCTTGTTCAAATTTATTAAAGATAAGATGGATAAAGTTGCTCAACTGTTAGAAGGGGAAAACCCTAATAATGTGGGGGCAGATATAAACTTTTTATCTAACCAATTTAAGGATAAAAAGATGGGTTTCGTTGTTCCACAGTCTTCTTTACGAAAGACTCTTAAAGAAATTTTTAAGGGGATTTATGGATTGAAAGCAGCCGATGTAATGAGTCCATCGGAGGTTGTTAAGAACTTTTTAGATGGAACAAAATATGATGTGCTTTTAGTCGATGAGGCACATCGCCTTCGTAAGCGTAAGAATATTACCAACTATAGGTCCCATGATGCTAATAATAAAAGACTGAACTTACCTAAGGATGCTACGGAGTTGGATTGGGTCTTGCATTGCGCAACTTGTCCTGTTCTTTTTTATGACCAAAACCAGGTTATCGGTCCTGCAGGGATCGAAAAAGAAACCTTAGAGGATAAGGTAGAAAAAGTATTTGGTAACAAAGTTATTTCCTTTACTCTAAACCAACAAATGCGCTCCAATGGGGGGATACAATATATTGAGTATATAGAGAATATACTTAATATGAGGCAACCTTATCGAATTGATTTTCCTAATGAAGATACCCCTGATTATGATTTTTGTATGGTAGAAGACTTTAAATTATTTAATGACTTGATGTATGCCTATGAAGATAAGTATGGGCTTGTTCGCATGATGGCTGGATATGCTTGGCAGTGGGATTCTAAAAATAATACTAATGCATTTGATATAGAGATTGATGGTATAAAAAAACAATGGAACCAAACGTTAGAGGACTGGATTAGAAGTGGTTCTTCAATAGATGAAGTAGGTTCTATTCATACTCTACAAGGTTATGACCTAAACTATGGATTTGTTATTTTAGGTCCAGATATTATATATGATGAGGATAAACACTGTATTTCAATTAATCGAAATTCTTATTTTGATAAAAAAGGGAAAAATACAGCTACTGATCAAGAACTAATAGAATATATTAAAAATATATATTATGTTTTATTGAGTAGGGGTATTAAAGGAACCTATATTTACGTATGCCATCCGTCTTTAAGAGAGTATTTGAAGAAATTTGTTAAGGTTTATATCTAATAAAAAAATACCACCTTACTATACATAGTAAGGTGGTATTTTTAATATATTTAATATTGCTTTTGTGTACCTGTGTATTTAAAATGAATTTAAGGGAATAAAAAAACTCAATTCGTAATGAATTGAGAAAAAATTATGTGCTCCACATCGAGCGACCCGAAGGCGATTTGAATAAATTTTTATTTGAACTCGTAATGTAATTCTATAAGTGTCTTTCGACACTTGAATTATAAGATAGGGCCATAGTTTTGTCAATTTAAAATTTTTAAGAGTGTGTATGAAAGGGATTATTATGAATGCAAAAAGAAGTGAATATTACATTGGATTGGATATTGGTACTAATTCAGTTGGCTGGGCTGTGGCTAATCCGGATTATACAATTCCTAAGTTTCATGGCCATAAAATGTGGGGAAGTCGTTTATTTGATGAAGCTATGACTGCGGAAGAAAGACGGGTTCATAGGACCAATCGTCGTAGATTGAATCGTCGTAGGGATAGGCTTAATATTTTACAAGATTTATTTAAAGACGAAATTGCACAAGTTGACAATACTTTCTTTTTACGGCTTAAAGAAAGTAAGTTTTATCTAGAAGATAAAGATGAAGCGATTAAAGATAAGAATATTCTTTTTTCTGATTTAAAGTTTACAGATAAAGACTTTTATAAAAAATATAAGACAATTTATCATCTTAGGAATCATTTAATGAATGAATCACCTGATGATATACGTGAATTATATTTAGCAATACATCATATATTGAAGTATCGTGGTCATTTTTTATTATCGGGTGATTTAGGAATATCTAATGAGTCTATAGCTGATTCTTTAGAGTCTATTTTTGTGAACTTAGATATTCTTCAGCCAGGAGAGGAATTTGATCTTAATTTAATTGATTCCATATTAAAAAATAGAGATAAAACAAAGAGTGATAGAAGAAAAGCTGTTAAGAAAGTTGCGGAAGAACATTGGGAATCTAATAAAAAAGAACAATCTGTTAAGAATAAAATTGTACAGATTGATAATATTGCGGGTCTTGCTTTAGGCTTAAAAGCAGATTTATCTAAATTACTTAATGTTCCAGAATATACAGATTTAGAAAAGGCTTATAAAGAGATATGTTTTTCTAAAGGTGATTATGAAGAGAAACGTGGAGACTACGAACTATCTATCGGAGAATATATTAAGATTATAGATCAGATTAAAACAGTATATGATTCGATTATTTTATCATCTGTCCTAAAAGATTATGCCACTATATCTGAAGCTAAAATTGCTGATTATGAAGCCCATCAAGGTGATTTACAGCACCTAAAAAAACTCCTTAAACCGACACCTAGCTTGTATAATGCTATGTTTAGAGATGATTCTAATAAATCATTGAACAATTATGTAGCATATATTGGTGCATATACAAATGGTAAACGAACATCAACTGAAGACTTTTATAAATTTGTTAAAAAATCATTAGCAGAATTAGAAGATTCTGTAGAAAAAGAAAAGGTTCTTAATAGAATTGGTTTAGAACAATTTATGCCATTAATGCGCAGTAAGAATAATGCATCTATCCCTTATCAAATTCATAAAGTGGAGTTGTTACAAATTCTAGAAAAAGCAGCGTCTAAATTTCCATTCTTAAATGATGTTAAAGATGGTCTTAGCGTCAAAGAAAAGATTATAGAATTATTTGAATTTAGAATTCCATACTATGTAGGACCTTTGAATAATAGTAATTCGAATAATGCATGGGTAGTCAGAAAATCTACTGGTAAGGTATATCCTTGGAATTTTAATGAGAAAATTGATGAAAAAGCATCTGCTGAAGCCTTTATTAATAATTTAACTAATAAATGTACTTACTTAATTGGTGAAGATGTTTTGCCAAAAAACTCAATCTTATATAGTAAATTTTCATTATTAAACGAATTAAATAATATTAGAATTGATGGCCAACCATTGCCTGTACAGGTAAAACAGGATTATATTGATACCATATTTAAAAAAGAACATAAGAAACAGACTAAGTCACGTATTTTAGATTTCTTGAAAATATCTGGATTAATTCCTAATAGTATACCTGTTAGTGTAGTTACAGGTCTTGATGATTCTATTAAAAGTGATTTGAAGTCATATCGTGATATGGAAAAAATTCTTGGTGAAGGGTTTGATATTTCTGTAGCAGAAAATATTATTCGGTGGGTAACTCTTTTTGGGGAGGCTAAAAGAATTTTAGTCGATAAGATTAGAGAAAATTATCCACAAATAACTGATGAGCAAATCAAAAAAATTAAGAAATTAAAGTATTCTGATTGGGGTAAATTATCAAACAAATTTTTGTTAAAAATAAAATGTATTACACCTGAAGGTGATGAAAATAGCATTATTGATACTTTAGAAAATACCAATCTGAATTTGATGCAGATTCTAGCCATTAAGTCGTGTCAAAAAAATATTGAGTTATGGAATCAAGAACATACTGAAAATAAAGAATATAAGACTGAATATGATTTGCTTGATGATCTTTATATCTCACCAGCTGTGAAGCGCTCTGTTTGGCAAAGTCTTAAAATTGTTGATGAACTAGTTCGGATTAATGGTTCGATTCCTAAAAAGATATTTGTTGAAGTAACTAGAACTAATAAGGCTGAAAAAACGAAAAAAGATGCACGTCAGAAACGCTTACTAGATCTTTATCAAGCAATAGGTAAAGAGGGAGCTGAATGGAAAGAACAAATTTTAAATTATAATGCAGGCGATTTCCGTTCTAAAAAGTTATATCTCTACTACACGCAAATGGGACGATGTATGTATTCTAATGAACTCATTAATATAGATCGACTGTTTACTAATGATTATGATATTGACCATATATTCCCTAGGAGTGTTACAAAAGATAATAGTTGGGATAACTTAGTATTAGTAAAATCCGTAGAAAATAGAAAGAAAACTGATACATATCCATTGCCAATAGAACTACAAAATCGGAATAAAGAATGGTGGCGTATGCTGAGGCAATATAATTTCATTAGTGAACGGAAGTATGAACGTTTAGTGCGTAAAGAAGAGTTGACCGTTGAGGAGTTGTCAGGATTTATAGCTCGTCAATTGGTAGAAACATCGCAGTCAACAAAAGCAGTTACCCAACTACTTAAAAAAATATATCCGGATACAGAAATAGTATTTAGTAAAGCGGAAAATGTTTCAGAGTTTAGAGATAAAAATAACTTTGTTAAGGTGCGCGAACTCAATGATTACCATCATGCTAAAGATGCATATCTAAATATTGTTGTGGGTAATGTGTATCACGAGAAATTTACTAAAGATCCAAGTAATTATATTAGAAATGTATATGATAGATTTAATAGTATCAATGATCGACGTAAACGTCTTAGCATGAACCATATATTTGTTCATAAGTTGGAAAGACATAATACTACAATTTGGGATCCCTCTATTTCTATGCCTATCGTAATTAAAATGATGGAGAGTAATGATGTTCGTGTAACTAGGAAACTGACCATCCAAAAAGGAGCCTTGTATAATGCGTCAATTACAAAGGCAAATAAGGCTAAATTCGATTCCAATTTCCCATTAAAACGTGGTGATCAACGGTTGCTGGACGTTAGTAAATATGGTGGATATGAAAATATTTATAATGCATATTATAGTGTTTTTAGATTCATCGATACTAAACTAAAAAAAGAATCGGTTAATTTAATTGCTATACCAATATATGTATTAAATTCTCTAAATTCAAATGATGATTATATTTTATATGCCAAATCGACGATATCAAATAGAAATAATTATGATCAAATAGAGTTATTATATAAAAAGCTTCCTATTAATTCTTTAGTACGTATTAATGGATTTGATTATTATATTGGAGGTAAGACTAATAATAATGTATGTATAGATTCTGCTATTTCAGTTGTATTAAATTCTTCTGATCTCTTGTACTTAAAGAGTATTATTCGGGTAGTAAATTCAGATATACCTGAACATGTTTTTAAAATGGATGATAGCTTAAGTAAAGATGCAAATTTACGGTTCTATCGAAGCTTGGTTTCTAAAATGAAACAGTCTATCTTTATTAAAAAATCTAAAAATAAATTTAGAGAACTTGAGCAGGATTCATGCATCTGTAAATTTATAACGCTTACAGAAATTGAGCAGTGTTATGTTTTATTAGATTTGTTAAATATGTTAACTAATAAAAAAACAACATATGATAAATTAAATAAGTGTTTGGGTGTAAGTATGTCAAGATCTACTCAAGGTATGAATTTATCTAATCTTAATGAATTTACAATTAAAGAACAATCTGTAACAGGATTATATTGTAAAGATGTTAAGTTGATTTAAGGAATATTATATGAGCTGGCGTACTGTAGTAATTAGTAACCGAGCTAAGTTAGATTTTAAGATGAATTATATGGTAGTTCGTAAAGTTGATTCGATTACCAAAATCTATATTCAAGAAATCTATATGTTAATCATTGAATCAACGGCTGTCAGTATGACAGCCGTTCTTCTTAATGAGTTGGCCAAGGCTAAAATAAAAGTTATATTTTGTGATAATAAAAGAAATCCTGCCCTTGAATTAATATCATATTATGGAGCACATAATACGAGTGGACGCTGTAGGGATCAAATTGCTTGGCGTGAGGAGGATAAAATCTCCTTATGGACAGATATTGTAAGGTCTAAGATTAATAATCAACTAAGACTATTAAAGTCAAGAAATTTAACAACCTATAAACAATTAGAAAGTTATTTATTAGATGTATTACCTGGTGATATAACCCAAAGAGAAGGTCATGCAGCTAAGGTGTACTTTAATTCATTATTTGGGAAGGAATTTACTCGAGATGAAGAAAATAATATCAATGCTGCCTTAAATTATGGATATATGATGCTTTTGTCAGCTATTAACAGGGAAATTGCTAGTTTAGGTTATTTAACTCAAATTGGTCTTAACCATAATAATCAGTTTAATCAATTTAATTTAAGTTGTGATTTGATAGAACCTCTTCGAGGGTTAGTTGATCGGGTTGTTGTTAATATGGATTTAAATCAATTTTCTAAGGATGAGAAATATAGACTAATAGGGATCCTATCAGAAGAAGTTCGTATTTATAATAAAACTTATACATTAACAGATGCTATCAGGATATATTGTAAAAGTATTTGTGATGCCTTGAGTCAATCAGATTTATATCTTGTCAGGTTTATAGAATATGAGTTATAGATATATGCGTATTTTAGTAATGTTTGATATACCAATAGCTACTGCTGAGGATAAGCGTACATATCGATTATTCAGAAAATATTTACTTCAGTCAGGCTATTTGATGATGCAAGAGTCAATCTATATCAAATTGGTTCTAAATCAAACTAATGCTCAATTAGCAATTCGAAGTTTATATAGGAATAAGCCAAGTGTAGGGCTTGTTCAAGCTTTAACCATTACAGAAAAGCAATTTTCAAAAATGGAATACATTATTGGTACAGTAGAATCTGATGTAATCGATTCTACTGATCGAATGGTGATTTTATGAGGTTAGTTTATACTTCACTAGATATTAATATATTGTTAGGCGAAAAAATTACATCTTTATATATTGAGGATAAGTTACTTTATAGGCGTTTAATAAGTGAATTAATAGATCAAAATAACTCGGAATGTGGGGAATGGATCTTATCTGATGATAGTGAATCTTTATCCATAAAGAATAATATTTTTATTGTTTATGATTATTTTAATATGGATCAATGTTCTAAACCTTTAAATCATAAATTACAAGAAATATTAGTAAATCGGGTGAATGAAAAGATAGATATTTTAGCAGATATAAATTATAAGTTACAGGAATTATATAACGAAATAAATATAGATTTGCCGATAGATATAGCCTATTCGCAATATATAGGAGCTAAAGAAATTATAAAACTGGGGGCCTTTCATTTTAGTTATGATGAATATGATATTCCTAATAGTTTAATTGGTCTTTTAGAATGTAGCAATGAGTTCCTAATGCCAAAGATAAATATATTAATCGGTCTTGATGCTATTCTTGCTAATCATGAAAGACAAGAATTTTACTCTACATGTTTTAGTAAAGGCATACCATTGCTAGCAATTAATAGTGGAAGGAGGATTGGAGGATTTGATAAAAAATTAGAAAATACATATACTATTGATAAAGATTTATGTCTAATTTATTGATATTTATAGACTTATATCGCGTGTAATGACGAAAAAATACTCTCAACCTCAAATTTTATTTGGGGTTTGAGAGTAATGTAATTCTATAAGTGTCTTAGACTTCACGTTGTTTTTCTTTTGAGTTTATAGCGTTTGAGAGTAATGTAATTCTATAAGTGTCTTAGACCTAGTGATTTATACAAAAGACGGCTATCAAGTTTGAGAGTAATGTAATTCTATAAGTGTCTTAGACTTATAAAGCCGTTAATAGCAATGGGAAATTGTTTGAGAGTAATGTAATTCTATAAGTGTCTTAGACGACCTTGGCGGATAATATCTTTTAGCTTACGTTTGAGAGTAATGTAATTCTATAAGTGTCTTAGACGGATACCCTCTACAGCTATTACTATAGCTTGTTTGAGAGTAATGTAATTCTATAAGTGTCTTAGACGTACTTCGTACCCCTTCTCCTTTTTCTCTTGTTTGAGAGTAATGTAATTCTATAAGTGTCTTAGACTACATCTGTGCCAACACTAAAAGCATTTGCGTTTGAGAGTAATGTAATTCTATAAGTGTCTTAGACGGTCAACCGCAAAGCCAAAGTCTAAGCCGTGTTTGAGAGTAATGTAATTCTATAAGTGTCTTAGACTACCTTGGAATCAAGCCGTCCGTCAGACCTGTTTGAGAGTAATGTAATTCTATAAGTGTCTTAGACCGGCTCTGTCTCGGAAGTAATATCCACTCGGTTTGAGAGTAATGTAATTCTATAAGTGTCTTAGACAATAACGGTCTGATAGCCGTCCTAACTCATGTTTGAGAGTAATGTAATTCTATAAGTGTCTTAGACTAGCCCCCTTTTATCCTAAATTTAGCGCTAGTTTGAGAGTAATGTAATTCTATAAGTGTCTTAGACCGCGTCCCATTTCTCAGAGCCTACACAGTCGTTTGAGAGTAATGTAATTCTATAAGTGTCTTAGACTTGATGCCGATCAGTGATGTGCATTTATCAGTTTGAGAGTAATGTAATTCTATAAGTGTCTTAGACGAACTGAATGAATGTGTTTTCGCTACCTACGTTTGAGAGTAATGTAATTCTATAAGTGTCTTAGACAAATCCAACTAAAGCGGTCAGAACACTAGGGTTTGAGAGTAATGTAATTCTATAAGTGTCTTAGACTAGAAACGGAGCAGTAACGATTGAGGGGTAGTTTGAGAGTAATGTAATTCTATAAGTGTCTTAGACGGGGTATTTTTTTATTATTTTAGTTGACTTGTTTGAGAGTAATGTAATTCTATAAGTGTCTTAGACCAAGGAGAAGCAAATGAACGAAATTAACATGTTTGAGAGTAATGTAATTCTATAAGTGTCTTAGACTGCCATTCTTCAAGAATACGTCCTCAATAAGTTTGAGAGTAATGTAATTCTATAAGTGTCTTAGACTTTATACTTTGCGTCAACACCGAAAGATAAGTTTGAGAGTAATGTAATTCTATAAGTGTCTTAGACTCAATCATCGTGCACCCCATGTCATCACATGTTTGAGAGTAATGTAATTCTATAAGTGTCTTAGACTCTTTTTACAAAATTAATTAATCGTCTTGCGTTTGAGAGTAATGTAATTCTATAAGTGTCTTAGACAATTTAATTGGTTATTTTTAACTAGTGCCTGTTTGAGAGTAATGTAATTCTATAAGTGTCTTAGACTGTGTCGCCAGGTTGTAGCTGACTTTTATCGTTTGAGAGTAATGTAATTCTATAAGTGTCTTAGACAATCGTTGAGAATGTGTTGCTTTTCCGCATGTTTGAGAGTAATGTAATTCTATAAATACTCTTAATTTTTGTATAAAATCTTCTGCTAAATAAGATCATGATTTATTTGTTTTATTAGTATTTAAATTTGCATTAGAGTTTGGTGATTTAATGATTCCTTATATCCAGAAGGTAAACGGGGTCTTTTTATTACGTATGAAGAAATAGAAAACTATTCCTTTTTTCGAGTTTTTAAAGGAAATAATTTTGTTAACAAGATAATAACATCAATAGAATATTATCTCTTTAAATTTGAAAAGAATCGTATGTATAATAGTTATAATCGAATTGATTATTTCTTTTATAAAATGCCAAATACACTTATTGATAGGATGACATTTATTAGTATTTAAAGAAGAAGTATAAAAAATTAGAATGACTCTTTACATCATTCTAACCATGCTATATCATAATCTAGAATTACTTATTAGTTAAAAGGGTTTCCTGCTTATCCTCCTTTGGATCAAGCGGATAAAAAGGACCTTCCTTAGCCGGACGGTTCTAGAAGCCAGAAAGGATGTAATGAATCAAGACATAACTATTTCCAAATCTAATATTCGCGGTGCTTTTGGTGCCTTCTTTATTCCTGGTATGTACACTGCCTTATGGGCTGGTTTTGTTCCTTATTTGAAGGCTAAGCTTGGTATTGGTGAAAACGTATTGGGCTCTATGATTTTGGTTTTAGGCCTTGGTTCTTGTCTTTCTATGGCTGTAGCCGGTAAGTTAGTTGAATCCTTAGGTTGTAAACGGACTGTACAGATTGGTTCTATCATCGGTATGATTGCCCTAGCCTTGGTGACTATTTGTTCTACCATCTTTGAAACAACGGTAGCCCTCTTCTTCTTTGGTATGGGGGTGGGGCTTTCATCTGCATCTGCTAACCTCCAGGCTATCCTGACAGAAAAGGTCAGCAAGAAACACCTCATGGGGGCCTATCACGGTGGTTGGTCCCTCGGCGGTTTTGCTGGGGCTGGCGTTCTCTTACTCTTGATTAAGACCTTACATCTACCTGTTAACCTAAGTATTTGGGGCATACTAATCGTATTGGTCCTGGCTATTCTTTTAGTGAGCCAGTTTATGTTGACCTTTGGCAAGGATCCTAATGCCAAGGAGGTTAAGAAGTCTAAGTCTCCTTTGTCCTTCCATCCTATCGCTATCATCTTTGGTGTCTTGTCCTTTGTATCGTATTTGACTGAAGGGGCCGTAGGGGACTGGTCAGCCCTCTACCTATTTGAAGATAAGGGTATCGAAATCCAAGAAGCGGTTATGGGGGTTATGCTCTTTAACGCTACCATGTGTATAGGTCGTCTGCTGGGCAACACCCTTGGTAAACACTTGACCTCTAAGCAAGTGGTTGTGGGCGGTTATATTATGGGTGCTATTTCCATGGCCCTCATAGTATTCTTGCCAGGCCATGCATCCATGTATACCTACCTCTTATTAGGGATTTCCTTGGCTATGATTGTGCCAAACCTCTTCTCTGCTATGGGAGAACAAAATGTTATTCCTATGACGCAAGCAGTGGCAACATCCACTATGCTCGGTTATATGGGCATCCTCATGGGTCCTGCCTTGATTGGCTTCATCGCTCATGGGTCTAGCCTCATGATTGCATTTATCTGCATTACGGTTTTGTTAATTCTTTCTGCAGCTATCGGCAAATATGCTTACAAGCTTATTGCAGCGGCTAAATAAATTTCATAGTAAAAGCCCGGCTCTTAGAGCCGGGCTTTTACTGTTACTAATGTTCTCTTGTTTGAATTTAATTTTAATTTCAGGTAGGAGGAAGATAAGATGGGGTCGAATATATAGGTATATAAGTCAGTAAAGAAATTTTTTAGAGGAGGAAATACTATGTCAATCCTTAAAAAGCTTTGCTTAGGTGCCTTGGTAGGGGCTATGGCCCTGGCACCAGTTTCTGCTAAGGTTGTTACAGGAAGCCAAGAAGATATCAATATGAAATTGAAGTATCCTTTGGTCTATACGGATAATCTCTTGTCACAAAGGGCTATCAACACGGATATTGCCAACTATGTTGGTCAAGCTAGGAGTATGTACTACAATGACCATATTTATCAGGTCAATCAGTCCTATGATGTGACCTATGAAGATAAAAACCTAGTATCTCTCATGTTGACTACCTCCTATTATCATGCGGGCGCTGCTCATGGCATGTACAATGTACAGGGTCTTGTTTATAACAAGATGACAGGCCAACGGATTCCTCTCTATAACTATGTAAAGATAGCGTCTGCTAAGCAATTAGATCAAGGGGTTCGCTCTGGCATTTTAGGCCTTTACAATGGGGCTCATAAAAAGGACACTATCCATGAGGGATGGGCTGTCAATTACGCATCTGACAATTATATCTTACGGGGCCATGGGGTGGTGGAACTTATTTACCAACCTTATGAACTAGGACCTTATGCAATGGGGCAAACCTATATCCAATTTACCCCTAAGGCTATTGAATACTTCAATCGAATGAATGGGTAAAAGAAGAAAAGAGGGACCGACTTCTGCCGGCCCCTCTTTTCTTTGTACTGCTAGATATAATAGGTGACTCGTATTTGATGATCCCTCAGGGGATGACTTAGGCCAAGGTAGCCTTTTGGGTCGTTACCACTTCAGCTTCTTCAAAAGTAGCCAAGACCATTTTATCAGAGCCTTCAAAGACTCCCTTGTCAACAATTGTCTTAGCCACCCCTTGAGCGTCCGCCAGTGTGAGGTTTTCACGAGGATTGGCGATGGTAACAGTAGCGGATTTACCGCTAGATGTCTTGAACTTGAGTTGTAGCACTTTACTTTCTGTCATAGGATTTCCTTTCTCAATTAATAAATTAGAAGAGGGGAGGTCTAGGGACTAGTTAGTCTAGACCTCTTTTGATTAGGATAGGGATACTTCGTCGATGCGGATAACATGGAGAAGGTCTTTTCCTTGTAATCCTGCCAAAGCTTGGCCTACTGCTTGTAGGGCGTCATCAGTGGCGGATTCTACGATGCGAGTGTAGGTTACGTCTTTGTGTTTTGGCTTGTTATTTGCATCTACGCCATCAGAAAGACGAAGGACCAATTTGCTCGTGGTTACAGTTCTATCTGCCATGGTGCTTCACCTCCTTTCGCCCAACTACATTGGGAAGGAGGAAAATGTAAAAGAGAAAAGAATAAATTTATTAGATAGGGCTTACAAATTAGTACTAAGCCATAAGGATTAGGGTATAAGGGATGCGAAAAAAGGGCACGAAAAAAAGGACTAGCCAGGCTAGTCCTTTTTTAGAGATATGATGTTTTATTTTTTAAGCATTGGTTTTTTAGGCATTGGGTGATTAATCATATAGGTATCATTCATAGCTACCACATCTAGAATTACCAAGTCTTCCTTGCCGGTATTAGCGAGACCATGTTTGTTACCAGGGCGGGCAATGGTTACATCACCAGGTCCTACCGGTGTAGTTTTACCTAACGTATCAGTGAAGACCCCATGACCTTTCACAATGATGTAGGCATCTTCGTTGTTAGCATGTTGGTGAAGGCCAATGGAAGATCCCGCAGGAATAGTGAGCCAAGCGATTTCTTTGATAGCTTGTTCTGCGGTTGCCGTAGTCCGTGGGAAGGCATAGGCTGCATGGATAGTACCAGTGCCACCGCCTAATTTTTCCTTATCTTGTTTGAGGAAGTCCATATCCGAGTAAACTTGAGGTAGATCGGATAGTTTGTCAGCTGTGGCTAGAGCCTTGAGGGTTGGAGCAGGGGCTACTTGTTTGGCCATGGATTGATTGGCCATGGAATGTTTGGCCATGGAATGTTTGTCCATGGATTGATTGGCCATGGAATGTTTGGCCATGGAATGTTTGTCCATGGATTG
>ERZ772920.19-NODE-19-length-98183-cov-7.807496_pt1 | contig 98183 bp, 101 predicted proteins | sample MGYA00511469_ERZ772920 | MGnify/ENA primary metagenome ERZ772920 (study PRJEB29015, sample SAMEA2738069) | human oral metagenome | biome: human oral; feature: human-associated habitat; material: saliva | place: China | collected 2216 ... | reverse complement strand
CTGTTGACGCTGTAACTATGTTTGTGACCAATGAAACTGGAGACAAAGCTCTTGTAACATCAGAATTTCGTTACACAGTCAACGAATACGTAACAGATTTACCATCAGGTCTTGTAGACCAAGGTGAATCAGTCATTGATACAGCTATCCGTGAACTACAAGAAGAAACTGGATACGTGGATCCAGAAATTACGTACGTATTACCTGAATCATATTCTAGTGTCGGTATGACGAACGAACGAGTTCAAGTCGTTTTCATGACCGTAAACGAAAAGAACCGAGGACCAGTCTCTCATATTGGAGGCGAACGTTTAGAATCTAAGTGGGTTACTAAAGACGAAGCGAAACATTTACTTGCTCAATCTACACTTTCTGGGAGAGCTCAATTACTACTCTTTAACTGGGTTTATTCGAAATAAGGAGGAACGTATGAAACAATTTATCTGTAATATATTGTCACATGTTAAACGTGAACAAGTAAAAGAGAAAATAAAAACAAGCCTCTCTTGGCGTGATGAAGATTTGTACATCAATAAACCTGCTTTATATACAGGTACAGACTTCACTCTTAACGTAGCAACAATGAAAGAACAACTTATCTCAACTATTTATCCAAATGACCGAGATATCAAAATTATCGCTTCGTATGATGAAGACGAACAACGTTATCAACCTATTTCACAACCTAAATTACGAAACACTTGGTTTAGAAAATTAAATGCACTTTATTTAGAAAAAGATAATTATAGACGTGACCTTTGGACACGAGATAAAGGTATTACTGACAATCCACGAAAAATGCCTTATATAGAGGTATCATTTTATAATAAAGGTTTTAAATCACAACTTATTCCAGTACAAGAAGAAGTACCAAAAGAATACGAACACTTGATTCCACATTTTAACATTATTGAAATTACTCGTATCGAAATTATAGAAAAAGAACTTCTCCTAGAAAGCGTTCGTCCGTTTAGATTTGTCAAAGATCTACGAGTACCGATTCTCACAGAAACAGATCGTTTCATTAAAATTTATTACAAATATAATGATATCAAACAAGCTCAAGAACGTTACGATGAAAAACAATCTCAACTCGAACTTGAAACAACTTTCAACAACTTAATCGAAGGTAAAGAATAGAGCCAGATTTCTGGCTCTAAATACATATACTTAGGAGGTATTATTCATGATAAAACTATTTAAACAATTATTTAAAAAGGAAAAACCAAAAAGCGATTACGAGAAAAGGCTTGAACGTGCACAAGAAGAAGAAGACCGTTTAAAAGAAATTTATACATCTGACTTATATCAATATAAATATGAAACAGATAAACAAAAAGTCTTGAAACAAGTTTATCCAAATCAATCAAACATTGAAATTTTACTAGGGTTTTACAAACCACAAAGGGACGGCTACCGCATTGATAGAAGTGAAATCGATAAATACGTTCCAGACCATTGTGTTTATAAATTAAACAACACATTAATCACTAGTACCGATGTAAACAAAGTATATAGTCAACTCGGAGCTGTTGTTGCAAAACTCAAAGACGATTTTATACAAGAAGAAGTTCTCAATCGTTGGATGAGACGCCATTATGAAGCCTTAGAAAAAACATCGCCTACTATTCCTGATAGATTAGGTGATAACCTACATGATGGACTCCTTGTTGTGGAACAAGACCCTGAACAAAATATTTCAAAAGAAGTATTCAAACGTTCTTGGGAAGCTATTATCTCTCGTATTGCTATCGTCGAAACACCTTGGGTACAAACAATCCTAGAAGGTGATGGTTCTATCACTACAAATACAGGAAGCGATAAACGTCTCCACGTTTATTTACAAGCTAAGAATCCAGCTCAAGGTGAAGGTTGGATTGAAGACAGTTTAAGACGTGAACAAAGAAAACAACGATTAGAAAATTTCTTAAAATCCTAAAGGAGGTATCAACCCTATGGATATCAACTTAACCGAAGACATGTTCGAAGTCTTATTCAAAGACTTTATCGAAAAAACAGCAATCCGTAACGAACATGGTCTCGACATGCGTGGTCCAAATAACGACCCTCGTTTTGAACTCTACTGGGACCGTAACGACCAACTATCAAGTAAAACAATCGACGAACTCATTGAATCCGTTAAAGAACAAAAAGAAATCGATTTTACATGTGCTCTTACCAATTATATTTACGAAAATTGGTACGACTCTATTGACGATGATTATAATGACGCCAAATACGATACACTTCGTGACTTCGCAGAACATTATGACCTCGATTACGATGAACTATCTGCAACCTTCGACGTTACTATCGATGAAACGTGGCAAGATACGGTCTACTTTGACCTTAATCTTGAGACATTACTTCGTCATTCGTACCCTGAAGACTTGACTCTTTATTTTGGTACATACTGGGACGATGAAGCATATGCGATGAATGAGTGGGTTGAAGAAAAACCACGCATCACGTATTTACGTAAATCCCCTCTTGCGTGGTTAGCTCGCACACAAGGTTACACCATTGATGACATCTTCAATAATAAAAAATCTGAATTCTGTAAACAAGTGTACTCTGAATTGTTCCATTATCGTACGATTTTAGACGGTATGCAACTCATCGCAATCCCTAATAGTAATAATTGGGACGCTATCACGGATCTAGCGATCCATAAATCTGGTATCATCAAAGCGGGTACCATGTTTGGACTCTTTAACCGAAACAACGGAAGTGGTTGCGGTTTGAATATCATTACAGAAAAAGATATCAAAATTTCGCCAAAATCACCCCTTCACGAGGTTTCAATCAAACAATCGACTCTTTGGCTCAACTACTCACCAAACACCGTGTACGGTCCAATTTCACGCCCTAATGAAGACCAATTAGAATCTATTCAAAGAAAGTGAGGTTTTGACATGTGTATTCCACCAAAATTAACGTCCACCGTCTATGATTTCTTAGAAGAATTTAACAAACAAGACGGACAATGGAGTTCTGAAACAACTATTTCACTCCACAATGACTACGTTCGTTACAAGAATTACGCTAAAAACGAACAATATAAAATCTATCCACAATTTGACGGTACCTTTGTTCTCTTACTAGATACCATTAAAAATGCTGGATACCCAGATAAAATCATTACAAAAACCTACAATACAATGGAAGAAGTCGTTCAATTTATTGTAGCTTAAAGGAGACTAAAAACTATGACAGAAAAAATCGCAAAACCAGAAATCATTGTTCAATCACACTTTCACGGCATCATTCAAGGTGTCAATTTCAGTAACCAAATGATTTTTAATTCAGTCAGTTGGTTTCTAGGTGAATTTGAAGATAATGAAGACGTAATTAAACGTAAAATGCTTCTTGAAACAGAGTTTATTGAAGCTCTCGTCTCTGCTATTGAAACAAATTATTTTAAATATGACTATTCACTAGCAGACACAGAAAATGGTTTATACGACCTATTTGGAACACCTGTTTCAAAAATGGAGGTTGACATCTATTCTCGACAATTAGCAAGCCGTGTTCAAGAATCATTTATCCCATTTATCCAAAAACTATACAAACAACTAGGAGGTAAAATCTAATGACACAATTAGACTTACTTGTTTTCTCTCTTGCTATCGTTTTTATAAGCATTAGTATCCTAATACTTATGTCCCAATTACGAAAACAAAAAGACGTAACATTAAACGTTTTCCTAAAATTAGCAGAATTGGAACAAAAATTAGAAGCTAAATTACCTCTAACAACTGAATCTAAAGAACCAACGCCAGAAAAACAAGTCTCTGTAAAAGTTGAGTTACCACCAAAAGAATCATCGAACTATTTCTATATGACCTCAACGACAACGACACCCGTGGATCCAGAGCCGAAAGTCTCTGAATCCCCTACCGAGCCAGAATCTACTGACGACAAACCTGAGAAACCACAAGGTATCACTTATAAAGTGGTCTCTCAAGCAGAAACAATGGTTCGTGACATTGATGAAACATCGAAATTACTAGGTATCTCTCCAGGTAAAATTCGTAGTCAGTTTTCGCTTTCAACGAACCGTAGTGCTACATGGCTCAACTCTATGCTTACACACTGGCTCAAAACAGACGAAAAACGTACCATGAAAACATTGGAATCAGTCAAACGGACTCGTAAAGAGTTGAAACCGTTCTTGAAACAATTAAAACAAGAACACATCTACTCTATCGGTAAAGTGTTATATGAAAGTATCAAAATTGATTTCAAGAACTACGAGATTCGTGAATTAACAATCAAACAATATGAATCTATTAAAACACTGGATTCATCATTATTATTCACTCTGTTGAATCAAAATGTAACAGAAGCATACCAATCATGGAACAACGGTCAACCACAATTTGGACCAATCCCAGAAGCTCGTCTGTTTGATAACAAAGCATTAGATACAATTCTAACATCATTAAATCAAGAAGGAATTACATTACGTATCGCACTATTAGTTCCAAACTCATAGGAGGCTCAATATGAAAAACGCACCCATTATTAACTACAACAACACCAACTGTTTAAGTTTCACACAAGGTGATGACACATGGTTCATTAGTTACGAATCTCCTATTATGCACATTCAAAAACAAACAAGTCCCTCTTATCGAGGGACTGATTATATTCTAGAAGCTTTAGGTCATGATTATAACCGTTCCAAAACCACAGCTCGTCATTTGAACGCTATGTTAGATAATTTTTCAAAACCTATAACAGGACACTATTTCGGACGAAATGTTTATATTAAAAAAGAAGACCTATCTCCAAATTACCAACGTTTTGCAGACCATCTTGGTCTTGTCAACTTATCCGAAATGGATAACCCACATAGACGTTCCATCTTAGACGACTTCTATCTAAACCAAATTAAAAAGAAATAAGGAGGTGAAACCCTAAATGGTTTTACATCTACCTATCAACACAGCGTTCCTTGAATCAAGAACCAAAGACAACGAAAACGTTCCTAACTTTAAGTCACGTCGTAAATCGTTTGTCTATAAATCAGAAACAGAACTAGAAGCTCAGTTTGATTTATTTGTTTCACAAGGTGTTCCTGGTGAAACTAGTCGTTGCTACATCGGTTACAACCTAGTAGACAACCACAAACTTACATGGAGTATCATCCATCGCCTGCAAGACTATGCTAAACAAAATCAATATCCAGATCCAATCAAAATAACACAAATGATTGTCTCTGAATCAAATAAAAAAGAAAATTTTGGCACGAAACGGTACTTAATCGATATTGATACAAAAGAAGTACTTGTTTTATCACAAGTACGAGAAATCTTAAAAGATTTATCAGTACCTATCCTAGTATGGTACGAAACACCTAACGGGTATCATATCGTAACCGAACGAGGTTTTCCTATCGCTACATTTACTAAAACGTTCAAAGAAAATGTAACGGTGAAAGCTTGTCACGGAAACCAACTATATTCCGTTAAAACTAAATCATAAGGAGGTACTTATATGTTTCCTATTGAATATTCTATTCACGTACCAGCATCTACACGTTTCCCTTTTGAAGTAAACTCAATGTTTGTAAATGTAAAGATTCATTTCTCTATCAAACCAAAGAGTGACTTCAAAGACAAACCACTTCCATCAAAAGAAGAACGTCTCACAATTTCTGTTCGTTACAAAGATAGTAACACTTGCGAGTCTCGTGTTAAACCACTGTCTCTTGACCAGTTTATCACTATGGACACTATTGGACCTACTCTCTTTGAAGGTGAAAGTGTGTTCGTACCACTAGATTTCGACGTTCAAACGAAAGAAATCATCGACGCATTTACACGTCTCTCAAGAGATACGTTAGTGTACATTATGCGTAACGAAGATTTTGAGTATCATTCAGGCGAAGAAATTCGTAAACGATTAAAGAAATATTTCAAAGTATCTTAATCTACTCTATCACTAACAGTAACGTTCCTATGGAACCGAGCTGTTGGTGATGTCTATACATAACAAAAAGGAGGTATCCTCATGTCTCAACAACTTAATGATTACGAAAAGCTTCTAAAGCGATACAGTACTTTAGACGAAGCTCTTTACTACCTCAAGTTTCTATTCCCAGGTTCGTTTATCAACAAGAACAATGAATTGATTCTTATTCCAGAAACAAATTTATACATCATACTGTCCGATTGTCAGACGAAACTTCAGTTATTTGCTAAAGTACTCGAATGGTGTTCCAGAGATTCTTGTTTCAGCTTACATTACATGGTGATGAAAATAAATAAACTTTACTGGAAACAAAATCGTAAAGCTCTCAATTCGTTCTTTGACCAAAACTGGTCTCACGAAGATATGAGCCTTATTTACGAAACACTTGGTTGTCGTGTCAATCACGAATTAACTATCAAATTTATCGAATCTGGTTTCGACCTCCAGGTTCTTGAAAGGAGCAAACACTAATGTTAGATTATAAAGCACATCAATACGCTCGCTTACACTTGAAACAAATGAAAGAAGTAGCGAGTCACTTATACAACTTAACTGTCAAATACGATTGGAAATTTGTTTGGTTGAACTTTCAACCATTTAGTCACGATAATGCGTATCGTGCCTTTATTAAGTTCCCTAAAGAACCAACTGCACATGAACGTATATTCATTTCTAAAACTATCCAACGATTTGAAATCCCAATCTCTGTTGACTTAGGATATCCTGGACAAACACATCATGACCGTATTGAAAACCAACATGTTGGTTCAGAAATTACAGAACCACCGATTGCATTGAATCCTAGAGAAAAATGGTTCTGGGACAACTTTGTATCGCTAAAAGCAAAGGTTGGAGAAGATATCAAAGTCAAGATTACACTAGAAGATCCAGCTCCAAGTGTCACAGAATACTTACAAATTATCTCACCTATTTGTTACAGTGTGTATCAGAATCTGAAACATGAAACAAAGGAAATGATGTAAATGAGCCTATTAAAACACCTATTAATTTCAATCGCAATTACAATTTTTATTGCTTGGCGTTTTCCTGAAACTAATCTTCAAATGGCAATACAAAATGGTTCCATCTCTTTAATCTTTGGTTTTATTGTCTCTACACAACTATTATTATGGACCTATGTGTTTTCAACTAGTTTTAAAAACTTGTACAAAAACTTTGTACGCCAGAAACAAGAACAACCTTATAAGTTTCTATCACAACAAGTCATGACTCATTTATTCTTGTTCTGTACAACTGGTATCAGTTGGCTTTTCGTACCTAAATACGCAAATGCTATTCAACCTTTACTTATTTATTATTTCTGCGGAGCCATTATCATGTTCGGGCTTATCTATATCTATGTATGGATTGAAGAAGAAATTTTATACCATTTATAGGAGGTCTACATGAAACAAAACAAACCGTTACAACTAATGATCCAAGACAAATCACGTCTCGACCAGTTGCTCAAAAACCACATGTCACGCCACTCTAAGATTCATTCAAGAGAAGTCTCTGTATATACAGAGTATATACTTGAGAATCCCAAGAAAGTGACAAACAAATCGTTGAGTGTCTACCGAGACATGAGACCAAAATACGCAAAGCTGTTCATGCAACAATGGAAATACATTGTGATTCAAAAATCAATGAATCCCTATTCGGACAATGTTATGGTGGTCACCTATACGAACGATGATAAGTTCGTAGGAAACATCAAACTGATGTGGGACTTACAACGAAACTTATAATACGAACCATGAATCTAAAGATCCATGGTCTTTTCATATCACAATCAAAGGAGGCGTTATTTATGAACGAAAAATTAAAATCACTCATCAATGGTCTAGCTGTCACATTAACCACACACCAACCTATGGAAGACTCACTAAATACAATCGACCTTATCGCTCGTAGTTTCTTACACGAAGAAATGACTAAAGAAGATACAGAATATGTACGTGAACATCTAGGTTGGTCTTACATGACACCAGACCATATTCAACTATCGATTCGTTAAGGAGGTTCTCTTATGTCACTTATTCCTAAAATTAAATGTGCTTATTGCAACGAACCGTCTTTACTGACCGAATTTATGTCCGATTCAGAGATTCTACAAGAATCAGAACTGGGTTACTGTCCTAAATGTGACCAACCCAATTACATCAATATTATGTGTATAGTCTCAACATTCGTTACACCGATTGAAACACATATCGCATTTCTAGAATCACAACTAGACGCCTGGCAAGAACTACGTTCGAAACAAAGCGAAGACATTAATCTGATTAAAAATCAAATTAAGTTCTACAAAGACCAAATTAAAAAATGGTCTAAAATACAAAAAGGAGGTACAAAATGACTCCGTTCACCCTATTTGCATCAATTGACCCACATATATCACATTTTCTAATTGCGGTTTCTCTCTGTGGTCTACTTTTTAGTATCCTATACGGTATCTTATCTCGTGACTTATCTAAAGACTTAAAGAAACTACCTGAAGATATCCCTACGAATAACCTCTTTGACCCACAAGGATTCTTCGACTCAAAAACACAAAAAGTGATTCAGGAAATGAATCAATTGTGGTCCAAAGATTACGTTCAAACACAACTTACTGTTGTGATTGCTAAAAATATGTTTCACTACCCTTTGGATAGCTTATCTGAAGTATTAGTCGAACGATGGAAACTAAACGACTTAACTAGCCCTATCCATCATATCGTCCTACTTGTTGATATTAAAGAACAAAGTGTAACGACCATCATTTCAGAACAACTCGCAGATATCTTGACTCCAGAGAAACGAGACGAATTAAATGATTTATTTGCTAAATCATTTAAAGGTTTAAAATTCGACTCTGGGTTACGAGCGTATATGGACGAACTCGATTACATGTTACACATGACTCGTACACAAAAAGAAAAAGAAAAACGAGACCATCTGTTACAAGAAATCAAAGAAAATCAAGATAACCTAGAAGCATCCGTTCATACACAAACACTAATTTCGACATTAAACTTACTCAAAAAATAAAGGAGGTATAAAATGAAAAGAACATTATATTCATTCTTTCTTTTAATCGCTGTTTCCTTGAGTTTATTTGGTTGTTTCCCACAACAGCAACAAAAATCACAACAAACGTCAGAAACACGACCAATTGACATTTCCTGGGTGCCAAAACATATTCCAGAGAATGGTATTGTCAATCCACATAACCTCATTGACGAAACTACAATAAACAAAATCAAAGAATTGAATGAAAAATGGATCAATGATCCACAACCAGTTCGATTTATTGTTTTAGCAGTCAATGAACTTGAGTTCGGATATTCTATTTTTGCATACTCAAATGCTATTATGGAAAAATGGAATCTTGATAAAGAAACAGAATCAACCCCATATATCATTTTACTAATTGACGCTAAACACGAAGCTTCGAATGTCACAATTTCGAAATCGTTAGAAAATGTCTTACCAAATAAAAAGTTAGACAAATTACGAGACGATATAGACACATACTTAGAAGCTCGTGCCATTTCAAAAGGGTTACTACAATATATTACAGAACTTGACCATCAATTACATCTAACTGATGAAGAAAAAGTTGCTGAAATTAAAGCTAATAAACAAGAAGAAATTAATAGGCGCCAAAAAGCAAAACAAGAAGAACAAGCTAAACAAGAACAACGTCAACAACAATTTGACGACACAATCGATTCAATCGTAAAATTACAAATTTTGCGAACTATTTTTCGTTAATAAAGGAGGTACCCCATGAAAAAACCAATTTGGTTACTACTATTGACGCTACTCTTTGTCCTTGTAGGTTGTTCACCATACAATCCTAAAGACCAAGATACATCTAAAGTCGTTAAATTACCGAGCAAAATGCCCGAAACACATATCTTCAACCCACACAACTTACTTGATTCTAATGCTGAAGCTAAAATCAAGGAATTAAACGAAAAATGGATCAAAGATCCAATTCCTATGCAAATCACTGTTGTTGCGGTTGAAGAAACCCTATTCTCTCATTCTGTTTCAGAAATTAATAAAATTATGTTAAATTCGTGGAACATCGATGATGATACAGATCCTGTTCATCATATTGTGTTACTAATCGACGCAAAACGGAAAACAGTAATTTCTACAATCTCTAAATCGTTAGAAGATGTCGTTCCTGTCGATAAAATCAACCAACTTGATAAAAACTTTAATACCAGTTTCAAAGGTAAACGTATCTCTGAAGGCTTAATTCAGTATCTAACTGAACTAGACCATCAACTCCACTTAACAGACGAAGAAAAACATGCTCAATTTTTACGTGAAGCTGAAGAAAAACGCATCCGTGACGAAGAACGGTTACGTAAATCTGAAATCGATAAGAACGAAAGTCAAGACCGTGTTCAAGACTCTGCTTCATGGTGGATAAACTATCAAATCTGGAAATCTATTTTCAAAAAATAAAGGAGAAACTAACTATGTCTACAAACTCATTTATCGCATACAAAGAAAACAATAAAATTACAGCTATCTACTGTCACTGGGATGGTTACTTAGAATACAATGGTGACATGCTGAAAACATTGTATCCAAAAAACAGAGCTAAAGCTCTTGTTGAATTAGGTGATATCTCATCACTTCAAGGTAAATTGTCATCAGACGAACCTGATTTTGAACCACAAGATAATTATTCAGATATTGTTAAACAATATATGAATAAAACTACTGAAGCTTATCACAGAGACCGTCACGAAAATTGGGACGACGTAAAACCAAAACAATTTGATTCAGTTGACGACTATCGTAACTATCTAAAAGACCATGGTTGGATTGAGTTTGCATATCTATTTAACGCAGATAACGATGACACTGCACCATGCAACACTTGGTCTTATATCACGCCAGAATACCCAGATAAATTTGAAACTTTCTAAAGGAGATTCAGAATATGGCTAAAAACAAATACGACGCTGTTATTGCACGTACAACAGAAGCAAGTCTCAAACGTACACAATACACAAAAATCTTAAACTCTATGAAAAACAAAAAGATGAGTGTTGTTGATTTAACATTACACCCAAATCCTGGTACCGAAACATACTGTGTTTTGTTTATCACAGACGAACTATTCCGTCATTTTGGGTGTTATGATATCCCAACATTTGTGGAACATTATAAACATATCATTGACAATGTAGAACAGATTTACGAAGGTACTCTAGCTATCGACGACCAAGAGTACCTCGTACAAATTCAATAACATATGGTCTTTCGACCATCGAGTTAGGTGTGGGTATCCGTTTACAGATATCCACACTACCCTAAATCCATTTTAGTGTCCACTTCAGGACACTCTTTTTTACATTCACGCTCTTAGAAAGGAGTTCATGTCATGGAAAAATATACCTTTACAGAAATCTTTTCCAATCAACTTCCACGTACAGACGGTGAAGTTCGAGTATATAAACTACCTGATGAAATCATCAGTAAATACTCGAAAAACCAAAAACGCCCTGTTCTTAACCAAGATAATATTGAAGTAGGTGTTGCTAAAATTGATATTAAAGCAAAAACAGCAACAGTTATTTTCAATGATTACTATAAGAAACAACAATCCAAACCAAAGAAAGGAACTAAAAAATGATTAATATCAAAGTCCCGTCACAACAACGTTATGCTTACGTAGAACTCATGAAAATTCAACCTCAAGACACATACTTTCTTTTCGGTTGGGATTTTAACAATCTAACAAAAGGTGAACTTACTTCAGTATCTATGTCAAATTTACAAAAACGACTTACAAAAGTAACTCGTAAATTTGTAGTAGATAAAGAACATTACATCAAAAAATTATCACTAGAAAATATTGTTAAAGAAATTAAAGAAACTACAAAAGAACGTATTACCGCTCTAATCGACAATTCACATGAACATTGTCCCGATCCTGCGTTTACACATATTTTTGAAAACCAATTAAACGCAGAACTTGCTTTATTAGAACGCTTAAATATGGCTAGTTCTGTATTTGTCACATTCTCTATCGACGAAGACAACAATACGTTCGTCATCCACGACTCGTTCCAAAACGGTCAACAAATGTTGGAGTTCACACAAACAACGTACGGTCTCGTCCACCAAATCGACGTTAAAAGAGCGAGTCATTCAAACCAAGGAGATTTGTTACTCTCTATCACGTACCAACAGGAGGACTAAAAAATGACACAAAAACCACCGTTTCAAAAATCAATTAAATCTACATTTATTGGTGTCATTAATGCTGTCACTATTACCGATAAACAAGACTATGACAATGTGGATACTATTTTAGATTTACTCTACTCTCACTATCAACACCCATATATCACGGATAAACATTTTATTCGAGCTTTGTACCACAGTGTTCATAATTTCAATCAAACTCTATTACCATTTGACAACCCAAATCAAATCGTACATCACGTTCGTGAACTTATCGAACATAAATTTGAATATGCTAGTTTCAAAGAGTTTCGTTTCTGCTATAACGAAAAATTAAAATCATGTTTCGACCATGTGGACGAACTAATTGAAACAAAAGCTTAAAGGAGTCTATTTCATGAAACAATATCTAAAAAAATTCGCAGAAAGTGTTTATTTCGACCTACTAGGTGTAGTCTTAGTTGTCGGAATTGCAATCTATTCTGGATACTTAAATACACGTCTCGACAAGTTTGTCGATTGGGGACCTTGGACAACTCTTGTTCCACTCGGTCTCATTTCAGTAATCAACGTTGGTCTATCTATGGTTTCCACACGTTTCACTGGACGTATCAACTGGTTAGGTAACATCTTTGGGATTGTAAACGTTGCTTTGTCTGGAGCCATTGATTATATCTTAGGCAACAAAGCCGCACCGATCACATACTTAATTACATTTCTAATCTACTCGGTGGCGATTAAACAATGGAGTAAATCCCAAGAAGGTAAAGCAAACACAATGTCTCCTGAACGACAAATGGTTTGGATTGCTATTTTCACAGTTGGCTCGTTTGGTTTATCATTCATCGCAAACTTCTACGGTTACGGTGGAAACATGAACCTACTTGCATACATTACAACAGTAGCATTTGCGTTATCTCTAATTGCTAACTTATTAAATACATTAAAATTAACAACTCAATACCATTTCTGGTTAATTTATAACTTTGTACAATTAGCTAAAGCATTTGTACAAGGAAACTTCGCCAATGTTGGTAAATACATTTTCTACATTATCAACTCTATCGGTGCCCTATTCGTATGGAACGATAGTGAGAAATCACTTGAGGAGGAATAAATTATGGACCACAAATTAAGAATTAAAAAATTTCAAAACGACGTAAACGAATTAAAACACCCAGATGTCCTTTTAATTGCTGTTGGACATGAAGACAACGGTGATGAAAGTATTATCGTAAGTTCTTCAATTGATGACCCTCGAATGATGTTATCAGGACTAGCTCAACTATGTGCAGACGACGACGGATTTTACACATTATTCAAATCAGCCGTCGAAATTGCTGAATCTCATTTCCAGGAGGAACATTTTGATGACTAACAAACTTTATATGACAGGAAGTGTCACTTCAAACGGTGTACTTCCTAAAGAAGTGATTCGTATCTTAGAAAACGCCATGAAGTTAAACCGAGGAATCATTCTAGCTGACTCGTATGGTTTTGAATCACAAGTACAACAATATTTAAGTAACAAAAAATATCCACATGTGACTATTTATTACGCACGACCAGATAGACCAAAAGTATTAAAATCACATCGCTGGCAAACAGAAAAAGTTCTCGTGGATCCACATGCAGACCACTTGACTCGTGAAATTGCAATAGCTAATAAATTATCTGATGATTGCTCTATTATGTTTGCTATGTGGAACAAACAAAGTTCATTTATTCGTACCTCAATGTTACGAACACTACAACAAGATAAGCCTGTTGCGGTCTATACATTTGGTGAACCACACCCTACTCGTCAATTTGACACTCCAGCTCAATTTTATGAGACATATCCAAACCATGATAAAAACTAATCTATGGTATAATAATATTTGAAAGGAGTGACAAAATGACACAGCAACCAATTCATATCGAAATCCATGACGACAACACTAGAGGTGTTCTTGTTATGCACGATAGCAAACCATACTATACAGAGCAAATGGTTCCTGAAATCAAAGACGTAAGTGATTACGAATTAGTAACATCAATGGTTATGCAAATCACGAACACAGGAATCCCTTGTTGGTTCGGAACTCGTATTACACTAAATGAAAATGTAACCATTTTAAGTTTATACGAATCTGAAAAAGAAAGAGACCAACCACCTCTATATCAATTTATCTTTACAAATATTGATTCTAAAGCAATCGATCGTGGTTTATATGCACTCGACTTAATGCAACGAGGACAACCTCTGGTTCCACCTGGAGGTGACAAGGATGAATGAATCTGAAATTAAAAAACGTGTCAACCATTTAGCGTCCAAAGTACATGTTGTTGGTCAAGATGTTGACGCTGATAAATTACACATCCTTAATGTAACATCTAAACAAGCGGTTCGAGTTCCACTAAACATTACAGAAATCTCTCCGCTTTCACGTAAAGATGTGACATCAAATATGATTGAAGACTTCTTAACAGAACAATTCATTTCGCAAAAGCTGACCCCGTGTACTTTCTATGAAGTACTCTCTTTAAGTCAAGACGTACACATGCTTTCAATCTATGAAACACAAGGCGACGCCATGCACGAAATGCCACCTTGCTATCAGTTCTTATTTACGAACTTCAAGCAAAAAGAAATCATCGACGAAATAGGTTCCATTGTGACCGACCACTTAGTTCATGTTGTTCAAGAGCAAGGTGATGAGTCGTGAAAGCTACCCTACATCCTTATCAGGAATATAGTAAAAACTTTATCCTCACCAGACCTCGTTCCGCTCTCTTTATGGAGTGTGGAACTGGGAAAACTCTGGTGACGCTCTCTGCTCTTGAAGAACTGAAACCGAACCATCACATTCTGGTGATTGCCCCAAAATTAGTAGCTCAGACCTCATGGACGGAAGAAATCATCAAATGGAGTATCAATCTAAATCCTGTCGTACTCGCAGGGCTCGACAAAAAGAAACGTCTCAAAATGTACGAACAAATTCCGCATCTACCACCTTCGATTTTCTTTATTAATCGAGAACTCGTGGTAGATTTAATCGAGAATACACCAGACTGGTACTTCCCTACTGTTGTTATTGATGAAATGCACAGTTTTAAATCTGCTACAAGTAACCGATTTAAGGCACTAAAAAAGATTTCACCAAAAATCGAACGACTTATTGGTCTCACAGGAACACCGCAACCAAACGGTCTTTTAGACCTCTGGGCTCAAGTCTATCTCTTGGACCACGGTTACCGTCTGGGACAAACCATGAGCCAATACAAAGAATGGTTCTTCATTCCAGATACGAAACGTCTCGTGAATAATAGAGTCGTTTTCTTCGACCCAAAACCTGGAGCCGAAGAAGAAATTCACAGACGACTCCAAGGACTTGTTGTATCCGTCAAAAATACGGCACTAAAATTACCACCAATTTCTTACGTAGACCATAAACTCACGTTAGATAAAACCGAAAAAGACTTGTACAACAAGTTTATCAAAGAGAATGTTCTGGCGTTTGACGAAACAGAACGTAACGTCCCTGTAGACGACGAAAATGCTACCTCATTCATTCCAGCGACCAACGCTGGGGTAAAAGCCTTAAAACTATGGCAAATGGCTTCAGGAGCCCTTTATAAACCTCTAGAAGAACGTAAATCGTCATATGACTTTTACCACATTCATTCCAAAAAAGCTGAATTTTTGGAGCATATTCTAGAAACCTCAGACGGAAATGTTCTTGTGTTCTATAACTTCAAATCAGACTTAATTATTCTAGAAAAAGAACTGAACAAATTAGGTTACGTTCCATATGGACGACCAAACAAAAAGAATCACCCCACTTATGCTGTATTTGACAAGTCTGTCGAACTCAAAAATGCGTGGTGTGATCGCAAAATTAATGTCCTCCTTATGCAACCAGATTCCGCTGGAATCGGTATTAACATTCAATCAGGTGGACATACGATTGTTTGGTACACAATTCCTGTTCGACTAGATACGTACACACAAGCGAACGCTCGCTTGTTCCGTCAAGGTCAAACAGAATCAGTAATCGTCCATCATTTACTCACAAAAGGAACGATTGATGAGAAATTTAGAAACGCTCTAGATATCAAAGAACGTAGCCAGCAAGCGTTGCTTGAGGCTACGAAACAAGTATTATCGACACCTTATTTGTAACATAAAAAAAGACCCTTAGTAGTTCTACTAAGGGTTTCTTTCTTTTTATGGTAGCACAAGTACTGCACCCGCACTAATTTCATTCATATCTCGAATCTCATTTAGATTCGCTAATTCATCGATACCAACTTTCACTTCGTTAGAAATCGAAGTAAGTGTATCACCATCTTGTATCTCGTATACGTACTTACCGTCTGGACGTTGATACAATTTATTAGATACAGTGTAAGGTGCTACAGTTGTTGTAGTTGTCGTCTCTTTTGTTTCAGGCTTTGCAACAGGTTGTTGCTCAGGTTGAGCCGAGCCTTTGGCGGGTTCACTAACCGTCTCTGTTGTTACTGTCGTAGTAGACTCAACAGCCGACGCTTGTGCCACTGGTAATTTTGGGCGGAAATTAGATACCGCTGAAAATCCTATCCAGCAAATGAGAACACTACCAACTATAAATCCAATTACCGAAAGTGTTCTTTCGAGTAATTTCTTTTTCATTCCAACCAGTCCTTTCTTGATTTTTACGAGTCTATGGTCTATACTAAGTATAGCCATATATGGACTAAGAATCAAGTATTTTGTATAAAATTTTACAAAAAAGTCCTGGTTCCCTGTTTTCCATTAGGTAATTATCTTGTCATGTGTTTGTGGTAAAACAAGTAACAAGAAATACACAAAAATTAAGAAGCCAAATAAAGAAGTTCTCTACTCAAATAGAAAACAAATTTTTATGAAGCCAGAAAGAAGGAATTTAAAAAATGACAAATAGAGTTATGATTCAAGGTGTTGTGAAATATTCTCACATCACTCGTCACACAACAGAAGAAGAATTATTACGTTCACAACAAGCTCGTAAATCAAAATTCAAAGACAATCCGCATAGTTACGTATCATTAGAACACGTTTCTATTATCCCAAGTGATCCATCAGGTCAATTAACACCAGCTGAGTTATTAGTACAACAACAAGAGTTTTATACAAAAGCATCTACACCAGGCGTGTTCTACTATCAACCTAAAAATGCTTCTAAAACTACTTTAGCAAATGTGTTTGTACGTGATGAAAATGGTCAATATCAACCTGTAGAAAATACTCGTGAATTAAAACAAGGTGTTACAGTAGCTGTACAATTACGTCAGTACGAAGCTTATGCTAAACAACACTTTAACATGGATAATATTTTCGTAGCTTCTCAAGATGATTTCTATGTTGGAGCAAACGCTGTGACAAATGACTTCTTGACACAAGCAGGATTCAACGTAGCTGGTCCAGCTATCGTTACTAAAGTGCCTGGAGCAGAAGCTACACCTGCACCACAACAACCGCAAGTACAACCTGTACAACAGCAACCAGCTGGTTTCGTACCTCAAACACAAGCCCCAGCTACAAACTATAATGTGCCTTTACAAGGTGTTCAAGCTCCAGTGACAGGACCTTACAATCCACCAGTACAACAAAACGTTGCACCAGCCCAAGCACCACAAATGCCTGCGGTTGATCCACTATTAAGTGGCGAAGGGATTCCAACACAAAACTCAGGAATCACTTACCAATAATAAAACTAATACCACAAACACATGATATCATTACAGACCGCTCTCCTATCGGAGGGCGGTTCTTACATACATATATGGCACCACAAAGGAGGAATCTCATGAATCGAACAAAACTCATGAAAAGCATCACAACACCGTTAATTATTACGAACATAATCTTGTTGTTTATGCAAATTTTTACAAACATATTATCGAAAGACATTGAAACCGCAGTGATGATGAATCTCGTCTTCACTTGTCTTAATGCTTTCTTTTTCTTACTACTAATCTTAGCCATCATTGGCGACAAATTATCCTTAATGGCACACAAAGGACGTATCATCACACTGTTCATTTGTGCAATTGCTTATAGTGGTTTCGCATATTTATACGGTAGTCGTCCAACCATTATGAAACATGTACCAACATACGGACTTTTAGACGAATTATCCGCTAAAAGTGTCTACGACTTACCTACATTAGAATTTGTAGACGATGATTACTGGTACTTAAACGACGGTTCGAAAATCGAACGTACCCAAGATGTGATTGTACTTATTTACAACCCAACTTGTCACTTATGCCAGAAATCATCAAACTCTTATGAACAATATAAAGAGTTAGCTAAAAGTAACAACAAACAAATTTTCGTAGCTAATGTTGCTACTAAAGTAGGTTCAAACCTAGCTCAAGCTTACAACGTTCGAGGGTATCCGCAAATGTTGTTCTTCAAAGCGGGTCAACACGAACGTACTTATGACCTATTTAATGAAGCAACACATAAGCTACACACATTAGAAGAAATCACAGCAGAAATTGCTAAATAAAGGAGGTGTCCTGTACAGTGGACCAACAACAAGTGGCATCACTCTACTATCACCCACTCATTCAAACGATTAAAGATAACCCAAGATGGACGATCTCCGAGGAGAAACGTCCTCTTGATTTAGTGAAAATCTTAAACCCGCAAACACAACAAACAAGTCACTTACCTGGTGCCACTTATCGTGACGCCCGTTGTTTAGTGACATTGGATACGTTAGTATCTCATTTTGCGACACCACCCAATATCACTTATTTCTTAGATACAGCTTTAGACGATTTCTTAGTAATTGATATCGAAAAGCATTGTCCAGAAAATTTAAAACAACAATTACTTCAAATCCCACATCTTTATGCAGAATATTCTTCAAGTGGTACGGGGATCCATTTAATCGTACGTAAACCGTCGAACTATTATGATTACCCAAATGCTTTGGAAAAACCGTCTCTCCAGTTTAGAGACCCTACCCCTCCACCGCCACCAGAACAACCAAAAGTATGGTTCGAAATTCTGCAACATCATTTTGTAAAATTCACAGGAAACCAAGTACTGTTCCCACAAGGACAACAACCACTTGAACCGTTCTATCAAGAACTCGCACAAAATGCGAAGAAAGTCGTTCGCGGTGATATTGAAACAGATATGGACTTATCGATTGAAGATATTCCTGACGGACAATGGATTGTAGACCAATTAACAGGTTTCACTCCAGCTAAAGACCGTTCTGAATACCATCTTCAGTCACACTACGACTATGCCACTATCGGTGTGATCCGTCGTCAATGGAAGAAATTACAATCTTCAATGAAGATTAAATTAAACGGTCACGAATACACTGAAGCTGAAGAAGTTCTTCTTCTCTATCATGCAGTATCAGAAACACTACCGTGGCGTGATAAATATGGTGAATCAAGACTAGGTATGCCGTACTTAATGTACGCTATCACGAACCAATTAGCTGAAGATAAAGGAAAACAAGAAGAAAAAAGACGACGTAAAGAAGGTGAGAAAAAATGAAGTCATTAAAAAATACACTACGAGAAATGTTTGATGAATCAGCTAACAAGATTGCGATTGTCTTTTTCTTACTTGTTAATACGTACTATTTATTCTTTATGCTTGTTTTCAAAGTACAAACCTACGAAGCAGGTTTTTACGTAGTGATTAGTTTAACTATCCAGTTAATCTATCTCACTTTGGGTGCAATTTTTGCACAGGTTAATCAAAATAAAGCCATTTACGTGGCATCCATGCTCTACCCACTAGCGTTAGCATGGTTTTACATCCCGATTATTTGGAAAGGACTTTAAAAGATATGAATGAAAATTTAGAAAGACAATTATTTCATGCCTACATGACAAACATTTTCAAACATAAGGAGGCAAAACCTTTGTTCCTTATTGTAGGACGTACAGCATCTGGAAAGTCCACTGTAGAAGCTCAATTAAATCAAATTTATAATGCAGAGCCAATCAAATCCTACACGACTCGACCTGCTCGTCCAAACGACGAAACACATACCTTCGTCGATCAAAAACGTTTCGATGAATTACGTAACTCTTTAGTAGCCTATACAAAAATCAACGGTTACGAATACGGTGTCACTGCACACCAAATTATCCGAGGAAGTTTCTATGTGATTGACCCAGTTGGTGTTGAATATCTCGTCAACAGTGGGTTCTTTGATAGACAAAAACATATCTATCCAACGATCATCCACTTAGACGTACCAGAAGACGTTCGATTAGAACGTTTCCTAAAACGTGGTGGTACAAAAGAAGCGTTCTACGAACGCCAAAATGCTGAAGATATTGCTTTTGCACCACTCGACTCACTCAAAGAATTGAATCCAAACTTAGTTACAATTGACGGAACCCAAGAGTTATCTAGGGTAGTACGCCAAATCTCTACGTTATACCAAGTACAACAAAAATTACTATACTGTCTAAAACCATACTGGTTATTCGAAACAACAATCGCTGACGGTGTAATTGCTTTAGCAAAAGAATTAGAAGACCGTAAGCAAACGTATAAATACAGTGTCACTGAACTAAACGAAAAAGCTGAGTTAGCCATCAAACGAGTTCAAAACTTAAACTTTGAACCTATGCTTTCTGTTAGTGAAATGGATAATTGTTCGATTGAAGAACAAAATACACATTTACACCAAGAAATCGCACTAATGGACGCACTTCGTATCATCACATTACGTTTCACTGATTTATACTATCATAAAGTAAAAACTGGTCAGTTATCATTAGACGACGCTACACGCTCATTAGACCGTCTCTACGCTTCTTTAACACTTAACCTTACACTTCGTACCGATGAGTTCTTAGAACGCTTAGAGGGGCTTAAAATCAAATATAAAGACACATTAAACGATGAACCTATATCGCCAAGCATTACTCGTGACGATATTCCCCTTCATTTGTTTACGTTACCTGAAGTTACTTCAGATAACCGTAGCCCTAGTAATGAACTAGAAATCGCCTTATATCTACCAGAACATATTCGAAATGCAATTAACCCAAGAGATATGCAAATGCTTATTCAAGCGTTAGACGCAAATGTCTCTACATTCCTAGAAGACCCTGTAAAATACCGTCAAATTTTAGAACAATCAATCCCTAGAAAGAAAGGATAAATTATTATGTCAAAACCTATCGTATATTCAAAGAAAAACTGCGTTGAATGTTTACGTACCAAAGTTCATTTCCAAGCCTATGGATATGACTTTGAAGAACGTCTCGTAAACCCTGAGGCACAAGAAACATCTACCGATCCACAAGAAGTGGCAGACGCAAAATTAATCAAACAATTCAAAGAAAAAGGATTTGCATCCTTCCCTATCGTCCAATATGGTGACACATTAGACGAAGCGTGGTCAGGTCACAGAGAAAACTTACTAAAAGAACATTACCCAGCAAAACCTTAACGAAACACAAAACCCGTAACCATCTGGTTACGGGTCTTTTTTTATCCTAATCTTTTAAGAACGGATATTTTAGGTACAGCATTAATAGAGCTGTTACGACTAGAAGTGTTACGAACACGTACTCGCTAGGTTGCCCTGTACGGTAAATCCATAGGTGAAATCCTTTTTTCACACGAGCACCGCCGTTATATTCACGGTACTGACTAATTGGATACCACCAACAAATCCCACTTCTGGACAAGTCATCCAACCAGAGGTGAACGAAGTACCCTACTGCAATCGGGATCACAATCGGTAAACCGATAGTTGCAATCACCAATATTCCGAGTGCCCAAATAGTATGTGTCGCACCTCTATGTTCTACTGGGATGTATATCCACCGTCCCAACAGTGAGTTCGGGCTATCTACGTCGGGTAATAATGTTCCGAAAATATACGGTACGAATAAAATCGACCATAATAATACTTGGTTCGTTATCCCTAGTGACTCTAGTGGTTGGACAGCTCTTTGATACACTTGATTACAAAACTCTTGTATCGTTGGAGACACCCATTGGTTCTGAACACCATAGTCGTAAGTTAGCTTTCCAATCACGGCAACTGACGTTGCTGAAATTGCGTGATTTTTTCCGAGCATCTTTTTTCTTTCCTTTCTAAGTTACGCCATTTATGAGCCAATTATAACATCTTTTCTTTGTTACTGCAACGTGTGACGCACACGAGACACTTGAGCTCGTTTCTGGGAGTGGAAACGAGCCGAGTTAGTTTTTGAATACCCCCGCTTACAAACCGTGGGGTACGTCAAAATACTAAATAAATACTCGAAAGTGAGGTAAATTTTTTATGAAATTAAACGATACGTTAGGAATCATTGTTGGTATTGCCCTAAAACACAAAGTTGTACCAGCTTTATTCGGTGACCCAGGGATTGGGAAATCAAGCTGGTTAGAGGCATTAGCTGAAAAAGAAGGTACAAAATGCTTTACCGTAGCATGTAACCAGTTAGGTGACAAAACAGACTTAACTGGTGCTAGAACTGTTCCAGCCAACAAGACACAAACAGACTGGAAACAAGTATTCTTCCCACATGCGGATATTTACGACGCTATCACTTACGCTGAAGATCATCCGCAAGAAAACCCTAAGTTACTGTTAGACGAGTATAACCGTACAACATCTGACGTAACTAGTGCGGTACTATCTATCATTACAACTAAGACTATCGGGAACAAACGTATTCCTAAGAACTTAGATATCCTAATTGCTGGTAATGATAAAGGGAATATTGCAAGTCTTGACGAGGCTTCTATTTCTCGTACATTGGTACTTGACGTAGAACCTGATACGCCTACATTCTTAGCGTTACACACAGACTTACACCCTGTCTTACGTGAAGTATTAGTTGCAAACCAAGATTATATCTTCGGACGTCACTCTGAGTTACTTGCATCTATGAATCAAGGTGAAGACGAAGACGATATGAGTTCAGAATACGAAGTATATGGTATGGACTCTACTATCGATCAAATCACTACACCACGTACAATTAAATATCTTTCAGATATTTTAAATCACATGCCTGAAGATTTAATCAACTCATTGATGAGCACAACAATCACATTGAAACGTTACCCAGACGTAACATGTTCTCAATTAGACGAAATCATTTTCGGTGCCGTTGGTTATACGAAATTTAGTGAAGAAGTCACTAAACGTTTCCCAACTTACATGGCATCACTATCTGGTTCAACTCAACAATCAAACCAAGGGGTTCTTATCCCACGTCCACCGATTGTAGATACACTACGTTCACTATCTTCTTACTCAGAAATTGAAAACGAAGTAAGTGCGTTAGACCATCGTGCAAAATCAATCTTACTTCAGTTCGCATTAGCTGACGCTGAAGATAATAAAGATATTATCAAAGCTTGTATGTCAACTATCGAAGAAACTGATGAAAATGGATACTCTATCGTGATCCATCCAGAAATTGCTAAAAACTTATTAAGTGTTGCTGTAAACGGAATGTTCGATAAAGACAACTTCGACTTTGCACGTTCATTCAAGAACCCAGCAGGTAACTACTTCCGTAACTTACCAACTGCTTAAAATTAGAACTAAGGAGGGGTTCCAAATATGTGGAACATTACAAATCATAAACCAAGTCGATTGGAACCAACGGTTGTTCCAGCTTTTGTGAACCAAAATCCACAAAGTGACGAAATTTTCGAAATGTTTCGTGACGACTTATTTACACAACTTAACCAACCGTTACGACCAGGATTGGACCCAAACTATGTGTTTGACGGACATCAAGAAGATAAAGACTCTATCTCTGAAACCTTTGTCACGGAACTTTTCCTTGACGAAGGTGAGTCCGACCGTAGTGTGAAATTACGAGACTTCCTAGCTCAAACGTTACTTCACTACCAACCAAATTTCGAAACTATTGACTCTTCACTTATGGTTCAAAATGCAACAGCAGAAAACTTACCTCTGCCGATTGTTCAAGGTGCTAGAAGTATCGTCTATACTGTCGCAACAGACGTTATCCCAACCGCTAAACAATATCTTGCTGGTCAAGTATCGTTTGACTACTGGGCAACATCTTTCGGTTTCACATTCCGTGTCCCAGCTTTACTCATCAGCATGGATACACCTGATATTTACAAAGAGTTTCAACAATACGTTCAAACAACAGTCGCCCCTATCCAATCGCAATTACCAATCGAGACGAATGTGGCTCTACAAGAATTTTACAAAACAAACCTTGACGGTTTAGCTGAAGGTTTTAAAATCAGAGCCAACATTCAGGATAATAATCATGATTACTCGTTCGCAAGAATCTTGCATACGTGTATCATGCAGTTTGTCAACCAAAGCGGTCAAACTGGTATTATCCCAACGTCTCTAAAAGAAATCATTCACCCTACGACTATCATGTTCCTAAATGTTGAAAAACATGCTCATAGCAATAACCGAGACATTAATCGAACTTGGGACAGTGCTATGAAAATGTCTAGAACAAAATTAGTAGGTTTAAATAAAATCAAAAAGTTATCTGAAGAACAACAACTAGACGCTATGCGTCAACGTTCAAATGCTCGTCGCAGTGCATTGATGAATAATGCAAACAAAGACGAAATGTCTCGCAAAAAACGTGCGAAACCTTTTGGTAAGAATCTGAAAACAAGTAAGCAATTAACAAAAGAAATCGCACGTATTTTAAGTAAAATGAAAAAGGTTCGTATGTCAAACAACGTCATCAAGACTCGTAAAACAACGTTCAACAAACCGAACCGTAGAGACCCAGACAACTACGACAAACCAGGTATCATTTATAGTCACCAATATGTTCCAGATATCCATATCTATCTAGATACATCTGGTTCCATCAGCGAGCACAACTATAAAGAGGCGTGTATGGCAATCATCCATCTTGCCCAAACACTTAAAACGAAACTTTATCTAAACAGTTTCTCACATGTACTCTCTCAACCAGCTTTAGTTGATATTGCAAATTGTTCCAAAGACGTTGCCTGGAAACGTCTACAAAATATCCCTAAAGTGTCTGGCGGTACAAACTTTGACCTAGTATGGAACTACATCCATCAGTCACCACAGCGTAAACAAGAATTATCGATTATGATTACGGACTTCGAGTATACACCATCAAACAGTTATACAACACCACTTCCAAAGAACTTATTCTACGTTCCTTGTGGAGGTTTCCAAATCGATAGCTTACGCCGTAGTGCGACTTACTTTGTCAATAGTACACGTCGTTTAGACGCTAATTTACGAAACAAAATTATCTTCTAAGGGTAGAATTTTTCTACCCTTGTATACATATTTCACTAAAAGGAGGAAATTATGGTAGTACACAACTTTACTGGAAATTCTGGAGGTAACAATACAAATGGTAACCCACCTTCAGGAAACATTCCAAACGGAAACCATAACTTTGGTAGCCGTTATCAACCGAATCCCAATCCTGGACCAACTGTTCCAGACTCTCTATTAAACTTTAACGACCGTTACAAAAACAAATCGAACTGTAAATTCCGTGAAGACGTGATTGACCAAACACTTTCCGTCCTTATCGGTCAAGAAAAACCGAACCCATTACTTATCGGTGAGGCTGGTGTCGGTAAAACCAAAATAGCAGAAGAACTAGCACACCGATTAGCCAATAATCACGTCACTATTCCTGACCTAATTAAAGGTTCCGTTATCTTTGGTTTCCAACCAAGTAACTTAATCGCTGGAACAGGAGTCCGTGGTCAACTAGAAGAAAAAGTAAAAGAGCTCTTAGAATTTGCATCTGATAAGAAAAACAAAGCTATTCTATTCATTGATGAAATTCATATGCTCTTTTCTGGTGACCCTTCGTATGAGCAAATTTCACAAATCTTGAAACCTGCTCTGTCACGAGGTGACATCAAAGTGATTGGTGCGACTACGATGTCTGAGGCTCAAAAACTCTACAAAGACCCAGCCTTCGAACGTCGTATGCAATCAGTGATTGTCAACGAATTAACTGAAGATCAATCCCTGGAAATCTTAGAATCGATTGCTCCGACTACATCTAATCGTTACAATACCATTCCACTAACAACGGACTTGTTACGTTTTATGGTAGACATGTCTCAAAAATATAGTAACGGTAAAAGCCACCAACCTGACGCATCCGTCACTCTACTTGACCGTGTATGTGCCCAACTACACGTTAAACGTAAACGAGACATTGAAAATGCAAAAGACCCAAACACAGGAAACCCACAATTGCTTCAAATCTTACAAACAACACCTATTGTTGTGAATGAAACAAATATTGAAGGTATCGCTGTTTCCTTACTACGTGGTCATGCGTCAAATCCGACCGTAGATTACGACGAGGCTACGACCGAAATCAAAGAAACTGTCTTAGGACAAGACGAGCAAATCGATTTCGTTATGTCTAAAATTAAAGGACGTAGTTTAGGTCTCTTTGAAACAACAAAACCTTTAGCGTTCTTGTGGGCTGGAAACTCTGGTACAGGTAAAACTGAACTAGCAAAACAACTAGCCAAACGTATTGTGGATACAGAACTTATCATCATTAACATGAATGAACTTTCTGAATCACATCACACAGCACGTTTGATTGGTGCCCCAGCAGGTTACGTTGGATACGACAGTATGCAAGAGTTACCTTTAGACCCACTCAAAACGAATCCTTACCGAGTAATCTTACTTGACGAGTTCGAAAAAGCTCACCGTGAAGTAAGACGTCTATTCATGAGTGCCCTTGATGAAGGCTACATGAAAACTGCTCGTGGTGAACGTATTCGTTTCGATAAAGCGATCATCATCGCTACTACAAACGAAGGTTTCTCTAACAAGAAAGAACCTGTCGTTGGATTTGGACAACAAATCGTAAAAGAAAGCAACTTAAATGCTACATTAGACCGTTTCGGAGATACATTCGAACCAGAAATCTTGAATCGTTTCCAAAACAACATTGTCGGCTTCAATGATATTACAAAAGAAGTCTATGCAACTATCTTACAAAACGTTTATAAGAAACGTCTTGAATATATTGCGACTAAGAAACCTAAATACAGAAAACGTTTCGCTGACGAATTGGACGAAACAACTCTTCAAATACTAGTTGACCAGTCATACGTCAAAAAGTTCAATGCTCGTCCGTCACAAGCTACAATCGATAATTATATCGAATCTCAAATTATCTAGGAGGTAACTTCATGCCAATTACAATTGATACAACCGCATCGGCGTTGCAAAATGCGAGCCTAACTTCAGATCCAAAATGGTTCCACTCTACTCTACTTACGGGTAAGGGTGGATCCAGAGGGCTCTTAAATCAAGCAACAGCTTTCGCTACAAGTGCGATGATCCCAGAAGATACAGACTCTTTTAAAGCTACTGGTTTCATCAACACAAAAATGAACCGTAAATCTACAAACGGTTTAATTGAGACGAACACTATCGTTACGTCTCCACTTCCAATTGACACGATTACAACGCACCACGAAGAAATTCGCCAACAAACAGCTTCTCTTACAGAATACGACGCTATTATGGAGAAATTCTTCGAAAACCATCAAACGTTACTAACAGACATCTTACCTGACGACCCTAAAGCAAAAGCTCAATTCAACTCACTGAAATTATATATTGCACCTATGCAATTACAAATTCGTAGTGACAAAGCTAAGGGTTCTTCAAGTCGTCAGTTACGTACACACTATCGTGTATCATTACTTAGCGAAACCGCTAATGGACACAAACGTATTGCATCAACAGTATTCTGGGACGACGGTAATGTTAATGCACCATTCTTAATCAAAAATTGGTTAAGTACTAAAATGCCATACAATATGTCATTTATCGCAAACCCTGACCCATCAGTCCAACGAAACCAACTCTTAGACGACGCTTTACAAGACTTCACATTATATCAAGCGTTATCTACTCAAGTAGAAATCTGGACAGAACATTTGTCTGAATTAGCATCGATTGCTATGGACTATTATGGTCAGTTCTTAAATCCAGCTGACGAAAATACTTGTGTGACATACGTAAACAATGTTTCATTGTTATGTAAATATATGTCTCAATACAATATTAACTTAAATGTATACAAAGTAATTTTCGACAAGTTAAATGCAACAGCCTTACCAACAACTTACCGTACAGCTGTTTTATACTCAAACTTACAGTTACTATTATTCGGTACATTAACGAACCTTTATAATAGCAAAAACTCTCTTGCAAGTATGGTAACCCCTACCCCAGCACCAACAGTTCCTGCTCATTTCACAGCATCACAACGTGGAGCCATTACTGATGAATCACCGCTTATCTTAACACAAGCTGGAGCTGGTACAGGTAAATCTACAACATTACTTGCTAGAATTGATTATATGAAAGCCTGTGGTATCGACCCAGAAACAATTACAGTATTATCATTCACCAATGCTGGTGCTGATAATATCGCTGAAAAGAACCCACGTATCCAATCTATGACGATTGCTCGCATGATCCACGAGATCTACGCTCACAATTACCCTACACATCAACTAAGTACTGTCGATACATTAGCAAATAGTTTATTTGCCATTGAAAAATATGTATCACATGCAGACCGCTCGGTATTAAAAGAACTTGTGTCTGGGTTACGTGATATCCGTAACAACAAACACAAAGGATACATGATTGTCTTAGATTTAGTAACGAACAACTGGGACTCAGTTCAACGTCTCTTAGACGAAACACAACAAACGACTCTTGAATTAGAAATCATTACAGCTTACGCTCAAATCGATACATTAAATGTACCAGACCAATTCAAGACAAAACACTTGATTATCGACGAAGTTCAAGATAACTCATTGTTCGAATTTATCTACACATTAAAATATGCAAATAAATTCCAAACAAGTTTATTTATGGTTGGTGACGGTTCACAAACTCTATACGAGTTCCGTGCATCTAACCCTAAAGCATTGAACATCTTAGAAATGACAGAATACTTCTCAACACATCAATTAACGACAAACTATCGTTCAAATCAAGAAGTATTAGACTACGCTAACCAAGTGTTATCAAACATTGAGGCGAACCAATTTGCCAAAATTCAGTTAACGTCTAACGACTTAACACCAGTAACGAAAAAATCTTTCCAAGAAAAGATTAAATTGGTTCCCCACTATATCGACCGTCTTTCAGACGTAGACGAATTACTAGAGGCATGGTTAATGCAACCAGTCGTTCAAGAATACGTAGCTGAAAAATTACTAAACAACGAACGTGTAGCGTTCTTATCACATAAAGGTAATCACGTAAAAATTATGGAAGAAACATTAAAACGTGTCTATCCACAATATACAGTCGTGAACTTACGTAACGATAGACCGTATACATTGTCTCTATTCTCTGAGTTCCTAAAGGAAGAAGCAGACACTGTAAACACGTTACCAATCGACCAATTCCACGGTGCGTTTTACCATGCGTTTAGTAAATACATTAGTCAATCACAATCAAAACAAGGTCAAGCAAGTACATTGACTCAAAAATATGCAGACATTATGTTGACTAAATGGACAACTGAATGTCAACAAGATTGTGCTAACGTTGCTCTTGCCTATAAGAACAAACAATTGACGACAGACCAAGCTCGTAAGGAACTTACTTCTCTTGTTCTACAATGTGAAATTCGTCATAATGCTATGTTACAATCAATCGCAACGCAACGTTCTGAAGAACGTAAGAACTCTGACGACGCTCAAAATGCACCATTAGTGGTTTCAACTATTCATAGTGCCAAAGGTCTTGAGTTCGATAATGTAGTTCTACTAGTTATGGACGACAAATTACCAGTTCAGGAACAAATGCGTATGTACTACGTTGGTATGACACGAGCTCAGAAATCTGAACTCGTTATGGCTGTATCTAAAACCAAACGCACTACACTTGAAACGATTTACGACGCTCTATTAGAACAATATTAGACACACAAAAACCCGTAACCATCTGGTTACGGGTTCTTTTTTTCATCACGAATCAGTTGCGACAAGCGATGAGCTGGAGTGAACTTCAAATGTCGATAAGAATCTACATGTTTATGTTCACCTAGTGGAACAGGATGTCCTTTACGAGTTCGAACGTTGAACGTACCGAACCCAACTAATAATACGTCTTTCCCTTCTACTAATTGGTTTTCAACCTCAGTTAGAAATTCAGACGTCACGACATCTACTAGCTGTTCCACTTCTTTCGCTGATTTAGTCTCAACTAATTCGTGCAATTCAGAGTCCTTCAATCGTTTCGCTATACATTTGTTCAATGCTTTACGGCTCACACGGTTTTCAAACTTTGACATACGGTACGCACCTCTTTCTTCAAATCGGTACGTGTTGGGCGATAATTCTACTAACAGTATAACATGTTTCGCCCCTATAAGCAACTAAAACGGTAAATCTGGATCGATGTCTGATAATAAATCTGACTCATCTGCCCACGGTTCTTTCTTATCGTACTCTTTCAGTACACGTTCATCAGACGGTATACTAGTACCATTTTCTTTGCGACGTTTCGCAGACTCAACAGCCGTTTGCTTACGCCAGCCTAGAAGTTCATAATCTTTGTTTAACTCAACGTCGTGTCCAAGATTTGGTAAACCCATTTTACACATCCCCTTTCTACGAACCCTTAGCGGGACACCAAGTGGGTGTCCCAAGAGTTCGTTCATTTTAAAAATCTAAATCTACATCATCGTCTTCAACTTCTGGTTCAACAGGTGGTGTCCACTGTTTCACCGCACTAGACGCTTTCACAAAAACTTTCTTATCGTCTCGCATATCACGTCCGATAAATGAAGACTTACGATACATTGATGAATCGACTTCACGTCTATACACTTTCGCTTCAGCAACAGCTTGTTCTAAATCACGGTGTTCGATATTCTCTCTCACCTTAGATGGTTTAAACAAGTCGTTATATTTGCCTTCGAATACGTTCGCACCTTTAGACGCTAGATTGTCTAAATCCTTAATCGTTCCGCCATACGCTAATGTATCCATAGGAGACGCTGTTGCTTGACGAAGACTAGTTTCAATGTTCATCATATATCCTTGGTCATCAACCATCACTTTACTGATACTATCAATCAGTTCAGGGTTGATTCCCACATTCATACCATCTTTATGATGATAAATGCGAGTTGTTTGTTCGACCCATTCTTCACGAGACAACTCTACAGGCTTCCCTTTCTCACGAACAGGTTCCCAGAATGTTGCCCCATCAGCGTCAACATGTTCTTCAAGTTTTACACCAGTCCATACATGACGCATCGTACCCATTAGAAGCTCATACTTACGTCTCGCTTCAATCGGGTCATGTTTAGCTTGAAGAACTGATTGTGTTGCTACATACGTTAATTCTAACACTTCTGTTGGAGCTAAATTACGTAACACACTCATACCACGTTGTGAGAACATACCAGCAACACCAGTACCGAACGCTTTAACAGCGGTAGCATATTGAGTATTGATTTGATCTTCACGAGTGATAAGTGGTTTACCATGATCCACGATATTATCGAAATCAATGTCACCCTCAGTACGTCCATCACTCAGACCAAAGTAACGCATATACTCACGTAACTTACCAACGCTACCTTTAGCCCCTGTTTCAATACACGCATCATATACACTCTTCAAATGACTCGCAGGGTCTTTGTAACTAATAGCGATCGCACATGAACTTTCATTGAAAGCTTCTCTGTATAGTCTGTTTAATTCTTGTACAAATCGGTCACGACCTTCGTGTAATGATTTGACACCTTCAGGAAGTTTACCAGTTGCTTCGTAAACTTGTTCATAATCATTAATACGTTGTTTAATGTCCACAAACTTCGCATCTAGTTCTGGGTTCTTCCAACGAGCGACTTGCACATCTAACCCTTGGTGAAGGTTCAATTCATATAACCCTGTTTCTGGATCCTTAACTGCTTTATCAAGCAAGTTTCCAGCAACAGACAACTTCTCAAGAGCTTCACGTTTTGCACTCTTAGATTTCGGTGCCACAAGACCTACAGAGTCCCCATCGAAGTCTCCACTCATCGCTTCAACAATTGCTGGGTTAACCGCAACCCCTGTTAGTTCATCATCGATAACTACTTTAAGACCACGAATACCACCTGCACGTAACACAGGGTCACGCCACAAGACAACAGGTTCTCCTGGCTTCACACCTAAGTGTGCCGCCATTGCACTACTCATAGCAACCTCATCAACACCTAGACTCGTATATGCGGTCCACACTGCTGTTGCAGAAGATTGTTGCTTATTCATCATCAAGCCTTCACGGAACAAGTTATGTTTACCTTCGAACTTACGCTCTACAATATCGCTACGCATAGTTGCGTACGCACTTTCAGCTTTAGCAAGTGCTTTTTTCATTGAAGCTTCTAGTTTCACTTTATCAGCTTCACTAGCACCTTCCATCTTACGAAGAGCATCACGATACTCAATAGACGCTTCAAACACTGTTACATATGCACTTGTGTACGCATGTGTGTTCACTTGTCCATCTTGCAACTCATGACCACTACGTAAGTTTGCACTTAACACTGGTAACAGATAATTTCCGTTCTCGTCTTGAGGTGTCATGACAGCATCTTTACCTTCACCACGAAGTGGTAGCGCAAATGGAATCGTCATAAAGCCACCTTGGTCCTGAATCAACTCTTTAAACTCGTTCACCATCGCTTTTTTACTCAAGTTTCCTTTTTCAGTCAACACAAGCTCTGGTTCAGGAAATACGGTACGAACTTCCCCTTCTTGAGGTGTATATTCTGGTTTAAAGTTACCATACTCATCGATATCGAAACCAAGAACGATTAAATGCTCACGTAAATCAATCATAGCGTTATTATTTGAACCATAAAGTTCTCTCATAATCGCATCCGCACCGTGACTGTTTAGACCCCAAGCAAGTTGAGCAGACGCTTTACGTCCACGTCCTTCGGCTACTGCCTCAGCGTCGTAAATCTTAGTCTTATTATCTACAGTCATGTGTGTGATAATCATACGTAACGTACTTGCACCATCTTCAACTACTGTACCATCGTTCATTACAACGTCGATTTTCTCTCCGTCCATCATTTCACGAGCTGTACCTGCGTTGAAACGACTTACTGCTGGATAAGGAGCTGATACAATATCTACACCAGGGTTATTTCTGAAGAATAAAACAGCTTCTTTAATACCAAGAGCTTCAGCTTCTAGTAGATCCATATCTGGATCAATAATCTTCGAAATAACACCTTTGTTTCCATGGAACTCACATAATTTATCCCCAACAACAAGGCTACGCATATTACCGTTCACATCACGTACTTGGTGAGCCTCAGCCCAAGCTTTACTTACAACGTTCCCATCTTCAAACGTTAAACCGTTAATAGGAACTTGAGCAACACGTACGTTTTCTACAATCGAACTAGCTTGCATAATATTACTTTGCACCATTTGTACACGGTCTGCTGGGTCATACTTAGAGTATTCCATACCTAAACCATCCGCCATTAATGGTGCACGACTTTCTTTATCACCTTGTGTTAAACTACCGTCTTCATTAATCTTCACATCTTCTGTTAAGTAACGAACGGTACCTTGGTTTGTTGAACCCCCTGTTGCCAGTGGATCAAAATAACCATCAACGTTCTCATCAAGTACTGCCATGTTACGTCCATCTACTAACGCAAATGTACTGTAGAAGTTATCGTTACGAGGATTTACGTTCGCACGGTGTGTTGCTTGATACTCCGCATTAATCGTGGCTTCTTTAACGAATGATTTCGGATACTTCACACGAGACGCTTCCATACGAATAATTCTATTCGCCCACTCAGTACTTAGTCCTTCTTCAGCACTACGGTCAAAGAAATCTAAGTCATGACGTGTATCATATAAACGAGCATAAACGCTGTTTAATGACGCAGGTTCCATCGATACCTCTTGACCTGTCGCTACTTGTTTTGCTAACTCGTAGCGTAACGTCATTTCCATTAAATCAGCATAACCACGTAAACGGGTACGTTCCTCTACGGTCTTTTTCTCGCCCGCTTTTTGAGGTAACACGTAGGCTTCATAACCTGGAGCTGATAAATAGTTTGGTGTCGCACCAAACGCAGTCTTAATATAGCCTAGTTCACCTTCTGGCTCGAAAATTTGTCCAATAGTACCTTCGATAATGTGATGATCCCCATTACCAGCTGAACGTTTCGAATATTGTTTCGCACGATAAGATACTAACCCTTGACCATCAATAAGAATATCTTCAGGATTCACTTCGCAACCACGAGTCTCTAATGTTGATTGAATCGCATTAAACATACGTCTCATAAACGGACTCTCTAAATCAACCATCTTGCGAGCTGTATCTACATCGAAGTACACTAATTTGTTTCCTAGAAGATTATGAGAGAAACTTTGTCCACGCATATCTTCAGCACGGATTCCAAGTTCCTGACAGGCTGAAACCAGATTATTTTGGTTTCCGAATACATCGTCCACGCCTTCCATGTAACGAGCTACGTTCACAATGTCGAAACGTTTACCGTCCACGTCAGGCTGGAATGTACCAATGATAGCATCCACTACGTCGCTTGCATGTTCTTGCATCACGACTTCGGGATCCCCATAATACACTAAATCATCGAAGTTTTCGGCAACCCCACCAAGAATCTCAGCTTTACGTTCGTTATAGTCTTCAATAGTCACACCTGGACGAAGTAATAAATCACTACGACCAGTTAATACATCCCAATAAGACTTACGAATCTCAGCAATCAACGAGTCACCTGTAAGTAATTCTTCAGGCATCGTCATTTCTGATTTCTCTACCCCAGCATATAACTGATCACGATAAGCTTGGTACACTAAATCTTCACCAAGTTCCGCTTTAAAACGGTCTCTAGCAGTAGCTACAGCTTCTTGTAAGAAGTTAATAGCAGGAACTTTAGAATTAGCCCAAGACTGACTCGCACTTGCTGGTGCCTTACGATAAATATTGACATGGTTCCCATTAAAGGCTCTACCATTAATGACCAATGGCTTATAAACGAAAGAACCGTTCCCACTGTTCGTTACATAAGTAATGTTATTACTTACAGTAGTCGGAGTTGTATAGCCTTTTTTACGGAACTGATAAGACGATACACCTGTACGTCCAACAAGTTCTCCGTCCACTTCTAATGGAACCCCTAAAGCGAACTGAAGTAATGCTACAGTATCTTCCACATTCACTTCATCATAAGTCACATTCTTACCGTCTTTTTGCATCGACGTATTGAAATAAATTTGAGCTCCATTATCGTACACACGACCAACGAAACGTTCGTTTTCTTTAGGCTCAGTCAAACGCACCGCAATACGAGTCCCTTTGATACGAGCCTGGATTTGTCCTGGTAACGTATCTGGCGTCACTTCATATTCGTAGCCATTCTCTTGTAAATACTGCAAGATAGCTACAGAACGATCGAACGCTTCTTTACTCATGAAGTTACCAGAGTCTACGACACTTGATAAATGACGAGACGCTACTTCAAACTCACGTTCAGTCATATACTTCGCTAAGTAAGTAAGTCCTGAAACGTCGTCAGACGTCATTACAGGCACCTCACGAAGCTTTCCGTATTGTGTAAGTAAACTTACACTAGTGTCACGCAAACGAGCGTCACGAGCCCCTAACGCTCTCATAAAGCCTGCTAGACTTAAATTCACTCGTTGTAGTTGGTCTTGACTCATAAACATTAACTCTGTACCAGCTACATTCCCTGCTGAATTACCATCAAACAGGTTCCAATAAGGAGAAAGAGGAACTACTTTTTGTTTCTCAATCATTTCTCCATTCAGATATGCAAAAAATTCAGCTCTATCCGCTTGAATATTTGCTTCTGTATATTCCACACGACCGTCAGTCACTCGTTTGATTACATCGTTCATCGCTTCAAGAAGCACTGGTACTGTAATCGTATGATACGACACTTCGATCCCACGGTCTTTCAACCCACGAATGATGTTTGACATAATTTCGTTACGCATCGCACGAGACTCTGATACAGACCATCGACCATCAACTTGACTATTAGCAAACTCAATCGTGTTCCAAATAGTAAACTCATAAAACGGAATCCGAATCTCAGCATGAGCGAACTCGCCTGTATATTCGTTTACTAATTCAACATTTGTACTCATTTGTTCACATCCTTTGTATTTGATTACAATAAAAAAGGAGTGACCAAAAAGCCACACCTTTTCTTAATGCCATCGCATACCTAAAACAAGCACTAGTCGTGCTAAAACAAACTAATGCAGTTAAGTTTTATTAAGAAACACCGACGTGCCTTTTTAGGTCCGCTGACCTTTATCTTGTACTTATAGTATAACATATCTATTCCCCACATGCAATAAAAACACGGTAACCGACTGGCTACCGTGCTGGGAAATACACACTCTTAGGTTTTTATATTCAATTAGATTACTAATTCATCAGCTGAAACTTCTGTTGTTTCTGCTTTCTTAGCTTTTTTAGCTGGAGCTTTTTTAGCTTTAGCTTTAGGTTTTTCTTCTTTCACTTCTTCAACTACTTCTGGTTTAGCACCTTTCATAGCTTCGATTTGAGCAGATTTAACGTTATCTGCTAATGGTTGAGAAGCTTCACCTAATGTTTTAGTGTTGATATATGCTTGTTTAGCACCTTTGTTGTTAGGTTTAATCATGATATCAGCACTTACACCGTAAGCTGTACCAATAACATTACCATCTTTATCTAAGATGGCTTGTTTGTTGTCGCCAGCAATTTTAGCGATTTGTTCTAATTGACCTGGAGAATATGGTAAACCGTTAGATACTTTACCATCTTTGTCTGTACGTGTTTCTAAGTGTAAGTTTTGAGCTGTTTCACCTTCACGTAAGTCACGAGCATCCACTTGGATGTCTAAGTAGTGGCGAGTATAAGTTTTTCCATCTTTCCCTTCAGATTGATGAACCTGTTTGTCGTGTGCTAATACTACTAAATCACGACCTTTGTATTGTCCGTTTGCAAATCTCATTTGTTTTACCCCCTAGCCTTTCGGCTCATATATTTTAGTTTGGTTTGGGCTAAATCATTTTCAGTTAAGTAAATGACTTGCGTCCTGTCGTGCTTGTTAGTCTGAAATATAGTACCAATCCCGTGACTAGTATTAAGGACCAGAACATAATCTCTCCCACAAACAAGGACATTGTAACATACAAGTTAATGTTTGTCAAATGATTTGAGTTTAACGGTTAAAGTATCTTGTTCGACCAATGTTTTCCATAAATGGAACAAGTATCGAAACTGAGATCGTTCCTCTCCCTCTAGTGTTCTCCACTCTCCAGACACATATAACCGTTTCATAAGGTGTGCGAGACCTGACGTATCACCACTCAGCACGTTATTATAGATTTCACTAATCATGATGTGTATTTCCTATTCTGAGTTTCTTTTATGTATAAAAATAGGGCTGAACTCCTGTTCAACCCAAACCAAAAATTGGACCTCTACTCAAACATATACATACGTTAAGGTAATGATTCGAGTAAATGGATACCATTCATAGAACTACTATACCCTAACGTACGTAAAAAGTCAAGCTTAATCGTCACTACGACGAAGTTGAATCACTTCGGCATCGAAGATACCTTTAGCGATCCATCCCCAGTGTTTCTGGTTCGCTAACCATTGGGCTCCCTCATATGTGAGACTGAAGTTGATTGTTGATTCTAACGAATCTAAATCTTCTTGGCTAATTTGAGTGTGACTACTTGCATCCGCTACGCCTAAAGCTTCCGCTTGAGCTTGAGATTCTTCAATATGGTCACGTAAATGTTTCGTATTTACACGAGCGAACACTTCAAATGGAGCTTTTCCATTTCTTGGAATTACCCATAATGAACCGTCGTCTTCGACTTTCAGAGAACCTCTAGCTTCAGCTTGAGCCCAGTCACCGATTTTTTGGAAACAATTACGGTACGCTTTTTCTAGAATCATAGCTGTATTCTTAACTAAGTCTCCATCTAAACGAGCCGTACCTCCTGAACCACGAATACTAATGATATCGTTTGGAGCAATACCATCTGGTCCATCCATCGCAAACTTAGGTGACGCAAATTCAGAGAATTGTTCTGTCGCTTTACGAGTTTCTTGTAATTGTTCAGAGTTATCTTCGTTAGCATATTGGCGAACCGAGATTTCTTCAATCTTTTGAGAGTTTAGAATCTCGTTCACGATACCCATAATAGCATCACTTGAAATATCTTGGTCTACACGCATGAATGACTCATCCGTATATTCATAAGCATCCATATATTTTTCTTTTGCTGTACGTACCCAGTACGCTTGTTGGATACGTTTATCCACCATCGCAAAGAAGTTAGGAATATTTTGTAACAAGTCGAAATCTTTCGTTGTAGACATTGTTGGTAAAGTACTTAATGAGTAATCTTTACCTGGAGACGGAATCTTGTGTCCATCACCTTGTAACTTATAAGCCATCGGTAGGGCTGTTTCGTTACGGTTCCAGATTGGACTATCCCCTGCACGAAGCACTACTGAATTCGATGGACTGATGAACGCTAAGTCATTGTAAGAAAGTACAGGTACTTCAGACGCACTCATTGTTTCAGATACTGAACCACTATCGATTTCGACCCCAGCAACAACACGGATATTATTCGTTCTCGAACTGTTAAATACCTTATGTGTTGTACCAGACATCTTACTAATAGCGTCAATAGATGTATCGTCCGTTGATTTAAGGAACACAATGTTGGCTGTATTACCTTGAGCAACTTTATCTTTAGAATCACCATACACATCTTTTAATTGTTGCAATACTTGCAGAATCAATGTGAACTGTTGATCTTGACCTAGCCCGATAGATAGGTACGTCATAAAGTTCTTAATACCGTTACCATCTGACTCTAAGTTCCCTAACTCATCAAGCATCCAACGTGTTTTATACAACGGTTTTTGGTTCGCTTTAGTAAGATACGCTTTTTCGAAGTTTAATTCTGTTTGTTGACTGATGAAAATAAGAAGTAACTTCGCATATCCTTTTAAGTGAGGTGGCGTAATCATAAAGATTGCTTTAGGACGCTCTGTATAACGAACCTTAGACATTGAAATCACTGGTACGTCCACATCTTCTACGAAATCCATGATATTTCCTTCTTCATCAATATCTAATATTAACTCTGATTTCGTCATCATAGAATATCCTGGTAAATACAAATCGTTTGTTTCATCATATTGTAATTCTTCTAATGTACCATTACGAACAATTTTCTCTTGTAAAATCGGAGATTTCACATACATACGTCCATTTGGTGTCGTACGATAACCCTTAGTAAATTTAAAGTAGAATCGTTTAACAACCATATCAACGTCAGCCATCTTGAGCTCTAGTTTCACATAAGCAGTATCGTTCGGGAATTTACCATCAAACATATATTCAGCCCATCCGTCCATACTTACGAGTCCGAAATGGTCAAATTCTTTCCCATATCGTTTCGTAAATCCTGGATCTTCATACGCACTCCATGTACCTAAAAGACCTTTCAGAGACAACTTACGTACGTAATCAACGTCAAACTTAACGGACATACGACGTGGGAACGACAGGGCTCCCATATCAACGTTTTGGCTTGGTGCACCACTTGTAATCGCCGAAATCGTAGGGTCTGTAAAGAATACCATCTGTGTGATTGCAATCCCGTAAACGGACGCAATAGTCTTCTCACTACCACCCATCGCTTTCAGCGTGGCATCGGTATTCAGTACCTCATTACGGATACGGTTACGTGGCAACTGAGCACTTGCGTTAAAGTATAACGAAAGTAAGTCTAGTTCCTTGTTACCTTCCCAAATGAACTCATCATAAAACAATAATTGTTCCTCGTACAATTCACGTTCTTCTTCACTCATTTCAGCAAACTCTGGTGACTCTGGGTCATACGATAATTTAGGGTTCTTACGTTTCTTACTTGATAACTGAGTGAATAACTGGTAACAGTTATAAAGTGTTACTCTACCCCAAAGTTCATCAATTTTCTGGTCAATTACTGACTGACGCAAACCTTTACGTTTACAATCCGCTACTAATACTTTTTCTTCTTCTAAGAAATAGTCAATTAAACCAAACGCTGCACGTTTGAAGGCGTTGTTCGCCGCTTGAGGCCAGAACGGGTCTTGACCTCCTTCCGTTGGGAAGAATGTCTCTGCAATATTATTAACATACGAAGCTGTCGCTCCCATATTACCCTCTCTGGCGGCGTCGCCCGCTAAACCTAAAGGATTGTAAATCGCAGTACCCATCGTGTTAATCAAGTTTAACTGTAACACTTCATATCCACGATTCTCAAATGGAACCATCATTTTAACCGATAACTCACCTTTTGGATCGTTAGCAATAATATTGTGCTTACGTTTTTCACGAGACCAAATATCTAATAATGGTTCGATATAGGTTTGCCCTTTCCCCGCACGAGTAATCGCAAGAACCATCGTGTTTACAGGAGCTGTATCTACGAAGTAACCACCAGATGGTGCTTGTACTTCATACGGTGGCAATTCCCAGTCACCATTAATCAGATCTGCTAATGTTCTATATTTACCGACTTTATCACGGTTCTTTCCACCTGGATTGTATAAAATATCAAATGGATTGAAGCGACGTCTGAACACAGTTGGTGTATTACTTGCTTCAAATAAAGCTGTACCAAACGATTCGTCAATAATTGGGACTGACTCTAAAATACGGTTCCCGTCTTTGTCAAGTACAAAGTCCCCCTTATGAATCAATTCTCCGTCCACAGTCGTGTCTTCCCTGTAACGTTTATAACGTTTCACATGTTTTAGCTTCGGTAAACTCGCCCATGAACGAATCGATTCTTCTTTAATTCGTAATACAGAAAACACTTTAGACCCAAAACCTGTTCGCCCAAACTTAATCAAAGTTTGTCCCACGCTATAACGTAACCACATGAACACGTTCACTTTGGTTGTAAATGAATAATGAGCGTGACCTAGTAATGAATTGGCTTCGCCAGAGAAATGAGCCCCGCTGTTTGGCACTACATGGTAGTTTTCAAACATTTCTAGTGGTTGTTGAATATGCTGGTCATCAGCATATTGCATCAAGCTTTTAGTATCGTTTCGTTTGTTACGACGTTGAATCTTACTTGCACGAAACGAGAAAATCAACCCAAATGAAATCAAACCAGCTATAAAACTAACCCAAATTTTCCAACTAGGCGAATCTTTAAACCAGTAACTAACGGCTTGTTGTTTCTTGCGAGTTTCACGTTTCTCTTGGACTACTCCACTAGCTTCGTCCTCTTGAGCTTTTGCTTGTTTCTTTGTGAACCATTCTGGTACAGGTACTTCACTTTGAGACGCATATTGTTGTCTCGTTGCATCTGGGAATCCATCTTCCTTCTTCTGAACGAAGACTTCTACTCGCTTACCATCTACGGTTGCTTTTTGTTTCTCAATATACGTCACGAACTGACCGTCACTTGTATACATCCCTTGAATATGTTTCTCGTTTTCTACAATTTGACCTGCTTGAACACCATCAGGTACTACTTTATGGAATTTCCCCATCACTTGTGATCCAGCAAATGTCCCTACACTTAGTAGAAACCACGCAACTGCGACCATCACAAGTCCAAATAAGAAACTAGATACAGCAACTGTACCGTACGATTTCTGTTCCTCGATACGACTACGTTCTAAATCTTGCGTACCGTGAACATCCCTCTGTTTCCCTTGATATAAGTTCACATTGTCTTTTCTTTTGAACACTCAGTGTCACTCCTTTCTAAGAAAAAAGAGGTTGGGTTCTACACCCAACCCCTCAAGTTGTTTCTAAATTTGTAATGTTGATGACACCACAGTAGCTACATGTTCTACGTTTTCTACCACAGTTTGAGCAACTTTAGTAGCATTATTTGCTTGGAATTGCATACCAAGTAAGAATCCAATGAACGCTACTGCCACCACAATAAAACATGCGATAGCGATGATCCAGAATACACCACGTTTATTCATCGCATATTGATGTTGAGCATCTGCTTTCCATGCGTCCGCTTGAGCTGATACACGTTCTAATTCTCGTTCGTGACGTTCGTCTTTTGCGTCAAGTTCTTCTTTATGACGACGAAGTACATCTTCTAGTTCAGATTTAGCTGATTCTGCTAATGACTCTTTATCTTTCACTAAGCGAGCGATATTGTCGTCTTTTTCAGCTAATTTACGTAAGAAGCTTGCTTCTTCCGCTTTACGGTTTGTTTCAGCATTTGCTACCGCTAATTGCATTTCAGCTTTCAATGACTCAATCTTTTGAGCATGTTCTTGTTCAAGTTTAGCAATATCATTTTGAAGAGCTAACTCTTGGCGTAATGCTTCAGCACGAGCGATGTCATCCTTACGGTTTTCATCGATAAACGCTTGGATACGTTCTAATTCTTCAGCATATACTTTACGTTCTTCTTCTAAACATTCAGCATATTTTTCTTGTACTAGTGACTCTACTTTCAACTCATACTGACGAGCTGTTGCGTACACATCACTTGTACGTTTTTCGTCTAACGCACGGTGAGCGTCTTCTTTTGAAGCTTGTAATTCTAAACGACGGTTTGTTTCATAAGCGTCTTTACGAGCTTGATGAGCACCTTTGTTTAAGTTATCGTAATTTTGTTTCCAAGTGTGGACTAAATTATCGATTTCAATTTCTTTCGCTTCTTCATATTCTGCATCCATTTCACGGTGACGGTTATTGATATCTGATTCCACAAGAGCTTCTTTTTCTGCACTTGAATCAGCTAATTCAGATAAAGCTTTGTTATATAACCCACCTTCTGTGTGGTAGTCAGCATTATCTAAGATTTTAGCCATTCCTTCGTTCATTACTGAACTGTAGAATGAAGATAATTTCGTTTCATTTGCTGAACGTAACGCACGTAATTTATCATTCGCATTTGCCACCATTAAGTTTACTTGACCTACTAACCAGTCAGTGTTCTCACCAGGCTTACGGTCATTCATTAATTGTAAAGTTTTAACGTTATAGTTTCCAAACGCTTGTTTGAAACCAGCCATATCTACACTTAAATCAATGTCAGTATAAACACGTTTACGGAGTTCTTCTTCCTTATGACTTGGAGCAACTTCTACAACATAATCGTCATAATCTTCTTCTTCTAGTTGTACGTCATCAGTTGCGTCATAATCTTCTTCGTCTTCTTCGTATTCGTCAGACTCTACTTCCTCGTTATCCACATAGTGGTCCACATCGTCATATTCTTCTTCGTCTTCATGTTCTGCTTCATAAATCGTTTCATCAATCGAACGAGGTTCCTCTGAAGGTAATTCACGAACTTCTTCAGCATCACTTTCTAGTACTTGAATTAACGGTTCTTCGTTTGCGAAACGTTCATCCACTTCGTTTAATGTGATTTCGTGACCTGTATGTTCAATCGAACCGTCTTCGTTTAAGTAAACAACTTCGAACAATACGTCTTCTCCGTCTTGTTCTAATAAGAACTCATACTCTAATAACATTTCAAGTTCTTCTTGATTCGGAACTAACACTAATTCGTTGTTTTGCAATAACTCTTGTGTCCCAAACACTGTAATTTGAGACGACTTCACTGCGTTAATAAAACGACCACGAGCTTCGTCACCACCTTGTTTCTTAGAAAGACCACCGATACTATCCGTATTAACGAACAACCCTACTACACGTTCACGTCCTCCGTCGTTCACAAGTAGTAACCCGTCTTCACGAGCCTTTTGCAGTACGTTATCGATAACTGATTCTGCAATAATTTCTTCTAATGTATTTTTCTTTGCCATTTGCGTGTTTTCCCCTTTCGATTAATAAACTTCTACATAGGCTTCCGATTTTAATTGTTGCTTGTTGTCAGCAATAGAACCTTCCATGTTCATTACTTCAACGTATAATGTTCTACGAATAGAACGTTTGTTTAACGCACGAGCGACTTTCGTCTGTACGGCTGTTGATACTGCACGAATAATGTCACGACCACCACCATCATCTGTCGCACTACCTGCGATATCATTAACAATGTATCGAATCAATGCTTCGCCATTGTTAAACTTGAGTGTCACACCATGTTTATCAAACACAGTATCCCGCATTTGTCTCAAAGCTTTTTGAGCAATCATCATTTTCGTTTCTTTCGATAACGGAGCGAACGGAATTATCGCATCAACACGTCCTAGTAATTCTGGTGGGAATCTTACTTTTCCGCCATCTTTTGTATCAGTTAATGATTGTTTCAATACTGGTAAAATAACATCCATGTGCTGGCTTAAATCACCATTACTATCACTCATGTAACTATCAATTGTTTGATACAACTCAGAACCAGCGTTCGTTGTCATAATCACATAGACGTTACGGAATGAAATTTGACGATTAAACTTGTTACGAAGTTGCCCTTCGTCAAGCAATTGTAACAACAGTTTAATTACTTCAGCACACGCTTTTTCAATCTCGTCCACAAGTAACACTGAGAAAGGACGTTCCCATACTTTACGTGTTACTTCAGAACGGAACAATTCTAAGCTTTCTGGTTGGGCAAAGTCGGACATATCCATACGGATAAAGTTCTTGTCCCCTTTTACGAGTAGTTCAGCTACCGCTTTTGCTAACTCTGTTTTCCCTACCCCAGTTGAACCTGTAAATAACCAAATTCCTTTTGGTTTATTCGGACGTTCAAATCCAGCGAATTGTCCTTGTAAGTTTTCTTCAATAATCTTTGTTGCACCTGGTTGTGAGTACACCTTCGTGTTTAAAAACTCTGCTACCGTGAATGGATCTACATCAATATCTAACTCAACATCATATCCATCACGTAATACTTCATGAACCAGTGCTTGGTCTACTTTTCGTTTCAAAAAGTTATGTTTCCCGATCATCGCATCCACAACGTCTTTCGACTTACGTGGTTGACTACGCTCTGGGAAATATTTATCGGTAATACGTACGATGTATTCTGCTAAATCAGTTGGTAATATAATTTTATCTTTAGCAAAATCTTGAATAATACGTACGACTGTATCTCTATCTAATTGTTCTAATTTAATAGTTTGGAAACGTTCTGTTAACGCTTGGTTTTCCGCTAGATACTTGTCAAATTCTTCGTATGTAGTGGCACAGATAATTCGTAACCCACGAGAACCTGATTTCTCAAGAATCGGCTTCAAACCATCAAGAGCTAATTCAGAAATTTTAGCTAGTTGGTGATACTCGTCCATGAATAGCACTAATTCACACTTAACGTTACTCATAGCCGTTTCTACTTCATCCGCTAATTGTTTTAGCTTCCCACTTAGCTCGCTGACATCTTTGATATCAGCCGCTAACCTCGCTAAATCAACTTCGAGATAGACACGATTCGTATCGATACGTGCTAACTCGTTGGCAAGAGCGGTCTTACCAGAACCTGCTTCGGAGAGGAACAATGCGTTACACTTTTCAGCTCGTTCGAACGTGGTAAGAGTCATTTCAATACTCTTATCACGTCCACGAATAGGCGTTGTACCTCCTACAAGAATGTTTGTATATTGCTGTAGAAGTGGACCTTCGCCTGTCTGAACATACGCTTGTACCACTTTTTGATTCTCATTCAGGTTGCTCACATCCTTTACTTCAGATTTTACGTGGAACATACTCCACATCCATGAACCTATGTTACCACATATATGGACTAACATCAAGTATTAACTATTCAATTTCTAAATTTTCTTCAGCTTCTTGTACGGTTTCACGAATTTCCTGCAATAATTCCATTTCATAGTCTTCGTCTAAGCTTACCGTATGAACTCTACGAATTTCTTTTGCGTCACTAGAAGAACGTTTCATAATCGTGTCACTTGTAAATCTGTCCGCAAAAGCTTTCATTTCTTCAACGTCTCGCTCAGGAAGTTCTTTTAAATATTCAGCTTGACCAGTCTTTTCTAAATACTGTTTCGCCATCTGGAACGCATCATATCGCTCATAAGCAAGCTCTCTGAAGCGGTCAATGTATTTGGCTGAGATTGGTGTATCTTTATTCCAGTCGTCGCCTAAGCGGTGTAAATCAGCCATTTTCGACTCCTCAAATGAATGAATCGGACGACGCTTAATTCCTTGCCCATCAAAAGTGTACCCGTCATATTCTAACCTACGTTGGAACGCTTCTAAACGTTCTCCGTATGCTTCACTACGCTTACGAATCCGACTCTGGATACGTGGACTATCTTTTTGTAAGTACCGTCCACCATCTACCCCATACACTTCTTGTCCAAGTTTTTCGGCTAAATGTGGCTTCACACTATACAATGCTTTGTCGTTTATCATTTGTTCCAAACCTTCGATGTATTTACGTTCTGCAATTAGTTCTTTCATTTCTTCTTCAACTTCTTTGTCGATTTCTAGAAACGGCATCAGTTTCTGATACTTTCCTAGACACAACTCTTGATACAATCTTTCGATTGCTAAATAATCTAGGACACTTTGTCCAGATTCAGAAGCGTTGTTCGTATGAAGTGCCTTATAATCAGCGTCTATCTTTTTAGCAAGCTCTTTGTGTTGATGAAGTCTAGCTGAATAACTACGGAGACGAAAACTAAAATCTAATAATGGATCTTCTGTTGAAGTCTGAATTTCGTCAAGCGGAACTGCCATCGCTTCTAACATCGGTGTCGTAACTACACGTTTCTCCTCTGGTATCTTTTTCAAGACACTATAAACGGCGTTCACACATTCGTCCAATACCTGGTTTCGCCCTTTAGAGACTAATTCGTCTCGCTCTTTGAGGGACAATTCCTCTTTTTCCATCCGAGTATCTGCATACTCATATAAACGTCTCATCAAGTTAGCGTACCCAGACTTATCGGCTCTAAGCATTTCTGTAACCAACATACGAGCCACCGCATTAGCTTTCTTCATTTCTCTACGGTTCGTCCCTGCTCGCCACACCTTGTCGTCCTGAGGAAGACATGCTAATAAAAACTGTAGATTTCCACGATTCTTTACTAATTGTGACGTAAAAGACTTCACGTATGATTTCACATTCTGTTTATCAACGTTCACATTACTGTTCATATACTGAAGCATTTTGTCACGGTCCAAACTCAGTTCAATCCCGTGTCTGAGTGCTCTTTTTGCAGTTTCATTAATCTTCCCTCTTTGGTAACCGTCACTAGCTTCAGTACCTTCACCACGATCCACCATCGCCAAATGGCAGTGGACGTGTTCAGTATCCACTTGAATGACACCTATGTACTGTAAATCATCATAATAACGTCCCATATGCTTGAGACCGTTCATCACGGCTCTACGCAACTTCAACTGATCTACGTTCCCACGTAAGTCTCCACGGTTACGTACCTTAAAGTCTGCGGGGAGAATACCATGTTTCTTTAAGTAATCAGTATCAAAAGATAGAACTGTTTTCATGACCGTTTTACCGTTCTCAAACTGTGACTGAATGTCGTCACTTGCTCCTTGCAACTTCTCATGGCTCAGTGACACGTCACCATACCCAAAGGCAACGCCTCCTTGACCGTCGGCTTTACGGATATTCGGTTTCACCTCATATCGGTCATGTGCTTTCTCGGTCGCACTTTGACGTGCCATATATCGCATAACAAACGTATCACCGTCATAGTACGTTGCTGGAGCCAGTGGTTCTGTTGCTCTAGGACGTGACATGTATCTCGTCACATACTCTCCAGGAGTTCCTCCTCTAGAACCACCACCCATAGGGAGTTTACGTGTAAACTCGTTCACGATAACGATATCTTGCTTTAAACCCACATGTTTCACCTCATTTCATCAAAAAAGAGGTTGGGTTTTACCCCAACCCCCTTTCGGTTTCTTAAAAGTCTAAATCGTCTTTACCATCAGTTTCTGATGATTCCATAAATTCTGGTTTACGTAATTTTTCAAAACGACTTTGGAATTTTTGGTAACGTTCATCGTCTTCGTTAAACACTTCAACGTCTTCTTTTGTCTCTGGTTTTGCGACGATTTCTGGTTTAATTTCTTCTAATAATTGTGTAGCTGTTTCTACTGCTTCGGATGGTTCTACCACTTCTTCAGTCACTTCTACTGCTACTTCTTGTGGTTCTGCTTCAACTTCCGTATGTTTAGGTTCAGCAAACACTTCTTCATGTTCAGATTCTTCTACAAACTCAGGAGTTGAATCAAGTGTGATGTTTTCACGAGCAACACGCTCTTTGAAACGTCCAGCTGTTTCAAGAACTGCATTTTCAAGAACATCCATCGTATCTGCGATACTTTCTAATAGACCACGATCACGTTCTTCAAATACTTCATCAAAGTATAGATCTTCGTATAATTCCATAAAACCAAGTTCTGGTTCACTCTTATAGCGACTCACTCCTTCGAAGCCATCTAAACCTTCGAAGATTGGAGCTACATTCACTGTTGGAATGAAATATGGTTCTAAACCACGTTCACCTTGAACACCAGTTAACGCAATAGTATAGCTACCTTGGTCTTCTGGTTCAACATAAGAAAGGACTCCACTTTCTGTTACGTAAGAATAGATATTCATAGGAAGATACAACTCTACTCCGTTGTACCCTTGTACTAACCCAACATGCGATAAACGTTGTTGGAAATTAGCATCATATAACCCAAGCACACCTAGACGAGCTAAGTCTGCTTCAGATGGTTCTAGTAACACGCTTGTGCGAGACACACGTTCAGGCAATACAATGAAACCATGTGTTTCTACATCCTCGTTTGCTGGTAAGATATTATGTGCAGATACTGTACGAATATATCCTGAAAGCTCGAAAATCGGTTTTAAGAATGGATTTGTACCTTGCTGTGCATCTGGTAACACTCGAAGTGTTACATCATCCATATAGACACGAGCCACATCGTTCAACGCATGTACACGTCCGTCGCTTACTGCGTTATCGATATTTCCAACTAAACTAGTTAGTTGTGCTTTATTTAATGCGGGTGTCGTCACCCAAATACGTTTATTTGACATCTGGTTTCCTCCTAATTGTTAACGACTGTTGCAGTGATGTCAGAAATGTTTCCGTCTGCACCAATCGAGATTTCCATAAATGCGTGAGCGGTACCTTGTCCGCCTGTTTGAGACGTAGATGTCATATCTACTTCTGCTATATACTTATAACTTGCTCCGACCGATACTGGATAAAGTACAAGTTTGTCATAAGTGATTTGTAACTTGTTCGTATCAATCTCGTTATAATGTTTTCCGTTCCCATCCACACGGTCTGGGAATGTTGGTAAGAATGACGTTAATAACGTGCTATCTTCTTTGATGTTATATTCTGATTTCAAGCTTTCTCTCATTTTCATGTATTCATCATATGATGACCATGTAAAGATTTTCTTTAAGAACCCTTCGATTTTCGCTTTGTCGTTTGCGACACGCTCTAAATCGATACCTGTTCCTACACTAACAGCGTCATACGTTGTTTTCTCTCTAATAGTACCTAAAGTAGCTAGTTCGTTCTTAACACCGCTTAATTCGACCGAGACGCTGTTATAATCGTTTTGGAACAGTTGATGAATCCCTAAACTACCTAGAGCTGATACTACAAAGATAGAACTTGTTGCAATAAGCATTTTTGTTGATTTACTGATTCCCATTTGTAGTTGTCACCCCTTCTTTTTGGTAGTTGTCGATAAGTTGGTTCTTATTCGTTCCTGTTGCTTTGGCACCATGTGTTGTCACATGACGTTTCACGTCTTTAAAGACACCATTTGCGGTATCGTATTTGGCTAACGTATATGCCATCACTTGACCTGTTTTGTTACGTGCGATCCACGCAACTTCACTTTCGCCCTTATCGTAAGCGAATTTTGTTTCAAATGTCCATGTCCATGTATCTTTGTTATCAGAACTGTTCGTTAACCATGGTACACGAGCATTTTTATCGTTTTCCCCGAAGTACGGGTCTAACTTTTCAGCGATTTTCTTTAGATTTGAACCTTTCGAATATTCGTTTTGTAACGTAGCTACGTCTGCACCTTTTAGGTTTGTAGACGCTTGTGTTTCTTTCACAGTCTCAGCTGTAATCACATCTTCACTACGTAACTTCTTTAGTTCGTCTTTACGTTGAGCTAGTTCTACTTTTAAGGCATCTGTCTTTTCAATAGTTGAATTGACTTGTAACCCCGTAAAACCAATCACTGCGACCGAACCTACAACGAGACCGATATTCGTCACTATTTTCCAATTGATTTTTCCCATGAGCGGTATTTTCACCCTTTCTTTAATGTGTGATATTTCTCATACACATATTATAACAAGACTTACTATCAAAGGCAAGTCTTGTTACTTCATATATGGACTAACTCTAACGATTTTGGTCTGCGATATTACTTGAAGCAGTTCCTCGTTGACCTCCGATTGCATTACGTTCTTTTGAAATCGAATCGGAGTTATTTTCAGTTGAGAGAATATTCTTGTACTTAGAATTTGTTTCTTGTTTTACGTTACGGAAAACACGGAATGTTTCATATAACGTACCTGGTAGTGGGAACAACGCTGGTGAGCGAGAATCTGCACCTGCTCCACTATGTTGAATCTTACCGTTATTCGTTGATTCAGCACCAGCTCCGTATGAACCTTGCATCAATTCACCTGGGTTATCAGGACGAATTTCACGTACGATTTTGTTTCCTAAGTAAATCATAATGTGCTGAACACCTGGATTTGGTTCCCAACGGATGAACACGTCCCCTGGTTGTAATTTACTTACGTCTTGATTCCAGTGAATTTCTTCCCACTTATCACTTGTTTGTAAATAAGCGAGTTGTTGCTCTACAGCCCCAACAGGGAAATCGTCGTCAGCTCCCGACCAACGGATCGCTGTCGCCGCACTTCTGTCACATGATTGATTGTACGGGTCATTTGGGAAAATTAGTTCTTTTACTTTTTGATAAACCTCTGTACCATTGTTCAATACTGACTGTTGCATGTTGTCCCATGCAATCGAAATCGCAGCACGGGCAATACTTGAATTATCATAATCTCCCGTACGGCTTGTTTCACATCGGTTTAAGACTGCGTTTGCTCCGTTGCTTGAAGCTTCAATCTTCGCTGTTTTCGCTAACGCAAGAACACTTTCCCCGTAAGCTGAGTCAGTCTTCATGTCACTCATTTTTGAGTACCAGTATTCAGCTTTAGCACGACGTTCCTCTTGTGCCAGAGTGGTGTTTCCCTCGTATCCTCTTGCAAAGTCGCCTGCGGCTTCCCTTGGAGAGCTCCACTTCGTACCTGTATAGGCTTTGAGCCACTCGCCACGGTTATCACCATTCAACATATAGGCTACTTGCGCTTCAACGGTACCCCATTTAACGTTGTTTTGTTTCACCCACTCAGAGAACGTATGTTGACGTCCACCAGTGATTTGCCATAGACCAATCCCGATAGAACCTCCACCAGCTTCATACGTATTCTTATCAAGGCTGATACCTTCTCTTGCGTACGCTGGGTACAACACTTCGTCCAAGTATTTACGTTTGTTATTGAAGATATCTTCTTTTTTAGGACCCATCTGGAACGCCTCTCCATAGAATCCTTCCACCATAGTTGGATCCAACTTCGATTCGGCTTCAGCGTTCCCTAAAGCACCCGCAATTTGTTCATCCGACCAACCTGCGGTACGTAGTGCAGAAACAATCTTTTGAGCCGTTTCAAACCGTTTTGCTTCATTTTGACCAGCAGTCAAGTTTGAAGTTTCTTCAGACGCTACACGAACTGTATCTTTAGCTTCGGGTCCACATCCTACTAACGTATCGTCTACACGGTGCGTAGTACCGATGAACACAAATGCGATCGCACCTATAGTACCTACAATTACACCGACAACACTTCCGACTGCCCAAGCACCAGCATTTAAGATACCGCTGATTAAACCTGTTACAAAACTTGTAACACCATTAATCATACCAGTGAACCATCCAACTACTGATTGTACAGCTTGAGCACCAAATTTAAGAGCGTTATTTAGAAACGACACTTTTAGACCAAATTCACCTGCGTTCTTAGCAGTGTTCACACCTCGTTGAATTTTCTGGAAAGTCTTAAAGGTGTTTCCTTTGTCACCTTCATTACCGTTGGCTAGACCATCCATCTTCGATAGTTTCTGGTCTCCACCTTTAATAGTATTAGTACGATTCTTTTGGCTAGGTGTATCTTGACCTTTCTGCGTTACATCTTGTTTGTTAGAATCAGGTGTATCTACACTTTCTTTGACTTTATCTGTTTTAGGTTCTACCTCAGTCTCACCTTTAGGAACATCTGGTTTCGTACCCTCTGGAGCCTTTGGTTCACTTGTACCTTGATTGGTACTTGGTTTATTTGTACTTGGTGTTTGTTCCGTTGGTTTAGCAACAGAACCAGCATCCATCTTCACAGGACCTGTTTCTTGATTCAATAAATCTTCATTTCCGATTCGTTTACTCATCGAGACTCCCCTTTCTGTCTATAATACGGAATCCACGTCCTTACGAACGTGGTTTCCTAATATGTTTCTAATATACACGTAACACAGATTCTGATGTATTCACAGAATAGTTTTGTGATACGTTTTCTAATTGTAACTCTAAGTCTAACAACTTAGGTAATTCAGACGTTTGGTAAGCTTCTTTTAGTTTTTGATACTCAGACCAAGCTTTTTGTACGTTACCTACAACACTCTGAGCTTCTTTAATAATGCTTAAACCTTGACCGTCACTTGTAAGTGCATTGAAATCTGTACCATCATTCAATTTCCACTTAATATCACTTAGATTTGTGTTCGTATTGATGTCTTGTTTTTCAGCTCGTTTTGTACGAACCGTTTCAAATAACGATTTACCGTCTTTACGAACTAAGAGACCGTATTGTCCAAGCTGGCTATCTTGCCAAGTGAAGTTATATCCTTTTGGATACACATATTTAGTATCTAAATATAACTTGTCTTCGATCGCTGTCACTTTATCACCTTTAATATCGTCTGTTGGAGACGGTACAACTAATGAACGACCATCGATACTTAATTCTTTCGCACGACGAGTGTATTCATCAATCGCAGATAACTTCGCTTTCATTTCAGTTAAAGTTGTTTTGAGTGACTCACGAATTTTTTCGTCTTGAGGTTTCAAGACCATTTCTTCGAATAACTTTGCTACATCTGCTTCGTCCCCATCTAACGCATCTAAAGTTTGAACACTAGTTGCACCTGGATTAATGTTGAAGCGAGCTTGGTCATATTTTGCGAATGACTCTTGACCAGTTTCTTCTACTACTTTAGCAGTTACTGGTACGATTTCTGAATTACCACGAAGTGTTAATTCTAACACTTGTGATTCGAAACCAGCTTCATTTGTTAAATAGATACCTACATAACCAGTAGTTCCGAACACATAAATGCTTCCAGCCGGTTTGTATGACCAACCTGATTTATTCCCTGATACTTTCTTAACACCTAAGAACATTTGGTAGTCATTTGCATTAGCCGATACTTGAGTAATGTCTTTAAACTTCAACAGAACAAAAGCTTTTGTTCGATTTTGGTTACTAAAGACGTTCACCACTTCCCCAGCACTTTCAGTACGACTCATTTTAAATTCTTTTGTATATGACGCAACAGTCGTTAAACGATTCGCATCATATTTGTATTGTGAGTATACACCAGATCCGACGCATAATAACAGTATCATGCTTACGAATCCGATTAAAAGTCCAAAACGTTGAATTGTGTAATGTTGTCCTCCAAATTGTAACCATTTAGGAAGACTTTTCTTCTTTTTGTCCATAAGGAAACATCAGTCCTTTCATTTATTTCGATATCTGTATTGTACCACATGTTAGTCCATATATCAACCAACACGCTCTATGTTTCCCAATAAAAAACGAGGTGGCATCCACCACCCCGTCACAAATTCATTAATCTAATTAAAATAGCGAACCAATAAATGGAAGCACTTGAGCACTTAAATCATCAAGTACATCTTTCGCACTTGCACCAAAGTTTAAGAAGAATGTGATACCGCTAGTCATCAATGTACCACCGATAATCAATCCCCACACAACTTTCGCCCATTTGATTTGAGAGCGTTCAGAGAAGAAGTACTTCGCAATTTCGTATACGCACCAACCAATAATTAGTAACCCTAGTAAGATCGCACCTGACGCAAAAATACTTTGTACACTTGATGTTGCGTTCTTAATGATACGAGTAACTGTGTTATCAGCTGATAGATACATTCCAACTTGTGTTAAGTTAAACATAGTCATCGTTCCTTTCTGTAAGTATAGTTTGTTTAGTAGAGATAGATACCAATGTTCGAATGGTACGCATTTACACGACTTACATCAGTATCTACATCTACCAGTATACTAAATTCATTTTATGATGTCAAGATTATTTACGTTTATCTTGTCCATAACCACGACGGTTCATTTGTTTACGAGCTTTTACTTGAGACTTAGAATATTCGTTACCAGCTTTTTTTCTAGCCTTACGGTCACGTTTCTTCTCTTTATCTTTTAATTTCTCGTTTGTTCCGAATAAAGCATTGTATTCAATTTCTTTATCTCTGTGAGCAACTTCTTGTTGTTTTTCAGTATGTTTGCTAAGTTTAGATAAACGTTCTTTTTGACGATTTTCAGCAGACTGATTCATCAACTCTTTTACAGAAGCTCTACGAGACGTACTTACTAATGTTTCACCATTCGCATCCTTTTCAGCATTTAATTCTGCTAAATCATTTCTATGCGAATTATAGTTTGTAACAGCGTAACCAGCATCTTTCACTTTACCAATAGCTCCGCTGATACCACCGCCGATTGTAGCAAGAGGACTTTGTTTTAATTGTTCACCCACTTGTTTGAATGAACCTTTAGGTTTTTCTGAACCACCAGATTTAGCGATACGTTTAACTTTACGTTTTTCTTTCATAGCATAAACAGCACCACCTACAGCAGTTCCATGGAAAGCTTCTTTACCTTTATCTACTAACGATCCTACTTCACCTTTAGCATTACTTGCCATTTCACCTACATATTGACCTGCTTTAGAGTTCTTAGCTTTCTCAGCCATGTTACCGCCCCATTCTGACGCAGTACGTAACCCATCTGAAGCCATACGTAAGCCTCCACCTTCACGAACACCATCTTCATTTTTCTTACCTAACACACCGTTTGCTAATTGGTTACCCATTTGACGTAACGTTGGTGTTTCTGGGTTCAACTTAGTTCCGTTACCAGGATTTGTTCTAATGATTTGATGAACAATAGACTCGATTGTTTTATCGAAACCATGAATAAATTCCTTACGGTTTTTAAGAGCTACTTGTCCGATAAAGAAACAGATAATACATGTAAGAATACAAGCTAAACCTTCATAACTTGATACTACAATAGCGTTATCTGCACTTGGTGCAAGTGCTAACATCTTACTTAAAGCTACTGGAATCGCAAATAAAATCTCTTTAAAGATTTGATAGAAGAATACTGTACCGAATACTGAAAGTAGCATTAATACAAATGCACCAGTGATACGAGCAATTCCGTTCACAACCCCTACGCTGACTTTAAACATGTTTCCAATAATAACGAACGCACTTGATACTGAATCTTTAATGATTCCGCTGATGTACATAACACCAACTACTGATACAGTAAACATTAAGAAGACTGATTGTAACCAGTATAAGAAACTTAACATTCCGCCACCTACAAGGTTCACTGAGTAGTGATTACTACGAGCGATTAAACTTGAAGTGTTTGTTGCAGAAGTCATTGTAATTGAACGTCCGTTAAACTCACTTGATAAATAGTTGTAGATTGATAATGGACTGAATCCATCAGGAGCAACTGTTACAGTTGATGTTTTACCGTTATGTTCTACCACTACTCCATTTGGATTTGGAGCTTCTAAAAGTTTTGGTTTTTTACCACCTTCATATCCGCTTTCTACGAATTTAGTAGCTTTACCTTTATCCATTAATTCTTTTCCGAATAAACTTTCAGCAGTTTCGCCTGTTTTCATCATAGATTCATATTCTGACGCTAAATAAGCTTTATTAGACATGAACTTAATAATACGTTCCATAACTAAGTCTGTCTTAGCGTTGGCTTTATTTTGTTCGTATTCATTCTTCATATCTTGAATACCTTTTTCACCTTTTTCCACATCGATCACTGAATCAGTTTTTTGACCTGCTACTTTACGAGCTTCTTCTTCTGAACTAGCGTTATTTGAAGCTAATACCATTGTACGTAGATTTTTAACAGTTGTACCTGTTAAACCACCTGCTTCACGGTCATAAACTAAACTGATACCATTTGTGCTCATTTTATTCGTTGAAACGTTACGTTCGAAGTCAAATAAAATAGAGTTTACGTTTTGGTCTACGTTCTCACTTGATGTCTTCATATCTGATAAATATCCAATAGAAGATGTATAAATGCTACCAAATAGTGGGAACACTAATAATAGGAACACTAAGAACGCAATCCCTTTACGTAACCAACCAAAAGCTTTCATCATGTTTGTTGATAAAATCATCCATGCAAAAGCTAACATGATCAGTACAGGTACTGTTACATTAAATGCTAAATCTGTTAATGCTTTGTAGAACTCTGCGATTGTTTTACCAATCGATACCATCCATGATTCTTCACCTAAACCAGTGAAATCTTGAAGGCTGTTCACACTATCGATTGCTTGTGTGAATAAACGGAACGGATTGATAAAGTTCAGTACTTGTCCGATAAGTGACCACATACCATCGATCGCACGAATCGCTGTTAAACCTAACCAAAGCATCACACCTTGGAACATTCTGAACGGTTTAGCAATTAAGTCTCCGTCCATAGCATCTAAACCAGCACTCTTCATAGCTTCACCATAAATAATGTAACCACTAAAATCTAGTCCAGTGTTTTTGAATTTAGGTGTGTTACTATTAGCTTCAATTCCTAACTGGTCATAAGAGATAGACGAGTTTGCTTTCGTAATTTCAACTGATGTAAAAGCAATACTACCTTTAGAACGGTCTTTGTCACGAACCCCAAGGAAGTTCCCTACTTCCCCGTTGGTTGTGACTTTAGCAACTTTAGACATTGTGTCTTTTCCTGTTGCTGTAAATTCTTCCATTACTTGAGCGACGTCACTGGCAGTATTGTAGAATGTATATTGCTTGGATTCATCCTCCGCAAAGAATCTTGGAGCCGTTGAGGCTAGAAACACGAATACGAGACCTAAGAGTAGTGTTAATTTTGCTAAATGTTTCTTCATATATTGGGCTCTCCTCTCTTACAAACGTAAATCGTGTGTGAAAACTACGTTTGCCATGTTTCTTCTAATATAACTGATACCACGTCTTGTTTTTAAAGTTTCTTTCAACGCTGGCGGTACCGAACCTGAGACATTCTCATTAAACAGCGTTAAACTTTGGTCTGACATTGAACCTAAGATTGTGTAGTCCGCTGACACATATTGATTGAACTCAACGTCCTCCAACATATCATGTGTACTATCATATAATAACACAATACGAATATTCTTTCGATCCAATTGTTTGAAAATTTGTTTCAAATATTTCTTCACATCTGGATCATCAATCACGTCACATGAATGAATCATGAGGATATCCCCTTCTTCTAACTGAGCGATCGCAAAACTAATCGTATTAACGAACAGTGCCATCGCTGACGGTTTATCTACTTCGTATTGTTTCGAAATATCGTACACGACACGTTGTTTCTCTTTAATATTGTCAACCTTTGGTGACGTATAGTTGTTAAACAAGTGTCCGTGTGAGTTTAGCATGTTTGTAAAAGCGTTACGCAATACACGAATCGCTTTGTGGTCAAACTCTGCTGTCGTATTTGATTGAATCGATTTGTTCTTTTGGTCAATATACAATTGAAACTCTTGTAATCGTGGTACTTGACGGTGTGGAATCCCTACGATTTTTAACTCGTCACGCCTTTCAGACGCATTGTCTTTCCACATCCCTTTGTCTTTATAGAACTGAATTAACATATCTTCTAATAAACCTCGAATAATGTTAGCATCCATACCATCTAGGTCATACCAACGTTCGACCATTAGTTTCAATTTGTTCAAGTTAATGTTGAAAATATCGATTTCGTCTTCGACGTCACCGAACATTTCAAACATATTGATTTCACCCTTTTGCATATTAATGTTTACAGTACGTTTCGCAAAATCACGGTCTGAGATTTTGGACATATCTAATGGACTTAAAATTACTTCAGCGACACGGTGATTGTTTACCAATGCTGATTGCATAATCTTATGTGCCCAAGCATGAGTCATTTTAATTGGTATCGTGTTACTGATGTCTTCTTCGTGAGCCACAATAACACGTTTCATGAAATTATCAACGTCAAACAGAATCGCACTTGAGTTTACGTCGTCCGTCATACGACCAACATACGTTCCTTCGTCGTCTGCTAACCCGTCTGTTACAAGACCATACGAACCAGCAAATTCTGTACTCGTAAACCCGAATCCTTTGTTACGTTTCTTTTCATGTGGATTGAATAATTGTTGAATCTCTTGATACTGTTCCCCGTGATACGGAGCTACAGTCAACGTTTTAAACGACTCTTTATAATCGGCACTCATACGTAGGATCGCATCGTCTAATGTCTTTAATGAATCCGCATAAAGCAACACTCTGAAATGAACATTTAGATACGAAGCACCATTACGTAATTCTGAAGCAATTACGTCTAAATCGTTCTTCATTTCTTCTTGTTTTTGTACATCTGTACGAGTTTTCTTTGTTTCGTCTGTTTTCGTTAAGTTTTGTTCAGATACACTTTGATGACGAACCACCCAGTCATCATCCCAACGGTCTACTTGTTCCAGTAAGACCATGGATACATCTTGTGGTAGGTTTGTGTTAATTAAGTTGATACCCCACATCGGATATAGTGAAGCATTACCACCATCAGAGTTGAAGAACGATAAAATCGTACCATATTTCTTTACGATGACTTTTTTCTTCTTCCCTTTACTATCACGAACTTCTTGTTGTGTATCAACTTCGAAATAGTCACTATGGAACACATATCCTGTAGCTGGTTTGATGGCTTTTAAAAATGCGTCTGATTTGTAAGATACTTTGTCTAACGCAGACTCTTTAGAGTCTTTCTTGCGTTTCAATAAATCTTTGAATCCCACAGACTATTCCCCCTTATATAATTTACTAAAAATCTTGTTAATATCGTTGAACTCTAATAGTTCGGCACGTTGAGCCATAGCTCCCTTACGTTCGACCTCTTGAATGAAACCGTTAATTGCGATTTCTAAAGCGTCCATATTTTTACCACTAATAATGTAATAGTGATGGATTGATTTTAGTTCCGCCCCTACTACATCTTCTAAAACTTGTTTATCGGTTTCTAATACCTCTAACAAGTCATCGTCCAATTCTTCATCGAAACTATCGATTTTACGTTGAATGGAATCGAGTTGAGCATCTACTTTTTGAGGTTCACGAGTTGTGATTTTGTTATGTGAACAAATCATAGGTGGTACGTTTGCAAAGTACGTTTCCATAGACGATAAGATAATCTCTCTATCACTTGCAAACAACATACGAGAACCTGAACCAGATACTCTGTACATCACACCGATTCGTCCTTCGGGTAGATCTAAAAACGTTTGTTTGTTTCCTAAAACATCGACCTCTCGAACCCTTACGTTAATCATATCCGCAAATGCTTGTGCTTCATCCGATAAACGAGTTCCTACTTTACGATGACGAGGTGACATGAATCGAAACAGTCCTAACAGTTTCATATAGCCTAGTTCTTTTGTTTTTTCGTAACGTCCTAATAGATACGTCATCATCGCCCACGCAAGAACGAACACCACTTTTACAAAGAATGGTGCTCGTGTCATGAACGTGTTCTGTAACACCCAGAATACTGCGAAGGTACTACCTACGTACACGATAACAGAACGTAGGTTAATAGGCTTCGAGTTTAAATCCTGAGTTGTAAAACGAATCTCTGTATCTAATCGGGAGTTATCAATATTCATTGGAATCTTATAAGATTGTTTTGCCATTGACGACACCCTTTCGTGTTTTATTTGTTGAAGTTAAATTCAATTTTACCTGTTGCTTTATTGTATTTCGTAAAGGCATTGAACTCTTTACCAGATTTTCCGATAAATCCTTCTAGGTAGATTTCCTCACCTTGTTCTAATAGTCGTTTCTCGTCTGGTGAGAAAGTACGTTTGCACCATGAGTTTGGCACACCTGTTGGGAATTTAAGTTGAACTCCGAATTTACCTGCCCATTGACCAGTACCTTCGCCTAAGTACAAGATACCTTCATATGTTCCACTACCATCTTTCTTAGGTAATGTTAAGGTTAATTCACCACCGCTTAATAGTGTGTTAATTTCTTCTTGTGTAAATTTATGTCCATGAGATTCAGACTTAAATGATACTTCCTCTCCAGTTGGTGCAAAAATTCCTGATACTCTATCTACTTGTTTATATTGTTCACTCATTGTTACTTTTCCTTCTTTCACTAAATTTTGATAATTATTTGTCATAACTTCAATGTCTCGTCTTACCATTGGTGCGACCTTTTGCCACATTTCATCCCCTGTAGCAACACCGCCTTTTACTTTCAATAAATGTTCCAGTAATTCAGCAGTAGTTCCTGTATCTTCAATGTGTGTTCCTAAGAATAAATCATACGCTAATTCTCCGTACTCAGTTGGGATAAGTACCCCACCTTTTCCTTCTTTTAGAAGTTGTTTCGCATTTGATTTACTTGATTTCTTAGGTACTGCTACTAACTGAGCGATTGTATCTAGTTTCGTAGCCCCTGTACCAACATTGTATTTCTCCAATTGATCCTTTATCCACTCGATCGTTGGTAATGACGGTTTCGTAGAATGTACTGGAACAGCTTTTGCAGTCGCTGTTGTACCGATACCAAGTTTACCATCGTCAATTTCATTGTCCCAAAAAAGAATCTTCTTGTATCCTAAAGATTTCGGGATATTCACTGTTCCTGTATATTCAGGAGCCAGTTGCAAATGACCTTTATGTTGTTCATAAATATAATCTTCACCACACATCGCTAAGTAGCTTCGTGCAAGTGTAGTATAAATCTCAACACCTAAGTCTCCGAATTGCATACGGATCTCGTTTAAATCTTTAGGTACTTTTTTACCTGGGCGATTGGCACCGTGCCCTGCTTTATCCACTACGTGAGACGCTCTAGGCACTCGGTGTGTCACTAATGATGGATCCACACCGATTACAGTACAAATCTGATCTAGTTTCGGTAATAACGCCTCGAATTGAGGAGTCGTAATTGTTGAATCATCCGTACGTGGATAAGATACGTATTTAGCATCATACATTTTCTGATACATATCTTTGACATCTTTAGCTTTATAGCTCTTCTTCGTTAATAACCCACCTAGACTCGATAAATCGAGCAGTTTTGGAGGGTTTTGTCTACGAAGTGTTACACCGTCACTTGTGACAGGTGAACTCGCTAATTGTTGCATTGAGATAGCTTCAGCTTCAGTTGTGTAACGATCCGCTTTAGACTTTTTATACACAACGCCATTTTCGTCCACAAAACGATTCTCATAATGTGTGGTTCGCACATACGACTTCACAAGTCTTGTTTGACTCACCACTAGTTTAGTAATAATTGACTTCAAACGACCTGCTCGAAGGTTGTGTCCTGTCAGACACCCAGCAATACGAGTATACTGTATCGTCAAAAAGTCGAACACTGCACGAGTCCATGCTTGTTTATACTCATCGAACTGTTTGATATTTGGAATCACTTTACGATCTTCAAACGCTTTATGTAACGTATCTGGTTCCTCATCAAAGAATATCATACGAGAAATCTTCTTATGAGACAACCCTAGTTCGGTGATAATTTCTTCTGCAATTAAACCACCTTCACCAGTTGTTTTATCCACGTCCGTTGCGATGACAATTTCGTGACAATCTTTTAGTTCTAATTTCAACCGTTTCGCAACATCGGGCTTATTACAGACACGTTTCCATTGGATATCCTTATAGTCCCACGGTAAGTAAGCTAAATCCCACTTCGCATAACGTGTCTTTAAATGTGGGGCAACTTGATGTTCCATGTTCTTGTCGAACTCATAAATATGCCCGACTGACGAAACAATTTTGAACTCTTGACCTTTATAAGTCCCAGTTTTCCCGCCAAAAGCCTTGACACCATCCATCATGGCACTCGGCTTTTCGAAAATAATACCAATCATTTTTGACATCATTCCTTTCTTAATTTCTCTCTTATTGTACCACATGTTAGTCCATATATCAACCAACATGATTTGGAAATATCAATTTGTAACAAAAAAGAAACAACACCCGATACTACGAGTGTTGTTTCCTTATCCAATCCAAGAAAGGTACTTGATTATCTCTTCGCTAACCTTCTTTAGTGTATCATAGCCTGTTTCCCAAGTCAAGAACTATTGACGTTTCTTAGAAACTAATGTTCCTAAACCTGCCACCAATGATGATAAACCTGCGAGAATAGAACCTACCATTGATTCAGCACCAGTATTTGGTAACTCAGCTTTCGCTGGAACCTCTTTTTTAGGTGCTTCTTTTTGCGGTACATCTTGTTTAGAAGCTTCTTCTTTTGGTGTCTCTTGTTTAGGTGTTTCAGCTTTTCCTGGCTCGTCTTTTGGAGCTTCTGACGTTTGCGTAGTTGTAGTTGTATCCACTAACACTGGTTCTTCTTGAGAATCAACTCGTTCTAAAATAAGAACCACTTTTGCGTTCAGATATGTTAAACCGTTATCTCTCTCATATGCTTCACGAGTAATTTCTTTGACACCAGTTACTTTATAAGCTGTACCATCTACCGTTACAATGTCCCCTACTTTCGCTTGAGCTTTCGTAGATTCACTGTCAAGACCTTTATCAGCTTCGGCTTTCGTTGAAGCGTTCATTGTAGCTGTTGCATCTACTTTGACCACTTTACCATTAATTTCATACTCTGTATTCACATTATATAAATATTTCACTTCATCCACAGCAACGATAGTCTTAGGTTGTACCACTACAGTATGAGCCATTGTTTCAACGTCATCACCATTATCTTGTGTACGAACCACGTCGCTCGATGTTCTTACGATCGTATATAACGTACCGTCAATGTCAACATCTTCTGTACCGACATAAATGTCCATACCTGACTCGCCTTCGCCTACTTTATACGTATCTTTAATCACGTTACCTTTTGTATCCACAACTTTAATTGTAGTTACTTTCTTCAATTCAGATTCTTTTAATACGATTGTATAAATAACATCTGTATGAGTTCCTTCTGGAGCTTCGTCTCTTACAGCTTTAGTTGAACGGTCCACTACTGTGTAGTTTTTACCAGATTCACTTACTTTGTCCCCTTTTAGGAACACAGACTCAGCTTTTCCTGAAGATAATTCCGTTTGTACGTTATCACGAATCACGTTACCAGATTCGTCTACAAAACGGAAAATATTGTATTCAGATGGAACTGGTGTCACTTCACGAACACGAGCTGTTAAGTAAGTTTTAGCAGTTCCTACTGCTGAATCAATATCTGATTCTGTTACAATATTCTGCTCAGAAAACTCTACTTGGTATGTTTTGCCTTCAATTTGTACGATTTCACCTACATTATAAGCCATCCAGTGATCTAAGAACTTCGCAGGCTCGTCTTGAGTTCCTGTACGTACTTGGTCAATCAAAGTTTTACCAGTTTGGTCTGTTACTTTTAATGTAGATTCAATAACAGGTTCATGTGGTAACCCAACATCTTCACGAGCTAAAAAGTTAATTGTGTAATTATAGATACGTTGTCCGTTTTCTTCTTTCGTTAATTTATTGACAATCATATTTTCTACACGATATGATTTACCGTCTACTTCAAGTGGATTTGTGTATGTTTCATTCGCAATTTCACGAACCATCGCTAAAATTTCAGCATCAGCATTTTCTTTACGAACGATTTCAATCGTTTCTAATTTGTTTCCAATTGGTACTTCAGAATGATCTAAAATCGATTTCCAACGATACACTTGTGCATCAATTGTGATTTTAGATGTTTCATTCTTATTAGGTTTCACGATTTCATCGATTTTCGTTGGTTTCGCACCAGTTTCTGACGCATAAGGTGACGCTTCAGTTGTTGTCACCTCTGCTGTTGTCTCAGCAGTTGTTTCCACTGAAGTCGTTGATTCTGCTGTAGTTTCAGCAGTTGTCTCAGACGAAGCCTGAGTCGTTTCTGCAACAGTAGTTGCTTCACTTGTAGTTCCAACGGTTGTTGGAGCTTCTGTCGTTACTTCAGCAGTTGTAGCTTGAGTTGTTGTCTCAGCGACCGCTTCCGTTGTTGGTTGAACCTCGGTTGAAGTTACTTCATCCGCACTCACAGATGTTACTGCCATCGGAACTAAAGTTCCCACAGTTAAGGCTACGTGACATACACGTTTCCCAATTTTGCGTAATAGATATTTCTTATTTTGTCTCATAAAGTTTTCCCTTCGTTATTCAGTTTTACCTTTTCTGTATAATAGTCCAGAGAATGTGGCAAGAACCGCACCAATGGCACTTAATAAAATAGAAGAATTTGTACCTGTTTTTGGTAATTGCTTTTCTTCTTTTGGTTTTTGAACAGTTGTTGTAACTTCCTCTGTTGTTGGTTCTTCAGGAGTCGGTACTAATTTATCAGTCTTCTCGTCTTTCGTTGATGATAAATCTTTAGAACCTGCATTAACATTATCTCCAGATAATTCTTCTTTACTATTTACAACGAACGAACCTGTAACAGTACCAGCTTCATTGTTGTTGGCAGAAAAGTCATATTCTACCGTATAATCACCTTTTTCTGTTAAATCAACTTCTGCACTAACCGTATTATTTTCAATTTTTAGTTCTTGTTTATTTCCGCTTGGAGATACAAGATTAGCTGACACTAATGTAACATTTTTATCAGCCTTAATGCTAACAACACCTTTAGAAGTAACTTTTTTCTTAGAAGTGAATTTTTCCACTGCCGTATTTTCGAATTGATCTAAGATTTCTTTCATTACAACGTCTTTGTCTTTTCCAGTTGATTCGTAAATATTAGGGTGTCCAAGTTCTCTCATTGATTTGATTGAAAATTCACCGTTGTTATCATATTCTGATACTTGATTTCTATTCACTACAGACATAAATGTTTTAGCATTTTTCTTAGCCCAGTCAGCAAATGTTGGGTCCATTTTTTCCGTATCTGCCCAACCATCTGTAAATTGAATTACAGAAACAGTTTGATGTCTATCTGGTTGAGAAGTATATATTTCTTCAAATGGAACTGTCTTGATAGAAGTAGCACCATCTACGTCATCAGTTTTGAAGCCTAAATCACCCATAGCTTTTGTAACAGCATTAAAATAATCTGAGTATGTTGCAACTCCGTTAGGAGTATTTGGTGGAATAATTCCTAACCATTTATCAATAATAGACAATGCTTCGGCTTTTGTGATTAATTTCGTTGAGAAACCGATTCCCCAATCTGCTTCTTTAAGTTTAGAATAGTCTAATTGAGCACCATGAGCCGAATATGAGGCTTCTTTATTGTAGATATAACCTTGAAGCATGATTTTATCATCATCAGTTAAGTTCTTCTCAATTAAAGTTTTTAATTGTGTAAGAGCTTCAGTGCGTTTCACTTGTAACGACGAACTAAAGTCAACAATAGCAATCAAGTCCATTGGCTTTCTTTGAACAGTCTCTGATGAAGCTTCGTCTAATAATGATTTACCTTTAAGAATTTGATGATACACACCATTATTATTTGTCGCAGTAGAGTCTGAACTTAATTGAGCTTTTAGAGCTTTATTTTCTGCTAAAACTTTATCGTTTTTAGCTTTTACATCCTCTTTTGATTCTTGTTTGGAAACTTTATCTACTGTAGCTTCTGTTACAGTTGTAGTTTCTGCCGTCGTTTCCGCTACTGTTGTAGCTTCCGTCACAGTTGTAACGTTAGTATCATTTGAAGTCACAACTTCATCAGCATTAACCGTAGTTGAAGCAATTACTGCTACTGATGAAATCGTCATTCCAACGTGACATACACGTTTACCGATTTTGCGTAACAAATATTTTTTGTTCATTCGTGTTTCCTCCGATTGTTTTAGATTTTTGACACATCCTTAGTATATCATATTTTTGTCACAAATGTAAAGACTTATCCCATATCTGTACTAACACAAAAAGAAACGAGGTAGGAAACCCTACCCCGTTTGAAAGGAATGACCTTTATTAGTTTTCTTGTTTCTTAGCGAAGAACAAGAATCCACCAGTTGCTAACATTACTACACCGATTAAAAGAACACCTTGACTGATTACTTGTGTACCAGTGTTTGGTAAATCTTTACTAGGAGTTTTTGTTACAACAGTGTTTGAAGCTACTTTATGACCGTTTACTACTAAGTCATAAGTATTTTCAACTTTTTCACTAGCCTTAATACGTTTCATACCGATTGTAACATCAATAGATACATCTTGACGGTCAGCTACTTTTTCAACAAATTCTTTAGACATTTCAACCGTTAATACACCGTTGTCGTCTTTGAATGTAGCATATTTAGTAAGGTCTTCACCAGCTTTAATGACAGATCCATCTTTAAGTTTAATATCTGTTTTCGCTGTTACAGTATTTTTGTTCGTTAATTGGTCAAATTCTTCATTGTAGTTATCTACTAATGAAACATCTGTTAAGTCACCAATTGTTTCAGCTTTCATAATGTCCGCTGTTAATACATAGTTAAATTCAGAATCTAAGTCGATAGCAGAACCATCAACTGATTTGTCCCCTACTTTTACGTCTTTGACAGGTTTAAATTCAGGAGTTTTGTTACGTACTTTGTTTGTAACTGTTACACCTTTATTGTTAAAGTCGATTTGTTTACCTTCATTTTCGATAGTTCCGTCAAAGTTGTTATCAACTTTCGCTTCAACAGTAACTGTTAAATCTTTACCTTTTAGAACATAATCTTGTAAGAAAGCAGTTGTATCTTTAGCAACAATAGCGAAACCTTCACCTTCAACTTTATTGTCGCCTAATACTTCAGTAAATTGTCCAAATTTACCGTCTTTAGTTTTGATGATTTCGAATTTATCAGAAATATCTGTTTCGCCATCTTTGATTGTAATTGGAGTATCTGTTAAATCTAAAGCGTCGTCTTGAATGTCATCCATAAATGCGAACAAGTTGATTGATTTCACATCTGGTAACGCAATATTCTTATACTCCGCTAGAGACCATTTGAACTCGTAGTTAAATACAGTTCCTTGAAGTAATGTTTTCTCATTAATGTCTTCTCCAGCTTTCTTCACAGATTTCTCTGGTTTAGGTACAATCACTTTGTTATCAACTGGTTTCGCATTACGAAGTCCTTTGAACTCGATTTGCATCCCTTTGTTGACAATAGCTGTACCGATCACATCTTCGTTTGGTGTTGCACCAACGTATGCTGTAACGTCAGTACCTTTAAGAATGTAGCTTGTTGTATATGCGTCCGCATCTTTAGGTGTCCAAGCAACGAATTTACCTGTCACTTGACCCCCCGCTACTTCTTTAATGTACTCAGGTGCTTCGTCAATTGAGTTATACACTTTACGGTCCATTTCGTTAGTAATATCTTTAGAACCTGCTACAACTTTGTTGTAATCAGTTAATGTAACCATATCTTCTGGAATATCATCGATAATCACTGGTGTGAACGCACCTTCAGGTTTCTCAATGTCTTTGTACATTCCATAGTCCGCAGTTACTCCGTAACGGATTTCAGAACCTTTAAGAACTGATTTACCATCAATTTGTACACCCGCTGTATTATAAGCGTGTTTTTCTGTTTGAACCTCTTGTGGGTCAATCTCTAAGATACCACGTTTGTTGTTTAATTGTGGGTCTGTTAATGATACAAATTGTGGTGTGTGAATATTTACTTTAGAACCTTTACCAAATAGATCAGCATACATATGGTTTGTCATATCTGGGTGACCTTTAGCATATGCTAACAAATCAGCGTCACGTTCACTACCTACAACAGCATTACCATTATGATTAGCTTCAGCTTCAGCTTTAGTATTAAAGAATTTTCCACGCCAAGCATTATGTCTCCATGTGAATGATGAACCTTTGATAACTGAAGCATATGACCCATCTGGGATTGAACTTTCTTCATTGAAAATACCAATATCAGAACCATCGTTGATATTACCTTTATTTTTACCCATATCGCTATATAGGTCATATGTACGACCATCTACTTCGTATTTCTGAGCTTTTAATGTATTTTCTGGAACTAAATCAATGATTTTATTTGTATCAAATACACCGATACCTTGTCCGTAATCAATATCTGTGTGTACTAACGACATTACTGATTCTACTGGTTTGTTATCTTGATCTACAAATTCAAAATGTAAATCTAAACCTTTTGAGAACGCACTATAAACCCCAAGGACACCTTTCCAAGATGGATCAGACCACTTAGTTAATACTAAATAACCGTCATCAATACTACGTTTACCTAATATTTCATTAATTTGTTTTAAAATAGTAATATCTGCACCTTGGAAATCAAATTGTGGTACTGAAACAATAACGTCTACTTGACGACCGTCTGTTGTATCTGCGATGTGAGTAATTTTCACTTTTGTACCTTTAGGATTTGCATCATCCCCTGACATACCGTGGAATGTTCCACTCCATTTCTTACCTGGAGCATTTGTATAATCAGCTTGTTTATCACCTTCTAATGGAATAAATTGTGAATCTTCATGCACATACACGCCATCTTTAAAGAACGATAAATTACTTTCATTATCCGTAAACACATGGATATCTTTGTAATAATCTTGTGAACCACGTGCTTCTTCATTAAACTTACCATAAACACGTACGCCATCTTTTTCGATTAAAAGAGGAAATTTCGCTTTAATTTCGTCTTCTTCACTTTGAACACGTTTAATTTCAGCTTCATTATGAGCTTTAGCGTCTTCATACTCTTTTAATTTCTGAGCATTTTCTGTAGCTAACGCATCTAAATCTTTCTTGATTTCTTCTGATTTCGTAGTAATCTCTGCTTCAGACTTAGCGACACCTCGTACGTCTTCTAGGTCTGTTACAGATAAACCTAATTTCTTAGCTTTTTCTACAGTTTCTTGTAACTTATCGCTACCCACAACTTTATGAAGTGATGGAGCATCCATCGCTACTTTAGTTGTGTTACCACCTTCAGTTTGAGCCATAACGGCTGGTTGACCTGTTGCGACTAACGTTGTTAACGTAGCCATAGCACCAGTTAAAATAATACGTTTTTTCAAATCTATCAATTCCTTTCTATAAAATGAGGGGGTGAGTTACCCCCCCCAATAATTAGTGACTATTGATTTTCTTTTTTCTTCTTACTGAATACTAACGCTCCAGCAGTTCCTACTAATGTAAGACCAAGAACTACAATTCCTGAACCAAGAACTATGGCACCAGTCTTAGGTAACTCACCAGTTGGTTTCTTAATTTCGAACGATTGGTCCTCATTCTTAGGATCACGTTCTTTAGAAATTACTTTGTCAGTTGGTTTTCCGTCTTTAGTTTCAAACACTGTTTCGAACAATACGTACTTACCTTCTGGTAAATCTTTCGTGTTCAATGTTGAAGCGTCGATGACTAACTCACCTGATTCATCAACTTTCGCAGTTGTTTCATAAGTTCCTACTACTTCTTCTGTTCCGTATTTAGCGATTTCTAAGCGAACATGTACTTCAGTACCTTTTTCAAAGTCTTCATACTTAATTGTGTCGCTTACTTTTCCATCTTCCCCAACGTTGACAACTTTTTGACCATTTACTTGAGCCGTTGTTTTAAGTTTAGGGTTACGGTTACGAACTGTTTCACGTTCGTTGTCCCAGTCGAAGTTAGAAGCAATTACTTTACCTTGTTCATCAAGTAACTCTTCACCGAACACTGTCCAGTGACCGATTGTTTCTTCAAGTACTGGGTACTCGAACTCAACATCCATTTCATGTGCTGTTGCAACAATCTTCTTCTCTTGAACTTGAATACGTTCTTTCTTAGTATCTCTGTCATTTTCGTACGTACGTACTGTATATGTCTTACCGATATCTAAGTTTGTTAAGTGAGCTACTTCTTTCTTAGTGTTGTAGCTATAAACTGACTTAGAACCAGTTTGGAAGTTTGTAGCATCTGTTTGGATAACAGGTACACGTTCGTTCACAATCATTGTCGCAGTTGCTTGAGTCGCTTGTTCGCCACCCACAATTGTAAAGTTACGTTTAGTTTCGTCTAACTTGTATCCATCTAATGCTTTTGTTTCTTTAATGTAGTATTTACCTGGCACTAAATCTTGAACCGTTACGAGACCTTTTTCATCAGTCTTATATGAACCGATTTTAGTTTCAGTTTCATCGTCTTCAACTTTGAACACTGTAAACTCTACATCTTTTAATGTTTCTTTATCTGTATTGAATTTTTGTAATGAGTAAGAACCTTTTTGTTCACCTGGGTTTACAATAGGTGTTTCAGGACTAAATGAAACAGCACCGTAGTTACCTTCTTTAATCTTGAACTCCCCTACAGTTTGAGACCCATATTTGTACCAAATAAGTGTTAGTCCTTCGTAAGTTTTATCTGAGCTTGAGAACGCAAAGTCTACTTGCTTATCAGAAGCTTCTTCTGTTGCAGTAATAGATAACACATTACCATTTAATGAGAATGTATAACCATCTTTTGAAGAAGGAATATCTAATTTTTGAACAACATTATTTTCGTCTGTTAATTGGATTGTTTCACCTTTTTTAATTTGACGAGCTGTTCCGTTCCATGAAGTATACGCTTTATGGTTTTCAACCTGAGGTAATACTTCCTTCTTGAACGTGTTATAGTCGTCCATAGTTAAGTCACCAGTAAATTTAGTTGGTGTATAACCTAATTCTTCCCAAATCATCATTTGAGTGAAGACTGCTTTCCAGTCTGGTTTGTATGAAGCTCCATAGTAACCGTAATAAGCGATTAACTCTAACTTACGGAATTTAGCTTCGTCAATTCCAACTCCAGCTTTACCTACAGTTGTTACACTTTGAGTGTACTTAGAGTCGTTGTAATCATAATCAGCACCCTCTTCAACAGCTGTCCAAGGGTCCATACAGAATACTACACGGTCATTTAATTTTAATACTTCATACGTAGACCAGCTTGGTACTCCGTCTTTTTCAGCGTACATCATACCGTTACCGTAGCTTGAAGCACGGTTTACGCTGATTGTATCAGCAGATACATTTGTATTCCCAGCAAGTACTGATAACCCAACAGCCCCAGCAATTGTTAAACCTGAGAAAAATGTTTTTGGTGTCATAAATTGTGGTAATTTTCTTCCTACCATCAAATCATTCCTTTCGTTTTGTAATTTTTAATGTAGTTTGAGTGGTTTATGTCCCACCAGATAGTATACACTATCTTTTTTCATTTTGCAAGATGGACAACCAACCACCCTAACTGCTAACTACCTCTAATTATTTTGCACCTTGCCCAATTTTGTTCGCTACAATGAACAAACCTTCACGATTTAAGTGTCTCGAATATTTAGAATCTAAGTATAGAACCGCAAATTCTTCGACACCAAGTACGTCTCGTACCTTCTTGAGTAATTCTGGATACAATTGTTCTTTCACTTGTCCAGCACCGCCACCGTAAACATAGATTACTTCCGTTGAAGCACCTACACGGTTCAATACGTGACCTAGCTTTTCAGCTACTTCATAAGCAAACGTATCGATTTCAACGTCCACAAAACGTTTCACATTATTATAGTGATTACGTTTCAAAGGACTAGGTTCTTTTTGTAAGTACGAAGCTAATTGCTTACGACTTGAGAACCCACCGTTGAAACCTTGTTCTTGCATCGACTCTAAGGCGTTCATAAGAACTGAACCATATCCTTTATCTAGTGTCATACTTGCGTCCGCATTAAAGCGTCCGTTCGTAAACACTGGGAAGTTTACGGTACCCTCCCCGATATCCACACCGATTGTATCTTTTACTTGTAAAATATCTTGTGGTGTGATTCCTTCTAAAGCGACACCATGGTTTCGCACATCTGCTAACATTAGTTTCGCTAACGGTTCTCCTTTGGCACCGATCGCATATTGGGCACTTGCCCCCTCTGCAATTACTTCGACCGCTTTGAATGTCAGTTTCACTGTGACTGGTGTTTCGAAGTTACATACAGTCACTGTATGAACTCCATTCTTAAACGCACTAATATACGTTTCACGATGTTGGATATATTCTGTAATCGGTAATGCGAGACCACAATATACGTCTGCACTCAGTACAGTATCGTCCCCTGGTAACGCACCATTCTTATCCACATAGTCTTTCAAAACTTTACCTGCGATAATACCAAGCACCAAAATTTTGCTCAACGGTTGTTGTGCTTTACTTTGGGAACCAATCACGTCAAATTCTTGAAACGATCCACCAGATGTTAAAGCACGTTCACCGAATAATCGTCTAAATGAATCTGGCACTAATGGTGTCATGAATGACACATCTAGTACGTTAAATACATCTTCTAATGTTTCTTTGGCTTGGTCATTTGGAGTTGGTAACTGATTTTTACGTGTCATAAGGGCGACACCACTTGGAATATCAACAGTACTTGTACCGTTGTCTCCAGCGATCACACCTTTCACGTAACCATTACCAATATCCAACCGTTAGTCAAAAGTGCAAATATCAAAAATTAAATAACACGATCAACTTTCCCATCTTGAGCCAAATTTCGCTTACGCTACTCTTTGTTTGATATACTCATACTTTTCAGGGCGTATGTATTATAGTGGTTTGGCTTTACGGCTGACCTACCACTGAACTAATTACCTCTAGTTTCCAAAGGTCATAAAACAAATGCTTTAAACTAACACATATTCATTCGTATTCGCAATATTAATAGAAGCGTTGAAATCTCTATCTATTCTTACTCCACAGTTACAACAATGATAAACTCGTTGACTGAGTTTTAAATCAGGTTTGTAATTCCCACAAGTTGAACAGAGCCTACTAGACGGATAAAACCGATCTATCAGTCGAACAGGTATTCCTCGTTCACTTGCCTTTCGTATAAGATATTCTTTGATAGTGTAAAACGAACAATTCGCAACATCTTTTGCAAGATGTCTATTTTTCATCATTCCTTTTACATTCAAGTCTTCTATTGCGATATATCGTGGTTGTTTCTTCACTAATTCTGAAACAAATTTACGAATATGATTGATACGAATGTTTCGTATGGTACGATGTATCAACTTAATCTGTTGTTCTAGTTTAATAATGTTCTTTGTTTTATGATGTTTGTTACATTTATTAATACGATATTTACGAGATAATTTACGTTGTAGACGTTTCAAACGTTTTGTCAAAATACGTACTCGTCTGAAAGTTTTGATGTTTGGTACAGTTGTACCGTCAGACATGGTTGCGAGTGTTTTAATACCTAAATCAATCCCAACACCATCTGTAACATCTGGTAACTCCTCTACTTGTGTTTCAACGTCTTCCGTATAAGATAAGTACCAGTATTTTCCATCAAAAGAAATGTTAGCTACTTGTTTCTTACAAGATAAGTCGAAATCAGATCTAACAGAACCAAAGCGTACTTCACCAATGGTTGGTACCTGTAACTTACCGTTATTCTTTAGATAAATCCGACTAGGACGTATTTTCTTAGGAAATACATCACAACGTACATTGAAATTTGGTTGTATTTTATCAACACTTCTGAAATTCAACTTACCTTTATTCAATCGTCGAATTTTTACTAACTCTCTAGCAAGAAAACTATAAATAAAGGACTGGTTTGGTTGATAATACCAAAACCATTTGTCACTATACTTTTCGTAATTCTTATTAACAACCATCTTAGCGAGATTCAAATAGTCAGATAAACTAAGTGTATAAATCTCTCTACCGTAAAATTTCGAATAGTAACATTTATTCTCATTCTCACGCAAAATTTCATCAAACTCACCTTTATTGTTACGTCTATCGATATCAACTAACAAATTCCAGTAATTACGTGAAACCTTACTGTACCACCACATTAGACGTTCTTGTTCTTTTGTTGGTTTCAGTCTAATTTTCTGACTTCTCATCACGAGCTACCTTTTCCAAAACAGCTTTGTTGATGTATGACGATAAACTCATATCAAGTTTCTCTGCCATCGCTTGAGCTCTTTCTTTATCAGCGGGGTAAATTTTGAAAGCAGTATGTACTTTCGCCCCTTTTTTAGATTTTGGTCTTCCTACCATAATAGGTTACCTCCTTAGTTCTTTGATAAACCTATTATAGCATATCGTATAATTATATGCAACTCTTTTAATCGTGTTATTCAATTTTCAAAGGACATTTACACTTTTGACATGTTTCTGTTAAAACGCAACTTTTAACATCTAGGTCTATTCCTAGCACTTCCATTACAGAACGTGTGCAGACTATATGTCAATCTAAGTTACTCTAACACAATTTTACTGAGTACTCAGACCAAATATTTTTCTTCCGTCATAAACTTACGGCTTTACTCTCCCATCAGGAGATAGTCGTTAGAGGTTATCCATATCTTATCAAGACTTAGGACATTCCTACCGAAACTTACCCTTGTTATCGTTGACTTAGCACTAACGTTTCCTAGTGTTCACTATTTTTATCACTAAGCACTGATTAGCTTTTCTTTCAGCTTTACAACCGTTCGTTCTTGTGTTAACTACTAAGATGTATCAACATCCTGTTTCTTCTTTCTGCTTTCGCTACCATCACGTTTGCGTTTTCACACTACGTTGTGGCAAACAGGTTTTAAGGTAATTCCTCGGTTTAACTTTTGTAATGATACTCACCCTTCACAGGATGAGCAGGGCTTTCTAATTGTCATTGTTACTTCATATAGAAATTTTCTATATTTATGTAAACTGTTAGTTTACCCTGCTTTTATAATCGTCATTTTATCAATCCTTTCTTGAAATACATTTTAATAGGAAGAAACTAATTTCCTCCATAACCAAATAGGTCATCCATTAAGTTCCCTGTAGAAGCCCCTTGTTCTGGTTGTTGTGTTTTCGTAACTTCAACTTGTTCAGGTTCCTTCTTAGGTTTTTCTTCCACCTGTTTCCCAACAGGTTTCGCATCTTTTTGTACCACCTCTTGTGGTACTTCTTTTTCAACCACTCGGACAGGTTCTTTTACTTGTTCCACTGGTTTGTTTTGTACCACTTGTTTTACAACTGCTTCTACTTCCTTATCAGGAATCGCAGTTCCTTTTACTTGCGGATACTCTCCAGTACCTTGCAAGTCAAACAACTGGTTGAATAAACTTACTGTGTCTAAAATCTGTCCACCACAGCTTGCCACATGATGTTGAATCAAGATTCGTAAGGCTACGCTTGGGTGCGGTTGACGGTTCCACCATTCAGTGACCACTTTATCATCCAATGGTACATTGAATCGCTTGCGAGAGATTTTTTCCATTCCTTTCTTCACTCCTTGTTGGCTCATTTATGGACTAAGTATACCACACTTTAAGAATGATTGCAACAGATATGGTTCATTTAATGTACCCATAGGTGGTACAGTGTTTTTTAATCTTCCATCACTTCTACGATATCAACAGAAGAAACAGTTTCTCCAGGTTTCAGTAAATACACTTGCGTATACTCTCCGAATAACCATTTAACGATTCTTACAGGTAAAGTTCGAATTGCCCCTTTCACAACTGGCGATTTTTCCCCATTCTCTTTTACGACGTTGATTATAACTTGATGTTTCATCATTTTTCCGTCCTTTCTGTAAGACTTATTTTCTCTCTTACACATCACAGGCAAAGAAAAGCTACTCTTTTTTAACCTCTCGTGAAAAAAATTTTTTACGAAACAAAAAAGTCCCCACACGAAACCGTGCAGAGACTCCTGTTTAACCACCGTTATATTATCATAATTTTACTAACTTTTCAATACAGCTTGACAAATACGTTTAAATTCCATCAATTCTCCTATAATAGAGTTCGTACACACCTTTGCGTTCAAAACAGACTTAACGGTCTTATGGTCTCCAGGACCGAACCCGTCAAGGTCTCCTCTATCATCACTAAGTAATACTTCTTCTACATATACTCGAACAAATTCTCCTAAATCCTTACCGTGTTCCCCGCTAATAAACACATCCATAAACTGAGGAATTGCGAACAACTTTACGAAATGTCCTGTAAGAACACCACTCCAGAATCCATTCTCTTTCCCAGACACATAATGAGCAATCATTTTAAACAACTCATATTTCGTGACTGATGTATTATCTACTGAATACTCGATGTCACTCCATCCTGCTTTCTTAAAGAAACTAGTATTAAATGTCATTTCATTTAACTGATCTCGTTCCTCATCAGTTAAGTCTTCAATACTTGAGACCACTTCAATCACATTTAATTTTAAATTTGTATTCTTTCGTGGACCATGCAGTAAACCTGCTGGTAACTTCTGTATAAAATCTCTATCTTCATAAGTCACACTCGATACGTCTTTTGGATACCCATAAGGTGTAATTAATAAGGAATAAAAATAGTTGTTCTTATTTAACTTAGGTAATACTTTAGACACGACTTCATCATACCATTTCGCATGCGTCAGTGTCCCAAAACTACCCATATTACCCGTTAAATAATGTCCGTCTGCTTTTGGATTGATAACAATTGCTCGTTCTTCAAACTCACGATCCCCTTTAGCAGACGCTGTTAATCGTTGTAAGAAAATCCCTTTAGCAACGATAATTTCTTTCTCATAATCTAACGGTCCATATAAAGCTTCAACTTGTTCTTTCGTCATTTTTACAAAATTTGCGTTCTGTAAAGGTTCGTTCTCACTCTGCCATCGGAACACTTCTTCCACTGTTGCCAGTGGCATCTGCGATAAATCCGATCGCTTATATTTGTAATTCTTGACCGTGCCTAATGGAATTCCTGTACCCTCGGAAATCTCCGTCGGGGTATACGCACTAAAAATGAGTTGCAATCTGGATTTTAAATCGCCTACTGAATCAAAAGTTGTTGTTGTCATAAATAAAATTTCCTTCTTTCTGTTTCTTTGATAGTTCCACTATACCCTACATCGAGATTAAATGCAATACTTTTGCAAGGTGTAATTTTACACCTTATAAGACTTTTCACACCCTAGAAACCAATTGTTTCTATAATACATCACACAACGTAGGTTCCCTACGCTGGAAAATGGTTGAAATAAATTAAAAAAAAAGGAAGTGTATAAAATGAAAGTAATTCCGTTTTATTCTAAAAATGAGTATAAAGAATTTAGCAACTTATATCGTACGTCTTTTACGTATCAAAACATCCGATTCGATTCTGTTGAAATGTTCGTTATGTACGCAAAAGCCTGTCTCTTTAAAGACGAGTCTATTAAGACTCAAATCTTAGAGACCGCTAAAACGAACCCATATAATACGTCCGTATATAAGAAACTAGGACGCAAAGTTTCTAACTTTGATCCTAAACTCTGGGACGATAAGGCTCCGCTTTATTTTATGGTAGGAATGTTACTGAAATTCTTAAACGACTCTAACGTTCGTAAGAAGCTTCTTGCGACTAAAGACGCTTGGCTTTGCGAAGCAAACCCTTACGATACGAAATACGGTATCGGTCTTGAACCTACGCATCCGCTAGTTCCCTACCCGCTTAAATGGAAAGGGTCTAACTTATGCGGGCAATACTTAATGATTGTCCGTTTTGTTCTCGACCCGTCGTGTACGTACCATGATTATATCCGTAACTATGATAACTCCGTTATCGAGAGTTGGATTGAAAAATTGAAGACTATTAAAGCTACAGCTCTATCCTAACTGGATAGGGTTGTAGATTTTTCAACTATATAAGGGGGTTCTTTTTATGGAATTAAAAGTAAATAATAAACTATTCGTGATGAGTGATACAGATTACCTAAAACTTACGGATATTCATCGTAAAACGTTACAGGAACTAAGTATGTTATCTGAAGATATGTATCCAGAGTTACACAATCCTGTTTATATTGAATTAGAACAGGATATGGTTGTAGTTGTTGTTTAACATTCATCCTATTTATCAGATACTCATCCGAGTGTCTGATTTTTTGCACACAATAAAGGTTTCACCCTTTGGGTGCGAGATTGGTGCTAGTAAATTTTAAGGAGTGTGCTTTTATGTCAAAAATCGTTTTATCTCTCACAGGTCACCGCCCAAACAAGTTGGACGGATACAAACTCTTTGGTTCGAACCACATGCTACGTCCCTACTATCAGCGTCTTTACAATCGACTCGTATTAGCGATCACAAACGCTCTCGCAAAATACGATACAGTCGAGTGCCATTCAGGGATGGCTCTGGGAGCTGATACTATCTGGGCTCTGGCTATCGTCGCTATGAAAGAACAATATCCAAACCGTGTGACATTTGTAGCTGAAATTCCAGACTACAATCAACCGTCTCGTTGGTTTGAAGACGACCGAGTTCGTTGGCAAGAACTCATTGACCAAGCCGATAGTATCAACACATACGCTTCGCAAAACCCGAATCGCTCATACGCTTATATCTTAAATCAACGAAATATCGGTATGATTCAAGCTTGTGACATTCTGCTTGCAGTCTACAATGGCGACGCTACTGGTGGGACAGCTAATGGTGTTCGTGACGGTAAACGTTTCGGCAAGCGAATCGTTAAATTAGACCCAGAGTTGTTTCGATAAAACAAGAGACGCCCTCTACGGGCGTTTTTTTTTGTTTATAAAATCTAATATCATATAGTTTAAGAAATTGAGGTGGTACACCACCCGATTCGAGAATTGAAAATAAACATATTAGGAGTGATTACTATGTCAACAGTATTAGACTACAAAATTATTATGAAAGATGGTACAGTTCATGAACAAACAGATAAATACGGAGCTGTTCGTGACTCTGTATATGAAACAATCGAAAAATTATATCAAGGAAGTCACTTACCATACGCTTGTAAGTTCACATTAACAGACCCTGAAGAAATTCTTCGTTTCGGTCAAACAATGATTGAAAACTCACCTGAAGGTGGAGATTTCACTGTGAACTTTATCGATGAAGAAGATGAGTTTCACTCACAAATCTTCGATATTTATAACTTAAAATCTTTCATTGAACTTGTTCAATCAGGTGCTCGTATTCTTGAAATCGATACAGGTGTTTGGGTAAGACATTCATTAATTTTCCCACAAACACACTATCGTATTCTTGAACTTGATGTAGATACATCTGTTTTTGCAGAACCAAAAGAAACAAGCGTTTCTCAAGAAGACTTACGTATCTTCATCAACTACTGTCAACGTGTTGTTGAAAACAAGAAACTATGTTTCGGTTTCCATGTAGACAAAATTGAATCTGTAACAATCAACATGTGCTAACACTTGACAAACAACAACACCAGTGGTACTCTACTTTGAGGCACCTAACTGGTGTTTTATTTTACATAGAAAGGACTGAAAACAAATGAATAAGTATAAATTCATTACATTTACAAACGTCGCATACTCTGACTTACTAGAGTTATTAGACCGCATCAGTTTCCTTCCCGAAATTCAATATCACAATCCTGTTATTTCTTACGAAAATAACATCCCTGTTATGATTATTCGCACATCAGCTGATTACGAAACATTATTGAACGTAAAGGAAACGAATCAATCGGTTATTCAAGACGTTATTCAAATCTAAAAAGGAGGTAACTAGAATGAAATTCAAACCAAGTACTAAATACAAAATCACGTCTCGTGAAGAAATGGAACTACACCTTCACCTAAGACGTAAAGGTGGTCACGCTCATCGTGATAAATCTAGTTACCAACGCAAAGAGAAACACAAAACACGGCTTTCAGATTACTGTTAGCCGTCTTTTTGTATCTAAAGGAGGAACAACTTATGTCAAACATTCTCGTCATTCCAGACGTTCATTTAAAATTTAACATCTTATACCCTATCATCAAAGACATAACGTCTAAAAATAAAGTTGATAAACTTGTGTTTCTTGGAGACTACTTCGATGATTGGGGTCAACAATTAAACAACAAACTTTATGAAGAAACATGTGATTACCTAAAGAAACTAAACGCAGAATATAACTGTATCTTTCTTTTAGGGAATCATGATGTCCCGTACATCACACGAAACCTCCAGCATTACTCTAATCACGATCCACATATTGTATCGTTATGTAGAGAAACATTACTATCTTTAGACCCAATGATTGCGTACGCACACGATGGTATCTTGTATAGTCATGCTGGATTTATCTCACAACCTGATGGTACAGATTTTCGTATCTTTACAGACGATAGTCAGGACCACTACGTCAGATTACTAGCATACGAACAACCTTATGCTACGTATTCTATAAACGATAACCCTCTTTGGATTCGTCCTGACGAGTGGCAACGTTCGTTAATAGAGTGGCTTCCAACACAAATTGTCGGTCATAGCCCTGTCCCTAACATTACGACCTTTGAAGCGGACCGCTTCGAGTCGAAACTGGTTGTATGTGATACGTATAGTAACACATCTTGGAATCAAAAAATTGGAAACTACGCTCTTGTACTCGTACAAGATGGTAACATAGAAAGGATTTATTGAATATGCAACTTATTGAAAGAAAACAATTTAACTCACTAGAAGAAATCGCCTTACGCTTTAAAGAACTAGCTACAGGCGTTTCAAAACGTTTTGACCGTCGCACAAGTTTCTGGACTAAACGTCCATTTAACATTTTGATTGCGATGTCTTTTGGTACAGACTTAACGGCTACATTTTATGAAACAACTGTTGAAGAAATCTCAACTCTGCAACAAAAAGACAAAACTCACTTATTTCACTTCGTTGTAGGAAACGACCAATACACTAGAGACGGTGTACGTGGTCAAACTCGTCTTGTGTTACACAACATGCCGTACCCAAGAGAAAACTACAAATTATTAAGTTCGCTTGTGATGGACGATTTCTACTGGAAACGTACGCTTGTTGGTGAACTACAATATAACTTAGAAAACCAACTAGAAACAGATCGTCTCTTATTCGGTGGTGGTATCCCTACCCCTCTAACAGATCAAGAACCTGAGACAATCCCTGCGTACAGACTAGAGTCTCGTAAACCAATTCAAAATCTTAATAACTAAAGGAGGTCTCGCCCTATGGCTTCTATTGTATTCATCCACGCTTTATCGAAAGAAGCAACTCAAATGCTCTTAGATAAAGAAATCTTCCTATACAATCTTCAAAACTACATCATTATTTCAGATCCAAAAATCACAACAAATGATGTGAAACACCGTATCGAAAAAGCTGTTTCGCAAAATAAAACGATTCTTATTACGTCTCCAGCTGTTCAGAAAATCAAGACTCGTAAACACCTGTACGACCTCTTTGGAAAAGATAACTTGGTACGAACTCGCATCCACTACGAGCCATTACATGTTCTAAAAGAACGTCCGTCCCTTAAAAACGTGCCATTCAACGAAATTTACAAAATGTACGTTTCTGCACAGGCACCAATGATTGGGACGGATTGTAGTTCCGTATCTATCTCATCAAATGGTTTGTACGAAGACGAAATCAGCTACTACTCACGTACAACTGCCTTGCGAGCTCATAACTCACCTCATCATGCCGAAACGATTCCTGAACATATTGATTTTGTCATTCATAATGTTCCAGGTCACCTCAAAACTGTCGCTCGTTTCCATGATTTAGGTAAATATGTGGCTCGTCAAAAAGCGAAACTATCAGATTACGATACGTTTATCAACCACGAAAACGTATCAGCGATGTACGCATTAGTGAGCCATTGTAGTCCTAGAGACGTTCGCATCATTCAGTTCCACATGATGGCTCACAACCTGACACCAGCTTTGGTTCGTCGCTATCACTTAGAAGATATTGAAGAAGACTTACGCGTCTTTGCTAAAGCGGACGCTGGTGCTAAAATCTTACCAGAAAACAAATGGTCCGCAAAACCAGTAGTGATTCAAAAGGACGAACCGCAGAAATATCGTGTCAGTGAGTTTCTGAAACACGGTTTCTAAGGAGGTATGACACATGAATCCAGCTCGTAAAGCAGAACTAATGCAACTATATCCTAAAGGTACTCGTGTTCAATTGGTCTTTATGGACGACAAATACGCTCCACCTGTAGGTACACTTGGTACCGTAACTGGTGTAGACGATATGTGTTCCCTTCAAGTGTCCTGGGACACTGGAAGTACACTATCCGTCCTCGACCAAATCGACCGTGTTGAGAAACTTTAATAACACGAACACAAAACCCATTTCCGTTAACCCATAAACACCGAGACGAACACTAAGTTCGTCTCTTTTTTACTACCAAAGGAGGTAACAACTATGAACCCAAACCACAAAGCAAATACACGTCTCGTATTCTTACGTGACATCCCTGAAGCTGTCACTTTAAGTAACTTTATCAAGGACTTAGACGCAAAATACAGCGTCGATTCTACCGATCCAGATAATACGTTTGGACGTATCAATCTGGAACGCCCTATTGTACGATATGGTGTATCAAACACCTTGTACCTTGCTGGCATCAGCACCTATCGTCCAGCCGATATCATACTACCGAAACACAAAGCAATCCCACATGCTGATTCAGTTATTACTATCTCGCAACTTGGTGAAGTTGCTCTCCTCACTAACAAAAACCGCTTAGGAGCAAAAATTGAACCAATTACAATTGAAGAATCAGACATCAAGAAACTTCAAGAACTACGTCTCGCTTTTAAAGAAGCGATCCTACGTAACGCACCTCTGAAACCAGATTTCTCGTCACTAGATAACGATCCTAAAACCGACAACCTAACTCGCTTAGAACTCACAACTCTCTACGATGATATTCTCTTGGAACAAGGTTTTGCTCCACGTAGAGATTATCATTTCAAAGAAACAATTATGGTTCCTAACCTCAAAGGAACACCTCAACCTTTCGTTATCGAATATACTCGTTTAAGTACAAATCGTTGTCCTCATTTCTCAACAACATACGATGGTTCGCAACGTCAAGAATATATGCACGGCTATCACCCTGCTAGTGCTTTCTACAAAAAGTGGGATAACTTCCATTTACACGAGCTGACTTTAGAAGAATATCAAGAATTGCTTGAGGATATTAAAGAGCTTAAAGAATCTAAATAAAGATTGCACCAGTGCAATCGGGCTTGGAATCGTAAAAATTAAATAGCAAAGGAAGTGTCCACTATGGAACTAGAAAAAATGTTGCGTCACGGTAGACTAATCGGTGAAATTATGATTGGTTCTGCCTTTATTCTATTAGTTGGCTTGTGTTTATCACTTGAGGTAAACTCAGTTAACCCTTCTGAATTTTTCACAATGGTAGTACTTTATCTACTACTATTAGCTACTGGAGTTGTGTTGAAACAAGTATCAATGCCTGATACAATGTCTCAACCACAATCTCAAACAAACTAAAAAAAAGTACCCATCACGGGTACTTCTTTTTTTATCGTTGTCTTTGGTTTCGATAATAACTATTTCGATAAGTGCGTAACAATTTTAACCCACTATCCATACGGTCTTTTGGTGTACGAGCGGTTGTTTCTTCGACACCCACTTTATGAGCGAGCCCCATTAGTGACAAGCTTGTAGTATCAGACATGGTGCGAATTTCACTATCCATACGAGCCATTTTCGTCTCAAGACTTCTAATATAATCAATGACAGGGTTATCTGTCACTACATTTTTATCCTTAATGATATCTAATAATGTCACCCATTGAGACTTAATAGTTGACTCGCTCCATCCGAGTCGTTCGGGTAACGTCTCTAAGTCCCAACCGAGCCATTTTGCAAGAACATATGCTAGCACATATTGCGTACCCACATCCCGCATAGCACGACCGTTACTATCTTTTTGAACCGTCACTTGAAGTCGTTGGTAAACGGCATCTAACAATAGTCCGTCAATCATCACTTTTGCAACACCTTCGGTTTGCACGTCCACTTCTTGTGGCGTAATTGTCTTCGATCCAAGCATAATAGCGTGTACTAATTGTTTCTCATCCTGATTCAGCGATTCTTCAGTTCTTGGAGGTGCTACGCTCTCCACTTTCGGCTCCTCTGACGTTTCTTGAACCGTCGGTTCAACTGGAGAAACCTCCTCTACTGGTACATCATCGAACGGACTTGATGTGTCTTCGGAAGGTTGCACTTCCTCTACACTTTTTACCGTTTCACTAGGCGAAGCTTCATTCGAAACAGGTTCTGTTTCTCTGGTACCGACTCCTAAAATCTCGTCTCTAGAAGCTTCTACAGGTACGTCCACAGGTGTCTCTTGTTGCGGAATATCCATTGAGAGTTCTTCTGGTTTGTCTTCTTGATTGTCTAAAGCGGAAACCTTTGGTTTATCCTCCGCTTTTGTCGGCTCTAAGCCGAGACTATCAAGTAGACTCCCAGAGATAGAGACACTTTGTTGTCCGAAATCTTTTAGTTTCTTTGATAAATCATCCATCTAGTTCACCACCCTCATCAAGTTCACCGTCTTCTTCTTGTGCCAAGTAATTGTCTCCTCTTGCGAGTCCGACAATGGCATCGAATCCGTTGATCGTTACGTTTGTTAAGTTATCCATTGATGACTGTACTGCCATTACAGTCCCTGTCAATTGATTAATGCGTTGTATCAACGCTGTCGGGACATCATAGTCCCCGTTTTCATAAGCAATCATTAAGTCGATTGCATCTAAAATATACGTATTTAAAGAGACTTGTTTTCTAGCGGACCAGTATTTTAATCGTTCGTGCGTATCTTCATCCAGCCGTAAGCTGACACGCACTGTATTTTTTGGTTCTGCCATGGTTAGTTTTCCTTCTTTCTTAGATAGTTTCTTTAGGTATTATACCATGTGTTGGTTGATTTTTCAACTAACAGAGTTATGTTTGTCGTTGGCGTTAGTGGTAGCCTCGCTACCGAGGTGAGAATTGGAAGTATTGCATACTAGGTGCCGTCGGCACTAAAGTAAAAATACTTGATATTTTTGCCCTTTGGAAAAAATCACAATAATGGTACATAAATGAATTAACACTTGATTTGTGAACCATTTTACTATACAATAAAAATAAATTAAGGAGGTGACCCAAATGGACTGGAGAAAAGCAGGTTATCAAATGGCTAAAGGGGCGGACGACTTAGATCGTGACCTATCAGTCATCAGAATTTTTGCACAATTGTTCTGTTACATCATCGGTTTCGGTATCGCTGTTGTAGCACTTCAAACAATCGTAAGTTGGGCAGTTGGACTAATTGGTCCTTTAGTGGGCATCGTCCTCGTTGGATATATTGCCATTAAAGTACTAGCGTTCTTTGCCCGCAAGTAATTATTGATACACTCAAGCAACAATTAGGCATACTTATGTTCCTTCAGGAATATAGGTATGCTTATTTTTTTTAACACTACCCCACTATACTAAAAGTGTGTGTCCCACGCACGAGTTACGAATTGAAATTAAAACATAAAAGGAGGAGTTTATCATGACTCAAATTCAAATTTATACAGATGGTTCTTTCAACCCTGACTACAAAATGTACGCTGGTGCGTGTATTGTTGTTCAAAACAATGAAACTGTAGGTCAGTGGGTATTCGCTTCACGTCGTGAAGACTTTTTACAATCAAATAACGTAGCTGGTGAAGCTGTTGCTTGCGTTCAAGGTATCCGTTTCGCCCTAGAAATGTTCCCTGAAACAACAGAACTTGAAGTATGTTACGACTTACAACACTTAGGCTTCTGTGCTACTCGTCAATGGAAAGCAAAAGCACCTGTTTCTATCTGGATGATTCAAGAGCTTGATAAAATTGCCGAAGAATATCCAGAACTAACAATTACTTACACGAAAGTTAAAGGTCACGCTGGTGTTCCAGGAAACGTAGCGGTTGATAAGCTCGCTTATAACGCACTACAAGAAGGTCATGACCGTGATTCAGCGTTCGCTCGTAAAACTGTATTCTAAGAAAGGTGATTTCACTTATGCTAACAGTAAATGCTAACACCCATATTTACGATTTACGTACCATCAACTACAACTTTACAGAACATGCTGACTCCACATCGTCGGCTACTATTTGTGTACTAACATTATCACCAAAAGTTGATGAATACTTAATCAGTAAGGTCTTAGAAAACCATTTCGATATTCCTTACATGAAACAAGAGTCAGGTTACGCTGAAATGAGACCTAACAATCCATATCGTTATAATCATATTTACGATAAATCATTTGCGTTCTCACTTGATGTAGACGACCCAACAGTTTATCGTGATGAATTTAGATACGCTTTATCACTTATTGCAGATCTAAGTTTATTCTCCACATTTATAGCTATCGATTATGATGAAATAACCAATGAACTAAAATACACAACTCTGGCACACGCAGAAGTACTAAAACTGTTCGAAGATAAACTAGAGAAAGCTCATAAAAAGATTGAAGCGTACAAAAGCAAACCTGTTCAAAAACTTTTGAAACAAATCGATTCGTTATCTGACGAAGAACGTAACATCTTACTCAATAACTTATCGTATTAAGTAACATCTACTAGACACACTTACTGAATAACCAGTAAGTGTGTCTTATTTTTTATTCAAAACCCGATGTGCCTCCAGCACACGAGTTATATCCTGAAATAACAATAAGAAAGAAGGTAACTTATATGAAACCAAACACATACACATTCCTCGTGGATTCTAAATTTAAGTCTCAATCCCCTACTCATGTGTCATTCGCCATTAGTCTCTTAGATAAAAACGACCAGTTGCTCGGTTATCACCGTGCCAGTGCATCTGACGCCTTTGCGACACACCAAGCACGGGACGGTCAGTTTCCACGTATCTTAGAACATATCTTCATTTTTGCACAACTTGCGTATCAGTTCATTGATCCTCAAGGACCAATCACACTGTTAGTTCCAGAAACAAATGTTGCATTGGCAGAATACATCATGGAACAAAAAGAACATATTGAAGAAATGTTACAATCAATTTATAATCGCAAAATCATCGTTTCCGTCGCAACAGGAACTAGATTTGAGGCTCCACTTGACCGCCTCAAAGACTTTGTATCAATTGCATACGAAGAAGGTTTGAGGGAATTATCGAGCCCATGTAGTCGTACAACGTGGGAACCATGCTTATTCAGCTAAAGAAAGGACGTAAAAAAAATTATGTACACTTATACTACAATCCCAGAGCTCATCGAGCTTTTAGACAAACACTGGAACGACAACGAAACATTCTCACTTCATTATAAACACGATACAGAATATGACCTGATTCACTTTACGTTATTACAAAACGGTAATATTCTACATGAAGCATATTTTGAAATCGACAACGTAAACTTCCAAGTACGTTTCTTCCACGAAATTCAAAAAATGCCTGAACTTCGTATGTTCCTTGATAAATTTGACAAATTCAAGTACCGTCCAGAAAACCCTGAAACCATTCTTACAGGTGAACCAATTCAGCTATGGTCCCATGTCATGGTTTCAGACCCATGTTACGACACAAACACATGGTATAACGGTGATTTGGAAAACGTTTTACCTGGTATGTGGCGTACGAAAGCAATCTACATGTACGATCGTTGCACTGACCTTATTACCTATCATAAAGACGTACCTGAACCAACTTTCGACAAATATGAGAAAACTAATATTGTTGTAGGTGTCGATTCAGGACAAGCTGGCATCTATGACTACAATCACTTTGCTAAAATGTGTAAAAATGAGAAATGGTACAATTCAATGTGTACATCTGTATCTAGTATGACAATGCCTCTGTCTCCACTAGAACAACGTTGTTACGATGACTGTAAACATATACTACCATTCCATGACGTAACAGAATCACGTTTAGAAGAATTTTTCAACCTAAGACCTATTGCTAAAATCAAATATGGTATCGATATTCTTCACTTTAACTTATGTCCGAATGGTCTCAAGGTTGGTTATATGGAACAACTCTCAACAAATAAATACTCTGTTGTTAGTTCGTCTGGTTACGGCGATGGTTCATACGACTGTTACGTTGCTAGAAACGAACAAGGTCTAATTATTGCTATTCGTATCAACTATATCACCGCAGAAGAACTAGAAGACGACTATTAGAAAGGAGGTCTCCCCTTTGGGAATCCGATTATCACTTGATATATACAATTCGAAGACAGATAAACGAGTCTTCTTCTATGAGTTTCACGCAAACGAAGGTTCTATCGTAGCAATACTTAACTTATTCAAAAAATACAACACTAAAGCCTTAGAACTGGATGAAGAATACGACATCCCTTGGTTCACATACAACAGTAAAAAAGCTAAAAAACCATTTGTTACTATCCAAGATATTCTTGACGCTATTGACAAAGGTATCGTTATGGACCACGCTATGAACTTTGAATGTGACTATGACAAAAACACGCATACCGTGATTCCACTTCACTTGTATGACACAGATAAAGCACCACTTTATACTCAGATTTACACACATGTGATGGACAAATGGTTGATGTCCACATATTACTGTCTCAACAAGTTACTCGCTTCAGGTCTCGTAACGTTGAAACACGAATCCATCATAACTGGACGCTATGACCAGAACGTATATATGAAACCAATTTTGACACTCAAAACAGGCTACTATTTCACTGTTTCTTATAGCTAAAAACCCTCATATTTCTTGACATCTTGCCCCATATATGGTACAATATGTTTGTGATAGCGGGTTGTGTTTAGCTGGGAACTAGACCTATCCTAGACACTCTTGATGTTTATCGAGGGTGTCTATTTTTTTTTACGTCACCGCACTCTCCAAATACAATATGAAAGGACGTTTTATAATGACAAAAAACTTTGAACAAAATTTAACTCAAGCGATGAAAGAAGTGTTAGAGTCTATTGACCCAAACTATACGTTCGATAAGGAACACAACTGTTATATCGCTCACGATAAAGAACGCAATGATTCAATCATTATGTTCGCATATGAGAAACCAAAAGCATCACCATTCGGACCAGGGTTCGCATCTATGGTGACCGCTTCTACTAAAACATTCTCGGATGACGCTTTTGTAGCATCTACTGCAAATTTAGACACTTTGCACAAAATAGTACTAAACCCAATGCGTCATATCCGTAACATGGAAACCATTAAACAACTAATCATAGAAACATTTCCTGAATTACAAAATCCACAATTCACTAACGATCCTCAACATGACACTACACATATTCATGTGAAATCAGATAATCTTGCTCCATTTATCGTATCTATAAATACAAGTGAACTAGAATATGCTATAATTCCAGAGCAACTGACAGATATTTCTATTCTTTTTTATGACTACAACCGTAATGAATACTCAACTGACCGTATAATTGCCTTCGGGCGTACAGACTATTCTGAACACCTCGAAGAATTTTACGAAAATTACTCACCTGAAGCTAGATTTACAACCATTGAAAATCCTACTTCACTAACAGAACCAACTGTTAAAGAGGTGTTACGTCAAACTTTCCAACAACACTACAACGAATGTACGCCTGAACAACATCAATTGTTACATGATTTTCATGAAATTGATTTCGACAATTCAGTTGACCGTGACATACATGTTGAAATATCACCTACACTCTTAACAGACCCAACTAAAGAAGAAAGTGAACCTTGTTTATATCTAACAGTCTCGCCTCTTGATAACGAGTACTCTGTTAATTTTTATCTTGCTAAAAGAGACAATAATATTGAATTAATCGAAAATGATTACGGATATCACACGGCTCGTACATTCAGTATAGAAAACCATAACAACTCAGTTCCAGAAACATTAGAGTATATGTTATACGAACTAGACTCAGACATACTAGGTATGGCTCCACGTCACGTTACTGAAATCGACCCATTCTTAAAACCAGAAGTCAAATCAGACACGCATATCACATCTATGCATCAACTATTTGAACCAGACGAATTTTTCGTACTCGACAAAAAATCAGACTATACAGAACTAATCAAAGATCGTCTCCCACAAGAAGAACCAGACAATGAGGACGACTTAGATTTACCGTTCTAATATAAAGGAGGAATATAAATGGATTTTTTAAGTATCGAAGAAATTGAATTACTCAACAACACCATATCAGCACTGGCTCACTCAGTGCTTGGTGTTAAATATATACACGCCTTACGAGACGAAACAAACCCGAACGCTCGTACATTTATTGTAGACGCTGAACCTGAAAATGTAGACATTACAGCAGAAATTATAAGTCGGGAAAACAACGAAACAAGTATTCTAATTACACAAAATAACGACCAATTTAGTTCTGAAAGAACTATCACGTTCCCTACTGACAAATTAAGTGATATAGAAACGATTCGCACATACCGTGACCTCGTAAAAACTCAATACAAATCAGACGTTATGCGTACTATCTTATCTAACAGCCTTTTCGGTTACACAGATAGTTCTGTTGAAGAACAAAAAGTTTACAAAGACCGTACATCTCAAGTCTATACTTTTTCTGGATTTGGGGAAGAACCAGTCCGTTTCATTATGAGTGAAACACTGTTAGATTTGCCTTATCGAGGAGGACAACTCGACTATCAAGAATTTAATACATTCAAAAAAGAGTGGGAAACAAAAGCTTCGTATATCTCCGAAGCATTAATGTCTACAAAAAACCATACATCTGGTAACAAAACAATTATAGGTGTACCAGAATTTTATGGTAGTAAATGGTCTATTGACGATTTTGTTCATAACCAAATCTCACAAAGAACAATGGAACAAAGCGTAATCATGTCTCCATTACATCAAATTTCTAATTTGAACGCATTATCAAGTTCTCAATACTATCTAAATAAAATCAATAAAGATTACAACATCGCCTATAAAGTTCCAGATGTAAGCGAAAATCGTATATGCGACGTAGATGTGTACATCTACCCTGCTGACCAAAACATTACAGAACCAAATGAACATACGAAACATTACATTATGAGATATCAACCACCAACAAAAACAGAACCTGGTTATATTAAAGCTTATGATCCGACAGGTTTAGAACCTAAACTCATCGCTCGTCAACAAGATACCGATGATTATATCGACGATATGATTGAATTAACGAATCATTTAAAAGAACTATCTGGACCAATGATTCAAAAACAAGTAGAACAAAAGAAACAACTGTCTCGTTTCTCATTGAACCATGATGTGGCTCATGAAGAAAACGAAGATTTAGAACCATAAAGGAGGAAACAATATGAGTGATAAACCACACCGTCTTATTTATTCTCAAACTGAATTACTTCAACTGTTCCAAGAACAATTGAAAAGTCAGTTTAATGCGAAGTTACCATACGAACCAAATAGTTTAGACGCTGATTACCAACTTCATGTAACCAATAGCTGGTTCGATACAGAATATTGGGACGACTATTCAGTAAATCCAAAATTACGAACCACATTTACGTTACGTGGATTGACGAACCATGAATTTAATGGTAAATCTGTTGTATTCACATTTGACCATAATAAAGATTATGAAAATGATTTTACTTATGAAAATGGACTAGATCCATTCTACAACATACTACCAGAAAATAGAATACCATCTAATGAAGTTGAAGAACCTTTTGATGTAGTTATTAATATCAATGATACAGGCGAAGAACTTATTCGTTCGCCATTTGGTTCAAAAAGCAATCACAAAGCTCTAAGAACACCTGGGGAAAATCCAATTGACGAATCATATTTTACAGATTATCTCAAACCGTTGTTCTTTAAATACCCAGAAAAATTGAAACAACACTTACCAAACTTTACATTGTTGTACACACCTGCTTACGCATACGAACATGCTTGGAATAACCCTGATGGTTCTAAAGATGACTATGTTCCAAGTATTCAATATAAATTGTCTCAAGCAAACTTCAAACAATTAGAATATTATCAAAAACCTTTAGAAGTATATGTTCCATTAAATGATACAGATACAATTCTATTTAAAGATAACCACTTATCAACTGACGGAACACCAACAGTATTCTCGTTTAATATTCACAATCCATCCGAGCTAAAAACACTAAACGACAAGCTTGTTGAAGTAAGTAATCGCATAACACCTGCTCAAGAAGAAATTATGTATCAAATTGCCGAAAATAACCATTGGTACGACCCTGATAACCCAAAACTAAAACATATGGAAATCAAAGCTACCCTACCTGATAATTTGTTACAGACAAATACCGTTCAAGTAGATGTAACGCACAAAGATAAGACACAACAATTCTTCGTTACTCGTATCAACGACGACCAATATCGAATCACAGAAACTTTTGATCCACAAAACATGCCTGATTCAATTGAAGTCTATAACATTATCAATCGTACGAAAGACGAAGGTTATTCTAAAACACTTGGGAACACACTAAAACGTATCGTTTATAGTAACCAACAACCTAAAAGTACAATCAAAGTTGCTAAACAAAGACCGAAAACAAAGTTCAAACAAACGTCTCTATTTGACGAACCAGAAACGGACAACGGTCCGTCACTAGACTAACGAAAGGAGTTCACCTATGCTTACAGAAGAAACGATTTACAATATGAAAGCAACAATTGACACAACATTAATGGAACTATTTAATATCACTCAAGAACAACTTCGTTCTTTTGAAGATTCTAATATCAACCCATACAGTTACTCAATGTTCGATTACAAAATTGACGTTCCTGGTAAAAAGCCTCAATTCTTTTCGGTCATGCTCAAAAATCATCCTATTGAAGGATCTAGATATCTGATTATTACTACAACCGACCATAAGTTTGAGGATGGTGTATGGATAATTCATAACCCAAATCACGTCATCAACACTACCGATATTAAAGAATCCTCTGAGGGCGAAGTTTCGCCTCAGTTTTACGAAACACTTGCAAACCAGCTTGGTCTCGCATATTTTGCGAAACAAGAAATCGAACCAAAAACTTTAGCTCGCATCATCCCTGACCAAGAGGGTTACTACACAGAAATCGAACCTCTTGATACAAGTGTTCCTCTTAACGAAACAAATCTTATCTTTATTACGTATGACGAACACGACAATAAGAGCCTTAAACTAACGGTTCCGTCAAGCGTTTGGCTTGAGCGAGACGGATATACAAAGAACGCATATCCGATCGAACACTACATGTACGATACGGATCAAGAACAGTTCCGTCTCTATGCGAAACATATCGGTGACCCTACGATTACAGAAGTTGAACGTCGTAAAAACACTAAGTTTTACGATAAATTACAACTACATGGCACAACTAGTCTCAGATTCCCGTTCCACTCTCCTAGTGAGTTCGCTACAGAAGCAAATCAAGCCCTATGGACATCAAAAACACCTGTTTCAACCACGTATCTAGATAACAATCAGTTTCGTAGAGCTGTAGAACTATTCAACAGCTCAAAGGTATTTAGTAACGCCAATCTCTCGGAACCAGAGAACAAACAACTGGACGAACCGTCTCTATAACCCGTTATCCTATCAACTTATACCCCTCTTTCGAGGTAAACATAACCCCTACAGGGCAAGACTCCTCATCTGAGGGGTCTTTTTTTAGTTTGAAAATCCTAAGGGGTTGCTACGCAACCGATTTAAGTATTGAAAATAAATATTAAAGGAGTTGTCCATTATGACAAAAGTATATTATGTATTATTAGAAAACGAATTAGAAAGTTTCCCTTACAAAGTAGGTAAAACTTACAACCAAGAGTGGTTACAAGAACACTTCGAAGAACTTTTCGGTTCATGCCTTGTATGTAATGCTGATGAAAATATCGACGGTGGTGAGTTCGAAAGCCAACACTTCTGCGGACCAGCTACTTTAGGTGACGCTGTAAATAACTTCTCAGACGAAGAAGAAAACCAACCTTGTATCGTACTAGAAGGTACTGTTACAGGAAACCATGAACCATTTTATTTCAGTATCGATACATTCAACCACGGACCTGAATTGGCAATCATCAACGCTCGTCGTTTCAATTCCGTTAAAGAATTATTCAAATTATTATAAAACTAATAAAACCGCTCTTACGAGCGGTCTTGTTAGTTTCAAGAATCTAAAGGTTCCTCTCGGAACCGATTTACTGATTGGAAATCAGGATTCAAAAAATTAAAAACTCTGAGTTTCTAACGAAACCTAAAGGACTCACAAGTGAGTCGGTTCAAATATTGAAACAATATAACAGCACAAAATATCAGGAAGGAGTTGTTTCATATGACATACATCGTTGATAAAAACGGTATGGTAACTTTCGTCAAATCAACTGAATCAGTTGTTAAAGTTGCTAAAGAAGTACAAAAACAAACTAAAGAATCTAAATAGTACCAAGGGGAGACACTTCTCCCCTACTCTGTACACTTGAATCTTCGATTCAAAAAATAAGGTTTCACGGAAACCTAAGGGCGATACGATCGCCGAATCTAAAATTGATAAAAAATTAAAAAAGACCTGTACATCAGGCAGAAAGAGGTAATTATTATGACAACTAAAAACCAAGGAACTTTAATCGGACGCTTATCACAAGACGTAAAATTTGCAGACAACAAAGATGGTTCTCGCAAAGCATACGTTACTTTAGCAGTAGAACGTGATTACAAATTAGAAGATGGAACTCGTCCTGTAGACTACATTCAATCAGAAGGATTCATTCCAGCTACTAAATCTGGTAACGGAGTATACGACCACATGAAGAAAGGTGACTTAGTATCAATCGCTTTCTCAGTACGTCCAAATTCTTACGAAAAAGACGGTGAAAAAGTATACGTTCAAAAATTAATCGTTGAAGGTGTAGACTTATTACACACTAAACGTGAAGCTAAAGCTTAGTCAAATGCAAAATAATTAGACGGTGCCAATTCGGTACCGTCTTTTTTTACACCTAAACACTTACTACAAAGGAGAATCAAATTATGAAACCGTATTATGTAGCAGTCAAAGATGGTGACGATTACCGTCACCTAGTAGAACGCATTACTTGCAACCAGGACTTAATCGACTTCAAAGAACTCGTCGCAGACCTAATTTTAGAAGCAACAGAATATTTCGACGAATTTCGTAACATGTCTAGTGACGATATTTTATACTATCATTGTTTCCAAATTGTCAAAGTCCCTAAAAAGGTCTACGACGCATTAAAAGATAAAGCTGTAGCTGTCGTTAGCATGGATGAAGCGTATGTAACGCCAATCGACAGCTTCAAATAAAGAAACTGAAAGGAGGAATCAACATGAACATTAAAGTATTTTCAAAATCAGCCATCAAACGTTATCGTCCAACAACTGAAACGGTATTGATATCGGTACAAGATAGTGGTTACGAAGAAAAGTCTCGCAATTTTATCTCTCATTCACGGTATCGTAGCATCTTGTGGCTTTATTTTGATGACATTGAGTCTGAGAATCCTCCTTACTCGTTTTCACCTTCTCAGGCTCGTCAGATTATTGAGACGGTTGTAGCCGTTGAGGCAAATAGCCCAAAAACTACTATCGCAGTACATTGTGAAGTGGGTGTTAGCAGATCGCAAGCGATTGCACACTTTATTGCCTCACACTTTGGTACCCCATCTCAAATCGCCGAGATTGAAAACAGAGACGTCCCGCAAAAAGCGGGGAACAAATTGGTTCGCACCTTGTTGGAACAAACCTATGAACAATACAAAAAGGAGGTCTCTCATGGACACTTATACAAATGACCAAGAGCAATATATGAGTCGTATGAATCAGACAGCTCAGAACAAGTTCGACCTGTTGAAACAGCATCTAACAGCAAACGCCAAGGTTCTTGACTTTGGTTCTGGTTACTCACCAGACTTTATAGAAGCCGTAGTTCAAACTGGTGCTTCATACACCGCTTATGATAGTTCCCCTATCGTTCAAGAGAAATTACGAACAAACGGTATCGACCTCTTGAGTGAAGAAGAACTACTTTCGTCAAAAGAACGTTTCGATATTGTGTTTCTCTCAAGCGTCTTTCACGAGTTGGTAAGTTATCTGTCCCCTGATAAATACAAACAAACATTGGATACACTCGTAGGTATCCTGAAATCAGGCGGGTTATTGATTGTACGTGACTGGGCAAATCCTAATGACGATTCTATCAGTACAATCACGCTAAAAGTAAAAACGAAACAAGAAGTGTTCACATGGATTGACGCCTTGGAATCAAACAACATCTTTAAACAAGTTGTAACCAAGGGTGATACACTCTATGCGTCCCAAAGAGATATGTATCAAATTGTGTTTCACGCAGTCTGGGGACTAGGTTCCTTGGAACGTGAATCTAAGGAAACATATGACGTGACAGACGCTATTGGTAGCTTGTCACTCACTTATGGTCTCATGCTTGTTTCGTACCACGCTGAATACGACGAATCGTATTTAGAGCATATTAAAAAATATTTTAGTACCCGAACATTACCTTTTGCCACAAAAGGTGTCTGGGTGTTCAAAAAATAAGGAGGTTTCCACTTATGGAACAATATTTACAAGAACTAGATAAGATTAACGAATTATTAGTACACACGGACGTTAAACCAGCACCATTCTGGAGCTTTCTTTTAGCACATCCGTGGTTATGTTTAGGTGTTCTTCTTTTTGTAGTCATAGTTTTTCATGCTGAAGAAGAAGGTAGTGTTCTAGCAGGTATGTTAACACCTTTAGCTAGTATATTAGCAATAGGTCTTATTGTTTTAATAATCGGTCTCTTTACTGATTTAGCAACTCCTAAACACGACCAAATTAGTGTTACAAAAGATTCATACGTAGAAGCTATCAATTATGTCACTGACTTACCAGAAAACAAACTTCAACAATTATACAATGAAACAGACAAATATGAATTTACAGACGCTCAACGTGAAGCATACACTGCAAGTCGTGTTATCATTCGAGATTACTATCATAAAATTTATAAGAAATAAGGAGGTTGCATTATGACTTTATACGAAAACTTTTTGCGTAACAAAGTAAAACGTGACGCTGAAAAAGAATATGTCCACACACTTTTCGACAAATTATCAGAAGAATTACTTCAATTTCAATTTAAAGTAGTTCTATCTAAAGACAATAAATTTACATTCTGTTCACTTAAAGACTCAACAAAAACAGCTGTGAACAAAACATGTCTTGTCCAACGCAATACAGATATTTTTGCAGACCCTATACGTTCATTAGAATGTACGGTTAATTGGCTAATTGAAAATGCAAGTATTCTTCGTCGTATTATTGATATGATTGAATTTCCAGCTAAAATTATCTTAAAACCTATTGATAAACCTGAATCTCATATTCCAGGATACATCAGTGTTGAAAACAAAGAAACATGTCAAACTGTTTCTTATTATGTAAAAAATAACAACATTGTAACACTATACAATAAATTATCATCAACATCTGACACAGAAACAATTTTAGAAGTATCTCAAGCATTATTCTATATCTAACTACATAAAGGAGGTCTCGCCATGAGTTCAAACAAACAACTGGAACTAGCTCTCGAAATCGCCACACTTGCACACAAAGGTGTGGAACGTCGTGATGGTGATCCATATATCTTCCACGCACTTCGAGTAGCTAACAACAAAACGTATATTCGTACAAAATTACAAAAAGCTGTCGCTATTTTACATGACGTTATTGAAG